>ENA-OZWW01000006-OZWW01000006.1-human-gut-metagenome-genome-assembly--contig:-NODE-6-length-102894-cov-12.869855_pt1 | contig 102894 bp, 84 predicted proteins | sample MGYA00243534_ERZ654079 | MGnify/ENA primary metagenome ERZ654079 (study PRJEB26926, sample SAMN06164994) | human gut metagenome | biome: ENVO:00009003; feature: ENVO:2100002; material: ENVO:00002003...
GGCACGCAGGACAGAATATCCCTTCTCGGACATCCAATTTTGCATGGTACGGTGATTTACATGCCTTTCCTTCAAGAAAGGAGTCAGGTGAGCCTTTGGATTTCGATTCAAATAGATTAAGAAGGAATTCCAAGCCTTCTCAAAACGTTCGTTTGTTGTCATAATTCATGCAATTAAAAAATTATGGTGCAAAGGTACGAACAAACGAGAAAGCTACAATGGTATAAATGCGGAGCCGCTTACTTTTTTGTCGTTTTTTGCCCTTTTTTAGCTTGAATTGACGGGTTCTTCGTTTTATTTGAAATATGCTAATAGTGAAAAATGAAGACATTTAATTTTCGATTTTAGCCTCCTCTTATGAGTCTGTTCTGTCGTCTATTAAGACCGGAGCTTGCCTTAATAGACGACCACTCTTGGTCTTAATAGACGACTAACTTTAGCCTTCATAGAAGGTTTTTAGGCTAAATGCATTTTTTAGATTGAGATGAAGGGTGGTGAAGGGTGGTGAAGGGTGATTTTAAGTTATTTTCCTTGTAACCGCTTGGGTGTCAGGTGCTTATAATGCGCTGGTGAAGGGTGATGGGTTTCTCTCGTTTCGCTCTTCAAATTTTCGATTATTTTCCCTCAATCCGCAATCTATAGGGTTTAGTGGAATTTTGCTTGCAAAGCGACATTTCTTTTTGTACATATTTCTTGAAGATCAGAGTGCGTGAAATCGCACTATATTGATTACCAAACAATGTGCATCTCTATCCCAAGATGAAATCTATTGTTGATTGGAGCTAAAAGAGCATCAAAATGCACAATAATCGAAAAAAAAACAAAAAGTATAGAGTTTTTCAGATTTTATTTGTACTTTTGCCTTTGCAGAAAATAATAAGAGTAGATGAAACGTGTGTATTTGATTTTCTTGGTGCTTATGGTTATTATTAGTGCCAAGGCAGAGGAAATTTATAAAAATGAAGTTGGTGTCTCTGTAGGATTGGATACTAACGATGCTTATGAGTTGGAGGCTTCTTATCGTTACTTCTTGACACAGAATGTTGCGATAGGAGCAGGTGTTGGTTTCTATCAGCAATATTTTTGTGATGATGTGCCGTCTGGGGATTTGAATGATGGTAAATGGACGAGTTGGCGAATGGCGGATGATGATGTTAAGATAAAGAAATTTTTCTTGAAACCAACTGTTACGTTGAGAACTCCTGCTTTATTGATCATTGGAAAGGCAAGGTTATGCTTGGAGGGAGAGGCAGGATTGAAAATGCAAATCCCTACGGATATGGTAAGTGTAGATTACTATAATTCGCAAACAAATGATGCAAAAAGTTCTGTGAAGTTTACTGGAAGAGGAAGATGGTGTTTTTGGGAAACTAAAGCACTGTTTAGGCTTGGTTTCCCAAAAATCTCGCTTTCTTTGGGGTACGCTTTTTCCAATTTAGATATTTATACGAATTATAGACGAATGACAGTGGAGCATGTCTCTTTCGCCTCTTTTTATCCAAAGAAGAAACAAACCCAAACTTTTTTCCTGAAACTTTCGTTCCCGATGTGATGAAAACGGATTACACAATCGGCAAACTGATACCATTGATTTTCTGATAGATGTCTAATGCGTAGATATCTGTCATGCCGCTGATGTAATCTATCACGGCCATGATGCGCTCTTCCAAATCGGGATTGTTGATGTCGTATTGGCTGCTTACACGGCGGATGAGTTGCTGGGAATAGAAACGGGTCGGGTTGATGGCGGCATCAATAAACACCTCCATCAGCGTAGCCATAATTTTATAACCAGACAGTTCTATGTCAAGTACTGGTTTGCTGTGGTAAATCTTGGCAAAGGAAATCTTTTCGCATTGCTTGTAGGCATTGCGTTGTTGCTCTGCAATATGGTCGATGAGGCTCCCCTGGAAAGTACCGGCAAGTATTTCGTCCTCATGCTCGATGAAAGTCTTGACGCATTCGTTCTCCAGTCTGCCGATAACGCTGGCTCGCATATAAACCACCTTTTCGTTTTCATCGGTTACCCCTTCGTCGATTATGCGCTGTCGAATCCTGCGCTGGGTGTCCTCATCAAAGAAAGCTAAAAGCAACTCTTCTGTTTCCTTGAATGATAGAATTTTCAACTTGTGGGAATCCTCAATATCCATGATTTCGTAGCAGATGTCGTCTGCAGCCTCTACCATATATACTAAGGGATGACGGGCATACTTGAGTGGTTCGCCTGGTTGGGAAAAACAGGTAATGCCCAATTCTTCCGCAATTCGCTGATACGATTCTGTCTCGGAAGTGAAAAAACCGAACTTGCCGTGACTTCCAGCCAGACTGCTGGCAAATGGATATTTCACGATGGAAGCAAGCATGGAATAGGTCATCACAAAACCGCCCTGACGTCTTCCCTTAAAACAATGAGTAAGGATGCGGAAGGCGTTGGCATTTCCCTCAAAATGGGTGATGTCGTCCCAAAACTTCTTGCTAACCTTGTCTTTAACTGCAAGTCCTGCTCCTTCAGTAAAAAAAGTCTGGATGGCTTTTTCACCTGAATGGCCGAATGGAGGATTGCCTAAGTCGTGGGCAAGACAGGCAGCACTCACGATGGTGCCGATTTCCTCGAAAAGAGTGTCTTTTAATTCGGGACGTTTCTCTATGATGCGGCGAGAAATATCGTTGCCAAGCGACATTCCTACACTCGCCACTTCCAGACTGTGGGTGAGACGATTATGCACGAAGATGCTACCTGGCAGAGGGAATACCTGGGTTTTGTTTTGCAAGCGACGGAAAGCTGAGGAGAAAATAAGGCGATCGTAATCGCGCTTGAATTCAGAGCGATCGTCATGGCGCTCGGCATGCTTATGCTCTTGTCCGAAACGCTTGTTTGATATGAGTTTTTTCCATTCCATGACGCAAAAATACACCTTTATTTGCATAATGCAAAATAAAAAGCACTTATTTTTGTTTAAAATCTTGCATTTTTCTTTCAAAAATTCCTTATTGTGCTCAAAAAGCAGTATTTTTGCAAAATCTATGCTGTGCTTTACTTTAAAAAGCCAAGCAACTTGAAATATTTAAAAGTGTAATTATGATTAAAATCCAGATTATCAACAAGGGGCGCCAGCCTCTGCCAACATACGCCACACCTCAGAGTGCGGGCATGGATTTGCGTGCTAACATTGACGAGCCTATCGTACTCCATCCCATGGAGAGAAGACTTGTGCCTACAGGACTTTATATGGCTTTGCCTGCAGGATTGGAGGCGCAGATTCGCCCTCGCAGCGGTCTTGCTCTGAAGCATGGCATTACCGTGCTCAATACTCCTGGAACAATCGATGCAGACTATCGTGGTGAAATCATGGTATTGCTTATCAATTTCTCTCAGGAAGATTTCGTTATAAATGAGGGGGAGCGTATTGCACAAATGGTTATTGCCAAGCACGAACAAGGGGAATTCGTTGAGGTGGAAAGTCTTGATGAAACTGAACGTGGCGAAGGCGGATATGGACATACTGGAGTCAAATAAGAACATAAGGTATTCTGGTGTTAAATCAATATTTTTTAAGAGGAAACGATTAACGTGAAGATTAGTGCTAAATATATAGCTTTGGGAATGGTGGCTCTGTTGCTCGGAACTGCCACTTTGCCATCTTTGGCGCGTAAGAAAAAGCAAGTTAAAGCTGTTGCTGTTGAACAGGATACAATTCCTGCAAATGATAAGAAACGCTTTGATTACTTCTTCCTGGAGGCCATCCGCCAACAAGGTGCAGGCAACTATAGTGCTGCCTTCGACTTGTTGGAGCATGCCCGTGCCATCAATCCCCATGCGGCTGAGGTGTATTATTTCCAGTCGGTGTATTACTCACAAATGAAAAAGGATTCCGTCGCTTTAGCCTGTCTGGAAAAGGCTGTTAGTCTTAATCCTGAAAACCAGACCTATCCGGAGCGACTGGCGCAGTACTATATTGGCAATCAACAGTATGACAAAGCGATAGATTCGTATGAACTGATTTATGCGCATAATCATGATAATACGGATGCTTTGCGCATTCTTCTCCAGCTTTATCAGCAGAAAAATGATTTCTCGAAAATGCTTTCTACGATTGCCCGATTAGAAAAGGAAGAGGGCGAAAGTGAGCAGTTTACCCTGTCTAAAATGCGTGTCTATGAAATGATGGGGGATAGCAAAGCTGCTTATCGGGAATTGGAAAGCCTTTCTGATAAGCACCCTCTTGATATGGTCTATAAGACGATGTTGGGTAACTGGCTGATGCAGCACGACAGACAAAAGGAAGCATATAAGCTCTTTACGGATGTTCTCAAGGAGGAACCTGACAATGCCTATGCGGAGTCTTCGCTATATGATTATTACAATGCTACTGGTCAGAAAGAACAGGCACGACTGATGCTGGACCGTATCTTGCTGGGAAAAAATACGGAATTGGAAACAAAAATCGTGATGATTCGTTCTTTTATTCAGGAGAATGAACGTAATGGCGGTGATTCGACTGAGGTATTGAATCTCTTCACGAAGATACTCAATGTGCCTAAACCTTCTGGTGAATTGGCAGAACTGAGAGCTGCTTATATGGACTTGAAGAAGATGCCGCAGGATTCTGTAGATGCTGCTTTCCAGAAAGTTCTGACGATTGCTCCCGATCATGCGAGTGCCCGTTTGCAACTGGTACAAAGTCTATGGGAACAAAAGAAATATGATGAGGTTATTGACATGACCAACCAGGCTCAGGCATACAATCCTGATGAGATGGTATTCTATTATTTTGGAGGAATGGCGCATTATATGAAAGGGGATGATGATGCTACTCTCGTGACTTTCCGAAAGGGATTGGCACAGATAAATGAAAAGAGTTCACCTGACTTGGTATCTGACCTGTATATGATTATGGGAGATATCTTGAACAAGAAAGGCTTGGAAGATGAGTCGTTTGCTGCCTATGATTCATGTTTGCAATGGAAGGATGATAATGTGGCTGCGCTCAATAACTATGCTTATTATATCAGCTTGAAGGGAAAAGAGTTGCACAAGGCGGAGCAGATGAGTTTTAAGACCATCAAGGCGGAACCGAAAAATGGTACTTATCTGGATACCTATGCCTGGATTCTCTTCATGGAAGAGCGTTATCATGAGGCAAAAATCTATATCGACCAGGCTATTGCCAATCTGGATTCGACTCAGAACAACAATACCGTCATCGAGCATGCTGGGGATATTTATGCTATGAATGGACTAACAGAAGAAGCTCTGAAGTTTTGGAAACAGTCGTATGATGCTGGCAATAAATCGGAAGGTATCATGACGAAAATTAAAAATAAAAGATACATCACGGAGGAAGAAATCAAGAGAATGACAGGTGGTTCGGCTGTAACTCCTGATCGCAAATCTCAAAGTCGAAGTGGTGCGAAAAAGAATAATAAATTGAGAAATGGAAAGAAAAAATAAAAACTTCGTCAAAGTGATAGCTCTTTGTCTGCCGCTTTTACTGGGTGCATGTGGTACCAAGAAGGTTGTAGAAGGGAATGGTTCGACTTCTACTTCCCACTCCCAGAATGCAAATTCCAGTCGCGGACACCAGAGTGAAGCGTTAAAGAAATTGACCTTCGTGCAGAAAGTTTCTGACAACCAGGTCTATTCTAAGAATATTGTTGGCAATATGTCGTTCAGTCTTCAGATGGGCAGCAAGGACATTTCTGTGCCAGGGGCTCTTCGCATGAGAAAGGACCAGGTGATTCGTATCCAACTTTTTATTCCTATCTTAGGTACAGAGGTTGGCAGACTGGAATTCACTCCAGACTATGTGCTGATTATCGACCGTTTGCACAAGGAATATATCAAGGCTGATTACAATCAGGTGGATTTCCTGAAGAAACAGGGAGTTAATTTCTATTCCTTGCAAGCCTTGTTCTGGAATCAACTCTTGTTGCCTGGTAACCAGAGAGTTTCTGAATCAGACTTGAAGAAATTTGATGCCGACTTGGATGCTGCCGGCGATGTGGTGCCAGTTACTTTCAAACAGGGGAACATGACCTACGCCTGGGGTGCTGACCGTAATACAGGTCGTATCTTACAGTCTGATGTGAAGTATAAGACAGCCAACAGCAATTCGGTGCTTCATATAGACTATAGCAATTTTAAGAATGTAGGAGTAAAACAATTCCCAGCCTCTCTGAAACTGAAGTTTATGACCGATTTGGCGAAATCTGACAAAGAAATGCAGATTTCCATTGATATGAATGCGGTAAAGACAGATAGTAATTGGGAGGCAGAGACTAAGGTGTCAGATAAATATAAAAAGGTATCTCCTGAGGATGTCCTCAGTAAAATCATGAATATGTAATGAGACGTATATTATTATTCATATTAGCACTTTCTTTTACGCTTTCTCCTTTTGCGCAACATAAAACTACGAGGAAGAAAGCGACCGTAACTGCTCATAAGAAGGCAGATCGTAAGACTCCTCAAAAGAAAGTTGTAAGAAGAAAGCCGGTTGCCAGGAAAACAACTCATGCTACCCCTTCTCAAGCAGAGAGAAAGGCTGCTACCTATAGCAATGCTTCTATCAGAGGATTGCAGGGTCAGCGTGCCAATATCCAAAAGAAAATCAGGGAGCAGGAACAGGCTCTTCGTAGGAATAAGGAGGATGTGAAGAAACGCTTGCAAGACCTGATGACTATCAATGGTGAGATAGATCAGCGACAGAAGAATATTGAAGGTATCCAGAAGGATATTCGGCATATTGAGGGCAATATCGGTATTTTGAATGCTCAGCTCAAGACCTTGGAACAGCAGTTGCAGGATCGTAAAAATAAGTATATCCGCTCGATGAGATATATGAGCCGTCATCATTCGGTACAGGAGAAGCTGATGTTTATTTTTAGTGCTAAGAGTTTGTCACAGATGTATCGCCGCCTGTCTTTCATCCGTCAATATTCTGCTTTCCAAAAAGCTCAGGGTGAAGCTGTTAAGGCGAAACAAAACCAGGTGAATGACAAGCACAGACAACTGCAGACGGTCAAGGGACATAAGAATAATCTGTTGTATAAAGGAAAACAGGAGAAGACTGTACTGGAAGGAAAACAGCAGGAACAGAAAGTGGTAGTTCAGGGACTTCAAAAGCAACAGAAGACTATTCAGGCTGTTATTGCAGACCAGCGCAAGAAGGATGCTGCCATCAATGCTCAGATTGATCGGTTGATAGCACAGGAAGTTGCAAAAGCCCGTGCCCGTGCTGCAGCTGAGGCTAAACGCAAGGCTGCTGCAGCTGCTGCAGCCAAAAAGCGAGCTGCAGAATTGGCTCGTAAGAAAGCTGCTGCAGAAGCTGCTGCTCGTGAAAATGCCCGACGAATTGCTGAGGCAAAAGCACGCGAAGCTGCTGCTGAGGCTGCAAGACGTAAGGCTGCTGAAGAAGCAAGATTGGCACAGGAGGCTGCAAAGAAAGCTCAAGAGGAAGCTGCCCGACAAGCTGAGGCTAAAGCAAAGGCGAAGGCTCAGGCTGCTGCTCGTGCTGCTGCAGAAGCTGCTGCCAGAGCTGCTGCTGAACAGGCGGCCAAACAAGCTGCTGCTGAACAGGCTGCCCGTGAGGCTGAGGCTAATCGTAAGGCTGCCGAGTTGAAGGCTAAAGCTGATGCTGAGCGCAGTAAGAAGGAAATTGCTGAGGCTAAACAGGATGCGCAGGAAGCGGCTACCCTGAGTTCGGTTGACCGTATGTTGAGTGGTGGTTTCGAGTCTAATCGTGGTCGCTTGCCGATGCCGATTAGCGGCAGTTATCGCATTGTGAGTCATTTCGGACAATATAATGTAGAAGGCTTAAAGGGCGTCACACTGGATAATAAGGGTATCAATATCTTAGGTAAACCTGGTTGTGTGGCTCGTAGCATTTATGATGGTGAGGTTAGTGCTGTCTTCGGATATGGAGGAATGTGGAATGTCCTTGTTCGTCATGGTGCTTATATCTCTGTCTATTGTAACTTGAAATCTGTCAGCGTTCATAAGGGACAGCGAGTTTCGGCTCGTCAGGCTTTAGGTGCTGTAGGATCTGATCATATTCTCCAATTCCAGTTGCGTAAGGAAACGGCAAAACTGAATCCTGAAGCTTGGCTTGGAAGATAGAAAATATAGGGTGGCGGCTAACGAATTGCATAATTTGTTGGCCGCCATCTTTTGTTGTTATATATAAGGATTTTTTGTAAGAAACACTTTCTTGAAAACCTGTTCAAAAGTTCAGATATTTGTGCAAACGTTTGCTCACGAAAAACTTGGGAATTTCTTAATATCTTGCTAATAGTTAGGGAATTTATGGATATTTTTGCAAACGGAATAAATTCGCAACTAAATATCTTAAACTTAATTATGCAAAAGAATTACTTATTATTTAACTTGCTTGTCTTGCTTTTTGGCATGACATTTAATGGCTTAGTTGTTCAGCCTTCTTCGGCTGCCGTAATGGCAAACGACTATACGCCAGCGGTTACTGAAGATGAGGTCTCTGTGTTCTTGGAGACAAGTTATGACAATGCCAAGATTTGGGCCTGGAATGACAAGGTTAAACAGTTTACTACTGCAGCTTGGCCTGGAGATGCCATGACCTTGATGGGAACTAAAGATGGCAAGAATGTCTTTAAATGGACATATACAGCTGGTACTGAAATTCCTACTGGTGTGATTTTTACTCATGATGGTGGGCAGAAGCTGAATGGCGGTGATCAGGAATTCAAGAATCATGGTTATTACGTAGAAGGTAAATATACCAAGACGATTGAAGGTCCTGCTGGCAAGGTGATGGTTTTCTTCGACAATAGTACAGCCAATCTTAAGGATGTTTACTGCTACATTTACAATGGTACTACTGCAGCGCAGGAATGGCCAGGTATGAAAATGTCACTTGACAACGAAACTGAGTATAATGGCAAAAAAGGTTATTATACTGTAGAAGTTCCTCAGGCATTCTTTACTGGTTATTTCGTTATTAATAATGGAGCAGCAGCTTCTAATCTTGCAGGTGAAACCGTTTATGTGAATGGTACTGTAACGGCTATCGAGACTACAACTATGACAGATGTCAAGAAGACAACAAATGATGCTTGGTACACCATCTCTGGTATCCGCATCAAGAAGCCTACTCAGGCTGGTCTCTATATTCACAATGGTAAAAAAGTAATCATCAGATAATAATAGCAGATTATGAAAAAGACAATCAATTATGGTCTTCTGATATTGGTGATGCTGTTCACCATGGCATCCAACATTTTCGCAGACAACAAATATGGTCTTAAAGACAATATTCAGGATGGTGTCATCCTTCATTGTTTCGACTGGACGTTGGCAGATATCCAGGAAGAAATTCCTAATATCGCCAAGGCAGGCTTTACTGCCGTTCAGACTTCTCCTGTTCACGAAAGAGCAGGTAAAGGATCCGTTTGGTATGATGTTTATCGTCCATACGACTTTAAGATAGGTAATGGTCTTGGTACTGAAGCTGACCTGAAGGCTCTCTGTGCTAAGGCTCATGAGTATGGTGTTAAGGTGATTGTGGATGTTGTTGCCAACCATACCGACCATCCTAACGTGGCTGAACGCTTGAAGGACGAGAGTCTTTATCATGAACGATTTGGTGTGGGTAACTGGAATGACCGCCATCAGGTTACATTTGGTATGATTGGAATGTGGGACCTCGATACCAACAATCCTACTGTGCAAGCCATCATCAGTCAGTACATCCAGGACTTGAAAGCCTGTGGCGTGGATGGTATCCGTTGGGATGCTATCAAGCACATCGGTTTGCCTTCAGAAGGCGATTCTTTTATGAAGAATGTGGTGGATCAGACCATGTACAACTATGGTGAAATCCTTGATGGTACTGGTGGTAATGATAAGATCCTTTTCCCAGAGTATCAAACCTACATGAGCATTACCGATAATGGTTATGGTAACGGCTTTGCCAATTCTTTCGCTGGTGGTTCTATCAACGAGTCTGTTGGTAATTTCAATCAGAGAAATGCAAAGACAGAAAAGTTGGTTTATTGGGGTGAAAGCCATGATACTTATGCCAACGATGGTGGTGAGTCAAAGAATAAAAGCCAGAATGTTATCGACCGTGCGTATGCAGTCGTAGCTGGTAATAATGGTGCTACAGCTCTTTATTTCTCCCGTCCTGCTCAGAAGGCAAAGAATGATATCAAATTTGGTGATAAGGGAAGCGTTCACTTCAAAGATGCTGAAGTAGCTCAGGTAAACCACATGCACAACGTTTGTGCTGGCGAGCCAAACTATTATGTAAAAGGTAATGGCGTTTGTGCTCAGGTTCGTAAGAGTGGCGCTATTATCGTGTTGGGAAGTGGTTCTGACCGTGACGTGACTGTAGCCAATGGTGCTGGCGACGGCAAGTGGCTCAAGTCTGGTACGTATAAGGATATGGTAGGCGGTGGTGCTTTCACCGTCAATGCTTCTACAATCTCTGGTCATGTTGGCGAGTCAGGTATTGCTGTCATCTATAATGCTGGTCCTATCGTGCTGACTCCTGAGGTTGTTTTCAATCCAGCTGATGGTACAGCTTTCTCTGATGAGTCTCTCACTGTGACTGCTACTCCTTTGAATGCTGTTTCTGCCTGGATTCAGGTGAATGATGGTGCTAAGCAGACTTTTACTGCTGCCAAGCAGTTTACTGTAGGTGCTGATGTTGCCTATGGTAAGAATGTTACTATCACTTGGGGTGCAACCGACAAGGATGGCAAGACGGAAACAGGTTCGGTCACTTACAAGAAGGTGAAGGCTTACGTTCCAGAATTGGGCAAGGCTGATGAAATCTCCTGTTTCTTGGAGACATCTAATGCGGCAGCAGCCGTATATGTATGGAATGACAAGGTTAGTCCTGTAATTGAGCATGCTGGTAAATGGAATGATGCTATCAATAAAAAGTTGCCTCTTGTAGGTAAGAGCGTTTCTGGAAAGAATGTCTTCAAGTGGACTTATGATGGCACCGAGACAAGTGCTCCTACTCAAATCATTTTCTTGGATGGTAATGGAAATAAGATAACTGCTGACGTGGAGTTTGTCAACCACGGCTACTATGTTGACGGAACATACAGCAATACTGTGACCAAGGTACATGAAGATGAGATCGTTGATCCGGAGTATGTTTACTTCGATAACGCTTCCAACTGGGAGAATGTTTATTGCTACTTCTATAATGGTAAAACATCTTCTACCGCATGGCCAGGTGTAAAGATGACTTACGATGCTTCTGCTTCTCATAATGGTAAGACAGGATGGTATAAGGCAATGATTCCTACAGCATACCTCAATGCTAAGTTCTTTATCAACGATGGTACTGCCGGTACTCCTATTAATGGCAAGAATGCCTCTACTGAACAGGTAGTGAAGTAATTCTGCAGGTAAACATATAATATAGATGAATCGAGCAGAGCTCTTAGATGGCAGCGCCATCTAAGAGCTCTTTGTATTTGGCAATAGCATCAGCTATTTCGCTTATTCTGATAAACTCATCTGCGGAATGGGAGCGGGAAGACTCTCCTGGTCCCAACTTGAAGGAAGGAAATGGCATCAGAGCCTGGTCGCTAAGGGTAGGACTACCGAAAGGCTTCATTCCCATGGCTACACATTTCTTAATAAGAGGATGCTCAGGATCAATACGGGATGATTTTAAACGGAAACTGTGAGCCTTTACTTCACTCTTCAAGTGCTGGCAGATAAAATGATAGACCTCCTCGTTGTCATAAAATTCATTGGTGCGGATATCTACCAGCATCGTACACTTGTCGGGAATCACATTGTGCTGAGTACCAGCATTCACTACCGTTAATGTCATTTTGGTAGGACCTAAGAATTCGCTTACTTTCTCAAACTTGTAATCACGAATCCAGCGCATATCATCCAGTGCCTCATAGATCGCGTTTACTCCTTCGTTACGGGCAGCATGGCCGCTCTTGCCATGAGCGATGACATCTAAGACCATTAACCCCTTTTCTGCTACAGCTGGATTCATGCCAGTTGGCTCACCAACGATGGCGAGGTCTATCTTAGGCAATAGCGGTAGAGCACGGCTGATACCATCTTTGCCCGATACTTCCTCTTCAGCAGAAGCCAGATAAATAAGGTTATAGCTCTGTGGCTTCTCTGTAAGCATTCTGAATATCTGTAGTAGTGAGCATAGTCCGCCTCCGCAGTCGTTGCTGCCCAAACCATAAAGAAGGTCGCCTTCTATGGTAGGAGCATAGGGGTGGCGCTGCCATGAGTCTACAGGTTTTACCGTGTCAATATGTGCATTGAGCAGCAAAGTAGGTTTGCTTTCATCAAAGTGCGGGTCAATCACCCAAATATTGTTGGCTTCCCTCTGAGGTGCAAAACCATAACTGCGGATCGTCTGTTCCATGATATCTGCAGCATCCTTTTCATTACGGCTTACAGATGGGGTGGCGATGAGCTTCTTCAGCAGCTCAACGGCATCATTGGTGAATTGTTCTTGTGTCATCATAATCTCCCTCGTTTTTGAATTCTGTGGCAAAGTTACGAAAAAAAGAGCAGACAAAATGGAAAAAATGCCATTTTTATTTTGTTTTGTCCTCTATTTGCCGTATCTTTGCACCCATATAAATAACAAAAGCTTATGCAAATCAATAGTCATCTTTCAGTACTGATTCACGACTTGGCTAAAAAGTACGGTGATAAACCAGCGCTTACTTTTAAGAAGTTTGGCGGTGAACAATGGCAAACTGTTTCGTGGAATCAGTTCTCTCTGAGAGTGAAACAAGTTAGCAATGCATTGCTCAACCTGAACTTGAAGCCTCAGGACAAGATTGCCGTGTTCTCACAGAACTGTGTACATTATCTATATACTGATTTTGGAGCATACGGAGTGAGAGTTTGTGCTATTCCTTTTTACGCTACAAGTAGTGAGCAACAAATTCAATATATGGTCAACGATGCCCAAGTGCGTATCCTCTTCGTAGGTGAACAGGAACAGTATGACAAGGCCCATCGTGTTTTTGCGCTTTGTCCATCTTTGGAACGCATCGTTATCTTTGATTCAAGTGTACGTATCAGTACTCATGATCCAGCAGCTTTATATTTCAAGGATTTCATCAAGTTGGGTGAGAATCTTCCTCGCCAGACTGAAGTGGAGGAACTTTATAAGCAGGCAAATATGGATGATTTGGCTGATATCCTCTATACCAGTGGTACTACTGGTGATAGCAAGGGAGTGATGCTTACATACGGACAGTATCATGCTGCTATTAAGGCGAATGATGAGTGTGTCCCTGTTACAGACAAGGATCGTGTCATCGACTTTCTGCCTTTCACACATATCTTTGAACGTGCATGGTCTTACCTCTGCTTGAGTGAAGGTGCACGACTTTTTATCAACACTTACCCTCATGAGATACAGGAAAGCATGCGAGAGGTTCATCCTACTTGTATGTGTAGTGTGCCTCGATTCTGGGAGAAAGTGTATATTGCTGTGAAGGCTAAGATGGATGAGGCTCCTTCGTTCAAAAAGAAACTGTTTAATCACGCTTTGGCTGTTGGCCGCAAGCGTAATGTGGAATATCTTGCCAATGGTAAGCGTCCTCCTTTGACGCTTGAACTTGAATATAAGGTAGTCAATAAGACTGTCTTGAGCATGGTGCGCAAGCAGTTGGGCTTGGAGAATCCTAATATTTTCCCTACTGCTGGTGCTTACGTGAGTCCTGAAGTTGAGGAATTCATCCTTTCTGTTGGTATCGGAATGGTGGTAGGTTATGGCTTGACCGAAAGTCTTGCTACGGTTTCCTGTGTTCATCTGGATAAGAAATTCACCATTGGTTCCGTAGGTCGTCCTATCTCTAATATTCAGATTAAGATAGGTGAAGACAATGAGGTCTTGTTGAAAGGTCCTACTATCACCAAGGGCTACTACCATCGTGATACGACAAATGCAAATGCGTTTGACGAGGAGGGTTTCTTCCATACAGGTGATGCCGGCTATATGAAGGACGGAGAGTTGTACTTGACTGAACGAATCAAGGATCTTTTTAAGACTTCGAATGGTAAGTATATTGCTCCTCAACAGGTAGAATCTCTGCTCTTGGTGGATAAATTCATCGATCAGGTAGCCGTGATTGCAGACCAGCGTAAGTTCGTTTCAGCCTTGGTTGTGCCGGAGTTCCGATTGGTAGAAGACTGGGCTCGTGAACATCATATTCCTTTCTCTGGAAGAGAAGAACTTTGTGCCAACGAGAAGGTACAGAAGATGTTGATGGAGCGCGTCAAGATCCTTCAGCAGCATTTGGCTTATTATGAGCAGATCAAACGTATTACGCTCTTGCCTCACCATTTCTCTATGGAAGCAGGAGAGTTGACCAATACGCTGAAGATTCGCCGACCAGTTATCAATAAAAACTATAAGGCAGAGATAGACAAGATGTATGAAGAGTAACTTCATGGTAAAGTATCGGAAAAAGAAACAGGAAGTTATTTAAAGGATAAGGTAATAAAAATGATAACAGCTGACCAGTTGAAAGATGTGATGGATCGTGCTGACGCTCTCCATCGTTATCTGAATATAGACCAGAAAAAAGTAGAATTTGAGGAGGAACAGCTCCGCACTCAGGCTCCTGACTTTTGGGAAGATCCTAAGTATGCTCAGGAGCAGATGAAGAAAGTAAAAGGCATCCAGAAATGGTTGGATGGCTATAAGCAAGTACGTCTCTATGCTGACGAACTGCAACTTGCTTTCGACTTCTATAAAGATGAGATGGTGACCGAGGAGGAAGTGGATACTGACTATGACAAGGCTATCAAGGCGATAGAAGATTTGGAATTGAAGAATATGCTTCGCCAGAAGGAAGACCCTATGGACTGTGTACTCAAGATCAATTCTGGTGCCGGTGGTACGGAGAGTCAGGATTGGGCTTCGATGTTGATGCGTATGTATATGCGCTGGGCTGAGGCTCATGGATATAAGGTGACCATTACCGACATGCAGGAAGGTGATGAGGCTGGTATCAAGAGCGTCACCATGACGATTGAGGGTGGCGAGTTTGCATACGGCTACTTGAAGAGTGAGAATGGTGTGCACCGTCTGGTGCGTGTATCTCCTTTCAATGCTCAGGGAAAGCGTATGACCAGTTTCGCCAGTGTCTTCGTTACCCCACTGGTTGATGATACCATCGAAGTGTATGTAGATCCTGCCAAGTTGTCTTGGGATACTTTCCGTTCCAGTGGTGCGGGTGGTCAGAATGTCAACAAGGTAGAGTCTGGTGTCCGATTGAGATATTGGTACACGGATCCTGATACGGGTGAGGAAGAGGAAATCCTTATCGAAAATACTGAGACGCGTGACCAGCCGAAGAACCGTGCCAAGGCATTGTTGCTTTTGAAGAGTCAACTCTACGACCGTGCCATGAAGAAACGTCTCGAAGCTAAGGCTAAGATAGAGGCTGGTAAGAAAAAGATCGAGTGGGGAAGTCAGATTCGAAGCTATGTCTTCGATGACCGTCGTGTGAAAGACCATCGTACCAATTATCAGACATCGGATGTTGATGGTGTAATGGATGGTAAGATAGACGGATTTATCAAGGCATACCTGATGGAATTCCCTTCCGAGAATGAAGAATAGTAATAATAACCTAATATTAAAAGACTATGAGTAGTAATAAAGACTTAAGAAGAGCAAAGCATGCTGCTTATGAGAAGAAGCAGGCTGCGAAAGGTGAGAAAGTCATCAAGTGGATATTTGGCGTGTTGATAGCTTTGGCTATTATCTTCGCTATTTATGCATCTTCTATCGCATAATTTATGAACCGGAAATGGGAAGTTATCTTTATCTGTGATTTCCTGTTTCTAATATGGAAACTATGAGTGGATTAGAAATTGAAAGAAAATTCCTCGTAAAGAAGGGCGACGCATATAAAAGCGCCGCCTTTTCTAATAGCCATATTCAGCAGGGCTATATTCCTGCTGATGGAGCTACCGTGAGGGTACGTACGCGTGATGACAAGGCTTATCTTACGATCAAAGGTAAGTCTGTAAATGGAGGAATGACGCGTTATGAGTTTGAAAAGGAAATCACTATGGATGAGGCTCAACATCTCTTGCAACTTTGTAAGGGTGGTGTCATCGATAAACGTCGCTATCTGGTGAAGAGTGGTAAGCATACCTTTGAAGTTGATGAGTTCTATGGAGACAACCAAGGCCTTGTCATGGCTGAGGTAGAACTTAGTGATGAAAACGAAGCCTACGTGAAACCTGATTTCATAGGAATGGAGGTGACTGGTGATAAGCGCTTCTATAATTCACATTTATTGAATTTCCCTTTTGTGGTTTGGCGCAATACTCTACCAGAAGAATATCGTTAAGGGGTACGGTTTCTGTCGCTTTTTCGGAACAAAAGTGATAAAAAAGTATCTGAAAAGGCATAAAATTGCAAAAAGTGAACAAACTTGAGATATTTACTTTCGATTTATACGTTTAAATGCGAATTATTTTATAATTTTGCACTCGTATAAAGAGAAAGTATTTCAAATGACAGAAAATAGTAGAGGAAGTTTTGGTAGCAAGATTGGTTTGATACTTGCTACGGCTGGTGGTGCTGTTGGACTTGGTAATGTATGGCGTTTCCCTTACATGGCTGGGCAGGAAGGTGGTGCCGCCTTTATTTTGGTATATATTGGTTGTGTACTCCTGTTGGGTATTCCTTGTATGATATCCGAATTTATCATCGGTCGTCATGGAGCATCCAATACGGCTCGTGCTTATACCAAAGTGGCCAATGGTAATTCATGGAAATGGATCGGATATCTGGAGGTGCTTACTGGATTTCTGATCACGGGTTATTATGCAGTTGTATCAGGTTGGTGCTTGCAGTATGTTTATGCCAGCGTCATGGGAGAATTGCATGGTGATCCAGCTTTTGTGGCTAATTACTTCAAGGATTGCTCTTCAGATCCAATCCGGCCTGTCATGTGGACGGTGGTAATTTTTCTGATTTGTCATTTCGTGATTATTCATGGAGTGAGAGGCGGTATAGAGAAAGCATCTAAGATCATGATGCCTATCCTGTTTATCCTTTTGCTGATCATCGTGACAGCTGCTTGTCTGTTGCCAGATGCAGGAAAAGGTGTTGAGTTCCTTTTGAAACCGGACTTTGGAAAGGTAGATAGAGGTGTTTTCTTAGGTGCTTTAGGACAGTCTTTCTATTCCTTGAGTATAGGTATGGGCTGTATCTGTACATACGCATCCTATTTTAGCAGACAAACCAATCTCTTCAAATCGGCATTGCAGATCTCGCTCATCGATTTTCTGGTTGCGATTCTTGCCGGTCTGATGATTTTCCCTGCAGCGTTCTCGGTAGGTGTATCTCCAGATAGTGGTCCTTCTTTGATTTTCATCACTTTGCCAAATGTATTCAATGAGGCTTTTGCTTCTATTCCTGTTCTGGGATGGATTGTGTCCTTGTTGTTCTATATACTTTTGTCATTGGCTGCACTTACTTCACTGATGTCATTGCATGAGGTTAATACTTCTTTCTTCTATGAAGAACTGAAGATAGACCGCAAGAAAGGAGCAATTATCGTTACGGTTTCCTGTGCAATTATCGGTGCTTTCTGTTCGCTCTCTTTGGGTGCTACAGATTCATTGACCTTCTTGGGTAAAACCTTGTTTGATTGGTTTGACTTTGTTACAGGACAGATCTTCTTGCCTATAGCCGGTTTCCTTACCTGCTTGTTCATCGGATGGCATGTACCGAAGAAGTTAGTGAAGGATGAGTTTACCAATTGGGGAACCTTAAAGGGAAATCTTTTTGGTATTTATCTGTTTTTGGTGCGGTTCGTTTGTCCTATTCTAATTCTCTTGGTGTTCCTGAATCAATTGGGAATCCTGGACGGAATCTTGTAATTAATAACCCATGAGTACTTTACCATGATGAATATGGAGTACTCATTAGAATTTTAGCGAAATGGAAAATAGAGGAAGTTTTGGCTCCAAGCTGGGAGTCATTCTGGCTACTGCTGGTTCAGCAGTAGGTTTGGGAAATGTCTGGCGTTTTCCCTATATGACTGGACAGAATGGAGGTGCTGCTTTCATTCTCATTTACTTGGTATGTATCTTCATGCTGGGTATTCCTGGTATGGTAGGTGAATTTATTATCGGACGTCATTCTGCTGCTAATGCAGCGCGTTCTTATCATAATCTTTCAAATGGAAAACCTTGGGGAATATTAGGTGTCATGGGAGTTGTTACATCCATGATTATCCTGGGTTTTTATGCGGTAGTGGCAGGATGGTGCCTGCAGTATCTTTATGCTTCGTTGTTGGGAGGTATTCATGGAGATGTCAGTTATGTGAAGCAATATTTTGTAGAATTCTCTTCTGATCCCATCAAACCGACTTTTTGGACGATTGCTTTTATCTTGATTACCCATTGTGTGGTAGTCAAAGGTGTGCGCAATGGTATAGAGAAAGCTTCCAAAATATTGATGCCGATGCTTTTTGTCTTATTGATTGTATTGGTCATCTCGTCTTGTTCTCTGCCTGGTGCATTCAAGGGTATAGAGTTTCTGTTGAAGCCTGATTTTTCAAAAGTGGATGAGAACGTGATGCTGGAGGCTTTGGGACAGGCTTTCTTCTCCTTGAGCCTCGGTACAGCTTGTCTTTGTACCTATGCTTCTTATTTTAGCAGACAAACCAATCTCTTGAAATCTGCCACTCAGATAGCATTGATAGATACGATTATTGCCATCATGGCGGGACTGATGATTTTCCCAGCAGCATTCTCTGTAGGTGTTAATCCGGATAGTGGTCCTTCACTCATTTTTATCACTTTGCCTAATGTTTTCCAACAGGCATTTGGTTCTATGCCTGTTGTGGGGTATATTATTTCTGTACTGTTTTACGCATTGTTGGTGTTGGCTGCATTGACTTCCACTATTTCTATGCACGAAATCGGTACTGCCATGTTTTATGAGGAGTTGAAAGTAACTCGCAAGAAGGGTGCCTGGGTAGAGACTATAACCTGTTGTATTATTGGTATCTTCTGTTCTTTATCTTGTGGAGCCATGCCAGAACTGAGTCTCTTTCATTTGAACTTCCTGGATTTCTGCGACCATCTTACTTCTCAGTTGTTTATGCCGCTGGGTTCCTTTGCAACCTGTATTTTCTTAGGTTGGTATGTGCCGAAGAAAGTGGTCAGAGATGAGTTTACGAATTGGGGAACTTTGAAAGGTTCTCTTTTCGGTGTTTATCTCTTTATGGTGCGTATCGTTTGTCCATTATGTATATTAACTATATTCCTGCATCAGTTAGGAGTGTTTTGATTTGAAATCCAAGAGGGTGTGTCATAAGTCTGTGACGCACCCTCTTTTAGAATATGATATAGGGCTTAAGTCTCTCTATTTCTGCTGGTGGAAAGTTTTTGAGGAGTTTTAGTTCCTCCAGACTTTTGAAAGGACCTCTTAACCGTCGATAGTCGCAAATTTCTTTTGCTTGGTAGAAGTTGAGGTAGGGGTGACGTCGAAGTTGATTGAGTGAGAGAGAATTGATATTCAACTTTTTCACTTCTCCAGGAGTAATTTTGATGAAAGACAGAGCTTCTTCTGGCAGTCCATCTATTTCCTTCAGCTGGTAAATGGATGCAAAGCCTCCTAATTGTTCTCTGTATCTTGTGATGCTTTTAGCATAATAACTGCCAATGCCTGGAATCTTCATCAGTTCTGTTGTGTCGGCAGAGTTGACGATGACGTGTTGCCCCGGTCTCAGTTTTTGTGGATAACTGTAGATGTTGTTTCCATTAGCATTTGTAGAATTAGCGCTATTGTTTGCTTGTGAATACGTACTTGTGTTTGCACCATTTTTGTATGGAGAATTTTGATAGCCTCTTTCTTTGCCTCCTCTGCTATTTCCATAAAAGTCGGATGCAGGCCGGTAATCTTCACCTATTATAATATAAGGTGCCAGTACTTCATATTGTTTCTTGGTAAGTCCGTACAGACGGGCAAAATCTGTTTTTTCTCTGAAGATGCCGCCTTTAGCACGAAACCTATAGATACTTCGTACTTGCCATGATTGTAAACCGAGTTTGAGAAGCTGGGTGCTGTCGGCAGTATTAGGGTCGAAAGGAAACAACTCATGAACTGTTCCCTCTACCTTATAATATAAAGGATGCTTTTCGCTAATGTTTTTATCTGCAGTTGATGATTCTTGGTGATTATCGCCAGTCATGCTTTGGGGGTTATTATCTGCAGAATAGTCGTTTTCCAAACTTGATTCTTTCGTATTGACTTTTCCCACAATGATAATGAGAGTAAGACAAATGATGATGATACCGAGCAGAACAAGAATGGCTTGTCGGTCGTTACGCTGTAGATAAAAGAAATCTTTTAGTTTAAGCATATCGTTTTCGCATTTAAAGTTGAAATATAATCTAATGAAGAGTTTACGGGAAGTAAACTCTTAGTTTGGTCGGGATTACTGGACTCGAACCAGCGACCTCATCGTCCCGAACGACGTGCGCTACCAACTGCGCTAAATCCCGCTTTTATTGGCTGCAAAAGTACATAAAATCTGATATATATCAAAATAAAAAGGCAAATTTTAAACTTTTTTGAAAGAAAAGTGCGGAAAAATTTGGTGGAATCAAATAAATGTACTACCTTTGCATCCGCAAATGAGAATTCTTGTTTGTTCATATTAGTTGGTGCCATAGCTCAGTTGGTAGAGCAAAGGACTGAAAATCCTTGTGTCCCCGGTTCGATTCCTGGTGGTACCACTTCTTATTAGAAGCCGAATCTTCGTAACAAGATTCGGCTTTTTTAATTTCCCTAATGTTTTTATAGATTTCGTTTTAATGGCACATTGACACTTATGAAAACGTTTGCGTGTAAAAAGTGAAACGAAAACGTTTGCTGTATCAGAATTTTGGCTACCTTTGCAGCGTAAAAGTAAATCATAAAAACCAAAATAATATATATCTACTAAACATTTTAGTTTAAAATGAAAAAAACTTATTTACTGCTTTTAGCGGGTATGTTTGCTTCCGTTGTTTTTGCGAACAACAAGCAGACCGTTAAAATTGATGGTAATGTCTCAGACAAAACCGTCACCGAGATTACCTTCGATGGTGATAACGTAACACTCAGTTATGCTGACAATTCTTCTGAAACGAAGGATATGTCGCTTGTATCTCTTTCTTTTTCTTATGATTCTACTACAGGAATCAACAAGATAGAAGAGGTCAAGAAGTCATTGCAGGGTAAGGTTTTTAACCTCAATGGTCAACTCGTAGGTAATTCTCTTGAGGGATTGGCTAAGGGTATTTACATCGTGAATGGTAAGAAAGTAATTATCAAGTAAAAAAGGAGGAACGTAAAATGAAGAAAATGGTATTTACTTTGGCACTCCTCTTGATGAGCTTGAGTGCAGCCATGGCACAGACATGGACATTTGGTGCAATGAGCGAGGCTGACAAGGCTTTATGTGCAGCTGATGCTAATTGGGTATTGGGAACTGATCGCTACGGCTATACCTTAGCTTTGGAGAATGAAGCTCTTGTTGCAAATGGCTCAGAATTGGCTTATACTAAGGGCTTGAAGTTTACTGCTGGTGCTCCTGCTGATAAATCCGAAGGAAAAGCAAAAGTCCGCTTGAACTATGGCTCTTCTCGCTTGGAATTGAACGGAAATGGTGTTTCTTTGATTATTCCAAGTCTGAAGGCTGGTCAGAAAGTAACAGTTAGCTGCAAGACTGGTAGTACTTCTACTGCTCGTTGTTTAGATGCTACTAACTTGACTTCGGTTTCAGGTTCTTTTGGTACTCCTACAAAAGATCAGGTTACCAACGTTGGAACTGTAACTGCTGATGGTGATGTCGTGTTGAAAACCAATGGTGGTGGTATGAACATTTATAGCATCAAGGTTGAGACAGTAGGTGGCGGATCTACCGTTACTCCTGGTTCTACCGACAAAATTACCAATGCCGTTGCTCGTAACAGCAAGGTCAATCAGATGTATGTTACTACCAATGCTGGTGATGTGAAGTATTATAATACTGCCGACTTGACAAGTGTTAAGTTCGAAGGTGACAAGACTATTATTACTCCTAAGTCTGGTGCAGAGAATGATGAGTATGATGCTTCTGTTCAAGCCATCAGTTTTGCTAAGAAGGCCGATCAGGGCGAAAGTGGTGATGTTGAAAATCCTGCAGGTGTGATTCAGATTACTGAGGCAAAGGGCTGGCAGGAGTCTGCCTACTTGAAGTGGGCTCCATTCGAGGGCGCTTCTTCTTATAATGTATATGTAGATGACAAGAAGATTGATGCTCAGTTGATTCGTCAGTATGCTTCTTACTATCGTGCTGATGTTCTCGGTTTGAAGGCTGGTACTTATTCTGTAAAGGTTGTTCCTGTCAATGCTGAAGGTACAGAGATTGATGGTGCCAATACAGCTTCTAACTTGGTAGTAAAGAGCTACAACCGTGAGGGCTTTGCTCATTTCAAGTATGCTGGTGTAGGTGCTTATAATAATGATGGTACTTTGAAGGCTGGTGCTAAGGTTCTGTATATTACAGCCAAGACGGCCAAGACTGTTTCTACAACAGTTGATACAGGCAAGCCAGAGACTATTACGGGTCTTCAGGCTATTATTGATGCTTATCAAAAGGGTGAGGATACAACTCCTATCGTCTTTCGAATCATCGGTAAGGTAAGCCTTTCTGACTTGGACGGAATTTCAAGTTCTGCAGAAGGTTTGCAGATTAAGGGTAAGGGTGCTCACTCTGAAATGAACATGACTTTCGAAGGAGTCGGTGATGATGCTACTGTATATGGATTTGGTTTCTTGCTTCGTAATACCAAGAGTGTAGAGTTCCGTAACTTTGCTATCATGCGTTGCCTGGATGATGCTATGTCTCTTGATACTGATAACTCTCATGTATGGATTCACAACATGGATCTCTTCTATGGCAAGAAGGGTGGCGCTGCCGACCAGGCCAAGGGTGATGGTACTGTAGATATCAAGGGTGACTCCCAGTATATAACTGTAGCATACAACCGTTTCTGGGATAATGGTAAGGCTTCTATGTGTGGTATGACGAGTGAAAGTGGCCCTAACTATATCACTTATCACCACAACTGGTTCGACCATTCAGACTCTCGTATGGCTCGTATTCGTACTATGAGTGTTCACATGTACAACAACTACTATCAGCACAATGATGTTTATGGTATTGGTGCAACCAGTGGTTCAAGTGTGTTCATGGAGTCTAACTACTTTGATGCAACCAAGCGTCCTATCATGAGCTCTCTGCAGGGTACTGATGCTATGGGTGATGGTACTTTCTCTGGTGAGAAAGGTGGCTTGATTAAGGCATACGGCAATGTATTTGCCAACAAACCTGATAACTTCAGCTATATCCCATACTCAGAAAACAATACAAGCTTCGATGCCTACGAGGTTTCTGATCCAAGTGAGCAGGTTCCTACAAGTGTAAAGACTTTGGTAGGTGGTACTTCTTACAACAACTTTGATACCAACTCAAGCCTCATGTATGCATACGCTGCTGATAAGGCTGCAGATGTTCCTGCTATTGTAGAAGGATTCTATGGTGCAGGTCGTTTGAATCATGGCGATATTGATTTCGTTATTCCTGATGAGACAGTCGTAACAAATGGTCATCAGCAGCCATGGCCTGCTTTGGCAAGCATTCTTGATGCTTATACTTCTGGTGTTGTTAAGGTGTTCGGTGAGAGCAATGCAACTGGCGAAGGTGGTTCTACTGAAGGTGGCGAGACTGGTGGTTCTGGTTCAGGCGAAGGTGGTAGCACTGGTGGCTCTACTGGTGGTACAGAAGGTGGTAGCACAGTTACTCCTATTGAGGGTACAGTAACATGCAGCTTTACTGCGAACGGAAAAGAGGCTGTTCCTTCTAATAGTGCATTTGTTTTGACAGGTGAAGCTAAGAATGTTAAAAAGGAAGACACAGTTATTGAAGGTACAACTTATACAGCAAGTCTTAAGATGGAAAGTAAAACTGAAGTTTCTTTCACCACATCTCAGAAGATGACTCTGTATGTATATTATGGTCTTTCTGGTGCAAACACTAATGTAAAGGTAGATGGCGTAAAGCAGGCAGGAGCTCCTACAACAGTTGTGCTTGAGGCTGGCGCCCATAAGATTACAAAGGGTGATGCAACTACAATCGCTCTCATCAAACTTGTACCTGTAACAGAATAATAAACATGTTTTTCCCAATGAGGGAAGGAAATATAACGTGAAACAAACTAAGGGCTGTCTTTTCATGATGAGGACAGCCCTTTTTCTCAAAACAACAAATAAAACTAAACTTTGCAATGAAACATATAAACCCTATTCTTTCAGTACCATTCAAGGTAACTTGCCGTAAAACCATCTTGGCTGCTGCTTTATTTTGTGGCTTCTCAATGATGGCAAATGCACAGATTCAGGATGGTCGTGACTTCTCAATGGATGGCTTTGCTGCCTACGAAGGTGTGGCAGGCTCTAATTGGTATCGTGCAGGTGGTACTACTGGTGGTGCTGGTGGCAAGGTGGTGAAGGCCGACAACTTCTCTCAACTGCAGGCCTATCTCCAGGCAACTGACCCATATATCGTTATCGTAGATCATGATATTACTACAGGCATCAAGTGCTATGTGGATGATCTGAGTACTGGTCGTTTGCTTGATGACCAGAGTGGTAAGTCTGGCGTGGAGTCTGTCTATGGCGAGCGCATTATGGTTGCTCCTAACAAGACTTTGATTGGTGTGGTGGACCCTGCAACAGGCTTGGCTCCTCTCTTTTCTCATATCACCTTCGTGATGCAGTCTGTTGATAACATCATTATCCGTAACTGTCGTTTCACCATGAAAGGTGTACCTGTGCTCAGAACTGGTGAGAATAAGATTGTGGCTTGGCGTAATGGTGCACAAGTAGAAGTGGGCGACCCTGACTGCATCGGAATCCAGGCTGATAAGGTAAGTGCCAAGACCAACTGGGGTGGACATATCTGGATAGACCATTGTGAGTTCTTCAATGGTGATGCTGCCAACAAAGACCGCTATGATGGTTTGCTCGACTGTAAGAACAATGTGCAGTGGATGACTTTCAGCTATAACTATTTCCACGACCATGACAAGAGCTGCTTGTGGGGTAAGGGTGATTCAGATGTTTATGATAACTGCCGTACCATCTCTTTCCACCACAATTTCTTTGATAATATCCAAGGTTCTCGTCTTCCTCTCCAACGTGGTGGTCATGTACATTATTATAATAACTATATGCGTGGTTGTGAGGATGGTTGGGATATTCGTACGGGAGCTGTGGCATACGAAGAGGGATGCTATTTCGAGAATACAAAGTCGCCTATCCGTTCAGACAGAGGCGGTAGCTTGAATATTTCTAAAGCTGAAGGTTATGACTGCATCTATAAGGGTTGTAACAACTTGATGGAGGGTTACACCAATATTGATGGCGCTAAGATAAGTAAAAGTTTTGGTGTGACCAAAACCGATTGGGTTCCTACTCTGACCGTTCCTTCTTACACCCAGCATTATCTCGACAAGACGGTAGATGTTCCTGCCATCTGCGAGAAGTATTCTGGCGCAGGTAAAGTGGAAATATGGAAGGCTTATACCAATGAGATTCCAACAACAGATGTAGCAGAGTTCGATCATGCCATCAAAAACTACGATACAGCCAAAACTTTTGATGCTAACGGAAATACCATGTCTGGTGCTACTACTGGCATCTTATTTGCAGAAAAAACATCAGAAGCAGGAACCTCTCGTATAGAATATTATGATTTGGCGGGTTCCCATCTTTCTGCACCTCAAAAAGGAATCAATATTGTAAAGAAGATCAACTTTGATGGTATTGCAAGCGTAAAGAAAGTTATTTTCTAACGAGAAAGTTGTTTCTAATAAGTGATTTTTTTCATAGAGATATGGATAGAAACGGATAAAAGTTTCTTGCCAGATTAACTACAAAACGGACAAAAGCTCGATAAAAACAGGCTTTTGTCCGTTTTTTATTTATCTTTGTCTGATATATGTCTTGTTGTTTTTACGATATTTAGTACTTTTGCAAGCGAAACAATTCAATAAAACAATAAACCTAAAAGATTAAACTAACAATGAATGTAATCTTGAGTAAATCTAAGAGAAATATTTTTTCTCGTGGCATTGTTCTTCATTGGGTATTATCCGATAAGCAGATTCTTACGGATGTTGTTGTCATCGGTTTAAACCAATCAATTATTTGATTATTTTTGCATAAAAAATGAAGAAATTATTTGGAAAAGCCATGTTGCTGGCTACAGCGCTCTTGTTCTCTATCACAGGAACAAGTTGCAGCAGCGACGATTCTCCAGTTCCTGAAAAGGAGAAAACATACGATATGAGCGGTTTCGCTAAGGGAGCCGATGTCAGTTGGCTCACAGAAATGGAGCAGGACGGTGTGAAATTCTATAATCAGAATGGCAAGGCAGAGGAGTGCATGTGGCTTCTTCGCGACCTTGGTACAAATGCAATCCGCCTTCGCGTGTGGGTAAATCCGGAAGGTGGTTGGTGCGGTAAGGATGATGTCATCGCCAAGGCAAGTCGTGCACAGGCGCTCGGCTATCGCTTGATGATTGATTTCCATTATTCTGATACTTGGGCAGATCCGGGAAACCAGAAAGTACCTGCTGCTTGGCAGGGTTATACTTTCGAGCAGATGAAACAGGCGGTAGCTAATCATACCAAGGATGTATTATCTGCCTTGAAAGAGAGAGGTGTCACCAACGTAGAATGGGTACAGGTGGGTAATGAAACCCGTGATGGAATGCTCTTCAGCAGCGATGAGGCTGTAACTGGTAAAGCGTCAAAGAATGCTGCCAACTTTGCTGCTTATGTCAATGCTGGCTATGATGCCGTGAAGGAAGTTTATCCACAGGCTAAAGTCATTGTGCACGTGGATGAGGGTAATAATCTCGGCCGTTATACCTGGCTCTTTGGCGAATTGAAGAAGAAGGGTGGAAAATGGGATGTCATCGGTATGTCACTTTATCCAGAAGATAACAATTGGCAGGAATTAACCACCAGTTGCCTGAATAATATCAAGACTTTATCAGAGATGTACAATTGCAATGTCATTGTTTCAGAGATAGGTATGTGGTGGGGTTCTGATCAGGCTGCGCCAATGATGGAGAAGATGGTGGATGGCTGCAAGGCTATTCCTACCTGCGAAGGTATCTTCTATTGGGAACCTGAGGTTTACAACAACTGGAAGCCTGCCAACTATAGTACTTTGGGTTGGGGTGCTTATACCAAGGGAGCTTTTGATAACTCCGGTAAACCAACTGCTGTATTCGATGCATATAAATAAGAATATTAAATAAAAGATATGATCAAGAAAAGCATTACTTTCATGTCTCTCGCCCTGGCGTTCTCTACCATGTGCCAGGCGCAGAGCAGAAAGGTTATCAATTTACCATCGTGGGATTTCTCCCGCGATGGCAAAGTGTGGTCTCAGGTAGCCGTGCCTCACGATTGGGCTATCTCGGGTCCTTTCGATAAGAAATGGGACCTGCAGATGGTGGCTATTGAGCAGAATGGTGAGAAAGAGAAGTCTGAGAAGTCAGGCCGCTCGGGTGCGCTGCCTTGGATAGGTGAGGGGATGTATAAGATGAACTGGACGGCTCCAAAGGGTTACAAGCGTGCCGTCTTGGTTTTCGATGGTGCCATGAGCCAGCCTGTAGTCACAGTAAATGGAAAGGAAGCTGGCAAGTGGGCATATGGTTACAATGCTTTCCGTATCGACATCACTCCTTTTATCCAGTTTGGCAAGAATAATCTGATAGAGGTACATCTTAATAATGTAGAGGAGAGTAGCCGATGGTATCCAGGCGGTGGCCTTTACCGTCCGGTTTCCGTGGAACTTTACGGCAACGAGAACTTCTCTACCTGGGATACCTTTGTGCGTACCCTGAAAGCAGACAAGCAGGAGGCTGAAGTAGAAGTGAATGCTCTCTTGGAAGGAAAGATAGGTAAGTCTGGCAAGACAGTCATCGCCTTGCTTGATGAGAAAGGTACTAAGGTAGCTGAGCAAACCATCCAGGGTGCTACTCCAGAAATTAAGACTACCCTGAAGGTAACAAATCCTCAGCTCTGGTCTCCGGAATCTCCTTATCTCTATCAGGTGAAGTTGACCCGATATGAGGGAAAGAAGGTGGCTGATGTCCAGACCTTAAAGACCGGTATCCGTACCATCTCGGTATCCAAGAATAATGGTTTCCTGCTCAATGGAATTTCCCGCAAGATCAAGGGTGTCTGCCTGCACCACGACCTTGGTCCGTTGGGTGCTGCAGAGAACAAGGCTGCCCTCATCCGCCAGATCAAGATGATGAAGGCGATGGGTTGCGACGCCATCCGTACAGCCCACAACATGCCTTCTACCATGCAGATGGAAATCTGCGACTCCCTCGGTATGATGGTGATGGCTGAGAGCTTCGATATGTGGATTTATCCTAAGTGTAAGAATGGCTATGCCAAGTTCTTCAAGGAATGGAGCGATAAGGACATCACCAACTTGGTGAAGCATCATCGTAATCATCCAAGCATCATCATGTGGAGCATCGGCAACGAGATTCCTGAGCAGTGGAGCAAGGAAGGTATGGAGATAGCCAAGCATCTGCAGGACCTCTGCCATCAGTATGATCCATCTCGTCCTGTCACTCAGGGAATGGATAAGGCTGAGGCTGCCCTGAAATCTGGCTTTGCACAGGTGATGGATGTTCCTGGTTTCAACTATCGCGTACATAAATATTATAAGAATATAGGGCAGTTGCCTCAGGGATTCCTTTTGGGTTCCGAGACGGCATCTACAGTCAGCTCTCGTGGCGTGTATAAGTTCCCGGTTGAAGTGCGTGCCAGCGACAACAACCCATACCCGGATGGTCAGTGCTCCAGCTATGATACAGAGTATTGTTCTTGGAGTAATCTTCCAGATGATGATTGGAAGATGCAGGATGATTACAGTTGGGTGATCGGTGAATTTGTCTGGACGGGTTACGACTATCTGGGCGAGCCTACTCCTTACGATACCTACTGGCCAAGCCGCAGCAGCTACTTTGGCATCTGCGACCTCGCTGGCCTTCCAAAGGATAGATATTACATGTATCGTTCCCGCTGGAATGAAACTCAGCATACCACCCATCTTCTTCCTCATTGGAATTGGGCAGGTCGTGAGGGACAGGTAACTCCGGTTTATTGCTATACAGATGGTGTGGAAGGTGAACTTTTCGTGAATGGCAAGAGCCAGGGCAGAGTGCGCAAGGACAAGTCAAGTCGATTGGACCGCTATCGCCTCCGCTGGAATAATGTGAAGTACGAACCAGGTGAGATTCGCGTGGTTACCTACAATCAGTATGGTGAAAAGGTAGGCGAGGACGTGAAGCGTACAGCCGGAGAACCAGCGCAGATGAAGTTCAGCGTGGAGACTCCAGCCCATGAGCCTATTGCCTGCATGGTAGAAGGCTGCACCGATGAGCATAACGTGCTGCTGAATGCCGATGGCACCGATCTTGCATTTGTCACCGTGAGTCTCTTGGATAAGGATGGCAATGAGTGTCCGCTCGCCGATGACGAACTGACTTTCGAGGTAACTGGCGCTGGAATCTTCAAGGCTGCATGTAATGGCGATGCTACTTCGCTTGAGTCTTTTACACAGCCACAGATGAAACTTTTCAGTGGTAAACTGGTAGTTGTTGTACAAAGTAAGAAACAGAAGGGTGATATCACGCTCAAGGTGAAAGATAGCCAGAGAAATATAGAAAAGACGATGGTCTTGAAGTGTATTTAATTCTTTTTATGCCAATATGTTTGCGAGTATGCTTAATAATGTGTATTTTTGCACTTATGAAGTTGACTCTTAAGCATATTGGCATGTTTTTTATCATGCTTTTTTTGAGTTGTGCTCTTAATGCACAGCGTTTTGTTAATGTGTCTTTAGATGGGGCACAGACGGTTTGTTCTATCCAGCAAGACGGTCAGGGCATGATGTGGCTTGGTACAGAGAACGGACTTTACTGCTATGACGGTTATCATAGTTATAAGCAATATACAGAGCATACTTTTTCTAATACCCGCGTTTATGCAATGGCTGTAGATAGAGAGCAGTTATTTCTCGCTACAGACAAGGGTATGATGTGCTTCAATCTGCAATCTAATTCTTATGTACAGCCCTCTGCTGATGCAACAAAGGATAGTGGAAGAAAAAGCACTTTGGAACAGAGAGCGATTCTCCTGAAATACAGACAGATAGTTTTTGGCAGCGAAGTATATGCTTTGCTGGATACACCTAAGGGATTGCTCGTGGGAACTCTATCGGGTTTGTATTCAGTAAAAAAGCAGGCTTTAAACGGAAAGAATTCTTGGGCGAAATTGAACAAGCAACGTATCCTGCTTCCCGACAGTCAGCAACCTCTTGTCAATGCCTTGGCTTACGATGCCAAGCGCCGTTGCTACTGGATAGGTACAGAAGGTGCCCTGTATTGTGCAGACTTACAACTGAAGAATTTTACCAGGATTTCTCAGTTGAATGGTAATTCCGTCAAGTGTTTGGCAGAAGAATCCAATGGCAATCTGTATATTGGAACAGATAATGGACTCTATCGCCTGTCTTTGGACAATTCCATTCTGCATTTCGAGCACGACTCCCGTGATGCTTCTTCCATTCCTAATAATATCGTCTGGTCTTGTTTTGTGGATAAGTGGCAGAATGTGTGGATAGGAACGGATAATGGTCTATCCCGTCTTTCCACGCATACTTATTTCCAATATACCTCGCTTGATAAGATAACTCTTTCGGGGGAAGGTAACTGTCTGCATGAAATTTGTCAGACCAGAGATGGAGAATGGTGGTTGGGAGGAACCAATGGCTTGATTCGTTTTGGAATGAATGCCAGTCAAAATGCATCGGATGGCCATGTTGCCTGGTATAAGCAGAACAGTTCGTCTTATCCCCTGAGTCATAATCGTGTTCGCAAAATCTATGAAGATCGCAAGGGGGACGTATGGGTATGTACGGATCATGGGGTCAACTACTACAATCGCCAAACCAAACAGATGCATAACTTTATCGTCTGCGACAAGACTGGCAAATATTCTACAGCCTGGGCATACGATGTGCTGGAAGATAAGCAGGGCAGAATGTGGATGGCTTCCTATATGGGAGGCATCTTTGTCATCAGCAAGCAGAGACTTCTGTCTTTGATGGCTCAGGCTTCAGGTTCTATTACTATCGTGGCTGATTATCATTTCTCCGACCAAGGTAAGAATGCACTCTCTGGTTTACATGTAGGACAGATGGTGATAGATGCACAAGGTATGGTTTGGGCTTCCAGTTTCAGTAGCTTGGACCGTATCAGTCCGCAAACCATGAAGGCGGTTCCTGTTGAGCACAAGGATGATATCAACTATTTGATGGCTGATTCTAAGGGAAATGTCTGGGCAGGTGGAAACACAGAGGTGAAATGCTTTGTGATAAATCCTTCTGCCAACCACTCGCAGCTGAAGACGAAGACATGGAAGATAGGCGGAAAAGTGATTACTATGTGTGATGTGGATGGCAAGACCTGGGTGGTATGCGGTAAGGAATGTTGTGTCATCGATTTGGATGGCAAGAGTTCCCGTTTCAAGATTCCTTCTTCTATTGCTCCTTTAGCCATTTTCTATTCTAAGGCTCAGCACATGGTAATGATGGGTGGCAACGATGGCTATATCTGTCTGCGTGCCGATATGCCGATGGAGAAAGGGTTGCAGACCAAACTGATGTTGGCAGGTATTGTGGTCAATGGAAATCAATGGCAAGATGCAGCTCCTCGCAATATGAAGGAGTTGGAACTTGCAAGTGATGAGAATAGCTTTACCCTTCAGCTGACAGATCTTCCGTTCTCCGACCATCCTTCTGCTGTCTATGCTTATCGGTTGGAAGGTAGTGATTACGACTGGCATTATCTGAATAAGAAAAGGTTGGATATCAGCTATAATGGTTTGCCATATGGTAATTATCATCTGAAGGTGCATGTCGTGGATGGTGAGGGTAATATAGGAGCCGAAGTGTATTCTCTTGATATTACGATATTGCCACCATGGTATCTTTCCATTTGGGCAAAGTTAGTTTATCTTTTGTTGGCTATTGTATTGGCTTGGGGAATCATGAAATTCTATCTGGTGCGTGAGCGCCTGGTGGAGGAACGCAGGCAGAAGGCTGAAATCCTGGAGCAGGTAGAGGCACGTATCAGTTTCTTCAATCGTCTGTCAGAGGATTTGAAGACCGCCGTGACTCATCGCTCATTTGATGAGATTCTGGAACTTACCAACCGTTATTTAGGTGTGAAGATAGAGAAAAAGGAGGCAGAAGTACCTGCTTTAAATGCTGCAGACCAACGGCTTCTGAAGGAGATTACCGAGACGATAGAGACCCACATGATAGACTCAGACTTCAATGTGACCACCTTGCAGGAGATATTAGGTATTGGAGGCAAGCAATTGTATCGTAAGTTGAAGGCGATGACAGGAAAAACTCCTGTAGAGTATATCCGTGAACTCCGAATGAACAAGGCTGCCGTGATGTTGAAAGAAGGTAAGTTCAGCGTTTCTGAAGTGATGTACACGGTGGGCTTCTCCAACAACAGTTATTTCTCTAAGTGCTTCTCCAAGGCTTTTAGTATGACGCCGACAGAGTATATGAAGAGTTAAGTAAAGAATTAAGTGAAGAGTGAAGAACGAAGAGTGAAGAATTCAATAGTAATTAGGGTATGAAGACGATACAACCGATATTGACCATTACGGGTTCTGACAGTACGGGTGGTTCTGGTGTCCAGGCAGACATCAGGACGATCTCTGAGTTGGGAGGCTATGCAGTTTCTGCCATCACCTCCATTACCGTGCAGAATACCTTGGGTATTCAGGCATTCTTTGATATTCCAGCCGAGATTGTTTCGGGACAGATAGAGGCTATCATGAACGATATTCAACCGAGCATTGTGAAGGTGGGTATGATTCGTCGGGTGGAGACGCTTGAGGTTGTGATCGATGCCCTGACGAAATATCGCCCGGATTATATCATCTATGCCCCTGCCATCTGGTCAAGTAATGGTGATGCGCTGATGACGGAGGATGTGGTAAGTCAGATCAAGTATCGTTTGCTGCCGCTTTGTTCCGTGGTGGTTGCCCGAAAGAAAGAAAATGATATTATTCTGCAAGACACCAAATTGCTGCGCATGGCTGAGGGTCATGGAATGCAGGTGTTCCTGCTCGATAATGCCAATTCTCATGGTCTTACCAACCGCTTTTCTTCTGCCCTTGCCGTGTATCTGAACCAGGGGAACAAGATGGAGGAGGCTTTGGGGATGGCACAGGGGTTTATCAATGTAGAGTTGACACGTGAGAGTAATCTGCAGGGTCGTAGTTCGGAACTCTATAATCAGTTTATCTCTCAGGTCAATAATTTCTGTCGCACTTATAGTGATGTGCATTTCTATGCGGACCAGTTGAATGTGAGCAGTCGTTATCTGGCTCAGGTTACCCGCCGTATCTCTGGCAAGACACCGAAGGCAATCATTGACGAGTATATCGTAAAGGAAATAGAACGTGAACTTTCTACCACAACCCATACTGTACAGGAAATAGCCAATACCTTCGGTTTCTCATCCCAGGCTCATCTCACCAAGTTTTTCAAGAAGATGAAGGGGGTCACTCCTTCTGCTTTCAGACAGAAGGGGTAGAAGAACTGTACTTTATACATTTAGGAATAGTACTTATACATTTAGGAATAGCCCTTTATACAAAATGACGCAAAGTTTGTAGAAATCAGAACTTTTTTCTTGTTTTTCATCGAAAAGTGTTTCCTTTGTAGCCGTAATTAAGAAAATGAATAAAATTATGGCAGAAAATAGACAAGAATTGAACCGCAACTTGGCTCAGATGCTCAAGGGTGGTGTGATCATGGACGTAACAACTCCAGAACAGGCAAGAATCGCAGAGGCAGCAGGTGCATGTGCAGTAATGGCTTTGGAGCGTATTCCAGCTGATATCCGTGCAGCAGGTGGTGTTTCTCGTATGAGCGATCCTAAGATGATCAAGGGTATTCAGGAGGCTGTTTCTATCCCTGTAATGGCTAAGTGCCGCATCGGTCACTTCGCTGAGGCTCAGATTCTTCAGGCTATCGAAATCGACTATATCGACGAGAGCGAGGTGCTCTCTCCAGCAGATAATGTTTATCACATCGACAAGACTCAGTTTGATGTACCATTCGTTTGTGGTGCCAAGAACTTGGGCGAGGCGCTCCGCCGTATCGCTGAAGGTGCTACGATGATTCGTACCAAGGGTGAGCCAGGAACAGGTGATGTTGTTCAGGCTGTTACCCACATGCGTATGATGCAGAGCGAAATCCGCCGTTTGGTTTCTATGAGCGAGGATGAACTCTACGAGGCTGCCAAGCAATTGCAGGCTCCTTACGATCTGGTGAAGTATGTTCACGAGAATGGTAAGTTGCCAGTAGTTAACTTTGCAGCAGGTGGTGTGGCTACTCCTGCCGATGCTGCCCTGATGATGCAGCTCGGTGCTGAGGGTGTATTCGTAGGCTCTGGTATCTTCAAGAGCGGTAACCCAGCTAAGCGTGCTCAGGCTATCGTGAAGGCAGTTACCAACTACAACGACCCTAAGATGTTGGCTGAGTTGAGTGAGGATCTCGGTGAGGCGATGGTTGGTATCAACGAGCAGGAGATTGCGCTCCTCATGGCTGAAAGAGGTAAGTAATAGATGATGATGTTTTAATTGGAAGGCCCCTCCTGCAAAGAAGGGGCTTTTGTATTAGGAAAAATATGAGAATAGCAGTATTAGCTTTACAAGGTGCTTTTGCTGAGCACAGACAAAAGTTGGCTCAGTTGGGTGTGGATAGTTTTGAGGTGCGCCAGTTGAAGGATTGGGAGCAGCCTAAGGATGGCTTGATTATTCCTGGTGGCGAGAGTACTACCCAGGCAAAACTCTTGAATGAACTCGGATTGATGGAACCTGTGAAGGAGGCCATTGCAGCAGGCTTGCCTGTTTATGGTACTTGTGCTGGTTTGATTCTTCTTGCCAAGAAGATAGAGGGTGAGCCAAGTCATCGCATTGCTTCCATGGATATCACGGCTTTGAGAAATGCCTATGGTCGCCAGTTGGGCAGTTTCTACATCGAGGCTCCGATGAAGGGCATTGAGGGCAATATTCCTATGACTTTCATCCGTGCTCCATATATTAAAGAAGTGTGGGGAGATGCCGAGGTTCTTGCCGAAGTAGATGGCAAGATTGTAGCTGCCCGTCAGGGTAACCAGCTCGTTACCGCCTTCCATCCGGAATTGAACGAAAGTTTAGAGATACACAAGTATTTTCTGGGGATGTGCAAGAAGTAGGCTTCATCCTATGATGAAATAGGCTTCGTTGGCCGATGAAACAGGCTTCATTGGCACATGAAGCTATATTGCAAAGTATCTTAGGATACATTGCCAAGTATCTTAAGATACATGAGCAAGTATCCTAAGATACTTTTTAATTGAATGTCTGATACTTTTTTCCGATAAATATTTGCCGTTTACAAATATTCATCGTATCTTTGCATTATGAAATCTTCGTTACGTAAAACTCATAATGACGTAAATGCTTATGGTACAGGTAAATCCATTTATTATAGAAGGCTATCTTTCGCCGGAATACTTCTGTGATAGGGTAGAGGAAACAGCTCTTCTTACCCGCCATTTGACCAATCGATGCAATGTGGCATTGATTGCGCCAAGACGTTTGGGTAAGTCGGGACTGATTTATAATTGTTTTCAGCAAGAAAACATCCGGGATCAGTATCATTGCATCTATATTGATATCTATGATACAAAGAACTTGGGAGATTTTGTTTATACTTTAGGCAAGGGAATCCTGACTGCACTCAAGCCAAAGGGCAGGAAAGTGTGGGAATTTTTCCTGAATACGCTCCAGTCTTTGAAATCCACCATCTCCTTTGATATCAATGGAAATCCAGAGTGGAGTGTGGGCATTGGTGATATACAGACACCAGATATTACCTTGGACGAGATCTTTGCTTATCTCGAACAGACAGATAAGCCTTGCTTGATAGCGATAGATGAGTTTCAGACGATAGCCAACTATCCTGAGAAAACCGTTGAGGCGAGTTTGCGTAAGCGAATACAGAATTGTCATAACGCCAACTTCGTGTTTTCTGGTTCCAAGCGTCACATGATGGCTTTGATGTTTACGTCTCAGTCTCGTCCTTTCTATCATAGTTCGAGCATCATGGGGTTAGAGGCTATCAATGAGCAGACTTACTTGGCTTTTGCCAATCATCATCTTTCCAAAAATCACAAGGAGATTAGTGCTGAGGCTTTTTCTTATTTATATCATCGTTTCGATGGCATTACATGGTACGTCCAGTATGTTCTCAATATGCTTTATACTTCCATCACCGACAAGCCGTTGTTGGAAGAAGATGATGTTAAGTTTGCGATTGATGGCATTCTTGCCCAGCATCGCTTTGCCTATCAAGCGTTGATATACCAGTTGACAGCCAAACAGAAGCAGGTGCTCACGGCTATCGCTTTGGAAGGAAAACCCTCTTCTCTGATGTCTCAAGAGTTTTTGCAGAAGTATCATCTTGGTGCAAGCACCGTGCAAGGAGCGGTCAAGACTTTGCTTGACAGAGACTTTATCACGCAAGATGAAGGCGTTTACCAATTATGCGACAAGTTTTTGGAGCTGAGTTTAAGGGGATAAAAAAGGAAGCAAATGTATGAATTTTAACGATGCATTTTATAGTGGTCTAACGATGCGCTTTATTAGGTGTTAATGATGCGCTTTATTAGGTGCTAATGATGCGCATCGTTAAGGTACAATGATGCGCATCGTTAAGTTAGGTCGATTTTTTAACAAGTTATAGCTTATAAAAATAAGTGCAGAAAAGTGTATCGCAACTACATAAAACGGCACTAAATATAATGTAATATTCTTAGTTTGAGCGATGTTAAGTTTAGATAAAAGAAACTAATAAAATCGGCTGGCTAACAGCTTTTATGTGCAGAATTTGAGGTATATATTAGGCTATAATGGTTAAAGAAATATATAAAAGTCAAGTTTATGACGTAAAAAACAAGACTTTTTACTAAATTTGCAGTCGAATAAAAGAGATAAATATGGTAATAGCAAGCCTTATAAAGGAAAAATTGTCATTGACCCCTGCTGGGGTTGTGTTGACTACAAGAGACTTTGGGGTGGAGATGCGGTATCAGCCTGCACTCGCCAAAGCTCTCAACCGTCTTGTGCTCCAAGGTGAGCTGCAAAAGATAGCAAAGGGGAAATACTATATTCCGAAGAAGACTATTTTTGGAAATCTAAAGCCTGCGGATTCTGAACTAGTAAAGGACTTTTTGGAGCAAAATGGTAAGATTGTTGGCTACATTACAGGAACTACAGCATTTGCATCCATGGGGTTGACAACACAGATAAGTTCATCCATCCTTGTCGGCACAAATAAATATCGGAGACCTATCACAAGGAATGGTGTGAAAATATCTTTTTTGTTACAAGAGAATGCCATAACATCAAGCAATATTCCACTACTTAGAATATTGGATGCTTTGCGCCTTATAAAGGAGATTCCTGCTACTTCACCAGATGAATGTGTGACAAACATCCGCAAAGCAATAGTTGCTCTTTCAGAGGAACAAAAACAAGAGTTGATAGAGCTGTCTTTGGCATACACACCTTATGTAAGAGCTTTGCTCGGAGCCATCTATGAGAGTGTGGGACTTGTAACAGAAGTCATTAGTAAAACATTGAATGGAGTGACCAGCTACAAGTTGCCAATCTCTGACAAAGTATTATCAAATAAAAGAAACTGGAACATCATATGAGATTACATGAAAACAGGGAATTGTTCTCAGACGCATTGCAAGCAGCATCGCAACCTGTTGAGGATGGAGGACTTGGCATCAAGAGCATCTTCATAGAGAAAGACTATTGGATTTGTCGCTCGTTGTCATTGATGGCTGCGAACGACAATGATAACCGTGCCATATTCAAAGGAGGAACAAGTCTAACAAAAGCATATGGTATCGGTAGTAGATTCTCAGAAGACATCGATATTGCTATCTCTGAGGCATGGACGCTCAGCGGCAATCAATTGAAGATGCTGATCAAGAGAACTGCCAAAAGTATGACAGAAGGACTGCAGGAAATGAATATGCCAGGTTTTACGAGCAAAGGTTCTCACTATCACAAGGCATACTATTCTTATCCAAGAGCTATTGATACATTACAAGTAGGTGCAATCAAGGCAGGACAATTGCTTGTCGAAATCAATTCCTTTGCCAATCCATATCCTTTCCAGAAATGCAGACTGAAAAGTTTTTTGACAGAGTTTTTTCAAAAGACAGGCAACGAGAACTTGATAGAGGAATACGATATGCAACCTTTCGAGGTGAATGTTCTCGACAGGCGTAGAACATTGACAGAGAAATTGGTATCATTGTTGCGTTGTTCCTTGGCAGACAATTATATGCCTGAGTTAACAGCTAAGATACGTCATTTCTATGATTTACATTTCCTTTTGAATGATGCAGAGACACAGGACTATCTGAAAAGTGACGCATTCAAGTCGGATTTCTGCAACTTGTTTGCGCAAGACCAACAGAGATTTGATAAGCCCGAAGGATGGCAAAATAAAGACATCAAGGAATCTCCTATCATCAATGACCTACATAATGTATGGTCTGCATTAAGCAACGTCTATGCAAAAGAACTTCCTGATCTTGCCTATAAAGAGATACCGATGATTGAGAGTATTGAGAATAGTATGGAACAATTGATTTTGTATTTGACAATATAAACAGCCATGGCAAAGAAGTACTACTTCCTTGACAAAGTTGTACTACTTCTCAATAATTAAAAGAAGGTGTTGAATGGAAATATTCTTGCTTTGGGTCGCCGTTGAATAGATTCTATGCTTTCCTACTCTTTTACCTTGAAAGAATGAAAAAAGTAGGGAAAGAGAAAAAGTGAAATAAAAATAAACAACTTACGATATTTTTTAGTATTTTTGCCGTGTCAATAAGTAAATGATACTAACTATGAACATCGAGGACTTATCCATCTTTGGACTTTACTGCCAAAAGGAGAACAAAGCCACTGCTGCTTTGTTGCTGGTTTGGAAATTGGGGTGGGCAATTCTGCTCCGCTCGTTCATAAGTAGTTTTGTTTCTTTCGTCATATTACCGATTATCTTATTATTCAGATACCAGTTGAGGTGCAGGGAACCTGTGACTCAACAGGCATGGCGTGTAGTCATCATTTATTCTTAAAATGTGTGTCAAGTAAATTTGGAGGATAGCGGATGATTATGAAAATTATGGCAATTTTTGTCCAAAGTATATACTCAAATGACAAGTCAGAATTTGGTGTATGAGTAACGAAGAGAAAAATATAAAAGAGCAAAATGACATGGAGGCTATCAAAGAGATGGAGATGCAGCTACATGAGCAGTTCGCCTCTAACTATAACAATGGATTTAGTGCAACAATAACTCTATTCTGTACATTGTTGGCGGTGTTATATGGCTATGGGTATATATTCTTACTCCAAAGACTGTTGCTTGCTACGGTTATGATATTAAACTATGTGGTAGTCTATGCAGACAACATAGAGATTGATGGTATATGCTATTCTGTAAGGAGATTGGCTATAGAGACCTATGATATAGCGGTAACAAATAAAGATGGCGGATATTCTGGTGATATTGTTATTCCTCAGACCATAAACTATGATGGCAAAGAACGTCAAGTAACATCGATAGATCATAGATGTTTTTCTGGTTGTAAAGAGTTGACGAGTGTAAAAATACCAGATGGAGTGACTTCTTTAAAGCAAGATTGCTTTGAATATTAAACCATACAATATGAAAGCATTAATATCTTTTCTGACATTCATGATCAGCACAATTTGCTGCTATAGCCAGACCTCTATGACGGGTGCGCCGCGACAGTCTGCGGCGCAGCGTGCGACTTTTAATGATATCTTTAGCATTGGTGAGCTGATAAAGAGTGTGAAAGAGGGCAACGTTGGTATTAAGAAAATAGCGGAAAGGAGCGGCTATGCGTTTCGAGGTCGCTATCACGACCCTGAGTTGAACGACTTCTATTATGAGGATGTCTACTATAAGAATTGTATGGTGGCGTCAGACGGCAGTCCGATTAAATATGGTAAGGGTAACTCTTCTGTGCTGATAGCAGGAAGCGTTGGTTTCGGACCTTTCGTCTCGATTCGTGTCTACAACAAACGTGCCTATAACTACATAAAATCGGAACTAAGGAACAAGTTCCATTTCAAAACCGCAGAGGTCGATGGCAAGTGGGCAACGCTGAAGAAAGGTAATGTGATTGTTGACGTCTCCGTGGATGGCAATGCCTATGGTTTCACCTTTTACATCAAATAGACGTTGTATGATTCCTGAAAAAACAAGAGAATATCCATGCTTTTTAAAAGCAAGTCAATAACTAAAAACATCAAACAATGAAAAAACTAATTTTATTCGCATTTTGCGCCCTTATGAGCGTATGTGCATTTGCTCAGAGCAAGATGAGTTGGGAAGTGCAAGCGGGTTTGAACATCTCGAAGATCAACAGCTCCTTGTATAGTTCAAAAGCGGGTTTTCATGTAGGTGTCAGAGGGTAGATGGATCTGCCGTCGCTGTTCGACGGAGCGTATGCTAACGCTGGCGCTTTCCTGTCGTTGAAAGGTGCCTCAATAGATTTTGGCGATTTGGCGGATGGCAAAAGTAACACCTATTATCTGGAGGCTATACCGTATATCGTGGTACAGAACATGAAGTGGATTTGGATGCTGCTGGCATCTATATCATCAAGGTAAAAGGCAAGACGCTGAAGTTTAGTGTGAAGTAAAACGGAAACTTGCATCCGTATGGATGTTTGAGAAAAAATAGACAAAGGCGGTGCTCCGAGTGAAATCGGAACATCGCCTTTATTCTTGGGGCTTACCCCACTTTCATTTTTCCCTGCCCAAGGAAAAAATCTCCTTGCCCACGTAGAAATTATGCTTTGGGCAGGAAATAATTTTTGGGGGCGTATTCTAAATCCTTATAATAATTCTGGAAGCTGAAATAACTTGACACTATTGCTACCCTTGATGAGGATGTAATGGTCGTGAGGCTGTGCTTCCTTGATGGCTGCCTTTACCTCTTCTACATCATGGAACTTGCGGTAACTGCAAGGGATATCCTTGAACTCATCGCCTACCAGCCATACATTCTCCAGACCGGCAGCCTGCAGTTGGTCAACTACCTTCTGATGTTCCTCGTGACTTACTTCTCCAAGCTCGCCCATCTGACCTAAGATAGCCATCTTCTGGGGTACATCCATCACGCGGAAATTCTCGATGGCGGCAGCCATACTGGATGGGTTGGCATTGTAGGCATCTACCACCAGCTTGTTGTGTGCCGTCTCTTCCAACTGTGAACGGTTATTGCTTGGAATGTAATTCTCCAAAGCGTGGTCTATCTGCTGAGGCTTCACATCGAAATGAAGACCGATGGTGATGGCGGCAAGCATGTTGTCGATATTGTAAGAGCCGATGAGATGAGTCTGAACCTCATGCCAGTCGAAACTCTCGGAGCGCCAGCGGAACTTCAGGAAAGGAGCGCAGGAGATAACCTCTCCCCAAACATCACAGTTCTCATCTTTGCCGTAGGTGATGAGGCGGTTGATATTACGCTGGTCTGCCATCTTCATCAAGTGTTCGTTGTCGGCATTGATGAATACCAAAGCATCGTTGGCCGCAAGGAAGTCGTAAAGTTCGCCCTTGGTCTTCTTTACTCCCTCAAAACTGCCGAAACCTTGCAGGTGGGCACGCCCCACATTGGTAATCATGCCGCAGGTAGGTTCCACGTAATCCACGAGTTTCTGGATGTCGCCAGGATGGGAGGCACCCATTTCTACAACAGCAATCTCATTTTCCGGATTGAGGCGGAAGAGCGTCTTAGGAACACCGACATCATTATTGAAATTGCCCTGTGTAAACATCACGTTGTATTTCTCATCGAGCACGGCAGAAACCAATTCCTTGGTTGTGGTCTTGCCGTTGGTGCCGGTGATACCTATAACAGGAATGTCGAAGTGGCGACGGTGCTCACGGGCGAGTTCCTTGAAGGTGGTGAGGCAATCTTCTACGAGGATATAGCGCTCATCGCCCTCCTTGGCATACTCCTTTTCGTCAATAATCACATAGGCACAGCCTTTCTCCAAAGCCATGTCGGCAAACTTGTTGCCATCAAACGATGCGCCCTTCAAAGCCAGGAAGATACTGCCCTCTGGACAGTCGCGGCTATCGGTGGTAATCACCGGGTGCGCTTGGTAAATCTGATAGAGTTCTGAAATTTCCATAGTCTATAACTATTGTTTTGAGTGCAAAAGTACTTTAAATCGTGGAAATATCAAACAATTTTCTTAAAAAAAGCGAGTTATCTCGAATATTCTTTCTATTTTTGCAAGAAAATAGTTGATAAATGGAATATACAATCAATATAAAGGGACGATTGATGGATCTGAATACTCCTCAGGTGATGGGTATTCTGAATGTAACACCTGACAGTTTTTACTCTGGTAGTAGAAAACAGACTGAGGAGGAAATTGCCAACAGAGCCAACCAAATCATTGCTGAAGGTGGAAGCATCATCGATATCGGGGCTTTCTCTACCCGTCCGGGTGCTGATGAAGTTTCGGAAGAGGAGGAGGGAAGACGACTGAAGTTCGCTCTCGACATCGTTCGTCGTGAACAACCGGATGCTGCGATCTCTGTAGATACTTATCGCCCAACCTTGGCACGCAAGTGTATAGAAGAGTGGGGGGCTGATATCATTAATGATGTATCGGAAGGTGGTATCACGGGCATAGCCAATGTTCCACTTGAGCAGCGTCATGAGGAATACCCGGAGATGTTCCGGTTGGTTGGTGAACTGAAGGTACCTTATATATTAATGTCTGTGCAGCCTACACTTGCCGGAATGATGAAGGGCTTTGCCAAGGAAGTGCAGCAATTGCGTGATCTTGGTGCCAAGGATATCATTCTGGATCCGGGGTTCGGTTTCGGCAAGAATCTCATTCAGAATTATCAGATATACAATGAGATGGAAAAGCTGAATGTGCTGGAACTGCCTGTGCTGGTGGGTATCTCCCGTAAGAGCATGATCTATAAACTGTTGGGTGGTGATGCTACCACTTCTCTCAATGGAACTTCGGTGCTTGATACCATTGCTCTGATGAAGGGAGCCAAGATACTGCGTGTCCATGATGTGAAGGAGGCTGTCGAGGCTGTAAGGATTGTAGATGCCATGATGGATAAAGATTAAGTTGAAATGATAGAATTCGGTATAAAAGATGCTTTAGACATCCTGCTGGTAGCTTCACTGCTATTTTATGTCTATCGCTTGATGAAGGAGTCCCGCTCCCTCAACATATTTGTGGGCATCATGCTCTTTGTGCTTATCTGGCTTTTCGTGAGTCAGGTGTTGGAAATGCGTCTCCTGGGTTCGATCTTGGATAAGTTGGTGAGCGTGGGAGTCATTGCGCTGATTGTTATCTTCCAGGAAGATATCCGCCGTTTCCTTTATGAGATAGGTTCGCAGAAGGGGATGAGGCGATTGGTGCGCTTCTTCCATTCCAACAAGGATAGTCAGCGGGAGGCGGATAAGGAAACCATCATGCCTATCGTGATGGCCTGTATGAGCATGGCAAAGAAATATGTGGGCGCCCTGATCGTTATCGAGCGGGGAGTTCCGCTGAAGGATATCATGGATACGGGAGAGGAGATAGATGCTAAGATTAACCAGCGGTTGATAGAGAACATCTTTTTCAAGAACTCGCCTTTGCATGATGGTGCGATGGTGATAAGCAACAAGCGAATCATGTCGGCTGGTTGTATTCTCCCTGTGAGTCATAATCTGGATATTCCTAAAGAATTAGGTCTCCGTCACCGTGCAGCCTTGGGTATTTCGCAGAGTAGTGATGCCATTGCCGTCATCGTATCGGAAGAGACGGGAAGAATTAGTGTGGCTATCAAGGGTGAGTTTAAACTGAGACTTTCTGCAGAGGAGTTGGAGAGTATATTGACGCAGGAAATTATATAGAAGAGTGAGAGTGAAAGTATATGAATTCTTCACTTTTCACTCTACGTTCTTCACTTTTTTCACTCCGTAAACCTTTACAAATAGTAATATCTCTGATTTTAGCTTTTTTTACACAATAATATTTAGCTTATATCAAACTTTTTATGTACTTTTGCAAAGTCGATGTGGCAAACAAACGGGTTTATGCCTGAATGTGATGCCTCATCTTGGACAAATCTACTTAGCAAACAACAAAAATTAAATAAATAAAAAAGTAAAATGGATTTATTACAGCAAATTGTAGCTCGCGCTAAAGCTGATAAGCAGCGCATCGTGCTCCCTGAAGCAGAAGAGGAGCGTACATTGAAAGCAGCCGATAAAGTTTTGGCTGATGATCTCGCAGACATCATCCTCATCGGTAACCCTGCCAATATTAAGAATCTCGCAGCACAGTGGGGTCTTAACAACATCGACAAGGCTACTATCGTTGATCCACAAAACAACCCTAAGACTGAGGAATATGCTGAGAAGCTCGCTGAACTTCGTAAGAAGAAGGGCATGACAGTAGAGCAGGCTCGTGAACTTGTAACTAAGAACAACCTCTACCTCGGTTGTATGATTATCAAGACTGAGGGTGCTGATGGTCAGATTTCAGGTGCATTGAGCACAACTGGTGATACGCTCCGTCCAGCTCTTCAGATTATCAAGTGTACTCCAGGTATCACTTGCGTAAGTGGTGCTATGTTGCTCATCTCTGATCAGAAGCAGTACGGTCAGGATGGCGTAGTGGTAATGGGTGACGTTGCTGTAACTCCAAACCCTACAGCAGACCAGCTTGCTCAGATTGCCTATACTACAGCTCATACAGCTCAGTCAGTAGCAGGTATTAAGGATCCTCAGATTGCTATGTTGAGCTTCTCTACAAAGGGTAGTGCTAAGGATGCTATCAACAAGGAGACTGGTAAGAGCGTATATATCATCGACAAGGTGACAGACGCAGTAGCAATCGCTAAGGAGAAGTTCCCAGAGCTTCATCTCGATGGTGAGCTTCAGGCCGATGCAGCTCTTGTTCCTGAGGTAGCTGCCAAGAAGGCTCCAGGTTCTGACATAGCTGGTAAGGCTAATGTATTGGTAGTTCCTAACCTTGAGGTGGGTAACATCGGTTACAAGCTCGTTCAGCGTTTGGGTGGTGCCATCGCTATCGGCCCTATCCTTCAGGGTATCGCTCGTCCTGTAAACGACCTCTCTCGTGGTTGCTCTGTAGATGATATCTACTACATGGTAGCTATCACCGCTTGCCAGGCACAGGATGCTAAGAAGGCTTAATTCAACATTTAACATTTAACATTTACATTATTATGAAAGTATTGGTTCTGAACTGTGGTAGTTCATCTATCAAGTACAAGTTATATAATATGGACGATGAGTCTGTATTGGCACAGGGTGGTGTAGAGCGTATCGGTCTTGATAACGCATTCATCAAGGTGAAATTGCCTAATGGTGAGAAGAAGCAGATTATGCACGATATGCCTGACCACAAGGAAGGTGTGAACTTCGTGTTCAAGTGCTTGCTCGATCCAGAAATCGGCGCTATCAAGGACTTGAAGGAAATCGACGCTGTAGGACACCGTGTCGTACAGGGTGGTGACAAGTTCAAGGAGAGCGTTATCGTTGATCAGAGCGTAGAGGATGGTATCGAGGAACTTTGCGACCTTGCTCCTGTTCACAACGCTGGCCACCTGAAGGGTATCCGTGCCGTTGACTCTTTGATGCCAGGCACTCCTCAGGTTTGCGTATTCGACAACGCATTCCACAGCACAATGCCAGACTATGCTTACCTCTATGCAATTCCTTATGAGTTGTATGAGAAGTATCACGTACGCCGTTATGGTTTCCACGGAACATCTCACCGCTATGTTTCTAAGCGTGTTTGCGAGATTCTCGGTCTTGACCAGAACAACTCTAAGATCATCACTTGCCACATCGGTAACGGTGGCTCTGTAGCTGCTGTATTGAATGGTAAGGTATTGGATACTTCAATGGGCTTGACTCCATTGGCTGGTTTGATGATGGGTTCACGTTGTGGTGACATCGATGCTTCTGCTGTTACATACTTGATGGAGAAGTTGAACATGAAGCCACAGGAGATGGCTGACTTCCTGAACAAGAAGAGTGGTGTGCTCGGTATTACAGGTATTTCTTCTGATATGCGTGACATCGAGAACGCTGCCAACGAGGGTAATGAGAAGGCTCAGTTGGCTCTCCGTATGTACGAATATCGCATCAAGAAGTATATCGGTGCTTACACAGCAGCTATGGGTGGCGTTGACGCTATCGTATTTACTGCAGGTGTAGGTGAGAACCAGACCGGCCTCCGTGAGGATTCTTGCAAGAACCTGGAGTATCTTGGCATCAAGATCAATAAGGAAGTAAATGACAAGGTTCGTGGTGAGGAAGCTATCATCTCTACTGACGACAGTAAGGTGAAGGTAGTAGTAGTTCCTACAGACGAGGAAATCGTTATTGCTCGCGATACTATGGATTTGGTTGCTAATAAGTAATCATCCTATATATAATAAGGTGAAGCTTTTCTGCAACGATAGAAATGCTTCACCTTAATTCTTTTACTATAACACTTAGACTTTGTCTTTGTGAAACAAGCCATACTCATCAGCTATATTATTACTATGTATTAATCTCAATGATAAAAAGATGAAAACAAAGATTGTAACTTTCGGAGAAATTTTGCTTAGAATTTCTAAGCCTGGTTATCAACGTTTATTCCAGGGCCGTCGCATGGAAGGCAATTATGGAGGCAGTGAGGCGAATGCCGCTATCTCTCTGGCTTATTTGGGAAACAACGTAGAATATGTCACCCGTGTGCCTTATGGTGAAATGGGAGAGGCTGCGCTGATGCATCTCAGAGAGTATGGTCTGAATGTTTCGCATGTGGTACGTGGCGGAGAACGTCTGGGTACTTATTATTTTGAGGAAGCCGTGGCGATGCGTAATTCCCGCGTGATTTATGACCGCAAGAATTCTTCTTTTTATTCATTGAAAAGGAATATGGTGAAATGGGACAAGGTCTTGGCTGATGCGGCTGTATTCCACTGCTCTGGTATCACTTGTGCCATCAGCCGTGATGCGATGGAATCTACCATGGATGCCATCAAATTGGCGGTATCGGATGGCTTGACCATTGTCTGCGATATCAACTACCGTAAGAATCTTTGGGGATACGGATTGGAACCTCATGATGTGCTCTTCCAGATGATGCAATACAGCGACATTATCTTTGGCGACCAGAATGAGTGGGAGGTTGCCAGCGGTGTACCTCATATTCCTTTTGAGGCTCTGGATGAAAACTATGAGATAGATAAGGAGGCTTATCTGGAGTATTTCCGCAAGATGCACAAACTCTTCCCTAAGTGTAAGAAAATGGTGATGGCAGTACGCAATCAGATTGCCAGCAGTCATCATACTCTGAGTGGTTTGCTTTACGATTCTCAGGAAGACAAACTCTATACTACAAGAATCTACGATATTCAGCCTATCATTGATCCGATGGGTGTAGGAGATGCTTTTGTGGCAGCCTATATACATGCTCATCAGAAATGGGGCGATGAAAATCAATATTGTCTGGACTTCTCCTTGTCGGCAAGTGCTATCAAGAATACCATTCCAGGAGACCAGAACCTGGTGTCGGAAGAGGAGATTATCCATAATATGACTTCTTCAGGAGGAAGAATACAGCGTTAACAATAAAGGGCAGCTTCATGGGCTGCCCTTTATTGTTATGGTTGGCTTTCGCCTTCCACGTATTCTTCCATAAACATGTGTTCTCCATCAAATACGGCATAAGTAAACTGCCAGATCCAATCTCCTAAAATCATCATGCGGGTTTTCTTGCTGAGCATGAGATCCAGTTCGATGTGGCGATGGCCAAACATGAAGTAGTCGATGTTCTTGTGCCCTTGCATATACTGTTTGGCAAAACGGACGAGGAATTCCTTCTTTTCGCCCATGTATGGTTCTTCTTTTCCATCAGCCCGTTTAAGTCTGCTATGCTTTGCCCAGTTCAGTCCCAATGCCATTCCCCATCGTGGATGGATGGCATTCAGCAGGCGTTGGCAGGTAGGGTTGTGGAACATGGATTTCAATAATTTGAACTTCTTGTCCGGATCTCCAAGTCCGTCACCATGAGCCAGGAAAAATACCTTGTCGTAAATTTCTACGGTCTGAGGTTTGTAATGCACGATGACCCCACATTCCTGTTCCAGATAGCCGTATGTCCAGAGGTCATGATTGCCCGTGAAAAAATGTACTTCCACTCCCATATCGGTCAACTCAGAGAGTTTTCCCAAAAAGCGGGTGTACCCTTTGGGTACCACATATTTGTATTCGTTCCAGAAGTCAAACATATCGCCTAAAAGATATATGGCAGAGGCTTTTGTCTTGATGCTGTCCAGAAAGCGTACCAGACGGCGTTCCTGCATGCGGGCATGCGGTATGGCTAACGAACCCAGATGTGCATCTGAAAGGAAATATACATTTTTCATAAGCGAAACTTTTTAAGTGAAGAGTGAAGAATGAAGAGTGAAGAATTCAACGGCTTTGTCTTTATTCGAAGCCAAGTTCTACGCGAGCTTCCTCGCTCATCATGCTCTGGTCCCAGGCTGGTTCAAAAACAAGGTTGACGTTTGTTGAATTGACACCATCTACGCTGTCCACCTTGGTGCGCACATCTTCCAGGATGAAGTCGGCAGCAGGGCATGATGGGGCAGTAAATGTCATGTCAATATCTACATTGCCATCGTCTTTGACATCTATCTTGTAGATCATTCCCAATTCCCAGATATTCACAGGAATCTCAGGGTCGTAAACGGTTTTGAGTACATCTACGATTTTCTCTTCTATTTTTGTTTTTTCTTCTTGAGTCATAAATGCTTTATTCTTTTTGTGAAGGAGCACACGAAATGCTACCTGTATGATTATTGCTTATATTTTGCAAAGGTAGCATAAAATACAGAGAAAACAAAATAAAAGGTGATTTATTTTCGCTCTTTGTGCTGATATTTTCTTGAGAAATGCTGATATTTACAGTTTCCCTTTGTCATGATAAGAGTAGAAGGCTCCATCCGTGATGATGACATGGTCCATGAAGAAAATGCGCATAATCTGGCAGGCCTTGTTGATCTGGTTGGTCAGCAGATCATCGTTTTTGCTTGGAATAGGATTGTTGCTGGGATGGTTGTGACAGATAGCCAAGATGGTGGCATTATTGAGGAACACTTCTTTCATGATGAGGCGGACATCTATGGCTGTTTCTGTGATGCCGCCATGAGAGATGCGTTCTGCCTTAATGAGTTTGAAGTTCTGGTTCATCAGGAGAATCCAACCTTCTTCCACATCGAGATCTTGCATGCGGGGGAGCATGTAGTTGTAAATAGCCAATGATGAGCCTAAGTCGGGACGTACTCCAATTTTGTCAAGAGCACGGCGCTTGCCAAGTTCGCAAGCTGCCTGTAAAGTGATGGCTTTGGCAGGTCCCATACCTTTGTATTGCTGTAGTTCCTGTAGGGTCATCTTGCCGAGTGTATTGAGGTTGTTGTCGCAATTGTTGAGAATACGTTTCATCAGTTCTACGGCACTTTCGTCTCTGGAACCAGAACCGATAAGGATGGCGCATAGTTCTGCATTTGACAATGCACTGGGACCTAAACTTTCGAGTTTCTCGCGAGGCTGGTCTTCTGAAGCCCACTTCGCTATGGATAGTTTTTCGCTCATATTTGTTGATTTTGAAAAGTTTTCGCAGGAATTCTTTATTTGTAGAAGGTCTTGTTGTAAGCGCTGAATTCGCTCTTGCCCAAGATGCATCTCTTCCACCATGCAGACAGGAATCCGCAACCATAGCCCATCAGTTGGGTAAACGCAGCTCGGATACTCAGTATGCCAATCTTCAAACTCTGATTCTGTTTGGTACTGTCGATAACTAACGCTACGATATAGAGTAGAATCAAGAATAAGCCGATGCAACCCAATGCTGCCATGGCATTGCCAAGTACAGGGAAAATGTGCTCTGTGCCCAACAGGTATGGTAAGAAACCAAAGAACAGGAGTAACAGCGTGCCTATGACACCAACGGTAAAGACCATTGGAAGTAAATGCACGAGCTTGAGGCTCTCTGGATATTTCTTGTAGAGGTTGATACGGGCAATACCGCTATTATAGACCTGACGCCAGAATTTACGGAAATCAGTACGACGCTTGTGCCATATCCATGCTTCAGGGAAGAGGCGGCAACGGCAACCTGCTTTGAATATACGGATAGAAAAATCTATATCCTCTCCGAAACGCATGGCAGAAAAACCATTCAATCTGAGATAAACATCCTTGCGGATACCCATATTGAATGAACGGGGATAGAATTTATCCATCTTCTTTTTGCCGCCACGGATACCACCGGTGGTGAAAAAAGATGTCATGGAGTAAGATATAGCCTTTTGGGTATCTGTAAATGATGAATGCGCCTTGTCAGGACCGCCGAATGCATCAGCAGGCTCACGGCTCAATTCATCATTTACAGCTTTGAGATAATTTTCAGGAAGGACTACGTCGCTGTCTAGTATCAACAGATACTCGCCTGATGCTCTCTCAGCACCATAGTTGCGACTTTGTCCTGGACCAGAGTTCTCCTTGAAGAAATACTGAATATCCATCTTGTCTTTGTATGCATCACAAACCTCCTTGCAAGGAATCTTAGAGCCGTCTTCAACGATGATGACCTCGAAGTCCTTGACGGTCTGGTGTGTCAAACTCTCAAGTAGTTCGCTCACCTCATCAGGGCGATTGAATACAGGGACAATGATGGAATATTTCATATATGATTCAAGTTTAGTTGATTAGAACTCTGATAGGAACAGGCGAGGAATTATTCGCTTACACGACCGAGGTAGCTACCGTCACGAGTATCGATCTGGATAGTCTCACCTTCGTTTACGAACAAAGGAACGCGAACCTCAGCACCAGTCTCCAAAGTAGCAGGCTTAGTAGCGTTGGTAGCAGTGTTACCCTTAACACCTGGCTCAGAGTGAGTAATCTTCAAAGTAGTCTTAACAGGCATTTCTGCCAAGAGAATAGTACCATCAGTTGTATCAGTTACAACCTCTACAACATCACCTTCCTTCATGTACTGACCACCAGTAACGTTCTCCTTAGCGATAGGCACCTGCTCGAAAGTCTCCTGATTCATAAAGATGCAACCTGTAGCATCCTCGTAGAGATACTGATAAGGGCGGCGCTCAACGCGAACATCCTCCAACTTGAAACCTACCTGGAAAGTACGCTCCAAAACACGGCCGTCAGCCACGTTCTTCAACTTGGTGTTCATGACAGTATTACCCTTACCTGGCTTTCTGTGCTGAAAGTCAATACAAACCCAAACTTTGCCATCCATGCGGATGCAAGTACCAATCTTAATTTCCTGTGAATTAATCATTTTGTTTATCTTGAATTATATTATATTTCTGTAAAACGGTGCAAAGTTACGGTAAAATCACGAAAAACCCAAGCAATTATCGAAAAAAACATAAATATTTAAGCTAATTTTTGCAGTTTTCTTGGTTATTTCAGAAATAATGCGTAATTTTGCAGCCCGAAAGGTGCGTTATGCCCTCTTTTTTGGAATATTAATTAAAAAAATAATAAAGAAAAATGAAAAGAACATTTCAGCCTCACAATCGTCGTCGCGTGAACAAGCATGGTTTCCGTGAGCGTATGGCAACAAAGAATGGTCGTCGTGTATTGGCTTCTCGCCGTGCTCATGGCCGTAAGAAGTTAACTGTCTCTGACGAGCACCACGGAAAATAATATTCGTTGGGCTTCAGAATTAACGATGACATTGAAAGCAGCAGGGATAACTCCTATGCTGCTTTTTGTGTTTATAGACCTTTAGGTGTTTTGCCTCTTTTTGTTTTAGGTCTCTTTAGTATTTATAGCCTTCTTCTCAACAATAAATTGAAAAAATCATTTTTTTATTTTGTATTGTCTTCGATTTATACTATCTTTGCAGACAAAAATGAAATAGAATGACTTCATCTGAATTTTTTAATAAGTTTAAGAGCAAGTATCTCTGGGGCAATCTCTTCGCTATGGGAGTGGTTGTCGCACTGCTTTGTGTGGGCGTTAAGTTCGGTATTGAACTCTATACTCATCATGGTGAGGCTATTCTGATTCCGGATATTCGATATAAGAGTTTCGCTGACGCTGAGCGTATCCTTGATGATGCCGGACTTCAGATTGAAGTGACGGATACGGGATATGTGCGCAATCTTCCTCCTGACTGTATCTTGGAACAATCTCCCGTTTCTGGAGAAAGGGTAAAGGCAGGACGAGTGATTTATGTGACTATCAACTCTGATCACACACCTACCTTGACCATCCCTGATGTGATTGACAACAGTTCTCTGCGAGAGGCTATGGCTAAGTTGACTGCCATGGGCTTCAAGTTGGGTGCGCCTCAGTATATACCTGGTGAGGAAGACTGGGTTTATGGTATCCTGGTCAAGGGAAAGCATGTGGTTGCTGGTGATAAGGTGTCCATTGATGCGATTCTTACGGTACAGGTGGGAAATGGTCAGCGTGATGCTGCTGATTCCGTCAACTATGTTGATCCTAAGTATGAACAGGAAGAGTTTGAGGAGGAGGTTCAAGAGTCGGGAGATGCTGACAATTTTGAGGTCGTTCCTGGCACGGAGACCACTGAGCCTTCGACTCCTTCACATTCACATAACGAAGTGGTAGAATAGGTAAGTGATGAATGAAGAAAGATATGTGAAGAATTCAATTGTACGAACGAATGAGATTTTTAGATTATATATATAATAAGGTATATGCTCCAGTGGAGAATGATTTCGGTTTTGATGATGCTGGAGATGTTGATGGGCTTGATGAAGAGTTGGATGATGAGCTTCAGCCTATCGGCGAGTCGTCCTCGTCGGATGGTGAACTCTATGAGCACTGGAAGGTGCAGGTGGATGCTAATCAGGATCCGGTGAGAATTGATAAATACCTGGCTGATAAAATGGCATACCAGAGCCGTAATCGTATTCAGCAGGCTGCTGATGCCGGTTTTATCCATGTCAACGGGAAACCTGTAAAGAGTAATTATAAGGTTCGCCCGAATGATATGATCACGTTGATGATGGACCGTCCAAGACATGAGACCAGCATCAAACCAGAGGAGATTGACATCAATGTGGTTTATGAAGATGACCAGTTGATGGTTGTAAATAAAGAGGCTGGTATGGTAGTGCATCCTGGCGCTGGTAATTTCCATGGTACGCTGATTCAGGCTGTAGCCTGGCATCTGAGAGATATGCCGGAATTTGATGCCAACGATCCGGAAGTGGGACTGGTGCATCGTATTGATAAGGATACGTCTGGTTTGCTTGTTGTGGCAAAGACTCCTGGTGCCAAGACCTCTTTGGGAAAGCAGTTTTTCAATAAGACCACCCATCGCAGATACAATGCTTTGGTATGGGGAAATATCGTTGAGGACGAAGGTCGTATCGAGGGGAACATCGGAAGAGATCCCAAGAATCGTCTTCGTATGAAGGTGTTCGACCCGGATAGTGGTATCGGTAAAAGTGCGGTAACGCATTATCGGGTATTGGAGCGCTTTGGATATACCACGCTTGTGGAGTGTGTGCTGGAGACAGGTAGAACCCATCAGATTCGTGCTCACATGAAGCATATCGGTCATCCGCTCTTTATGGACGAGACGTATGGTGGTGCAGAAATATTGAGAGGACAGAGAAGTAGCAGTTACAAGGCTTTTATACAAAATTGTTTCAAACTCTGCCCAAGACAGGCACTCCATGCCAAGACACTTGGCTTTGTGCATCCTACTGCCCAACAGCAGATGGACTTCGATAGCGAGTGGCCTGATGACTTCCGCAAACTCATAGAGAAGTGGAGAGGATTCATCGCAGGAACCACACAAGATACGTTCCAGACTAAGTGATGATTCTATAGGTCAAAAGTGACAGATAAAAAAGATTCTAATTCATTAAATATAAATAAGAGATGGAAAATAACAAAAGAACGATAGCCATCGTCTGCGGTGGTGATTCTTCTGAGCACGACGTATCATTGCGCTCAGGTCAGGGTTTGTACTCTTTCTTTGATAAAGAGCGCTATAACATATATATAGTCGATGTCAAGGGCACCGACTGGCATGTAGCCTTTGATAATGGTGATACTGCCGAAATTGACAAGAATGATTTCTCTTTTGTCAAGGATGGACAGCGCAAGTATTTTGATTATGCGTATATTACGATTCATGGTCAGCCTGGTGAGAATGGTGTAATGCAGGGCTATTTCGACCTGATTCATTTGCCTTATTCTACAAGTGGTGTTCTTGTAGAGGCTATGACTTTTGATAAGTATGTACTCAACAATTATCTTCGTGGATTTGGTATCAATGTAGCTGATAGCATCTTGCTCCGCCGTGGTGAGGAGTATGATGATGAGGCTATAGCCAAGCGCATCGGTATGCCTTGCTTTGTAAAGCCTGCTGCTGACGGCAGTAGCTTTGGTGTGAGCAAGGTGAAGAATGCAGACCAGTTGGCTCCTGCTCTTCGTCTGGCTTTTATGGAGGCTGAGGAAGCTATGATTGAGGGATTCATGGATGGTGTTGAAATTTCTCAGGGTATATACAAGACTGCTGACAAGTGTGTTGTTTTGCCTGCTACTGAGGTGGTGACCAGCAATGAATTCTTCGATTATGATGCCAAGTACAATGGACAGGTACAGGAAATTACTCCTGCTCGTCTTTCTCCTGAAACTGCAGCAGAAGTGGCTAAGACTACTTCCCGCATCTATGATATCCTTCATGCTAATGGTATTATCCGTATTGATTATATCATCACCAAGGATGAGAACGGTAAGGATAAGGTGAACATGCTGGAAATCAATACGACACCGGGTATGACCGTTACAAGTTTCATTCCGCAGCAGGTTCGTGCCGCAGGACTTGATATCAAGGATGTGCTCAGTGACATTGTAGAGAATCAATTTTAAAAGCTTTACATCATGAAAATCCCTCAAGAATTTGATACCATTAGACCTTGGGAGCCGGAAGACCTCCCGGAGGTATTTGATCGTTTGCTGGCAAACGACCAGTTCAAGCAAGTGTTGGCATACCTGTATCCACAGGTACCATTGGAAATGATTGCCCAAAAGTTGAAGGCTTGTAAGACAAATCTTGATTTCCAGCTGGCTTTCGCTTATGACTTCGTTCATGGCATATTGAAGAAGGCGGCTACGGGCTGCGAGATGGACTGTTCGTCACTCGACAATACCCGCAACTATACCTTCATCAGTAATCATCGTGATATCGTGCTCGATTCTGCTATCCTCGATGTCATGCTGATAGAAAACAAGTTCAAAACGACTTGCGAGATAGCCATCGGCGATAATCTCCTGTCTCTTCCATGGGTCAAGGATCTGGTACGTGTCAACAAGGCATTCATCGTAGAGCGTGCCTTGAGTATGCGTCAGATGTTGATGTCCAGTAAGCGTCTTTCCGACTATATGCACTTTGCTATCAAGGAGAAAAATGAGAATATCTGGATTGCCCAGCGTGAAGGACGTGCCAAGGATAGCAATGACCGTACCCAGAAATCAATTCTCCAGATGATGTCTATGGGTGGTGAGGGAAGTATTATAGAACGATTGAAGCAGTTGCATCTGGTTCCTCTGTCTATCAGTTATGAGTATGACCCATGCGATTTCCTGAAGGCAAAGGAATTCCAGCAGAAGCGTGATCATGCGGAGTGGAAAAAGGGACCTACTGATGATCTGGTAAGTATGCAGACAGGTATCTTCGGTTATAAGGGACACGTACATTATCATGCAGCCCCATGTCTTGATGAGTATCTTGATTCTCTGGATCCGGATATGCCAAAGCAGGATATATATAATAAGGTAGCTGCTTATATTGACCAGCAGATACATCGTAATTACCGTTTGTATCCTGGAAATTATGTGGCTCTCGATATGCTGGAGGAAACGGAGGCTTATACCGATCAATATACTGCTGAAGACAAAGCAAAATTTGAAAAGTATATCCAGGGTCAACTTGCAAAGATTGACCTTCCTAATAAGGATGAGGCCTACTTGAAAGAGCGTCTGTTGACGATGTATGCTAATCCTGTACGTAATAACCTTGCTGCTCAATAAGCAGCAAGGTTATTTTTTTAGAATACCTCTGGTTTCACTTCGAAGCCAGTAGAGCTTGATGCCTGTGCGGCAGGAAATGAAATCATAAGTGATGAGAGGATTCCGACGAAGGTTAGATGACAGAATCTTTATAATTCCTTATTTTGTAGAACATGTTTCTTTCTCTGCAATGCACTCCATCTCTATCAGCCAGCCAGGGCGGCATACTTTTGCGTCCACGATGATGCGTGGTATCTGTGGATAAAACTGTTGCATCAGTCTATCTACCGTATGATAATCGGAAATATCGCGCAAGTAGATGATGAAGTATTGGATGTCATTCATGGTGGCATCACCGTCTTTTAGCAGAGCTCCGATGTTTTCCAGAAGTCTGCCTGTCTGTCTTACAATGTCTCCTTCATAAACTACATCACCTTGTTTGTCGATGCTTGCTGTGCCGGAAATAAAGTATTGCTGTTTGAACTGTTGGTTTCCATCAGAATTTACAGAAAGAACTGGTATTGTAACTCGGGTTCCTCTTTCGAAGGCAACTCCATATTCATGAGTAGGATTCAGATGTTCGAGTGCCTGAAGATACTTCTTGTTTTCCTCATTGATATCAGGAATGGTCAGGAAGTCGATGGCCACGGATGCATTCAGAACAGAAGTGCTTCCTCCTATGCCTGTACTGGCGATATAGTGAGTATCTGCAGTAAGACCTTGTTGGCTGAATACGTCGTTTCGGGCTTCTACCACGCCTTGATAGTTTACATCAATATCGGTTACGTAAATCCATGTTCTTACCAGATTCCGTTCCATGGTCATATCTGTATCAGCGATGAGGCTTAGATATCTTTCAAACAGCATACGGGTTTGCTCGTATGAATCTTTTCCTTTAGCTTCCTCTTCTGTCAGTCGGAGACTATGGAATAGGATAGGGGTCTTATCATCTGTTGTCTTGATTAGGAGAGAAATCTTACTTCCATCAAGCGGAGGTTGCTCTACAATCGTAAGATTGGTATCTTTGAGAAATTCCTGATAAAGGAGCGATTCCTGTAGCTCTTTTATCTGGTTTTTGGAGTCGCTGAGGAAAACCTTACAATACTGCAAGGTTCTATTCTGCAGATTCTCTGTGTCGAGATAATTACCTATTTTTAGATACAGAAAGTTGAGGCGGTCGTTGAAAGTGCCCTTAGCTTCTGGTGATAATGTAATGTATTTGTCCATCTTCTTCTTTTTTTTCGGCGGCAAAGGTACAGATAATATTTGAAATATGTGAATTTGGACTGAATGAAAAGATAAAAATACCGAGAAATGGGGATGGAATCATGAGGGGGAAGAACGAAAAAGGGAAGTAAAGGCTTGTTTTCCTTTACTTCCCCAATCTCTTTCTTATTTCCTGCTTTAGAGTGACTCAAGCATACGCTTGATGACAACCTCGGCTGAAATCTCACGGTTGGCTGCCTCTGGAATGACCAGACTGTTCTGGCTTTCGATGACATCATCTGTAACAATCAAACCACGGCGAACAGGCAAGCAATGCATGAAGCAACCGTCATTGGTCCAGCTCATGTGCTCCTCGTCGATGGTCCAGCTCATGTCCTTGCTCAGAATCTCACCATACAGTGCTGGGTCTTTTACGCCTGGACAGCTCCAGTTCTTAGCATAAACGAAGTCTGCACCTTCCAGCGCCTTCTTCTGGTCGTACTCCACCTTGGCGTTGCCCACGAACTTAGGGTCGAGTTCATAACCTTCAGGATGGGTTACTACGAAATCAACATCAGCTGCATTCATCCACTGGGCGAATGAGTTTGGTACGGCTTGAGGCAAGGCACGGCAATGAGGAGCCCAGGTCAGGACTACCTTAGGACGAGCCACCTTCTTATGTTCCTCGATGGTGATGAGGTCGGCAAATGCCTGGAGTGGGTGAACGGTAGCTGTCTCCATGGCAAAAACTGGGCGGCCGCTGTACTTCACGAACTGGTTGACGATGGTCTCGGCATAATCGTAGTCGCGGTCTTTCAAACCGGCAAAGCTGCGCACACCGATTAGGTCGCAGAAACTTCCCATCACAGGTATGGCCTCCAGCAGGTGCTCGCTCTTGTCACCATCCATGATAACGCCACGTTCTGTCTCTAACTTCCATGCACCAGCATTTACGTCGAGCACGATTACATTCATGCCCAGGTTCATAGCTGCTTTCTGTGTACTTAAACGGGTACGGAGACTGTTGTTGAAAAATATCATCAGCAAGGTCTTGTTCTTGCCCAACTCCTGATAACCGAAACGGTTTGCTTTTACTTCCTGTGCCTCAGCGAGCGCTGCTTTCAAGTCGCCAAGGTCTTCAACATTAAAGAATGTCTTCATACTATCTTATTTTTAATTTCTTGTTTGTCCATTTCCTGTAATCAACCACTTGTAGGTGGTAATCTCTTCGAGAGCCATTGGTCCGCGGGCTCCTAACTTCTGAGTACTGATACCAATTTCAGCTCCCAGTCCAAATTGTGCGCCATCGGTGAAGCTGGTTGGAGCGTTCACATAGACGCAAGCAGCATCTACCATCATCTGGAATTTCTTTTGAGCTGCTTCGTCATTAGAGACGATACTTTCGCTGTGTCCGCTTCCGTAAGTAGCGATATGGTCGAGTGCTTCGTCTTCAGAAGCTACAGTCTTGATGCCCATCTGCATACTGAGCCATTCGGTGTTCCAGATGCTCTTCACGTTGGCATCGGCTTCCTTCATCTTCGCCTCACTTTCCTCTGCCTTATATAATAAGGTATCAGGATAGTGTCCCTTTAATGCCTCGTAAGCTTGGGTATCAGCATGAATCTTGGTTTGCTTCTCGGCAAGACCTTCACAGAGGGCAGGGAGGTCGCTCAATCTGTTTTCGTGAATCAACAGACAGTCGAGTGCATTGCATACGCTTACTCTTCGGCACTTGGCATTGGTGATGATGCGCTTGCCCATCTCCAAGTCACCATCCTTGTCAAAGTAGCAGTGTACCACGCCTGCTCCTGTCTCAATTACCGGAACTTTGGCAGTATCACGAACGAAGTTGATGAGTTTCTTTCCGCCACGAGGAATGCAGAGGTCGATATAGCCAACGGCATTCAGCATTTCTCCCGTAGCTTCATGGGTAGCAGGTAGGAGTGTACATACGTCAGGATTCACTCCATACTTTATCAACACCCTGTGGATAAGTTCGACACCCGCTGAGTTAGAGGCATTTGCATCCTTTCCACCCTTCAATACGCAGGCATTGCCGCTCTTGAAGCAGAGAGAAAAAACATCGTAGGTTACGTTAGGACGAGCCTCATAAATCATACCGATGACTCCGAAAGGAACGGCAATTCTCTGCAGGTGCAATCCGTTTTCGAGTGTCTTGTCTTTGAGAACTTTTCCAAGTGGTGAGGGCAACGTGCTGACGTGTCTCATATCCGAAGCAATATCCTGAAGTCGCTGCTCAGTAAGTTGCAGTCGGTCATAGAGCGGGTTCGCCTTGTCCATCTTTGCCAGATCTTCTGCATTTGCTGCAAGGAGCGCAGGAGTTTCGGCGATGATGGCATCAGCCACCGCCTGCAGAATTTCATTACGTTGATCATCGCTGAGCAAGCTTAAGGTCTTGCTGGCAGTCTTCACTTTTTGGAAAGTCTCTCTTAGTTCCATTGGCTATTTCCTTTCTTATTTGATGATAAGATATTTTGTAATGTGTTACGAGTTTCCTCTTAACAACGGCAAAGGTAAGCATAAATATCGGAAATTGCAAACCTTATGCAAGAAAAAGTAATAGTTTTATAGATAAATGGATAGTTATACAGAAAATGAGATAAAAAAAGGTCAGGCACTGCCTGACCTTTTTGTAATGGTTCCTTCTAATTATTTTGATACTGCCAGAAGAATTACTCTTTTTCGTTTTCTTCAGGGTGAGTCATTAGATACAGTTCCTTCTGTCGTTCGATTTCTCTTCTCAAGTCTTCCTTGTCTGGTAGGTAAAGCTTGTATTTTGCAGCGAACATCTGGTCGTTCTTGGCAAGAGTGGAGTATCGGGCTACATCAGAGTCAGTTTCGGCACAGAGGATGATTCCTATAGTTGGGTTGTCGTCTGGTCCTTTCTTCATCTTGTCATACATCTGCAAGTACATGTCCATTTGACCGACATCCTGATAGGTGATGCGGTTGACCTTTAAATCTACAAGAATAAAACTCTTGATAAGATAATTGTAGAATACCAAGTCGATGTAGTAGTCGTTCTCTTCCGTTCTGATATGCTGCTGGCGAGCCACTAGGGCATAGCCTTTCCCCATTTCCATCAAGAACTTCTCTAAGTTATCTATGATAGCAGATTCCAATTTCGATTCTTTGAGAGAAGAGTCGGAAGGTAATCCCAAAAACTCCATGACGACAGGAGATTTGATGTATTCCAGTTTATCTTGCTGGAATTCATTCGTTTTCTCTTTCATCTCTTTCTCTACAGGTGCCTTATCTTTCGACATGAGGAGACGCTCATAATATAAGGTGTTGATGTTGCGACTCAATGTGCGATAGCTCCAACCTTGTTCGAAAGCTTCCTTTGCATACCAATCCCTTGCCTGCTTGTCTTCTATGCGAATAAGCAGTTCGTAATGCGACCAAGGTAGTAGGTGGATACCTGCTTTTTGTACATGTTGGAGGTTATTGCTCAATTCTTCAGACGGTGTCTGTTGAATTGAGGCATTGAATTCGACGGACACTGTCCGTTGAATTTGTAAGTTGCTGAACTTTAGGTAAAAACGTCTGAAAACCCTTAGGGTAGTTACAGAGAACCCTTTCCCAAATTCCTCTGTAAGTGCAGCGGATGCTACCTCAATAATATGCTTTCCATACTCAGCCCTTGCTTCTCCGTTCTGTTCCTCTTCCACAATACGTTTCCCTATTCTCCAGTTTCTTTCTACCAGAGAATAATTGACGGCAGCGAAAGCTTTGCTCCTTGCTTTGCTGACTATTGTCTTCAAATCATTCACGAGAAACTTCTCTTCTCCTTTATATGATGGCTCCATCTGCTTCATAATTATGCCTTGTTTTATGTATGATGAGTGCAAAGATAAGCTTTTTTGTTGGAAAAGCACAAAAAATGGTTAAAAAGTTTGCGGAAACCAAAACTTTTGTTATCTTTGCACCGTCAATCCCTTGCTGAAAGCCCTCGTGGGTGGGATGCTTAGGGAGACACATATACATAAAAGGCGTAACTGTACGCTTTGGTTTTGACTGTGTGGAATTCTCGCAAAGTTCAACGATAAGTCAAGAACAAAGCAACGGGAACGCCCCTTGGGTGTATTGTATACATTCCTTTCAAGATGCAGTATCCATTTCTATGGATGGATTGTATCTTATGGGATGATTATATATACATTTACGTGGGGCTTTCAGCGTTGCTCGTTTCGACTTATCGGGCAATGCGAGAAGCCTCACACAGTGGAACGAGTGACAGACTGGCTCCACGTTTCTTTTTTTGTGTATGGATGTTTTAACTATTTTAGAAGCATGAGGAGTCACGTGAGGAGGATAGTTTAAGTATGTCATACAATGGATTGGAAACCGATTTGAAGACATTGGCGAAATTTGTGTTTGTCTACGAGACTCGTTTGAGGAATTTGCACACAGAACGTAGTTTTAGAGATCTATACCCCAAGACGTTTGTTGTATTTTTAAATATAAAGAAAGCTATGTCATTTGCTAAATCAAGTGAGTTAAATGATAATAGCATTCGCCCTATTCGTAATGCAACATTGTATTGTACGAAGAGAAATTGTCTGGTGTTGGATTTTATGCGCCATTTGCGCAATTCATTTTGCCATGCATTGTTAAAAAAAGGAGGAAAAAGCGTATCTATTAGTAGATAATTATCGTGGGCGAGTTTCTTGTAGAGGATATTTGCCAAGTAAATTAGTTGTTGACTTTTTGGCCCAACTAAATCAAGAGTGTGAAGAAAAAAATAACATGTAAAAATACGAAATAATGAAAAGATTTTTGTTAAGTTCCTTCCTAGCCTTAGTAAGTTACTGTATGTATGCAATAGATCCAAATGGAGCTAGGGTAGACTTTGATGATTCGCAAGGAGACTCAGGAAGTTTAGTTTTTATGGCATTAGTAGGCATGGTCTTGTTTCCTTTTGTGGCATTTGTCTATTTAAGTGGTAAGGATAAGAATTTTAAATGGGGCTGTCTCTCTCTTGCTGGCATTCCGCTTTCTGTATTTGTATTGTTCAAAAGTTGTACAGGTTGGTAATAGTAAATCTCAAACATTACATAAATAAGAGAAAATATGAAAAAGTTTTTGAAAATCGGGCAACTTGCTTTAGTAGTAATGTTGCTAATTGGTTTAAATTCGTGTGAGTTAGAAAAGAAAATACGAAAGCATTTTGGTGGAAAAGAGCAGCTGGAAGCGCAAACTGCTAATGCTCCCGTTGCACAAGAACCTTCGTATAAGACACCTGAGCCTAAGGTGGATGGAGTTTTTCAAGTAGAAGCTAGAATATATCGAATTATAGACAATTATGACGGAAGTGTCACCCTGAAGGCTACAGATCATATTGTTCCTATGAAAATTGAACATTATGATAATGGCCATATGTATGCCAAAGGTAGCATGGAGGTGCGTTTTTCGAAGATCTCAGGATATGAATATGAATGTGGCCCTTTTACAGATCTCTTAGGACGACAACTAGAAAATGCTATATATGCATTTAATACAGACAAAGTGATATAGTTGTGTTATATGGTGTCATTTCATAAGATAACAAATGCACCATGTCAAAAGGTGAAACACTGTCTCACTTTTTGATATGGTGCATTGATATTTATTTCTTCTTTCTAGTCCAATCGTTTCTATGAAGAGATTCTTGGCCGATTTGCTTGTCCATAATCTTACATTATTTCTAACTATACTTTGCAAAAGTACAAAATTATTTCGAAGTATAGGTAGAAATAATGCAAGAAATATTGTTTTTTAACTGTAAGCCATCGGCTAACCACGTATAGTGAGACATAAAAGTTTTATGAGAATCCCTTCCCGAATTCCTCTGTAAGAGCAGCCGAAACAATCTCTATCACATGCTTTCCGTATTCTGCACGTGATGCTCCGTTCTGTTCTTCTTCCACAATACGTTGTCCAATTCTCCAGTTTCTTTCCACCAGAGAATAATTGACGGCAGCAAATGCTTTGCTGCGGGCCTTGCTGACGATGGAACGCAAGTCGTTGACGAGCATGTTGTCTTCATCGTTATATTTCTTGCCGGGTTCTTTCATGATGCTACTGATTTTAACTGTTCAAAGTGCAAAGATACGATTTTATATCGAAAAAGCAATCTTTCTCTTCACTTTTTTCGATAAAAAGTTGCAGATAATAATTGTATTTCCAAAAGAAAGTAGTATCTCTGTATCAGAGTTTGTAGTTGTACAACTATAGTGTATAAGGTTGTACAACTATGGGGGGTAAAGTTGTACAACTATAAGGTGTTGTCACTAGGCTCAGCAGAGCTGCTGAGCCTAGTGACAAACTCCGAGAAGCAGTATTTTCTTACCCAAGAAACTGTCTCCGCTAGCTCAAGGAACTATCTCCGTTAACCCGAGATTCAGTGTACGTAGGCTTAAGCAACCATATTCTCTTACTTAAGCAACCACATTTTCTGGATAGTTTAAGCAGTACGATTATTTCTTGCATGTACAAAAGAATATAGCAGAAAGTTGGGGCTGTTCCTCAACTTTCTGCCATTTATTAGCCTATCACATTGCATAGTTGGTTGATGGCTGCATCAAAAGTGGTGAGGTCTTTCGCTCGCTTTCTGATGGCTGTCTTGTAATTATAGATGGTTTGCGTAGAATAGAACAGGAGGGTGGCTAGTTCCTGACCATCCGTAATTCCCAGTCGCATCAGTGCATAGATACGCAGTTCCTTGGTAAGACTGTTAGGGGCTGGGAGAACAATCTGCTTTTCTGGCAACAGCAGTTGGTTGAACTCATCCACGAAGTTAGGGTATAAGTCCATAAAAGCCTTATCGAATCGGTTGTAGAAACTTGAAGCTTCCTCTTCTGCCAACTTATAGCTGTTGATGGCGGTAAGGAGGTCGGCAGTCTGTTTCGCCTTGATCTTGCGGCTCACCAACTTGCGATAATCGTCGAGTTTCTTGATATAGACGGCACTGATGTCCATAAACAATCTCATATAAGTCTCCCTGCGCTTGTTGGTATTGAGCAGCTTCTGGTTCAGTTCGTCCAAGAGTGTATTTTGACTCTTCACCTCCCGACGACTCTTTGCCAAACGCTTATTTATCCTGAAGACAAAGAACATCATCGCCAAGAAGCCAAGAGACACGATACTTACTACAACCAGCGATGCCGTGATGATGCGATTTTGACGTATTTCTTGCTGATGATTCGTTTCCGTGATAAGCGGAAGTATGCGAGAAATCTCAACCATTCGAAGACGATTGTTATAAAACTGAGCATCTTCCATCGAACAATAGATATACTATGACACACGCTTCGCATACTTAGCATCCTTATTATATAGATAGGTGGAAAGTTCCTGAAGTGCCAAATTTTCTTTCAAGGGACAAATCTGGTCGGAGATGGCCGCCTCTACCAAATATTTCTCATATATGTCCATCTGCCCATTGTCCTGATAATAACGAGCTATACAATATGCTGCAGAAGCATGCACTCTACTGTTAATAGGACTGGCGGCAAGGGCTTTCTGATACCAGCCCAACACTTTCTTGTCTGTGCGATGTAGCAAATACTCCAACTCACCACTCAGATAATAATAGAGCGCGGAATGCTTGTTGCCTACATATTCAAGGGTCTTGGCAAGATAGAGTCTTTTTTTGTCTTGCATTTCCTCCTTGAATTCAGACCTTTCGCAGAAAGCTCCCCAATAGTTATACACCCATGTCAAGGTGTAATAATAGTATTGCATCAGCTTGGGCGAAATGTCTTCTGACTTCAAAGAAAGCAACAGGTCTTCTGCCTGACTATAGAATCCACCTGTGGATAACACCGCAGCCCGATTTATCTTGTTGAGGTTGATGAAATAGTCATCATGCAACTGTTCTGCCAATTGCAGACCCCTGTTGGCATATACCATGGCTGAGTCATATCGATAAGTATAATACTCACGATAGATTTGATTGTAAAGACTCAGACGCTCTCGTTTGTCGGAAGTAAGATTCAGTTTTTTCTTCATTCGTATGAGTTTCTTCTCTTTCTTGGAAGAGAATTCGTCCCGACGAGCAATATATTGGTCCAGACGATGAAGCAACTCATCCTCGTCCTCCAAATCCGCATTACGGGAAAATGCCGCATTTGCCAACATCGGCATCACCACCATCATCAAGAGCCATACTATCTTCTTCATTGTCCTTTGTTTGTTATTGTTCTTACCTGTTTTTGCTTTGTTATGAAAGAGAATAACCCTTTACGGCTGCAAAAATACGACTTTTATTCTTCTTTTCAACATCTACTCTCATAAAAAGTATTAATTCTATATATATTCTGATTATTAGGCAGTTAAGTCTTTATAAGAGTATCCAAGCATCTACTCACGCCCTACACACAGCACCAAGGTGTCTAAAAACAATCTATCTTTGTAACCGAAATCTAAACGCATTCGATTCAGATTAAAACATTTTGGAATGAACAAATAAATTTAATAATGTAACTAAAAAAAGAATAAGTTATGAACCTAAGAATCCGTACATTTTCCATGGCTTTGGCTGTAATGTCAGCGACAAGCTACATGTATGCACTTCCTTCTAATAATCATGAAGAGAAGTCAAGTACAAAAGAAAAGAAGTCTTTCAACCTCGAAGAGGAATCCGTAGAGAAGGACAAGAAGGAAGAGCGTAACGTGATGCTTAATGCTGCCGACGCCAACAAGCCTCGTGAAATCCAGATTGGATTGCCGAGCGAAGACGTAACCGTATATGAGAATGGTCTTCCTGCAGTTTATTCATCCTCAGTTCACAAACTCTCAGCCCACTGGCGCAGCGATGCCTCTCTGAAAGGTACCGACCTGATGACGCCTTCCGAGTCGGCTATTGCCACAGGTAACATTGCTTACGCTGTATCTTCTTTCAGCGAATTTGGTCAGAAAGAGTTCAAGGGCAAGCTCAATTACAAGGCGAACCACTTCGGTATGCAGAACTTTGACCTTAACCTCTCTGGTGGCATCGGTACCAACTGGCTCTATACTGCTAGTATGTACCAGAACTTCGACCCAGGAAGTTTCAAGCTTCGCTTCACCGATTACGCAGATCGTACCCAGATTTATCATTTCGGTCTGACCCGAATTCTGAACGAAGGCAAGGGACGCATCTCCTTATTATATAAGTACTCAAACAGCAAGAACCCAGGCAACTTTGCCAATGCGGCACCTTTCATCTACACAGGTGACGGCAGCATCAAGAAAATCGCCGGCTTCGACCCAGGTATGAACTCCTATGTTCAGCGACAAGGTTCTTTCCAATACTTGAACACCAAGACTGGCAAGATGGAGACCTGGAACATGAGCGACGGAAGCGAGAACCACGCCAACGGGATTGCCCTCATCAGCCAGTACCAATTTGACAACGGATGGTTGTGGAAATTCAACGCTAAATACATGAATGCTCCTCGCGCCAACTACGTGGATTACGGTGGTAGCTCTATCTCGGAGGTGAGCGAGGCTGATGGTTATCAGCTCTCCGATGGCTCAGCTTATAGCGGACTCATTGAGGGACGACGTACTTGGTTGCACGTAGGAAAGGTGAGTAATGCTCTCATGACGACAGAAATCAGCAAGCAGCTGAACAACCACAAGTTGATGATAGGTCTGAACGAGTGGTATTATCATCTCGACTACTATTCATCATCTTTCCAGTGGGCTGGTACCGTGGAGCCTTATCCTCGCACATTGAGCCAAATGTACGTAAATCCTCTTGACCCTACACTGACCGCACGTCGCTCCGAGACCTTTGGATATAACGAGCTGAGTCCTGAATACACCAAGGGTTCTGAGAACAAGTTGGCTGTTTATTTTACCGACGAATGGAGAGTAACCCCTAAGTTCAAAGTCTTCTATGGCGGACGTCTGGAGTACTATCGCATGTCGGCAAACCAAATTTCTGCCTCACGCTTCAAGGGATTCCATATCGGCAATTACAACACCTATTCTACTGCGGAGGATGGTTCTATCGTAGCCACAGCGCATAATATCGAACCAGCCAAGGTGACCAAGAACAAACTGAACTATGCGGCTACCCTGCAGTTGACGTACAACCTCACCAACCAGTTTGGTCTGACAGCTGACGCAACCATCGCCACCCGCTTCCCACGCATCAGCGAGTATGCAGGAACAGGTCCTACCGAGGAACAGTACAAGCGAGTTACAATCCCGCTGATTCGTGGTGGAATCTTCTACAAGAACGATTGGATAGACTTATCTTCCATGATTACTTACATCTCGAAGTCGAACAACATCGACCAGCAGAACCTCACCAAGCCTGGCACGTCAGAAGGCAAGACCGTGTTGCTCATCTACAACATCCAGACCTTGGGTTGGACCACCTCTGCCGAGATCAATCCATTCAAGAACTTCCACATGCACGCCCTCTTCACCTATCAGAAGCCAGTGTATAAGAACTACAATGCAAGCGTAACGTTCAATGATGGCCAGACTATGGGTGTAAATGCGAACAACATGATTGTGAAGGAGATTCCACAGGTACTCATTGAGTTGGATCCTAAGTATGACATCACCAAGAACTTGAACGCTTGGTTGAGCTTCCGTTACTTTGGCAAGACCTACGCCAACCTCCAGGAGGCACTCTATTTCAATGGTCACTGGGAGACTTTCGGCGGAATCAACTGGAACGTGAATAAGAAACTGAGCCTCGGTGTGAGCGTCATCAACATCCTCAACGAGAAGGGTGCCAAAGGTACCATCAACGGTTCGGAGTTGATTACAAAGGAAGAAGCCAGTAAATATGCAGGCAAGTATATGAGCGGCAGCTATCTTCGCCCATTCACCATCTAGTTCTCAGCAGGAATCAAGTTCTAAGCTTTCATAATATACGATGAAAATTGCAATAAAGTAAGACTGCAAGACGTTATCGTAATAGCAAAAATAATAAAACCAACAATCAAATAAAAACCAAAGAACAATGAAAAAGGTATTTATGATTATTGCAGCTATGTGCATGACTTCAGTGATGGCATTCGCGCAAAAGACCATCAGAGTATCGACCGACAAGACCGATCTCGTGATGCAAGTTTCTCCTAAAGGTCGTCTCTATCAAGTGTATTTAGGCGACAAGTTGAAGAATCCCGCAGACTATCAGAACCTGAAATGGGACGTATATGCAGCCTCTGATGGTGCCGTCTGTCAACGAGGTCATGAGGTTTATGCAACTTCTGGTGCAGAAGATTTCTTCGAGCCGGCAGTGGCAGTGACTCATGCCGATGGCAACATGACCACTTATTTATATTATAAGTCATCCGAGGAGAAAGCTATCAATGGGGGTACTGAAACCATCATCACTCTTCAGGACAAAGTATATCCGCTGACCGTGAAGCTCCACTACGCAGCTTATCCTAAGGAGAACGTCATCAAGGCTTGGAGCGAAATCTCTCACAAAGAGAAAGCCCCTGTCACCCTCTGGAGATACAGCTCTACCATGCTCTACTTCAAGGCAAACAAATACTTCGTCACCAACTATCACAGCGACTGGGCTAAGGAAGGACAGCCTGAGACTTGCCAGTTGACTGCTGGTAAAAAGATTGTTGATACCAAGTTGGGTACCCGTGCAGCCATGCAGGAGGAGCCTTTCTTTGAACTGGGATTCGATGAGCCTGCCAAGGAAAACGAAGGCAAGGTGATGCTTGGTACCATCGGATGGCCTGGCAACTTCCGCTTTACCTTCGAGGTGGACAACGTGGGCGCACTCCGTGTCATCCCAGCCATCAACCCATACGCTTCCGACTATAAGTTGAAGGCAGGAGAGACATTTACTACCCCTGAGTTCATCTTCGCCATGAGCGACAATGGCATGGGTGAGGCTTCCCGTAATTTGCATAATTGGGCTCGCCTGTATCAGGTAAACATGGGTATGGAAGATCGCCTTACGCTCTTGAACAACTGGGAGAATACTGGCTTCGACTTCAACCAGCAGAGTCTTGCTGAGTTGATGAAGGATGCAAAGGACTTGGGTGTAGATATGTTCTTGCTCGACGATGGTTGGTTTGCTAACAAGTATCCTCGCAAGGACGACCATGCAGGTCTCGGCGACTGGGAGGCTACCAAGAGCAAGCTGCCAGAGGGAATACCAGGATTGGTAAGAGATGCCAAGAAGGCAGGTGTAAAGTTTGGTATTTGGATTGAGCCTGAGATGGTGAATCCTAAGAGCGAACTCTTTGAGAAGCATCCCGACTGGGTCATCATGCAGCCTAAGCGTGACACTTATTACTATCGCAACCAGTTGGTGCTTGACATCAGCAACCCTAAGGTACAGGATTATGTGTTCGGCATCGTGGATCGCATCATGACGGAGAACCCAGATGTGGCTTACTTCAAGTGGGATTGCAACAGTGTGATTACCAACATATACTCTCCATATCACAAGGAGAACCAGGGCAACTTCTATATCGACCATGTGCGTGGCATCTACAAGGTACTCACTCGCATCCACAACAAGTATCCTAAGTTGCCTATGATGCTCTGCTCTGGCGGTGGCGGCAGAATGGACTACGAGATGTTGAAATACTTCACCGAGTTTTGGTGCTCAGACGATACAGACCCATTCGAGCGCATCTACATCCAGTGGAGCTTGTCTAAGTTCTTCCCAGCCAAGACCATGGGCTCTCATGTAACCAATTGGAACAAAAATACCAGCGTGAAGTTCCGCACCGATGTTTGCAGTTCTTGCAAGTTAGGCTTCGACATCGACCTCAAGTCACTCTCAAAGGATGACTATAAGTTCGTTCAGAACGCCGTCAAGAACTATGACAGCATGAAACCGATGATTTTCGAAGGCGACCAGTATCGCCTGGTTTCTCCATACGAAGGCAACCACTGTGCCATCAACTATGTAAGCAAGGACAAACAGCGTGCCGTTCTCTTTGCATACGACTTGCACCCACGCTACAAGGAGCCTGTGATGAATGTGAAGATGCAGGGTTTGGATGCCGATAAAGTATATACTGTCAAGGAAACCAATCTGATGCCTGGAAAGGAATCTGATTTGGAGTGCAATGGTAAACAGTATAGTGGTGACTATCTGATGAAAGTCGGCTTGAATGTATTCAGCCAGACCGATGGAACCAGCCATGTATTGGTATTAGAATAACGTAACAATATTCATAATAAAAAAAGCAGCAAAGTCTATAATAGGCTTGCTGCTTTTTTTTAGGTATCTGTATCTCTTTTCCCTAATGATTTTACTTGTTTAGCGGTCTTGCTACAAATTCTGTATGAAGTGTCTCCATCGGATGCTCCTTCAGGTTGATGAGGATGTTTGGCGTGTTGCCATTGGCGATGATTACCTTGATGCCGGCATTGGCTACGTCGTGGGCGGTTTTCACTTTTGAAGTCATGCCGCCTCTGCCGTGGCTGCTCTTGCTGGCAAGAATGTACTCGCTGATATCGCGGTCGTAATAAACCGATGGGATAATGCGGGTGGTAGGCTCGCTTGGATCGCCATTGTAGATGCCGTCCACATTACTTAATAATATAAGTGTGTCGGCATTCATCATCTTGGCAATCAAGCCAGACAACTCGTCGTTATCCGTAAACATTAACTCGGTGATACACACGGTATCGTTCTCATTGACGATAGGAAGTACATTGTTTTCCAGCATTACCTGCATACAAGCTTCCTGGTTCTTGTACTGCTCCTCGGCGCCGAAATTTTCCTTCATGGTCAATACCTGACCAATCTTAATCTTGTATTCACGGAAAAGGTTGTAATAGAGACCTACGAGTTTCACCTGTCCGATAGCAGAGAACAGCTGGCGTTGCTCCACGCTGTCTAAATGGTGGTCAACATGCAGCTCGGCTCTTCCGGCTGCTACGGCACCTGATGATACCAGAATTACCTCATAGTCGTGTTTGCGGAGCCAAACGATTTGATCTACAATCGCCGACATTCTTGTTACGTCCAACTTTCCGTCTTCTCGGGTCAGCACATTGCTGCCCACCTTTACTACAATTCTTTTTCCCATGATTAAAGTGAAGAGTGAAGAACGAAGAGTGAAGAATTCTCTTGTTCTTCTTGTTATATTTTATGTGATATGTTTATAATTAAAAGTTATAGCCGACGCTTACGAAAAGAGCATCTTCGTCAACGCCATAATTGAAACTATAGTCATAACCACAGTTCGCATAGAATTTCTTTGAGCTGAAACCAACACCCATACGCCAACCTTCATCCAATTCTCCTTCGAAACCATAAGATATGAATGGACCCGAGAATGGTTGTAAGGACATATCCTTTTTTAGAGGAATATGATAGGAAAAAAGAGCGGGTACCAAGAGTGAATGATTGTCGTAATCATATACAAATCTATTGGTGTAATATAAGCCTGTTTCAATGTAGAATGGCAATTTCGCTATTCTGAAACTTGCTGCTACACCTGTAGAAGGGAAAACTTCGATATCTGAGCATCCCCAATCTGTTGGAGCAAATGTAATTCCTCCTCTTATTCCTACGATTATTTTAGGAGCATTTGCCCATTTTTGGGCTTGTGCACTATTGCTCATGCAGAGCAATAGTGCAATAGGTATTATTTTATATATTTTTTTCATTACTCCTATTTCTTATTATCCTTTTCTCGAATCTCTACTCTTCGAATCTTGCCAGAGATGGTCTTTGGCAATTCTTCTACGAATTCGATGATGCGAGGATATTTATAAGGGGCAGTCTCATGCTTCACATGATCTTGCAATTTCTTGACGAGGTCAGGTCCTGCCATACTCTTGTATTCATCCTTCAGTACGACGGTTGCCTTGACAACCATACCGCGGATTGGGTCTGGTACACCGGTGATGGCGCACTCTACTACGGCAGGATGAGTCATCAGGGCATTTTCTACCTCGAAAGGACCGATGCGATAACCTGAACTCTTGATCACATCATCGATTCTGCCCTCAAACCAGAAGTAGCCTTCCTCGTCACGCCAAGCCATATCGCCCGTGTGATAGTAACCGTCATGCCACACAGACTTGGTCTGTTTTTCGTCACGGTAATAATACTTGAAGAGTCCAAGAGGTTTGTTATCACCGATGCGGATGCAAATCTCACCCTTTTCACCATCCTCACACTCTGTCATGTCTGGGCGAAGGATGTGAACATCATATTGTGGGTTAGGCTTGCCCATGCTTCCTGGTTTTGGTTTGATCCAAGGGAATGTACCTAATGTCATGGTGGTTTCGGTCTGTCCGAAGCCCTCGTAGATCTGTACACCAGTCAGTTTCTGGAAGGTTTCTGCTACGGATGGATTCATCGCTTCACCCGCAGTTGTACAATATTCGAGACTGCTGAGGTCGTACTTGGAGAAATCCTCCTGAATCATGAAACGGTAGATAGTAGGAGGGGCGCAGAAAGAAGTGATATGATATTTTTCTATCTGGCGCATAATCTTATCAGCCGTAAACTTCTCGTGATCGAATACGAAGACGGTAGCTCCGGCAAACCATTGACCGTAGAGTTTGCCCCAAACAGCCTTTCCCCAACCGGTATCGGCTACGGTCAGGTGGATGGAGTTCTCGTGGAGATTGTGCCAATATACACCCGTGGTCAGATGACCGAGCGCATAGAGGTGATCGTGTGCCACCATCTTTGGCTCGCCTGTCGTACCTGATGTGAAATACATCAGGAGCGTATCTTCATTGGAGTTTACATGTTCTGGGCGAACGAAAGGAGCGCATTCGTTCCATTCCTTCATCCAGTCGTGGAAACCTTCAGGAATATCTGGACCGATACTGATCAGGGTCTTGACGGTAGGGCTCTCTGGCATAGCCTCTTCAATTTGCTCTACCACGTAATCATCGCCGCAGCAGATGATGGCTTTTACGCTGGCGGCATTGTTGCGATATACGATGTCATGCTTGGTGAGCATGTGGGTGGCAGGAATGGCTACGGCTCCTATCTTGTGGAGTCCGAGCATGGCAAGCCACCACTGATAGTGGCGCTTCAGGATAAGCATTACCTTATCATCATGACCAATGCCGAGGCTCTGGAAATAGGCAGCAGCCTTGTCGCTCTGTTCTTTCAGATCCTTGTATGTAAAACGTATTTCCTCGCCACGTTCACTTGTCCAAAGCAGTGCAACATGGTCTGGCTTGATTTTTGCCCATTCGTCCATTACATCGTAGGCAAAGTTGAAATCTTCTGGTATAATGAACTCCAGATGCTCCTTGAAGTCTTGTTCTGAAGTAAATTTAGTTTGTTTTAAAAATCTCTCAATCATAATTGTTTGATTTGCTTAGAGAATTGAATTCTCTATTTAGATAATGATACAAAGAAACTTGGCAGGTTCTCCATTGAGGGAACGGAAACAATGTTGTTTCTTGCTGTCGAAATAGATGCTGTCACCAGGGTTGAGTACCATGACTTTTTCTTCGATGGTTACCTCAAGTGTTCCTTCTATCACATAATCATATTCCTGTCCGTCGTGTCCGTTCTTATTTGGTTTCTCATTACCAGGTAATGGGTCAACCTGAACCATGAAAGGATTTACCTTTCTGTCTTTGAAACCAACGGCAAGGCTCTGGTACTTATATTGGTTGTTACGGTCAATCTCCGGTCCCTGTCCCTTGCGGGTCACGTAGTATCCCTTCATGCGAGGTTCCTCGCCGAAGAGTAATACGTCAAGGTCGATACCATACCGCTTGGATATCTTTGAGAGGCGATACACAGAAGGGTCTGCCTCTCCTGCCTCTATTTTGAGATAATGGTCGAGACTGATGTCACAAAGCTCAGCCACCTCCTCTGCAGGGATGTTGAGAACCTCGCGAAGACCTTTCAGTCTCTCGCCGATTTGCTTGATTGCTTCGTCCATATTTCTATATTTTTATTGGTTTGTGGGCAAAAGTACTAATTTTTGCTGATATGAGCAAGAAAAATCAGCGTTAATCCTCTATTTGATAACGAATTTATAGATTCCGTTTTGTCGGGAGCCTACGATAGCGGTATTGCCAATGACCAATGGCGATGATTCAAAGTTGTGAGCAAAATGCTTCTTACACAGTATTTCTCCGGTCTTGGCGCGGATAAGATATGTGGTTCCACCAGAGTCGCCTGTGAAAATATACATTTCGTTCTTCTCGTTTAAGAATCCTACAGGTGATGACCACGCAAACTGGTTCAGCTGGGTCGAGTGGACAATCTTACCTGTTTGAATATCGACGGCTATCATTTCGCCAGATCCTGCTCCCTTTCCATCAGCTCCGTTTCGGCAAATATTGGTGAAAAGAAGATGGCTGCAATCGCCCATTCCTAATAATGGAGTACAATACATACCGCCATCAAGCGCCTTTTCTCCTAAGGTAAAGCGTTTGCAAGGTATCTGCAAATTCCAGATACGATTGCCGTTTCTTCCATCCAATTTTACGATATGACAAATACCTTCATTTCCCTGTTTGTCCACTTCGCAGCCACAATATATATAAGGTGTGTCTTTTTCTACTTTGCATACGATACTGCCATCTATGTCGTCATGGTTGTTGTAACTCCAAACTGGTTTCATCGTATTTAAGTTGACGGCAAGAATGTTGCCATGATTGTCTCCGAAGAAACCATAGTTGCGATATACGCAGAGACTGTTCTCAACTCCAGGAGCCGAACCGTTGATGGTATAGCGTAATGCAGCTGCAAGTGTAAGCTTGCCTTGGACTCTGCGGAATTTATACAGACATCCGTTTTCGCCAGGCCAGAAAAGGAAATCTCCTACGACTACTGGCGATGAGTCGAAAGCATTCCAACTGCGGCGTGCTTTTGGGTCACGTCCGAAGAAATCGGTTATCTGGTTCTTTTTCAGATCTATGGTCAGACTTCCGAATGGTTGGTGATTGGGAACACCCTGTCCGACATAGAGGTTGTCGAGAGTAGGATCGAGCGATGGAGTTCCCTTTATCGTGTTGGTCACGTCTATTGCTTGTCTTGTCGCCTTTCCTGTATTGTAGTCGATGAAATAGACTCTGCCGCATAGAGATCCAACCATAATCTCATTTCTCTTCTTGTGAAAAAGAGGCTGACCAGTCCATCCGGAACCTCCTCCCCAGATTCCATATTTCGTCTGCTCTGTATTATAATAGGTATGAAATACCCATGCCGTGTCTATGGTAGCAGGTGTTCCTGTTACCTTACCGCCAAAGTTGGCATCACGCAGTAGGGTTTTCCTGAAAGTCAGTACATCTTCCCCATCATAGAGACTCTCCAAAGAGGACAAGGTGAGGTCGCTGGAATCTTTGATTTCAACATCGTAGCGCACTCTCTCTGCCGACGGATACAAGGTGTCTGGTAGGGGAAGAACAGTTGTGTTGACTTCGATTTCAGTACTATCCTCTATTGGCAGGTTGTCTTGTTGCTTGACAACTTTTGTTGTGCAGGCACCTAATAATATGCTTAGTGAGCAGAATATAAGTCCCCAGCATCTTTTGAGATTGCCATGATTTTTATGGTAATTCATCTTCTGATTGGTTTTAAATTGCAAGTGTTTAGATTTCGAGGACAAAAATACGAAGAAAAAATGAATACGCCAAAGACTTTTACTGGAAATTTTCGATAAGAAAAAAAAGAAGTGTATCGACTATTACAATACACTTCTTATGATGGAATATTTTTATTTTTTACCTGCCAGCAAGCCATTGATGACGGCAGAAGTGAAACCTCCTTGTTCCATGGTGTTGAGACCCTTGATGGTACAGCCGCCAGGAGTCGTAACCTTATCAATGGCAGCCTCTGGGTGTTCGCCTGTCTCTTGCAGTAATTCTACAGCACCCTTCACAGTCTGGAGTACAATCTTCTGTGCATCCTTAGCTTTGAAGCCCATCTCTACGCCGCCTTCCACATTGGCTCTTACATAGCGCATCGCATAAGCAATGGCACATGACATGGCTGTGGCTGCAGGGAAAAGGCGTTCTTCCATGATGAGGCTCTCGCCCAATTCATCAAATATATCTGTAATTTGCTTACTCTCTGTAGCAGATGCATCAATTGGAGTGATGAATGTCATCGACTGTTTGTAAGCGATAGCGATATTTGGCATTACCAGGAAGAATGTTGGGGTAGAACCGTCCTTGTCAAGCCATTCCTTGATATTGGCTGATGGAACACCGGCTGCAACTACTACGAGTTTCTGGCTTTTGTAGTCAAGTACATCCTTGATACCTTTCAAAGTTTTCTCCACGCACCAAGGCTTTACAACTACGCATACGATATCTGCGCCGTGACAAGCCAACTGGTTGTCGAGGGTTACGCTGGCTCCTTCGCTTGCGAAGTGATCCAATACTGGTTGGTTGTGGTCAGATACCGTAATATCTGAAGGAGTGAAGTTCTCACTCTTCAATAAGCCTTCTGCCATGGCACCGCCCATAGCACCTGCTCCGATAATTGTTATTTTCATTGTCTTCTTATAGTTTAAATGCAATTACGGTGCAAAGATACGACTTTTATCAGAAAAAGAGCAGTTTATTGACGATTTTTTAAGAAAACACGCTGGTTTTCTGACGATTTTTTAAGAAATTCGCTAGTTTACTCCCATTCTGGTAGTATCCACGTCCTTGTTCGTCTTCTCCTTGTACTTGCCTATTTTGTAGATGATGGAGATGGAGGCAGATGCCCAATCTTGCTTGATATTCATGTGATAGTCTTGATTGCCTTGTACTGATCTTTTGCCTCTTTGTTTTGAGCGTAAAGGGGTTGGCTCAGCAATAATGCTGAACCTAAGATAAAATTTATTTTCATGTATTTATGTGAGTTTGATGGTTATTGCTTGAGCTGCTCTTTGGCTTTGAATATGAGTTGTGCTGCCTCTTTTTTATCATCCAGTCTGTTTGCATTTGCTAAGAACATCTGGACTACAAGAAAAGTGCGCCAATGCTATAATAACCGTTAAAAAACAAGTTTTATGTCAGAATTTCATCCGTTTTTTATTCTTTTGTTCCCATTTTAGCGATATTCTTCGTATATTCGCATTCGCAATCGGGAAACCGACAACGCAAAAATCTAAGAATGAATGCAAAAACAAATATCTTATGGCAAAGATTATTGTAAGAAACCAAACGAAAAAAACACTTACAAAAGATGGTGTTGATTACATCTGCATTACCGATATAGCAAGGCTGAAGAATCCCATTGAGCCCAAAGATGTGGTAAAGAATTGGTTGCGTTCCAAAAACACCTTGGAGTACTTAGAACTTTGGGAGCAGTTGAACAACCCTAATTTTAAAGGGGGCGAATTCGACCCCGTTTTGAAAGAGGCGGACTCAAATGCTTTTACGATGAGTCCGACTCAATGGGTGGAACTAACCCATGCTGTAGTATTATTAAATTTTATCAACTATGAATAGTAAGAATTTATACTTTACAATCTTCTCTTTAATCCTTTTAGGATTTATCTCTTCTTGTGCAGAGAATAGTAATAAGTGTAGTCCTTCTTATGCAAGCAACATAGAACAACTTAATGAAAAGTTATATGATTCTTATGCAAATGTTGCAGTAAGGAAAAACAACACAACATCTGATGACATAATAACACCAGAATATTTTGGAGGCTCATATGTTAAGGCAAATAAACTTATTGTCATGGTCAAAAAAGGAAGTCCAAAAGGAATAGAAGATATAAAGAAAAGACTAGGCACAGATTCAAATGTGACATTTGTATCTTGTACTTATTCTCTTCAAGAATTAAAAGAATTAAACGCTAAATTGAAAGTATCTTTTGCCAAGAAAGCTGCATTGCGAGACGAAATTGGGTGGGTTGCTGTTGGTATCAGACCTATTCAAAATAGAATTGTCGTATATTTGAATAATGCTTCTAATAAAAATATCTCTAAATTTAAAAATGAAATTTGCAATTCAGATAAAATAATTTTTGATCAGTTGGAAATAGAGCCAATTGAAATACAAAAAGATACAGCAAAAGACGAAAAAGTAGGAAGTCCCTCATAAAAGTGTATGGATAACTCGAAAAGTCCCTCATAAAAGTGTGTTAATCTGTCAAAAAGTCCTTCATAAAAATGTGATGTGTTTTGCTTTCTCGCTAATTTTCAGCATATTTGCAGCAAAAAACAACACTTTTCCTATAAGGGAAACAAAAAAGCAGCAAACCGCAAAGGGCTTGCTGCTCAAGATAGTAGTGTTTCCTATTTCTTTTATGGGTTGTGTTTTCTTTATATCCTTATCTCATCGGATTTATACTTCCTTCAATACGGTTTCCAATCTTCCGATGAAGTCATCCACATTTTCCTTGGTCAATACCAATGGAGGGAGGATACGGAGGATGTTGGTGCCGGCGCAACCGGTGAAACAGTGCTGCTCGTGGATGAGCTTACTGCGAACTTCCTTGTGAGGAATATCGAGTACGGCTCCTACCATTAAGCCACGGCCACGAACCTCCGTGATGTGACTGTTGCGCTTCTGCAACTCCTTCAACTGGGCGATGAGATATTCACCAACTTCATGCGCATTCTGTACCAGGTTCTCCTTCTCAAATACATCGAGAACGGCGAGAGCGGCAGTACATGCCAGGTGGTTGCCACCGAAAGTTGTACCCAACTGACCATATACAGGAGTAAACTCTGGAGAAATCAACACGCCACCCATAGGGAAACCATTGCCGATACCCTTGGCTACGGTGATGAGATCTGGCTTGATGCCCAACCACTGGTGAGCAAAGAACTTACCGCTTCTGCCATAACCGCACTGGATTTCATCGCAAATCAGGAAGGTGCCGTATTTCTTGCAGGCTGCCTGCAATCCCTGAGCAAACTCAGGAGTTACCATGTTGCAACCACCTACGCCCTGGATTGCCTCAATGATACAAGCACATACATCGCCCTTGGCAAGTTCCTTCTCCCATGCCTCCAAATCGTTGATAGGAAGATAGGTTACGTGACCATTGTCATTGATAGGAGCGATGATCTTAGGATTATTTGTTACCTCTACGGCAAGGGATGTTCTGCCGTGGAAAGCCTTTTCTAAAGAGAGCACGCGGGTTCTGCCGTTGGTGAAGGAAGCCAACTTCAAGGCATTCTCATTTGCCTCGGCACCAGAGTTGATGAGGAAGAACTGATAATCTTCATAACCGCTTATCTTGCCCAGACGCTCAGCGAGTTTCACCTGCAACTTGTTGATGACAGAGTTGGAATAGAAACCCAGGTTGTTCAACTGGTTGGTGAGCATCTCCACATAGTGAGGATGGCAATGACCAATGCTGATAACGGCATGACCGCCATAGAGATCGAGATATTCCTGACCCTTGTCGTCCCATACCTTGCAGCCCTGTCCTTTTACAATATTAATATCGAAAAGAGGATATACGTCGTAAAGTTTCATGTTAAATCTATGTTTTAAGAAAGACAACTCATAGAGTTATCTTATTACAAACTATTTTTTATGATAGAAGAACGAATGATTTTTCATCCGTTCTTCCGAATTCTTTTATCTAAAATGCTGATGGCTTGAGTTTTAAACCTGCTGTCTGGTCGAGACCAAACATGATGTTCATGTTCTGAACAGCCTGACCTACGGCACCCTTCAGAAGGTTGTCGATACAAGAAGTGATGAGGAGCTTATCGCCATACTTATCCACATGAACCAGGCACTTGTTGGTATTCACCACCTGCTTCAGGTCGATAGCCTTATCCACATAGTGGGTAAACTTGGCATCCTTGTAGAACTCCTTGTAACCTGCTACGATTTCCTCGATAGGCTTGTCGGTCTTCACAACTTCTGTAGCAAAGATACCACGGGCGAAGTCGCCACGGTAAGGGATGAAGTCGATGGCTGCATCGAGATAACCTTGTGTCTGCTTGAGACTCTGACAAATCTCAGGCACGTGCTGATGGTTAAATGCCTTGTAGATGCTCATGTTGTTGTTGCGCCATGAGAAATGGGTAGTGGCACCTGGTTTCTGACCAGCGCCAGTGCTACCTGTAATGGCGTTAACAGAAACATCGCTGTTGATGAGGCCCATCTTAGCAGCAGGCAACAAACCAAGTTGAATGCAAGTTGCAAAACAACCTGGGTTTGCTACGTGCTGAGCTGTGGCTATCTTAGATTCATTTATTTCTGGAAGACCATATACGAAATCGTGAGCGGCTGGGGTTGGCTGCTGGGTAGCAACCACTGTCTCAGGGGCAAGACGGAAGTCTTGTGCCAAATCGATAATCTTCACGTTCTCCGGAACTTTGTGCTCCTTCAGGAACGCCTCGCTCTTGCCGTGACCGAAGCAGAAGAAGATGACATCCACCTGGTCGAAAGGCATCTCAGCGGTAAACTTCAAATCAGTCTCGCCATACAATCCCTCGTGAACCTCAGCCACCAGGTTGCCGGCGTTACTCTCGCTGTTGGCGAATACAATCTCTGCCTCAGGATGGTTGATAAGGAGGCGAATCAACTCACCTCCTGTATAACCAGCTGCTCCTAAAATACCTACTTTTACCATATTATCTTTCCTCGTTAGGGTGCATACCATAATAAACACGGAGTGGGGTAGAGCTTACCTTGATGAAGCTCTTTGCATCCTCGGCTGTCCAACCGTGCTGCATCTCACCATACTCACCGAGCTTAGACTTGGTCAAATCGTCTGGTGAGTCGACACCAACAGTCTGGAAGCTAAATGGACGAAGCTTCAGAATAGCTGTGCCGTTTACGTTGCGCTGAGAAGAAGTCAGCATAGCCTCGATATCTGGCATTACTGGCTCCAGGTACTGGCTCTCGTGGAGGAACATTCCGTACCAGTTGCCTACCTGGTCCTTCCAATACTGCTGCCACTTGCTCAATGTGCTCTTCTCCAACAGGCGGTGAGCCTCGATGATGAGCTTAGGAGCTGCAGCCTCGAAAGCTACACGACCCTTGATGCCGATGATGGTGTCACCCACGTTGCAGTCGCGACCGATGGCGTAAGAAGCACCAATCTCCTCAATCTTCTGGATGGCTGCAATCTTATCATCAAACTTCTCGCCGTTGACAGCCACGATCTCACCCTTCTCGAAGGTAATCTTCAGTTCTGCCTCTTCTTCCTTGGCAGTAACGTGCTTCAGGTAAGCCTCCTCTGGAAGACCCTGGGTTGGGTCGAGAATCTCACCACCGCAGATACTGGTTCCCCAGATACCTACGTTATAAGAATACTTCAACTTGGTGAAGTCTGCATAGAAACCATGCTCGTTCAGATAGTCAACCTCCTCCTTACGAGAAAGCGCCTTGTCACGGGTCAGGGTGATGATCTCTACACCAGGAGCCATTACCAGGAAGGTCATGTCGAAACGAATCTGGTCGTTACCGGCACCTGTACTTCCGTGAGCGATGGCATCAGCACCAATCTCCTTGGCATAACGAGCGATGGCGATAGCCTGGAAGATACGCTCAGAAGATACAGAGATAGGGTAGCAGTTGTTGCGGAGCACATTACCGAAAATCATGTATTTCAATGATTTCTCGTAATACTCGTGGGTAACGTCGAGAGTGACGTATGCCTTGGCACCCAACTTATATGCGTTCTCCTCGTTGGTCTTCAACTGCTCGGCAGAGAAACCACCTGTGTTAGCGCATGCTGCATAAACATCCCAGCCATCCTGGGTCAACTTCATTACTGTGTATGATGTATCGAGACCGCCGCTAAAAGCGACTACAACTTTCTTATTTGCCATAATCTTATGATTAATGTGAAATGTTAAATGTGAAATATTAAATTGGCATTCTTGTCAATACCTTAATTATATATAAGGATTTAAATCTCTGCAGATGGACCGTCAATCTTGCGGATTCTCTCTATCACGTCCTGAGGAAGTTTGATAGGAAGATGCTCCTCTGGGTCGAAGAGCATGGCGGTGCAGATGCAGTATTTGCGGTTGGTACGATGGAGGACATCCACGTTGATGCAACCCTCACAACCGCGCCAGAAAGACTCATCATCGGTCAGGTCGGCGAAGGTGACAGGAAGATATCCCAACTGGGTGTTCATTTTCATCACAGCCGAACCTGATGTCAAAGAGAAAATTTTTGCATGAGGCCATCGCTGTCGGGCAAGCGTAAAGGTCAGGTTTTTGATACGTTTAGCCAATCCCAAACCTCTGAAGTCTGGGTGAACGATTAAACCTGATGTGGTGACATAGTGCTTGTTGCCCCATGTTTCGATGTAGCTGAAACCTGCGAACTTCTCTCCCTGGAGAGCGATGACGGCTTTAGCTTCGCGCATCTTGGTGGCAACATACTCAGGTGAACGCTTTGCGATACCCGAACCACGTTTCTTTGCCGCTTCTGCGATAGTAGTCAGAATGGTGTCGATGTACTTGATGTGACTTTCATCAGCCACCATGACTTTAACTTCTTCCATTTCTCTTTCTTTTATTATAATGTTCTTGTTATCTTATATGAAAAAGCATGCATAGATATGCATGAGATTCTATTTTGTTCTCGTATGACTTACTTCAGTTCTGGAATGGCATTTGCGAGTGATTTCAGGAGTGCTTCCTCAGAAGCATCTTCTTTCTTTACCAGGAAAATCGTGTCATCTCCAGCAATTGTACCCAAGATTTCAGGAATGTCATGATTGTCAATGTTATATGCAATACTGCTGGCATAACCCGGACGAGTCTTGATGACAATCATGTTTCCAGAAAAGTTGATGGATAGAAATCCAGGAGTCATCATCATTTCTTTGAGCGAACGGGGATTGGAAACTCGCTTGTACATGGTTTCATTAGGGAGTACATATACATATTTACCATTCATAGAGGCGGCTTTGGCAACTTTCAGTTGTTTCAAGTCGCGGCTTAAAGTGGCTTGCGTAAGCTTATAACCTTCTTTTGACAAGGCCTTCAAAACTTCTTCCTGTGAACTTAACTCTTGACTTGAGATAAGCATCTTCAGGGTTTCCATTCTACTATTCTTTACCTTCATATGATGTATTATTATTCGGATTTCGCTTGCAAAAATACAATAATATCACTAAACTACCAAATAAATTGCAATAAAATTGCACTAATATGTGATAAAATATTATATTACTGTTTTAAAAGCGCATAAATATGCGCATAATCATATTCTTTCTTGTAAAATGAAATAATATGCAGTAAATCTTGCAAGTATGCATCCGTTTATTCACTTCTGTATTCTTTAAGTAGTAATTTTCTGTTTTATAAGCTAATATTTCTAAATTTTGGGAGAAATGAATGCGAAAACCCACTTTTTATTGAAAGTTTTTGGTATCTTTGCCAAACATTATTCTAATAATCAAATTTATAACAAAAGGTAATGAAACAAAACGATGTAAAGCCAGCAGATGGCAAACTTGGTATTATGGTTGTAGGTTGTGGTGCAGTTGCTACTACTTTTATGACCGGTGTGTTGATGACTCGCAAGGGCTTGACAAAGCCTGTTGGTTCTATGACTCAGTATGATAAGATTCGTGTGTGGCGTGGTGCCGACAAGCAGTATTTGCATTATCAAGACATCGTACCCCTCGCAAAATTGGATGATATCGTGTTTGGAACTTGGGATGTTTATCCTCAAAATGCCTATCAGGCAGCGATGTATGCAGAGGTATTGAAGGAAAAGGACATTAATCCGGTAAAAGATGAATTGGAGAAAATCGTTCCGTTGAAGGCTGCGTTCGATAAGAACTATGCTAAGCGTCTGACGGGTGACAATGTGAAGGATTGCAAGAACCGTTGGGAGATGGTAGAAGCTCTCCGTCAGGATATCCGCGACTTCAAGGAGAAAAACGGTTGTGCCCGTATCGTTGTGATCTGGGCAGCATCTACTGAGATTTATGTACCAGTAGATGAAAAGATTCATGGCACATTGGCTGCTTTGGAAGAGGCGATGAAGGCTGACGACCGTGAACATATAGCTCCATCCATGTGCTATGCTTATGCTGCCTTGACAGAGGGTGCTCCTTTTATCATGGGTGCTCCTAATACAACAGTGGATATTCCTGCAATGTGGGAATTGGCAGAGAAGACCAGGATGCCTATTGCCGGTAAGGATTTCAAGACTGGTCAGACTTTGGTAAAGAGTGGATTTGCTCCTATGATCGGTGCTCGTTGCCTCGGTTTGAGCGGATGGTTCTCTACCAACATTCTTGGCAACCGTGACGGACTTGTACTGGATGAGCCAGCAAACTTCCACACCAAGGAGGTGAGTAAGCTTTCTACTCTCGAAACCATCCTGAAGCCAGACGTACAGCCAGATCTCTATGGTCATGGTAATGATGAGGATACTCAGTATTATCACAAGGTACGTATTAACTACTATCCACCACGCAATGACAACAAGGAAGGCTGGGATAATATCGATATTTTCGGTTGGATGGGCTATCCTATGCAGATCAAGATCAACTTTCTTTGCCGTGATTCAATTCTTGCAGCACCATTGTTGCTCGACCTTACCTTATTGAGTGATCTTGCTGCCCGTGCTGGCCGTTATGGTATCCAGCGTTTCTTGAGTTTCTTCCTCAAGGCTCCTATGCATGATTATACACAGGGTGAGGAGGCAGTCAACAATCTGTATCAGCAATATACCATGCTCAAGAATGCAATCCGCGAGATGGGTGGCTATGAAGCAGACGAAGAGATTGATTAATTATTCTCTCTTATATATATAATAAGGTGTATCAGATACTCAACCCCCTAAAGAGTGTCTGATACACTTTTTTTATGCTCTATACCTGGTAAAATGTTAAATTTGGAGGTCTTTTAATAAAATAATGTGTGAAAAACTTGCAACTTGTAATTATTTTGTTTACATTTGCAACATAAATAAACCTAAATACAACATTCAACAATACTAAACTTTCATGATAAAACGAATAACTTTATTTTGGATATTGCTGTTGGCAATGCCGTTTGTTGCTTTAGCCAAAGATTTTCTCGTAGTGGATTTTGGAGCTAAAGGCAATGGGGTGACAGATGATGCTTCTGCCATTCAGAAAACCATCGACGCTTGTTCGCAAGTAGGAGGAGGCAATGTCGTTTTCTCTGCTAATCATACATTCCTTTCTGGACCAGTCGAATTGAAGTCTAATGTCAATATTATCCTGGAGACCCATTCTGTCTGGAAAGCGAATCCTGATGAAAGCATCTATCGGAAAAGTGCCTTTGGCAAGAATGAAGGTGAAGGTATGATGTGGATTTGGGCTAAGGATATAGAGAATCTGTCTTTCTCCGGACATGGTACGATTCATGGCAATGGTATTCAGTTTATGGGAGCAGAGTTGTTTGACAGTTATGAACTGAAACCTGTAACAACCTTCGATCCTCGTCCTCATGTCCTCACGCTGATAGGTGTGAAGAATCTGTCTATCCGTGATATTACGATTTGTGAAGGTGCCTATTGGACAGTTCATCTGATAGGCTGTGATGGTGCTTTGATAGATGGAATTAATCTTCTGAATAATCTGAAAATACGCAATGGTGATGGTATTGATATTGATCATAGCAAGAATGTACGTATTGCCAACTGTCATATTACGAGTGGTGATGATGCCATTTGTCTGAAAAACCGACGTGAGTTTGAGGAGTATGGTTCTTGTCATGACATCGTAGTGACCAATTGCGTGATGGAAAGTCGCAGTTGTACAGTCAAGATAGGCAGCGAGAATATGGATTCCATCTATCATGTGGTGATAGACAATTGTGTGATCAAGGGCAGTAACCGTGGTTTGGGTATCCAGAATCGTGATGAAGGTACTGTGACGGATGTGGTATTCTCCAATATTATTTTGGATTGTCATCTTTGGAGTGATGTCTGGTGGGGAAAGGCGGAACCTATCTATGTGACTTCTTATCCTCGTGCCAATGGTAATCATAAGGATGCCAACTGGCGTTTCCCTAAAGGACAGACCGTAGGTAAGTGTGGAGAAGTGAGCCGCATTTATTTCAATAATATTTATGCAACTTCTGAAAACGGGTGCTTTATCGGAGGGGATACTAAGGATAAAGTTCGCGATATTTATCTCAACAATGTTCATTTGAATCTGAAGAAAGTGACTTCTTACGATGGCGGCGTCTATGATAAGCGTCCATGTCGTGGTGAGGGCTTTATATATAATAAGGTATATGGAGTCTATGTGGAACAAGCCACCAATGTGGAGGTAGATGACCTGAAAGTAATTGCAGATCCTAAGATCAACTATGGCGGAAAGACTTTCGGCATAGATGATTAATATTTCTATATGCGAAACGGTTTCTGTGGTTCTTTCATTCTAATGAAATCAGGACTTAACTCCGGCGTAATAAGGTATCATTACCTTTGCACCGTATAATTATAACTAAAATCTAATAGGTTATGCAAATAGTAAAAAAGACTATTGGAAGTAAAATGAGACGTGTCTTGTTCTCTTCCGCCCTTTTATTGGTGAGTTCGCTCACGTTTGCACAGAGTAATGTCAGTGGTACCGTGAAGGATGCCAATGGCGAGCCTCTTATCGGCGTTTCCGTTTTGGAGGTGGGTACGCAGAATGGTGCAGTTACCGACATGTATGGTAACTACAAACTGAATGTGAAGCCTGGTGCAAAGTTGAAAATTTCGTATATCGGTTTCACACCACAGACTGTAAAGGCCGGTTCCAACAGTCAGATTGTTTTGCAAGAAGACAATACCGCTCTGAATGAAGTGGTAGTGGTTGGTTATGGTACGATGCGCCGTAAGGATGTTACCTCTTCAATTACTACCGTGAAGGCAGAAGATTTGAACCAAGGTGTGTTTACAGACCCAGGTCAGATGCTTCAGGGAAAGGTTCCGGGTTTGGTGGTTTCTTCTACTGCCGATCCTAACGGCTCTCCTACCATTACCCTTCGTGGTGCTTCTACTCTCCGTACGGGTGCCATGTCACCTTATTATGTTGTGGATGGAATCCCTGGAGTTGATATTTCTATTGTGTCTCCAGAAGATATCGAGTCTATTGACGTTCTTCGAGACGCTACAGCTACGGCCATCTATGGTTCCAAGGCAGCCAATGGTGTAATCATCATTACTACCAAGAAGGGTGCTGAGGAGAAAACCAATGTCTCTTACAATGGCTATGTGGCTTTTGATAATATTCTGAAGAAATATGATGTGTGTACAGCTGATGATTTGCGTCAGTATGCAAAGGACAACAATATAACTCTCAAGGATGGTGGCGCCAATACGGATTGGCAAGACGAGGTGCTTCGTACAGGTATAAGTCATAATCATAATGTAAACATTAGTGGTGGAAATGGTTCTACTAATTATATGATTAGTGCCGATCTCAGAAAGCGTGAGGGTGTCATCAAGATGACAGGCTTTGACCGTTTCAATGTCCGTTCTCTTGTGTCAACCAAGACATTGAAAGACCACCTTACGGTTTCTATTGGTGCGAATATGATGTATGGCAAACACTTTGGCGTACCATCTGGAAATGAGGGTGCATCTGTGCTTGATGCCATGAACTATTATTCTCCTACTAATGCTATCAAAAATGCGGATGGAACATGGACCGTAGGCTCTGGCTCCAAGAACTATAACCCTCTTGCATTGATGGAGGAAAATAAGTCTGAGACAGTCTGGAAACGTAACCAGTTTGTTGGTAAGACCGCCCTCGAACTTTGGAAGGGATTCGTTTGGAGTGTCAACTATTCTTGGAGTAATTATCAAAGTACTTATAGTGCCTATAATACCCGTAACTCTCAGTTGGAGGGTATTGGCAACAAGAATGGTCAGGCTACCCGTAATACTTATTTTGGTCGTGAACAGACTTTTGAGACTTATCTCAACTACGATTTCAAGGTCGGAAAGAGCAAGTGGGGCTTGATGGGTGGTTATTCCTGGGAAGAGAAGAAGAATAACGATGGATTCGGTCTCAGTGTTGAAGGTTACTATAATGATGATCTTGGATGGTATAATATGTCTTACGCACAAACCATCTTGGGCGTTCAGAACTCCGTTCAGAGCGGCTATTTGGAGAAAGTGCGTAACATCTCTTTCTATGGTCGTGTGAATTACTCGTTTGATAGCCGATATATGCTTCAGGCAACCATTCGTCGTGATGGCTCTTCGGTATTCGGCAAGAACAATCGTTGGGGAACTTTCCCTTCTGTATCTGCTGCTTGGAATATCACTGAGGAGAAGTTTATGCAGAACCAGCACATCTTCGATAACTTGAAACTTCGTGCGGGATATGGTATTTCTGGTAATGCCATGGGCTTTGATGTGTATTCTTCTTATAATACGTATGGTGCTTCTGGTACATTCGTATATGATGGTAAGACTTATCGCACATATGGTGCAACCAAGAATGCAAACCCTGATTTGAAGTGGGAGTCAACGGGTATGTTGAACATTGGTCTCGACTTCGCATTCTTGAAGGGACGTCTGAATGGTACTGTAGAGGTTTATCATAAGAAGACCAAAGACTTGATTTGGAGCTATCCTGTTTCAACAACTCAGTACATATATGGTTGGATAGATGCCAATGTGGGTGAGATGACCAATAAGGGTATTGAGTTTACGTTGAATGCGGTGCCTGTTCGTACCAAGAATTTCATGTGGAGTACTACCCTCAACCTCTCTCATAACAAGAATACTGTCGATAAGATGCAGAATGAGACATTCCATACTACTAATCTCACCCAGGGTGACCCAATGGTAGCTGGTGTTTCTGCAGATGGTTGGACACAGAGAATTATGGAGGGCGAACCTATTGGTACATTCTATACATATCAGTATGCAGGAATTGTAAATGGACGCTCAGAGTACTACGTTCTTGATGAAAATGGTAATCGTACAGGCGAAACTACCAATAATCCAAGTTTGAAAGACCGTTCTATAACAGGCTGTGCGCAGCCTAAACTCAATGCAGGTTGGAACAATACGCTTACTTATAAGAACTGGAGTTTGAATGCATTTATCACAGGTGTGTTTGGAAATGATGTTTATAATAGCGCACGTGCTCATTATACGAGTGCTCAAATGTTCTCTGATGGTAAGAACGTGTTGAAGGAATTTCTTAACAACCCAGCTAGTGATGCCTCTGGTTCGCTTCCGTCAGACCGTTTCATAGAGAAGGGGTCATACGTTCGTCTCCAAACCCTCTCTCTAAGCTATACCTTCCGTAATTGCTTTAATGACTGGATTCAGGACTTGACTCTTTATGGTACAGCCAATAACCTCTTTACGATCACTAACTATAAGGGACTTGATCCTGAGGTGAATATGGGTGGCATTGACCCGGGTATCGATTATCGTTGGAGCCGTTATCCACATACACGTACCTTCATGGTGGGTGTTAAGATTAATTTCGGTGGAAGCAAGAAGAAAAAGGTTACGCCACAGTATATCGACCGAGAGGTAATCAAGGAAGTACCAGTCATCAAGGAAGTGGTTAAAGAGGTTCCTGGAAAGACAACTTTCGTACAGAGCACATACGTTGTGACATTCCCAGTAAATTCTGCAGAGATTGGTAATACTTCAGAACTTGATGGTATTAAGAGTGGTTCAAATGTAGAGATTGTGGCTTACTCTTCTCCTGAAGGTAAGTCTTCTGCTAACCAGAAACTTTCACAGAAACGTGCGGATGCGGTTGCTAAATATCTGCAAGATAAGGGCGTAAACGTGACACGTATTGTTGCTAAGGGTGCAGATAGCAACCATGCAAACCGTATCGCTATTGTGACTGTTAAGTAATAACTATTAATCAGATTACAGAATATGAAACTAAATAGATTGTTTATTTCAGCTGGATTGTTAGCTATGGCACTTACCAGCTGTACGGATTTGAATATGGCTCCAAATTCGCAATATACGGAAGATCCTAGTCAGAATTCAGGAATAGACCCTATGATTGTGGTAGAGGCGAAGATGGCTGATGTGTATTACCATCTTAAAGGTACGCTTGGACGTCGTTATATGGAAGCTCAGAGTCTTGCCTCTGATGAGTTTACATCTGTAGCATTTAACGGTGGTTACGTTGATGGTCATACTTACGCAAATCAAGCACTTCACTGTAGCTCTCCTACAGATGCATCTATAGGTTGGTATTCCGATGTAACCGCAGGCATAACAAAGGCTAATAAAGTTTTGGAAGAGTTGGGTAGTGGGGCTTCTGCCCAGATGAAAGCGCCAGCTCGTGCCATACGTGCTTATTATACCTGGATTTTGATGGATAGTTATGGTGACACACCTATCTTGGAAAGTGTTCCTGCAGAAGGTACGTCTGTGCCTCGTTCTCCTCGTAAGGAAGTTGCAGAGTGGATAGAGAGTGAGTTGACGGATATTATTCCTTATTTGACAGAGGATGTAACGGAGAATACATACGGTAAACCAACTAAGTGGATGGCTGAGGCTCTGCTTGCCAAACTCTATATCAATTGGGCAGTTTATACTGCGGAGTCTGTTGACCAGTATGATGCTGCAACAGCAGCTAATCCAAAATTGGATGCTTGTATTGCTGCTTGCGATGAAATCATCAATAGTGGTAAATTCAATTTGGGTACAGTAGATTATCTCCATAAGTTCTCTTATGATAATGGTTGGACGGTAGAGGATTTTATCTATGCCATACCATACGATGCTGTCCAAGACATCAAGGATGGTAGTTCTTATGGATTACAGTATGCACGCCCTCGTACATTTAAGGATATGAAGAATATGTTGCCTAATGTTTATGGGTCAACGGATAAGTTTACGCAGTCATTTGGTGGAAATATGGTTGTTACTCCAGAGTTTGCCAAACTTTTCTGCCTAGATGGTGATATTCGTAACCTTAGTATACTTCGTGGCGATGTCTATGTTCGTGACCCAAAAACATTGCGTCCAACGACGGAACCTTTTATGTATAAAGGTGTGCAGATGCATTTTACAGAGGATATAACTCTTGCCAAAATTGACAACGATATTGATGTTGGAAATGATGCCAATGCTTATCAGCAGGGATGCCACTCTATCAAATGGTTTGCAATTCCTAGCGACTACAATAATAGTCGCAACCAGTCTAATGACCTCCCGATTTTCCGTTATGCGGATATCCTGATGATGAAGGCGGAGGCTCTTACTCGTCAAGGCACTGGTGGTGCAAAGGAACTCTTCAACCAAATTCGTACATATGCAGGTGCTCCAACTCTTACTTCTGAGCCTACATTGAAGGAAATCTATGACGAGCGTGGTCGTGAGTTCTTCGATGAAAACTGGCGTCGTAATGATATGATTCGTTTCGGTCATTACGAGGATGAGTTCTTTCCACATTACAAGGACTTCCCTGATGCAAACTTCGACAAGCGCCATCGTATCTTCCCTATTCCTCAAAGTGACATCGACTTGAATGGTTGGGAACAGAATGCTGGTTATTAATCGATTGAATGATGATAAATGGGGAGTGGCAGGGTCTGCCACTCCCTTTTTCCTAATTGTTAGGCGAAGTTTGTTTCATTTTGATAGAACTGTTTGATTGTGAGAAGGAACCTATTGTTTTTATTACTATGGTTGGCAGGAAAAAAGTCTTTACAGCTTTTGGTGGCCTTCTTGGCTGTGGCCTTGCTGGTTGCAGCACAGGATTATTCCCGATATGTGGACCCACGTATCGGAAGTGAGGGATTGGGAAGAACTTTCCCTGGGCCTTGTATGCCTTATGGTATGGTAAAGCCGGGACCGGATGCCGTGACTATGCCGAATGCAGGATGGGCACCGATACCTGAACCTGTCAAGGGATTTTCGCAGATGCATGTCAGCGGAACGGGTGGTGGACAGAAATATGGCAATATCCTGATTCAGCCTTACCTCGACTCTAAGGAAATCATACAGAAACGGATGGATGAGAAGATTTCCTTGGGATATTATGCGTGTACCTTTGAGAATGGAATACGAACTGAGATTACTGCCTCAGAACGTTGTGCTTTCTATCGGTTGGACTTTGGCAAGAAGCAGAAGGGAAAACTCTTGATAGATGTGGCTACTTTCTTAGGAATAGATACGATTCCTGATAAGCGCGAAGCGCAGCAGTATGTGGATTCGTATGTTTCCTGTGATGGAAAATATGCCGTCTCTGGATGGAGTACGGTTCGGGGCGGCTGGAACAATGGCGGCCCTTATACCGTATATTTCTATTTGCAGAGCGATGTTCCTCTATTATATAATAAGGTGAAAGAATCTAAAGCAAGATTGGATGTCACTTTCTTGAAAAGTATTGCCAATCTGAAATTGGGTATTTCGCATATCAGTATCGCCCAAGCCAAGCGGAATATCCCTACCTGTGGTTTCGATGCTCAGTTGAAGCATCTACGAGAAACCTGGAATGGAAAATTGAGGAAGATAGAAATCGCAGGAACTGAGAAACAGAAACGGATGTTCTACACGGGCATCTACCATACGATGCTGATGCCTGTGGATAAGTCGGGGGAAAATCCTCATTTCTCTGATACTCCTTATTATGATGATTACTATGCCATTTGGGATACTTACCGCACGTCTATGCCGCTTCTTACTCTGATAGATGAGGATAAGCAGCGGGATATGATCCATTCGCTTCTGAATATTTATAAGCATGATGGCTATATGCCGGATGCCCGGAGTGGTAATTGGAATGGAAGAACCCAGGGAGGAAGCAATGCTGAAATTGTGATAGCCGATGCTTTTGCCAAAGGGATGAAAGGCATCGACTATGAATTGGCACTCAAGGCTATGATTAAGGATGCTGAAGTTCCACCTACGGATGATGATGGTTATTTGGGAAGTGTGCCTGATGAAAAGCATGGTCGTGGTGGATTGACGGAATACAATACGCTCGGCTATATCCCTTATGGTATCGACAGAGCTGGCAACCGTACGGTGGAATACAGTTATGATGATTGGTGTATCGCTCAGGTGGCGAAAGGGTTAGGACATCAAGACCTGTATCAGAAATATCTCAAGCGCTCTGGTAACTGGCGCAATCTTTGGCGTGGTGATTATGAATGGCAGGGAATGCGTGGCTTCATCATGCCTCGTGATGCAGATGGGAGATGGCTCGACTCTGTGCCTTGGGGAAAATCAAAAGTTTACCATCCCCTGATTCCTTATCGCCCTGATACAAAGGTGGCTCCCTGGTATCTGCCATGGTGGAGTACTTTCTTCTATGAAGCTTTGTCGGCTGAATATAGTCTCAGTATTCCGCATGATGTGCCGGGATTGGTGGAGTTGTGCGGTGGTAAGGAGGCTTTTATCAAGCGCCTTCATACATTCTTTGCCAACAAACATTATAATGTTGCTAACGAACCGAGTTTTATGACTCCTTATCTCTACCATTGGGTGGATAGACCTGATCTGAGTGTAGCACGTATCAGACAGATTGTGAATGACAACTATAACGATACTCCACTTGGTTTGCCGGGAAATGATGATAGCGGCGCCATGTCTTCCTGGCTTGTCTTCAATATGATGGGGCTTTATCCCGTGGCAGGACAGAATCTCTATCTGGTAGGCTCGCCGCTGATTCCTGAATATACGATTCATCTGGAGAATGGTAAAAAACTGCAAGTGGTAAGGGATGAAAAGATGAAATCCTGGGATAGGAAATTCTTGACTCATGAGTTATTAACAAATGGTGGAAAACTTGTGCTTCCTGGTTTTTCTGCTGTTGATTCTACTGTTGATAATGGTGCTAAGATGCTGATTCCTAATCAGAAAGAGCGTTTTCCACGTTGTGAACAAGATGTGGATAACTTGTTGAAAAGTATTCCTTCACAGGGGATTTCTCATTTCGTTTTAAACCGTCAGTATCGCAATTGGGAGCTCGGGGCAACTTATCTGAATGGAAACCGTGACACCCTGTATTTGAAATGCAACCAGTCGGTCTATCTGATACCGGAAAGACTGGTGGATGAGGCTACTGGTTTCTCTTGGGACAATCCGCAGAAAGGAAAGAATATCTATGTCTGCAACAAGTCGCAGAATAAAGGTATGCGTGATGGTACCTTCCTGTTTATTTCCAGAAAAGCCTTACAGCAGTTGCTTCATTCTGGTACTTTCATCTATAATGATATTACTTGGCGACAGGTGTCAAGGGATGCAAAGACCGTTGTCGTGCGTGCGGATATAGATGGCACAACGATGTGTATCAGTCTTTGTCACCAACTGCCATGGGTGCTTTGGATGAAAAACAATCCTTTAGGTATTGATTGGACCCTCACAGGAATGCTTCCAGACGGGAAATGATTTTTCCAGAAGAAAATTGTTTCAGATTTGTTCTGATAATAGAATTAATTTTGTAACTTTGTGGAAAAATATAAAAGCCTAATGAAGAAAGTAATATTAGTAATCGGTTTTGTCATGTGTCTCTTGCTGGTACAAGCTCAGACCCGTCGCCAGATGGGTGGGGTGTACTGCGCTTATCCTTTTACTGAGGTAGAGACCGGTAAAACTCTTTCTATCGAGAAATATGAGGATGAGGATAATCTGGTTCTGGAGGGTTACACTCCTTTCTATATAAGTCATTATGGCCGTCATGGCTCCCGCTGGATGCCCCATGATGACCGCTATACCTGGGTGAACCGGCACTTTGAGGACGTATCAAATCTTACTCCTTTAGGAAAAAAGGTAAGGAAAATCTTATGGCGAGTATGGGATAATGCTCAGGGTAATGGTGGTAAACTGTCGAAATTAGGAGCTCTTCAGCATCGGGGCATTGCCAATCGTATGTATCAACGCTTTCCTCATATTTTTGCTACGGGTAATCGTGTGACGGCACGTTCAAGTGTCGTTGACCGTTGTGCAAAAAGTATGTTGGCTTTTACGGATGAATTGCATCATTTGCAGCCGTCACTAACGATGGATGTAAAGACCGATTCTGCCGATATGGCATGGATTGCCTATACTTCTCCGGAAGAAAAAGCATTGGAAAACAGGACAAAGGTTACGCCAAAGGTTTCTACAGACAGATTCATGCATCTGCTTTTCAAGGATATTTCCAAGATTGATGATCCGATGAAGTTGATGGGGGAGATGCAGGCCATCACTTCCTCTATTCAGGATGTGGGTTTGAATTTCAAGTCTTATCCGAAAGATATAGAGGAACAGTTGAATGCCCTCTTTACTGATGAGGAATTTCGTGCTTTCTATGAAGCCAACAATAAGCGTATGACGATCTGTAATGGAGAGGATCTCTATAATGAACAGATTCCGATGCGTTCTGCTGTTTCTTTGTGGCATCATATCAGAGAGGATGCTGATAGGGCTTTGGCTTCGGGTAAGCCTTCTGCTGATTTGCGCTTCGGACATGATACCAATCTCTATCGCTTGCTTACTCTTTTGGGGGCTGGCTATGAAAGGGTTTCTGAAGAGACGGGAATGTTTGAAAGTTCCTGCGACCGAGATGACTATAATCGCATGGATGTAGTGGTTCCAATGGCTACCAACCTACAGATGATTTTCTATAAGAAGAATGTGCTGGATGAGGCTCATCCTGAGAAAAATATTGTGGTAAGACTGTTGTATAATGAGGTGAACGAGGCACAGATCAAAGGCATGGAAGATGTGTTCTATGGTTCTGATGTTCCGCCTTATGATAAAAACTATTTTTCCTGGGAAGAATTCAAGCAGTATATGGAAAGCCGGATAGACAAGGCAGAACATGTACGTCAGCTCCATGCCCTCAATACGATGGTGGGCACAGCGCAGGCTAATACCAAGACGGCTGGCATGTTTGGTAAGGGAAGTGAGGAACATGGACAAACTCTTCCTGCTGTACTGGTGCCTAACGGACAGAATTCCTGGACTCCTCAGACTCAAGATACGGAGAAAAAGTGTATTGCACCTTATTATTATAAGGATACTGAATTGCAGGGCTTTCGCAACAGCCATTGGATAGTAGGAGGTTGCACCCAGGATTACGGTTCCTTTACGGTGGCAACTTTGGGCGGCAAACTGAGATTGCAGCCAGAGGAACGTGCTACTCCTTTTTCGCATGCAGATGAAATATCTCACCCTCATTACTATGCGATCAACTTGAGGAAAGAACATCTCAAAACCGAACTTACAGCTTTGAGCCATACTGCCATCTTGCGTGTAACACCACAGGAAGACCAAGATGTTCATATCGTCATCAATCCGAATAGTGACGAGGGGGAAGGATACATAGAGATCGATACGCTGAATCATAGAGTTTATGGTTATAATCCTGTGCATCGCATCTACCAAGGATGGGGTGAACCAGCAGGATTCAGTGGGCATTTTGTCTTGGAATACCCTGAAGGACTGGTTGATTTCGGCGTGTTCTCCAAGGAAAGTAAGAAAGGAAAGGGATTGGAGGCTAAAGGTGCCCGCATCGGGGCTTGGCTTACTTTCAAAGGTCAGACCGAAAAATCGATGGAATTGAGAACCGCCAGTTCGTTTACAGGCAAGGAAAATGCGATTTCCAATTTGGAGAAAGAAGTGGATAACTTGGCAAGTAGTTTTGATGAGATGCGGGAAAGAGCCATCGAAGCATGGTGCGACCGCTTTCATACGATAGATGTGAAAAGCAAGGATACGGCTAAGGTCAACCAGTTTTATGGAGCCTTCTACCGTGCCTCGTTCCTGCCTCGTCAGATGAGTGATGTGAATGGCGACTACCCACCATTTGCTCATGGAGAGACGAAGCAAGAGAATCCTTCACTCGTCACTCTTCATTCTTCACTCCCAAAAGCATACGGAGATTTCTCTATGTGGGATATCTATCGTGCCGAACTTCCTCTCTATAATATCATCACGCCAACTTTGTCGGGTGACATGATGCAGTCGCTGGTCAATATGTACAAGGAGGGTGGATGGATGCCAATTTTCCCTTGTTGGAACAGTTATACGGCAGCGATGATTGGCGACCATGCCGGTGTTGCTCTGGCGGATGCTTATGTCAAGGGCATTCGTGGCTTTGATGCGCAGACAGCATACCAGGGGATGCGTAAGAATGCTTTCCAGAGTCCGAAGTCTTTCGAGGAGTATAAGGATGGTATGGGAAGAAGGGCTTTGAAGTCATATCTCAAATATGGATTTATTCCGATGGAAGATAGTGTGAAAGAGGCTTTTCATCAGAATGAGCAGACCTCCCGTACTTTGGAATATGCTTTTGATGATTTTGCCGTGGCACAGATGGCAAAGTTGTTGGCTGATTCTCTGGAATATCAGAAGAATAAAGGCAATTTTCTGTCTTTGGATAGGAAAATGCTATTGGCTGACTATAAGCAACTGATGCGACGGTCTGAAAACTGGCGTCATGTCATCAATCCAAAGACCGGATGGGCTGATGGTCATCATCAAAACCGGAAATGGGAGAATAATCTCGATCTGGTGCATCGCAAGAGTTATATTACCGAGGGGGCTACCTGTCACTATACCTGGTATGTGCCTCAGAATGTGGAGGGGCTTTTCCAAGTTATCAACAATAGTGGGCAGAACGTCATCACACGTCTGGACAGAATGTTTGATGAAGGATTGTACTGGCATGGTAATGAACCTTGTCATCAGATAGCCTACCTTTATAATAAAGCAGGTGCTCCTTGGAAAACCCAGCAGCGCATTCATCATATTCTGAATACGGAATATAATGATACTCCTGGTGGACTGTCAGGTAATGATGATGCGGGGCAGATGTCGGCTTGGTATATGTTTTCTGCCATCGGGTTCTATCCCGTATGTCCGGCTACACCTTATTATTATATAGGCACGCCAAGTTTTGACAAGGTTACATTCAATTTGGAAAATGGCAGGAAGTTCGTCATTGTTGCCGAGGGAGTCGATGATGAGAATTTCTACATCCAGCAAGTTGACCTGAATGGTAAGTCTGGCTATTATTTGTCTCATGATGATTTGCTGAAAGGTGGAAAACTTTCTTTCAGAATGGGGAATTCTCCTAAATATTAAAATTTAAGAAAATAAGATGATACTGATAGATCCTGTAGGATATTTTATATATGGAATGTGCGTCATGTTCTATTCCATGATGGCATGGTTCTTCTGGCGTAAGGGATCGGATGTTCTCTCGCGTCTTATCCAGGCAATCATGCTCATCTATGTGGTAGAGAGCCTGAAAGACTTGGTAATATATTATTATGTAGATGACATGACGAGCAGGTGGTGGGCTGTGATGACTTCCATGGATATTGTCATTATTCCTTTTTACATCTTTGTGCTGATGGAATTGGTAAAGCCCGGATGGCTTACCTGGCGCAAGGGCATCTTGCATGAGGTGCCGTTCGTCGTGCTGCCTCTTCTCTATATCATCACAGGTCATACCATCTGGTATTATATCATTGCAGCTTGGGCTGTCTTCTATGGTAGCGCCACGCTGGTTCTTACGTTCTTTTTCATATCCCAATATCATCGGGTACTGAAAGAGCGGTTTTCGTATGAGGATAACATCAATCTTCATTGGCTCAGGGCCATACTGGTCAGCTTCTTCTTTATTCTGGCTGCTTGGACCTGCAGTTCGGTGATGGTGGATGTGAATTTTGACAATCTCTATATGATTCTGTCGTTGGCCACATGGATGTTTGTTGGTTATTTCCTCTATAAGCACGAATCGGTCATAGATGAATTGAGAGATGTGGATGATGCCCGTTCTTCTGATGCAGGCGGGGTGGTAGGTGAGGCTAATAGCGGGATGTCTGCCGGCGATTATCTTCTTTCTCCCGAAATCAGTCAGATGGTAAAAGATCTGTTTGAGAATCAGAAAATTTATCTCGATCCCAAACTCAAGTTGTCGGATGTCGCCATGAGGGTAGGAACCAATCGTACTTATCTCAGCCGTTTCTTCAATCAGGAGAATGGCAAGACCTTTTATGATTATGTGAACAATTATCGGGTGAAATATGCAGAACAGTTACTTTCTTCCACTAGAGATCCGCTTTCTTTTATAGCGGAAAAAGCAGGATTCAATTCGCCTTCTACTTTCCGCAGAGTATTTGCTTCTGTATATGGTTGTTCGCCACAGGAATACCGCCGTAGAGTGTCAAATGGTTAGTTTTTACCATTTGGCACTTTTTTTTGATGGTTTGGGCGCTCTTTGTACGTAATGAGCGATAAGTTTTACGGTTTGAACGCATGGTTAGTCCTGTTTTTCCTAACTTTGCACCAAATTAATTTATAATAATGTTGCGGAATTAAGATTAAAGCCCTATGAAGAAAAATTTACACAGAATCATCATGTCAGCATTGCTGACAGTGCTGGCAACAGTTGCTGCCAGCGCACAGTGCTACATTGTCGGCAGCGACAATGAGTGGAAAACCAACACTGCTGCGGCAGAACTGGCAGAGACCGCCACTACAGGAGTGTATGAGGGTGATGTCACCTTCGTTAACGGTGCGCAGTATTTCACCGTCACCCAACATCTGACAACTGGCGATGACGATTGGACAGAGTTTAACAAAAACCGCTTCGCCCCTCCAGTATTCGACGCCATGCTCGTTATTAATGAGCCTATGACCATGGTAAAGGGTAGGGACGCATCTTTCAAAGTGCCAGTCGCCGGTACAACCTATCGTATGCGCATCGACTTCAACACCCTGACCGTCACCTTGCTCGGTGACTTTCCCGACAAGCTGTATGTATGGGGCAGCGACGGTGTCTTCGATCCCACACTTGCATCTGCCACACTGCCAAAGACTGAGACGGACGGTGTGTATAAGGCAACGGTAGAGTTCACCTCATGCTACTTCAACATTCTTAGCCAGCTCGGTACCGACCCCAACGACTACGAAGCCATACTGCCCTACCGCTACGGTGGCGGTAAGGTGGTTATCAACCGCGACAAGGCCATGACGCTCACAGAGCAGTCATTCCACATCGCCACACCAGGCACCTACGACGTGACTGTAGATCTCCGCACCATGACCATGAACCTCCACAGCGACACCTATGTGCCCGAATATCCAGACCATGTCTACCTCATCGGTGCCAACGGTAGCAACTTCGCCGATCAGGGCGCAGAGCTTACATGGGACGATGTGGAAGGCATCTACACTGGCTATGTGACTTTCTATGGCAACAAGTTTACCATCTCTACCGCTCTCGCCTCTACATATGATGGCTGGGACGAGATTAAAGCCAAGCGCATCGGTGCTGTCGCACCAACTGTTGACGTGGAACCGAACCTCACCGTAGGCATCAAGAAGGGCGAGGTGTCTGACTTCATCATCGGAGCATCGACAGATAACCCACTCACTGCATGCGTTACATTAGACCTTGTCAACAACCGTCTGACGCTCCACGGCAACGACGCGTCATATCCAATAGGCTACCCGAAAGAGCTCTACACTCTCGGCTGCAACGGCAATTGGTTCACCAACATCCCTGCAGACGTGATTCCTGCCACCAACGAGCCTGGCATCTATGAGGGCGAAATCACATTCGTGGGCGAAGTGGGCAATCTTCACTTCATCGTGTTAAAGCGTCTCGGCGCAGATTGGGACTTTGTCAACGCCAAACGTCTCTCTCCCTACACCGACGGAGACCCCGCCGATCTTGACAGCGATATTCCTGCCATGGAGCCTGACTTTTCGCCCGGCGCATGGCTCTTCTCTGGCGAGCCAGGCACCTACAACATAAAGGTGGACCTCACAAAAGGCAATGGCGTGATACGCATCTCTGCCAAGGGCGCAACAGGCATCACCGCCACCACAGCCGCTCCTGCCACCAAGAACTACTACTACGACCTCAACGGACGATTCCTCGGCTACGTGGAGCCGCAGAAGGGAGTGTATGTTGTTAAAGGTAAAAAGGTAATAAAGTAAAAAAAACAGAAAGGTAATTATTTACTGAGTCCACTTTAAAAAGTCATTTTTGGTTTTTTATCCTACAAAACGCCATTTGATTATCAGATGATTACATTTGAAGAATTTCTCAAAAATTACTTTTTCAAGTGGACTCATTCATTAATAACTAAAACCGTAAAAGTAATGATGGACGAACAGAAAAATTTAGCAGCTTGGGAATGTTTGGACCAGGCTTTGTTTACCTCCTCCCATGTCAAGGCTAAGGACATGGAAAAGGGAAGTACTGACTGGGATAATGTTTATCCTGTATCAAAAGAGGAGACGGATAAGATGAAGAATCTGGTGGATGAGGCTGTGCGAAAGGCTGATGATCCTTCTGACTCATTCTTCCGTGAGCGTGTGTCTGATTTGCGCGAGATTATCTCATATTCCTATAGCAAACATCGTACGTGGAAGTGGTCTTTGATATTCGGTTCGATTATCGCTGCTTGCATCTTCTGGTATTTTGGCAATCAGGATAAGGAGGATGCTCAGAAATATGCCAAGGATGTGACTCTTGTGGAAAACTGGAAAAAGGCTGATACCACGATTACTTATGATAAACTCGATGCAAGTTCGGAACTCAGTTATCAGCTTTATGAACGTCGCGTTCAGTCTGCCAATGCTTATAAGTTGATGAAACTTCATGACTTGAAGAGGAATGCGGAGTCTTATAGGGAGGGCATGAAGACGGCAAAGCATAGTGCTGATACGGCTAAATTGGATAAGAATATTGAGAGTTATAAAAAGCGCATGGCAGAATGCGAAGAAAAGATGGAAAAATACCAGGACGAGTTTGATGAAGTCGCTGATATGAATTTCGATGAAATCCAGAAAATGGCGCTCAAGGACACTCAGGGGTTAGTGGATGATATTAATGATTCTGCTTCTACGAAGACTGGCTGGATGATTTATCTGATTATCCTGATACCACTCTATATCATTTCAGGTTATCCGCGAGGATATGTGATTTCTGCTCATCGCCGTCAGCATGGTTTCATGCGTACGCTTCAGAAAATCGGTTTTGCCGTGGCAAGTTTCTTCTTCGGTAGTGGTTTGCTGATGTCGCTTCTGCCGGATAGTATCGTTGAATATCATTATACCAGTGGTAGAGTGGAAACGAGGAATGAGGGTAATCCGGTCAATATCGTCATTTTAGGCATCAAGTTTGGTTTGATGATAGCGGGTGTGCTTATTTTCTGTTTCGTCTCTGTTTTGATTATGACTATCGAAACGATTTCGGGTCTCAAGCGCAACTTTAATTGGGCAGCCATGCTGAACAAAGGCAAGAAAGTGCCGGTTGCCGTAGCTGAGGCTCCGATAAATGCAAGAAATGATTAATGTATGAAGATGATAGGTCTATGAGATAAATACTAATAAATTACAATATTGCGAGATTTTAAAGTTAAGATGAAAAAGAGGGTGTGTCATAATTCCATGATACACCCTCCGACGTGAAAGCAATTCCTCAAAGTGAGCACATATATATGCTCTCTAACGAAGCGCTTC
>ENA-OZWW01000053-OZWW01000053.1-human-gut-metagenome-genome-assembly--contig:-NODE-53-length-59049-cov-12.228735_pt1 | contig 59049 bp, 45 predicted proteins | sample MGYA00243534_ERZ654079 | MGnify/ENA primary metagenome ERZ654079 (study PRJEB26926, sample SAMN06164994) | human gut metagenome | biome: ENVO:00009003; feature: ENVO:2100002; material: ENVO:00002003...
TGTATAAGAGACAGTACTACATCCTTTCCATATATCCTCTACAGGAACTGACTTTCCCGAAAAGATGAACAATCCTTTCGACTATGAACCGCACCCTCTTTGCATACAGATATGCAAGGAGTTGCAGACCTATCTTGAGAATAAGAAGGAATGGCGCGAGGAAATCGACCGGGGAAAAATGTTCGGCATACTCATCGTAGAAAAGCCTTCGGATATTCACGAAGGCAGACAACTGGGATACTTGGCCGCCTATAGCGGTCAGATAGGAGGCAGAAGCGACTGGGATGACTTCGTACCTGCCGTTTTCGACTACCTACAGCCTGATGGATATTTCAAGACCCATGAGACGGAAATTACCCACATCAACGAAAGTATCCTGCGACTGGAAAAGGATGAACGGATGCAGAAGGCCCGGACACTCATCGCAGACCTGCTCGCCCAGCGCCAACAAGCCATAGCCGGTTTTCAGGAAAAGATGAAAGAAAAGAAGGCCCAAAGGGATCTCCGACGAAAACAGGGCAATCTCTCTGCCGAAGAGGAACAGGCGATGACCAAAGAAAGCCAATTCATGAAGGCCGAACTGCGCCGACTCAAGAAATCACTTGCCGAGAAGACAACATTAGAGACGGAATACGAAGACTATCAGAACAATATTTCCAGACTTAAGCAACTGCGCAAGCAACTCTCTGATGCCCTGCAGCAATGGCTATTTGCACAATTCAGAATGCTCAATGCCGAAGGAGAAGAAAAAGATCTGTTGGAAATATTCAGAGATACTGCATTGGAAGACCAGCCGAACCTGTCACTCCTCTCCAAAAGAGCTGCACTGAAGATGGTTCCTCCTGCCGGAAGCGGAGAATGCTGCGAACCCAAACTGCTCCAGTATGCTTTCAGACATCAGCTGAAACCCCTGCAGATGGCGATGTTCTGGTGGGGCGAAAGTCCGAAAGAGGAAATCAGACACCACCTGCAGTTCTATCCAGCCTGCAATGGTAAGTGCAAACCGATACTCCGCTGGATGCTACCGGAAGTCAACACGATGTTCAATCATGCATCTCAACCACTTACCCTGGAGACACTCTATGAAGACCGGGAACTTGCCGTTATCTGCAAACCTGCCGGAATGCTCTCCGTACCAGGAAAAGAACCAGGCGTCACTTCCGTCTATTCCATCATGCGAAGAAAATATCCGGAGGCTACGGGGCCTTTGATTGTACACCGGCTGGACATGGCTACAAGCGGACTCATGGTGATTGCCAAAACAGAGTTTGCCTACCATCGGCTGCAGGAACAATTCGCAAGTCATCAGATACAGAAGAAATACATAGCCATCGTATGTGCGAAAGAAGGAAGCATCCTGCCAGAAGGCATCCTCTCTCTCCCTCTGATGCCCGACTATCTCGACCGTCCACGCCAGATTGTAAATCATGAACAGGGAAAGGAAGCGATTACGGAATACAAAGTTCTTGGAAACGAAGAAAACGATGCTTTTGGTAACAAAGAAAACGAAGGAAACAACCAGCATCTCCGCCTCGCTCTCTATCCCCAAACGGGACGTACCCACCAGCTCCGTGTACATTGTGCCCACCGGGAAGGACTGAATGCCCCTATCCTTGGCGACCCTCTCTATGGCTGCGAGAAGGCACCCCGCCTCTACCTCCATGCCGAATCTATCAGGTTTACACATCCTTTATCAGGAAAGGAAATATTCATAGAACGGAAAGCAGACTTCTAACAAACCTGAAATAGGAAGAAGTACGGTGCCTTATATCATACAAGAAAAAATCCTGAAAAAAGAATCCCTTAGTGTTCTTCTTGCTGAAACACTAAGGGATTTATTTTTTCTCGTATGAATGCATAAAAAAAGCACCTCCATAAGGAAGATGCCATTCAGTTTAACCAATTAAGTTGGGATACCCGGACTCGAACCAGGAATGACAGGACCAGAATCTGTAGTGTTACCATTACACCATATCCCAATGTGCAGGTTGATGATTGATGACAATGATGAAGAAGTTGGGATACCCGGACTCGAACCAGGAATGACAGGACCAGAATCTGTAGTGTTACCATTACACCATATCCCAATATCTTAGCAATCATTATAAGCATTAATCATAATTGCGAGTGCAAAGGTACTACTTTTTTCTGAATTACCAAAAAAATCAGCGTCTTTTTTCTAAAAAATCTCAATTTTTATCGTTTTTCGGGGTTTTTCCATGTATTTAGCGTATCTTTGCAAGGCTTTTATAAAGAAAAAACATAAACGAGACAATTAATAGATAATCATCAATGAATACAACAAAACAATTAGTAGAGACAATTAAAGAAGGAATACAGGAAAAAAAAGGTAGTAAAATTGTGATTGCCGACCTGACGCACATCGATGGTACTATCGCAAAGTACTTCGTAATCTGTCAGGGCAACTCTCCATCACAGGTGGAAGCTATCGCTGAATCCGTAGGCGATTTCTGCAGAAAAAATCTGGGAGAAAAACCTGCAAATGTTGCGGGATTGGGAAATGACCAGTGGGTTGCTATCGACTTCGTGGATGTACTTGTGCATATCTTCCAACCAGAAGTTAGACAGTTCTATGATTTGGAGCACCTCTGGGAAGACGCCAACCTGACTGAGATTCCTGACCTCGACTAATCAGTGAGACAACTTCCTTTATCCGGAGTTGGTATATATATAATTAAAGTTGATATATATAATTAAGGTATAAATATAATAAGGTGTAAGACTACCATACTATAGTTTTATACACGATATAGGATTCATATAATATCAGAAGATATGGAACAAGGAAACAGAATGAACAATCATGGCGGCGGAAAACCGCCAAAGATGCCTCGGTTCAACATGAGCTGGCTTTACGTCATCATCCTCATCAGTTTGATAGTCGTCTTTCTGAATGGTGGTGGTGATGCATTAGGTGGAAGTGCAAGCAAAAAGGCTACTTACACTGAATTCAAGGAGTACATCGAAAAGGGATACGTACTGAGCGTTACTGCCAATAAGAACGACGGCAACCTGAAAGTGTACGTTGCCCCAAATCATATCAGAGATGTATATCATACCAGTGCGAAGAACGTAGGACCTGCTCCTTATGTTGAAGTGCAGTATGGTTCGATAGACGAAGTTGACAAATATCTCGACAACATGGTGAAGGCTAAGAAAATCAAGTCTTACAACTATGTCAACGAGAAAGGCAACGACTTCATCAGCCTCCTTATCAACTTCGCCCCACTCATCATCTTCTTCCTCCTCATCTGGTGGGTATCTGGAAGAATGGGCGGTGGCATGGGCGGCTCTGGCGGCGGTATCTTCAATGTCGGCAAGAGCAAAGCACGCATGTATGAAAAGGGAAATACTTTAGGTATTACCTTCAAGGATGTGGCCGGACAGGAAGGTGCCAAACAGGAAGTGGAGGAAATCGTGGAGTTCCTCAAAAACCCACAGAAATATACCGACCTGGGTGGTAAGATTCCTAAGGGAGCACTCCTCGTGGGTCCTCCGGGAACAGGTAAGACACTCCTGGCAAAGGCTGTAGCCGGTGAAGCAGGTGTACCATTCTTCTCTATGAGCGGTTCCGACTTCGTTGAGATGTTTGTGGGTGTCGGTGCATCCCGTGTTCGCGACCTCTTCAGACAGGCTAAGGAAAAGGCGCCAAGCATTATCTTCATCGATGAGATTGATGCCGTGGGTCGTGCCCGCAGCAAGAACCCTGCCATGGGCGGTAACGATGAACGTGAGAATACCCTGAATGCCCTCCTTACAGAGATGGACGGCTTCGGTACCAACAGTGGTGTCATCATCCTTGCAGCTACCAACCGTGTTGATATGCTGGATAGTGCCCTGCTCCGTGCCGGTCGTTTCGACCGTGAAATCCACGTTGATCTGCCTGGCTTGAACGAGCGTAAGGCCATCTTCCAGGTACATCTGAAACCAATCAAGATTGACGATACAGTAGATATCGACCTCCTGGCTCGTCAGACTCCGGGATTCTCGGGTGCAGATATCGCCAATGTTTGTAATGAGGCTGCCCTCATCGCTGCACGCCACGACAAGAAGGCTGTATGCAAGCAGGACTTCCTTGATGCTGTCGATCGTATCGTAGGTGGACTGGAGAAAAAGACCAAGGTGATGACTGCAGATGAAAAGCGCAGCATCGCATTGCATGAGGCTGGTCATGCTACAATCTCATGGTTCTGCCAGTATGCCAACCCGCTCATCAAGGTTACCATCGTACCTCGCGGACAGGCTTTGGGTGCAGCATGGTACTTGCCTGAGGAGAGACAGATTACCACCAAGGAGCAGATGCTCGACGAGATGTGCTCGCTGATGGGTGGACGTGCAGCAGAGGAACTGTTTACAGGACATATCTCTTCTGGTGCGATGAACGATCTGGAGCGTGCTACCAAGAGTGCATACGGCATGGTGGCTTACCTCGGTATGAGTAAGACTTTGCCTAACATCTGCTATTACAACCAGAGCGAATACTCTTTCCAGCGCCCATACTCTGAGACAACGGCAAGAGAAATCGACGAGGAAGTACTCAAGATGGTGAACGAGCAATATACCCGTGCCAAGAACATCCTGATGGAACACAAGGAGGGTCACAATGCGCTGGCTGAACTCCTGATACAGAAAGAGGTTATCATGGCAGAAGACGTGGAGAAGATTTTCGGAAAGCGCCCTTGGATGAGCCGTTCTCAGGAAATCATGGAGGACGAGCAGCCTAAGATCGACGACACCGTCAAGGAACTTCCTGAGGTACAGGCTGCTATCAAGGAGCATGAGGAAAACAACAAGAATGCTGAAGACAAGCAGGACGATAGTCGTGCCGAAGACAAGCAGGACGATAATAATTAATACCAAAAGTCATGACAGACAAACAAAAGAACCTTATCATCAGAACCATCACCGGCGTACTCTTCGTCGGTTGTATGGTTTCATGTTTCCTGCAACCGAGAGCAATGGTACTCCTCTTCGCTCTGATCACTGGCCTGAGTATCTGGGAATACTGCGGGTTAGTCAACAATGAGATAGAAGACGTTTGCGTCAACCGCTTCATCTCTACCGTAGCAGGTGTATATTTCTTCCTTGCCGTAGCGGGATTCCGTACGGGTGTTACAGGCTACAACTTCGTGGTCTTCATCCCATACATCTTCACGATCGTATATCTCTTCATCTATGAGTTATATACAGGCAATAAGAATGCTGTTGGCGACTGGGCTTACACGATGCTTTCACAGATGTACATCGCTCTCCCATTCTCGCTCATCAACGTATTGGCATTTGAAGTATCAGCAGAAGACGGACAGATACATTACGACATGCTCTTACCACTGAGCATATTCATCTTCCTCTGGACCAATGATACAGGTGCCTATTGCAGTGGCTCTCTCTTCGGAAAGCACAAGCTCTTCCCTCGCATCAGCCCTGCCAAGAGTTGGGAAGGAAGCATCGGCGGAGGTATCTTCGTACTGATTGCTGCAGCCATCGTCGGTTACTTTGCCAATTCAGGAGAAACCCTGCATACCTTGAACATCCCTGAGTGGATGGGATTAGGTTTGGTAGTCGCAGTATTTGGCACATGGGGCGACTTGGTAGAGAGCCTATTCAAACGCACCATCGGCGTGAAAGACAGTGGCAATATTCTTCCGGGACACGGAGGTATGCTCGACCGTTTCGATTCTTCACTTATGGCAATTCCTGCCGCAGTGATTTATCTCTACACCCTCCAACTGTTCGGATAAAACAATCCGTCCATCGGATAAGTCAATCCTATAAGTTCAGCAAACAAGAAACATTTTATACTATCAGGACGTGCTTCGCAAAGAAGTACGTCCTGTTTTGTTTCATACAAGTAAAAAGATATTATACTACCAATCATTTCCCGTCCAGGCAAGCAAAAACAGCTGCATAGGCAGGGATGATTTTCTGCGTGGGCAAGCAAAAATTCTTGCCTGGGCAGGGAAAAATAAAAGTGGGGTAAGGGGAATATTTTGAAAAACACCTCTTACCCCACTTCCGTTAGGATATAAAATATGATAAAAACTGGTTAGACCTATTCTGATATCGGAGGATTCTGACGAGAATTTTCCTCACTCATTTCCTGAGCTTTCCTCATTTGTTCTTCTGCTATTCGCAACTGTTCCTCTGCCTTTATACGTGCACGCTCTGCTTCTTCCTGAGCTTTAATCCTTGCACGTTCAGCCTCCTGTTCTGCCTTGATTCTTGCACGCTCAGCAGCCTCGGCAGCCGCTTTAGCCTCAGCCTCAGCCCTTTCCTTTGCCAGACGAATCAATTCCTCTCGATGCTTCTTGATCAGGTCATACATGATGGTAGCAGCCTGATCTGGAGCTATGCGATTGCCCAATTTCTCACGAACCTCCTGATAACCTGCTAACATTTTTTCTCTGCCAGGCATTCCAGGAAGAATCTGGAAGAGCTGGTCGGCAATACCATCCACCGTAAAGCGGTCGGCAAACATCTCCTTCACGATTTCCTTATTGGCCACCAAATTGACCAATGAGATATACTTCACCTTGAGGATATGATTGAAAGCCCAACGTATCAGTTTAGGAAGCGGTGTCTCATAGCAGACGACCTGCGGAACATCAAAAAGAGCCGTCTCTAATGTGGCAGTACCACTGGTTACTAATGCCACCTTACTTTGAGCCAAAAGCGGATAAGTCTTGTTCTTGACCAACCTGACAGGAGTTCCCTCAATGAATTTCTGATAATATTCATCATCAACAGAAGGAGCACCAGCCAGGACCATCTGATAATCCTCAAAACGCTCAGCCACCTCTATCATGGCTGGCAAATTATCCTTGATTTCCTGCAGACGACTACCAGCCAACAGAGCTATAATAGGCTTCCTTGTGTCCAGATTATTCTCAACACAGAACTCAGCGTATGTCTGATGATAATCCGCTCTGAACTCATTCACCTCCTGTGCCGTAGGATTGCCTACATAATGAATCGGATACTTGTGTTTTTTCTCAAAGAAATCAACCTCAAAAGGCAAGATGGAAAAGAGTTCGGCTATATCCCTCTTGATACTGCGAATACGCCATTCCTTCCATGCCCATATCTTAGGAGATATATAATAGTAAACAGGTGTTAAAGTGTTCTTTTTCAGAAACTTAGCAATATTCAGATTAAAACCCGGATAATCAACAAGAATCACCACATCAGGTTTCCATTCCACAATATCCTGCTTGCATTTTTTCATATTGGCAAAGATGGTACGCAGATGCAGGAGAACCGGTACAAAACCCATATATGCCAGTTCCTTATAATGCTTGACACGGGTTCCACCTTCAGCAGCCATCAAGTCACCACCGAAGAACCGAAACTCTGCCAATTCATCCACTTTTTTCAACGAGCGCATCAATCTGCTGGCATGCAAATCACCACTTGCCTCGCCTACTATCAAATAATACTTCATATCTTAGCGTGAGAAGTTTATAAAATCCTTGAGTGAAGGTTTAAATCTTGAAACTATTCAGTAATTCATAGTCTGTCACATCTATCTTGGTAGGTGTAATGGAGATATATCCATGATTCAGAGCCCACTGGTCGGTATCAGTAGCCTCCGGCTCATCATTGCGATATTCTCCCACCATCCAATAGTAATCGTAGCCACGCGGATGATGACGCTTTTCCACCTCATGAATCCAGGAGCCACGAGTCATGCGACACATCTTAAAGCCCTTGAAAGGCGGATTCGCAGGGAAATTCACATTCAGACAGGTATCTATAGGCAAACCTTCCGCAAGCACTTTCTTCACAATAGCGACAGCCCCATCCTTCAACGGAGTAAGATCGGCATTCTCATCGTAATTGCAACTACTGAAGGCCACAGAAGGAATACGCTTCATGCACCCCTCCTTAGCAACACCCATCGTACCAGAATAATGATTGTTGACACTGGAATTATCACCATGGTTGATGCCACTCAGAATCAAGTCTGGAGTACGCCCAGGGAGCAATTGATCTAATGCCAACTTCACACAGTCAACAGGCGTACCGCTGCATGACCATACTTCCACATCCTCTCCCATATTCTTGCGGCGTTTCAGTCGCAATGGTTCTGTGGCAGAAAAGGCACAGGCATATCCCGACCGGGCACTTTCAGGAGCCACAACCAGCACGTCGCACCAGCCTTTGAGGAAGCCGACGAGCGTTTTGATACCATTGGCATGATAGCCATCATCATTCGAAATTAAAACTAAAGGTTTCTTATTTTCCATAAAATTTCCTTTCTTTTGGGTGCAAAAGTAATAAAAAAACTATAAAGTAACGTATTTCTCGCATAAAATATGTATCTTTGCACCGATTTTCACTATTATAACATATAGAAAATGGGAAAAATTATCGCATTAGCTAATCAAAAAGGTGGTGTAGGAAAGACTACAACTACTATCAATCTGGCTGCATCGCTGGCCACATTGGAGAAGACAGTCCTCGTTGTTGACGCTGACCCTCAGGCAAACGCCTCCAGCGGTTTGGGTGTCGATATCAAGGAGGTGGACTGCTCGCTCTACGAATGTATCATCGACCACGCCGATGTCCGCAATGCGATATATACCACCGACATTGACGGTTTGGACATTATCCCAAGCCATATCGACCTGGTGGGTGCTGAAATAGAAATGCTCAACCTTAAGAACCGTGAGAAAGTAATCAAAACCTTGCTGGAACCTATCCGCGATGATTATGATTATATCCTCATCGACTGTTCTCCTTCACTGGGACTCATCACTGTCAACTCGCTTACCGCAGCCGACAGCGTCATCATCCCTGTGCAGTGCGAATATTTCGCTCTTGAAGGTATCAGCAAACTGCTCAACACCATCAAGATCATCAAGAGCAAGCTGAATCCGAAACTGGAAATCGAAGGATTCCTGCTCACCATGTATGACAGCCGTCTCCGCCTTGCCAACCAGATCTATGACGAGGTAAAACGACACTTCCAGGAACTGGTATTCAAGAGTGTCATCCAGCGTAACGTGAAGTTGAGCGAAAGTCCAAGTCACGGTCTCCCTGTCATCCTCTACGATGCTGAGTCAAACGGTGCCAAGAACCATCTGGCACTGGCAAAAGAGATCATCAACAAGAATAGTTAACAAGTAAAGACAAGAGAATTCTTCACTCTTCACTTAAAAACAACATAATGGCAGTACATAAGAAATACAATAACGGAACGAAAAGCAATGCCTTGGGTCGTGGACTCGATGCATTAATATCAACAGAAGGCGTTCGCACCCAGGGCAGCAGCACCATCAATGAGATAGCGCTCGACCAGATAGAAGCGAACCCCAATCAGCCTCGCCGTGAATTTGACGAGGAAGCCTTGCACGAACTGGCTGAAAGCATCAAGGCTATCGGTATCATCCAGCCCATCACCCTGAGACAGGTATCGGAAAACAGATTCCAGATTATCGCCGGTGAGCGCCGATGGAGAGCTTCCCAACTGGCTGGTCTCCTGGCTATCCCTGCCTACATCCGCACCATCAGCGACGAGAACGTGATGGAAATGGCTTTGGTGGAGAATATCCAGCGCCAGGACCTCAATGCCATCGAAATTGCCCTTGCCTATGAGCATCTCCTGGAAAACGAGGGAATGACACAAGAGAAGATTTCCGAGCGTGTGGGCAAGAGTAGAGCAGCCATTGCCAACTACCTCCGCCTGCTGAAACTGCCTGCCCAGGTACAGATGGCATTGCAGAAGAAGGAAATCGACATGGGACACTGCCGTGCACTGCTTGCACTTGACAGTCCGTCGCTACAAATCAAACTCTTCAAGGAAATCCAGAAAAACGGTTACTCAGTTAGAAAGGTAGAAGAAATGGTGCAGCACCTGAAAAACGGTGAGGACATCGAGAGTGGCAAGAAGACGATCACATCCAAGTCACAGGTACCAGAGGAGTTTACAATGCTGAAAGACCGTCTTTCTAAATTCCTCAACACCAAAGTACAGTTCACCTGTTCACCAAAGGGCAAGGGAAAAATCAGCATTCCTTTCGCCAACGAGGAAGAATTGGAGCGCATCATGAGCGTTTTCGACCAATTAAACCAAAACAAAAATTAAGAAAGTGAATTTCAAGTTATCACATATCTGCATCATGGCACTGCTATGGCTGGGCACAACACAGGCGATGGCACAAAAGGACTCACTCGCCGTAGAAAGCCTGAACCTGGAGGATTCGATTACCATCGACAGTGCCTCCCTGAGCAAAGCACTCGCCCCTAAAGCACTGAGAAAGAAGCGCAACTGGGCCACCTGGAGACCAGACACCAAGCGTGCCATGTGGCTTGCTCTCGTATTGCCGGGTGCAGGACAGATTTACAACAGGAAATACTGGAAGCTGCCTATCATCTACGGCGGCTTCGTGGGATGTGCCTATGCCATGAGCTGGAACAACCAGATGTATCATGACTACTCACAGGCATATCTGGACATCATGGACGATGACCCCAACACACAGAGCTACAACCAGTTCTTGCACTTGGGAGCCCAAATAGATGCCAGCAACATAGAGCGATATAAGGAAATCTTCCGCAAACGCAAAGACCGCTATCGCAGATGGAGAGACATGAGTATGTTTGTGATGATAGGCGTATATGCCTTCTCCGTCATTGATGCATACGTGGATGCTTCCCTCTCTGAATTTGACATCTCAGACGATCTGTCGCTCAGAGTAGAGCCTACGGTAATCAACAACAATCAGAGAACCCGCAACCCATTGCGTTCTTCTACGCTTGGCCTGCAATGTTCTCTCACATTCTAAAGAAAACCTTCCTGCCTCTTCAGGAAAAGGGAAATACCCATTCCGAAAAAGGGAAAAACATTACGGGAAGAAACTATATACATTATTATATATATAAGAAAATCGAAAAAGCAAAATAGACCATTATATCAGAATGAAGAAAGTAATCATATTTGCAGCTATATTGCTTAGCTGTTCAACCGGAATGCAAGCGCAAACCGAAAACGGTGACAACGATGATGTGATCACCGTAACAGACAAAGACGGAAAAGCAGAAGAAATCGAAATTCCTACAGGTTTGGAGGACAATCTCGACAGCCTGCTCCATCTCTACAATGCTCAGACATATATGATGCTGGATACAGCATGCAACTACAAGGATGAAAACCGAACATACCCTAAAGAGGTATATATCGACCGCCTGAAGAGACTCCCTACCATCATAGAGATGCCATACAATGAGGTGGTACAGAAATTCATCGACCGCTATAGCGGCAAGTTACGCCGCTCTGTCAGCTTTATGTTGGGAGCCAGCAATTTCTACATGCCTATCTTCGAGGAGGCTTTGGAGGCATACAACCTGCCTTTGGAATTGAAATATCTGCCAGTCATTGAATCAGCGCTCAATCCGAAGGCTGTTTCAAGAGTAGGTGCCACAGGCCTCTGGCAGTTTATGCTGGCCACAGGCAAGCGCTACGGACTGGAAGTAAACTCATTGGTAGATGAGCGCCGCGACCCGGTGAAAGCATCTTATGCTGCAGCCCACTACCTGAGTGATCTCTATAAGATCTTCGATGACTGGGGATTGGTAATCGCTGCCTACAACTGCGGTCCAAGCAAGGTAAACCAGGCCATCCACCGTGCCAAAGGTTCTGCTGACTACTGGAGCATCTATCCATACCTTCCAAAGGAGACCCGTGGATATGTACCAGCATTCATCGCAGCCAACTATATCATGAACTACTACTGCGAGCATAATATCTGTCCGATGGTCACAGAGTTGCCAGCCAAGACAGACACCGTGGTAGTAAACAGAGATCTTCACTTAGAGCAGATTGCACAGGTATTGAATATCAATATCGAACATCTGCGCAACCTCAACCCAGAATACCGCCGCGACATCGTCAACGGACTCAACAAGCCTAAGACCGTACGTCTGCCAGAATCTCTCGTGGGAGCATTCATTGACAATGAAGACTCTATCTACAACTTCAAGACCGATGAACTGCTGTTGAAGCGCGATGTAGTGGATGTCAAGGAAGATACACCATCTGTAGGCCGCAACTACAGTTATAGCCGTAGCAGATCTTCTTACAGTTCAAGAAGCAGAAGCTCTTACAGCAGAAAGAGCAAGAAATCAAAAAAGAGAAAGACAACTCGCAGCAAGAGTGTAACCATCAAGAATGGCGACACCTTATCAGAAATAGCAGCACGCAATCACACGACCGTGAAGAAACTTCGCAAACTGAATGGTATTTCTGGTAACACAATACGTGCCGGCAAGAAGATCAAGGTGAAGTAAAACACCTTGATCTTCTTGCCGACAGACAACACATACTGATTCATCAACTAAAAATTTCAGCAGGAGGGTAAAACCATGAACGATCAGAACTTGAAGGAACTGGAAAGAGAGCAGGCTGACAACAAGCTCATCAATGATGCTTTCCAGCATTTGATAGACACATACGTGGCTTCACGCCACCGCAAGAAAGTAGATATCGTAACGAAAGCTTTCAACTTTGCACGACAAGCTCACAAAGGAGTACGACGACTCTCTGGTGAGCCATATATCATGCACCCTATCGCCGTGGCTCAAATCGCCTGCGAAGAAATGGGATTAGGCTCTACCAGTATCTGTGCAGCCCTGCTCCATGACGTGGTGGAAGATACTGACTATACAGTAGAAGACATCACCAATATCTTCGGTGCTAAAATAGCACAGATTGTAGATGGACTGACCAAGATCAGCGGTGGTATCTTTGGAGATAAGGCTTCTGCGCAGGCAGAAAACTTCAAGAAACTCCTGCTCACTATGAGCGATGATATCCGTGTCATCCTCATCAAGATCTGCGACCGTCTGCACAACATGCGTACCCTCGCTTCTCAACCGGCAAACAAACAATACAAGATTGCCGGAGAAACGCTCTACATCTATGCTCCATTAGCTAACCGCCTGGGACTGAACAAGATCAAGACGGAATTGGAGAATCTCAGTTTCAAATACGACCACCCGCAGGAATATGCCAACATAGAGCATAAACTTGCAGATACAGAAGCACAGCGTGACAATCTCTTTGCCCAGTTTACCGCCCCTATCCGTGAAGAACTCGATAAGTTGGGCGTAGAATACAAGATTAAAGCCCGTGTAAAGAGCCCTTATTCCATCTGGAACAAGATGCAGAACAAGCATGTCTCGTTCGACGAAATCTACGATATTCTGGCAGTCCGCATCATCTTTACCCCTAAAGTAAGGGCAAACGAGGTGAACGAATGCTTCAATATCTATGTAGCCATCAGCAAGATATACAAGAGTCATCCAGACCGTCTGCGCGACTGGCTCAACCATCCGAAAGCCAATGGCTATCAGGCGCTCCACGTCACCCTGATGAGTAAGCAGGGACGCTGGATAGAAGTACAGATTCGCTCAGACCGCATGGACGAAGTGGCTGAACAGGGATTTGCCGCACACTGGAAATACAAAGAGGGAGAAAACGAATATACAGAGGATGAAAACGAGTTGAATGACTGGCTCGGCACCATCAAGGAAATATTGGATGATCCACAACCGGATGCCATGGACTTCTTGGATGCCATCAAACTCAACCTCTTTGCATCAGAAATCTTCGTCTTCACGCCTAAGGGAGAAATCAAGACCATGCCAGCCGACTGCACCGCACTCGACTTCGCTTTCCAGATCCATACCTTCTTGGGAAGCCATTGTATCGGTGCTAAGGTCAATCATAAACTGGTTCCGCTCAGCCATAAGTTGCAAAGTGGCGACCAGGTGGAAATCCTGACCAGTAAGAGCCAGCATGTACAACCAGCATGGATCAACTTTGTCAGCACAGCCAAGGCAAAGAGCAAGATACAGGCCATTCTGAGACGAGACAACCGTGAGATACAGAAGAAAGGTGAGGAAGTACTCAGCGAGTGGCTCCAGAAGAATGCAATGGAGACAACAACGTCTATCGTAGATAAACTTTGCGACTTCCATAACATCCAGAAACATGAGAACTTCTTCCTGGCTTTAGGCAACCACACTATCATCTTAGGAGAAAAGGATCTCGACGAACTGCAGGGTAAGAACAAGAAGGTAAAACAATCCAGCAGCTGGCGCAACTATATCCCATTCCTCGGCAGTAAGAGTAAGGAGAAGAAGCCGGAAATCGGCACAGAGAAAAAGGAAGAACTCTTCATTGTGGGTAAGGATTTCAATAAGAAGAAACCGCTGATCATCACAGAAGAAAACATCAACCAGTTTATCTTCCCTACCTGTTGCCATGCCATCCCTGGAGATGACATCATGGGATTCATCGACAACAAGAACCGCATAGAGATACACAAGCGTGCCTGCCAGGTAGCAGCCAAGTTGAAATCCAGCTATGGCAACCGCATCGTAGATGCCAAATGGGACATGCACAAGCAGCTGCTCTTTGATGCAACCATCGAGATACAGGGCATCGACCGCAAGGGCATGTTGCTTGATGTAAGCAAGGTTATCAGCGACCAGTTGGGTGTCAATATCCACAAACTTACCATCAGCAGCGACAATGGTATCTTCGACGGTACCATCGAACTACGTGTCCACGATAGAGATGAGGTTAAGAAGATTACCGATATGCTCAAGAATATCGAGGACTTGCAGGATGTGCAGAGAATATTATAATTCTATATAAATCTACTGTAAACAATGAAAAAGGTATTATTAGCAATGATGCTATTCTTGGCGGCATGGCCAGTGCTTGCCGCCAACAAGTATGACAACCCGGATACCCTGGTAGTATCCCGAGATGGAACAGGTGAATTCCGCACCATCGACGAAGCCATCGAAGTCTGCAGAGCCTTCATGGACTATACCAAGGTCATCTATGTAAAAAAAGGAGTGTATAAGGAAAAGCTCATCATCCCATCGTGGCTCACCAACATCACCATCTGTGGTGAAGACCGTGACAACACCATCATTACGTGGGATGACCATGCCAACATCAAGATGCCAGTAGGCGGTCTGGATTCAGAAGCAGCCGTAAAAGGTAAACCGATGGGCACCTTCCGCACCTATACCCTCAAGGTTCAGGGAAGCTACATCACGCTCAAGGATATCACCATTGAGAATAATGCAGCCAAGTTAGGACAGGCAGTAGCCCTGCATACAGAAGGCGACCATATCCTGGTACAAAACTGCCGCTTATTGGGCAATCAGGATACAGTCTATACTGGCGTAGGTGGCACAAGAGTAGCTTTCTACGACTGCTATATCGAGGGAACAACTGATTTCATCTTCGGTCCAAGTATTGCCTGGTTCCAGAATTGCGAAATCCACAGCAAGGCAAACAGCTATATCACAGCAGCCTCTACCCCAGCAGGTCAGAAGTACGGCTATGTCTTCTACAAGTGCAGACTGACAGCCGACAAGGATGTGGATAAAGTATATTTAGGCCGTCCTTGGCGTCCATTTGCAGCCACCATTTTCATGGATTGTGAACTGGGCAAACATATCCGTCCAGAAGGATGGCACAACTGGAATAATGCCAAGAACGAAGAAACAGCCCGCTATGCGGAATATGGCAACAAAGGCGAAGGATCCTCAACCAAGAATCGTGTAAAATGGAGCAAGCAACTCTCCAAGAAAGAAGCTGCCAAAGTAACGCTTCTTGATGCATTCGGAGAAGATTGCTGGTAATAAAGCTTCACCCTCCATTGAAGCAGTACTTCATTGCAAAAGAAGCTATACTTCACTCCCTTATGAAGTATAGCTTCTTTTTTGTTTGTCCTAAACTAACATATCGATTTGCTTTTTCAAGTCTTTCAACTGATCTCTCACGCTAATTAAAGTATCCAAGACTTCCGATGATTTATCAGCACCGGAACGGTTTTGCTGGAGATATTTTCGGGCAGCAGCAATCTTAAATCCCTTCACTTTGATCAGCGAATAAATCACCTTAATCTGCTCAATATCCTTCTCTGTATATTGACGCACCTTATTGGCAGTAACCTTCGGTTTGATAAAGGTAAACTCCTTCTCCCAATAACGCAGAGTAGATTCATTCACCCCTATCATTTCAGCTACTTCTTTGATGGAGTAGTATAATTTCACCGGTTTATCTGTATTTAATGCCATATTTTACCCACTTAAATTTCAAAAATAATTAATTTAGTTGCAAAATTAAACAATTCTTCTTATCTTTGCAAAGTTTTTGGGGAGAAAATGCCCTAAAGGGCAAAAATAATTCAAAGAGAGGATGTCGCCATCCCCTCTTCCAAACAGGAAATTGAAATTAAAGATAAATATAAAATAGATATGATGACAGCTAATGAAGTGCGCGAATCCTTCAAGAAATTCTTCGAAGGAAAAGGCCACAAAATTGTTCCATCAGCACCTATGGTTATCAAGGATGACCCTACGCTGATGTTTACAAACGCTGGTATGAACCAGTGGAAAGACATCATCCTCGGTACAAAAGATCCAGGCAAGGATGTACGTCGTGTTGATACTCAGAAATGTCTCCGTGTAAGCGGTAAGCACAACGACCTCGAAGAGGTGGGTCACGATACTTACCACCACACCATGTTCGAGATGCTCGGTAACTGGAGTTTCGGTGATTACTTCAAGGAGGGCGCCATCGATATGGCATGGGAATATCTGACTGGAGTTTTGAAACTCAACCCAGCCGACCTCTATGTTACCGTATTCGAGGGTAGCAAGGAGGAAGGTCTGGAACGCGACAACGAGGCTGCAGGTTACTGGGCTAAGCACGTGCCAGCCGACCACATCATCAACGGTAACAAGCACGACAACTTCTGGGAGATGGGCGAAACAGGTCCTTGCGGTCCTTGCTCAGAGATTCATGTGGATTCTCGTACTCCAGAAGAAAAGGCTCAGGTGCCTGGCCGTGAGTTGGTGAACAAGGATAACCCACAGGTCATCGAAATCTGGAACATCGTGTTCATGCAGTACAACCGCAAGGCTGATGGTTCTCTCGAACCACTCCCAATGCACGTTATCGATACAGGTATGGGCTTCGAGCGCTTGGTTCGCATGTTGCAGGATAAGCACTCTAACTATGATACAGATATCTTCCAGCCAATCATCAAGGAAATTGAGACAATCTCTGGCAAGAAGTATAGCTTCACTACTCCTACAGGTGAGAATGGCGAGGGTAAGGATGAGCAGGAGAAGATTGACATCGCTATGCGTGTTTGCGCCGACCACCTCCGTGCCGTAGCCTTCTCTATCGCCGACGGCCAGTTGCCAAGCAACGCCAAGGCAGGTTACGTCATCCGTCGTATCTTGCGCCGTGCCGTACGTTACGCTTACACATTCCTCGGCCAGAAGCAGGCATTCATGTACAAGCTCGTCAATGTATTGGTAGAGCAGATGGGTGCAGCCTTCCCAGAGTTGCCAGCTCAACAGGAGCTCATCACCCGCGTGATGAAAGAGGAAGAGGATTCATTCCTCCGCACCTTGGAGAAGGGTATCAACCTCCTCAATGGCGATATGGACGAGCTCAAGGCTCATGGCGAGACTCAGCTTGATGGCGTAAGCGCATTCCGCCTCTTCGATACATACGGTTTCCCTCTCGACCTTACAGAGCTCATCTGCCGTGAGAATGGTTACACAGTAGATGCTGCAGGCTTCGACGAGGAGATGAAGAAGCAGAAAGAGCGTGCCCGCAATGCTGCAGCCGTAGAGAACGGCGACTGGGAGGTTTTGAAGGAAGGCGACCAGAATTTCGTTGGTTACGACTATACAGAATATGAGTGCCACATCCTCCGCTATCGCAAAGTGACTCAGAAGAAGAACAGTTTCTATGAGCTGGTACTCGACAACACTCCATTCTATGGTGAGATGGGTGGACAGGTTGGCGACAAGGGTGTGCTCGTCAGCGAGAATGAGACCATCCAGGTTATCGACACCAAGCGCGAGAACAACCAGAGCATCCACATCGTAAAGGAGTTGCCAAAGGATGTAAACGCTGATTTCATGGTTTGCGTAGATATCGAGAGCCGCGAGGGAAGCGCTGCCAACCATACTGCTACCCACTTGCTCGACTACTGTCTGAAGCAGGTTTTGGGCGAGCACGTAGAGCAGAAGGGTTCTTATGTAGATAAGGACACCTTGCGTTTCGACTTCTCTCACTTCCAGAAGGTAACTGATGAGGAGCTCCGCAAGGTAGAGCACATGGTAAACGAGATGATCCGTGCCGACTATCCATTGGATGAGCACCGCGATACTCCTATCGAGGAAGCTAAGGAGCTTGGCGCTATCGCTCTCTTCGGCGAGAAGTATGGCGACAAGGTTCGCGTGGTTCGCTTCGGTCCATCTGCCGAGTTCTGTGGTGGTATTCACGCCAAGAGCACCGGTAAGATCGGTTTCTTCAAGATTATCTCTGAGAGCAGCGTAGCAGCCGGCATCCGCCGTATCGAGGCCTTGACAGGCAAGGCTTGCGAGGAAGCTATCTACGGCTTACAGGATACCATCGTAGCCTTGAAGGGCTTGTTCAACAACGCCAAGGATCTTGAGGGTGTCATCAGAAAGTACATCGACGAGCACGATGCCTTGAAGAAGGATGTTGAGAAGTTCCAGGCTCAGGCTGTGGAGCGTGCCAAGGATAAGCTTGTAGAGAATGCAAGAGAAATCAACGGCGTGAAGGTTGTTACTGCCGTATTGCCTATGGAGCCAGCAGCTGCCAAGGATTTGGTATTCAAGGTTCGCGAGGCATTGCCAGAGAACATGATTTGCGTGGTAGGTTCTTACTTCAACGATAAGCCTATGCTCAGCGTAATGTTCAGCGATGATATGGTTAAGGATCACGGTTTGAACGCTGGTAAGATGATTCGCGAAGCTGCCAAGTTGATTCAAGGTGGCGGTGGCGGTCAGCCTCACTATGCTCAGGCTGGCGGTAAGAACAAGGACGGCTTGAGCGCTGCAGTAGATAAGGTTGTAGAGCTGGCTCAGCTGTAATAAGCTTCCACAAATGAATATATGATAGAGTTATCTTAACTCTTATATATAATAAGGTATAAAGGGTTGTAATCCATCTTTTCGAGGATTGCAACCCTTTTTTCTATTGACATTAGAGGGGCCTCCATATCATAATTATTAATTTATGATAATCGTCAAATGATAAAATTCCTTATTTCATTATCATTTTATGATAATCACTTTATGATAATCGGAATAAAAGTTGTATCTTTGCAGCCGTTGAATATATAATAAGATATAGATATGGTAATGAAGAATCCTTTTGTCACAAACGGTTACGCCGGTCCGGAATACTTCTGCGACCGTGTGGAAGAAACCCAGCATATCACTGAGATGCTGACCAATGAGAATAACATGGCTCTGATTTCCCCTCGACGCATCGGAAAGACAGAGCTGATTCACCATTGCTTTGCCCAGCCAGTCATCCAAAAAGATTATTATACTTTTATCATAGACATCTATTCAACCAATTCCGTCAGCGATCTGGTCAATATGTTCGGCAAAGCCATTATTGATGAACTTCGCCCTAAAGGCAGAAGCGCTTGGGAGAAATTCCTGATAGCACTCTCTTCTCTCCGTTCAGAAATCTCTTTCGATATCAACGGGGCTCCAGTTTGGGGAATAGGCATCGGCAACATAGTAAATCCCGAAATTACGCTTGATGAGATATTCTCTTATCTCAACCAAGCCGACAAGCCATGTCTTGTTGCCATCGACGAGTTTCAGCAAATCACCAACTATGCCGACAACCGCATAGAGGCATTGCTCCGTACCTACATTCAGCGTTGCACCAATGCCCACTTCATCTTCTCGGGTTCTCACCGCCATCTGATGGCAGAAATGTTCACATCTCCTGCCCGCCCATTCTATCAGAGCGTGACGCTAATGAACCTGAAGCCTCTGGATGTGGAGAAATACAAGGAGTTTGCCACAGCCAAGTTCGAGGAACGCAACAAGCATCTCGATGCAGCCATTATCGGAGAACTCTTCGCCCGTTTCGGTGGTGTCACTTCATACATCCAGCGAGTAATGAATGTTCTCTTCCTCAAGACTCCCGAACAGGGTACCTGCACTCTGGATATGGTAGATGACGCGATCAACTACAACCTCAACATGGCATCAGACACCTACGAGACCCTTCTACGCCAGATGCCGGAAAAGCAGCGCAATGTCTTCATCGCCATTTCTGCAGAGGGCGAAGCCAGAAGCGTAAAGAGCGGAGCCTTCGCAAAGAAATATCATCTCCCGTCGCCAAGCTCTGTAAATTCCGCCCTGAAGGGATTGCTGGAGAAGGATTTCATCACCCAGCAGGATGATGCCTACGTGGTATATGACAAGTTCTTCGATTTGTGGCTGAAGAAGTATCTGAAATAGTATAAGGTGATTCCAATATTTTTTGTTACCTTTGCACCCAAATTTAAATACATATTTTAATATGGCTATCATAAAGACAGTAGAGGGAAAGACTCCCCGATGGGGAAAGAATTGTTTTATCGCTGAGAACGCAGTACTGACCGGCGATTGTATTCTTGGCGATGACTGCAGCATCTGGTATAGTGCGGTATTGCGCTCTGACGTGGATGCCATCAGATGTGGAAACAGGGTAAATGTGCAGGATTGCGCCTGCATCCATCAAACCGGTACGATGCCTTGCATTCTGGAGGATGATGTATCTGTGGGACATGGGGCCATCGTTCATGGAGCCACAGTTAGAAAAGGTGCACTCATCGGAATGAATGCCACTGTGCTTGACAAGGCAGATATCGGAGAAGGAGCTATCATTGCTGCAGGTGCAGTAGTTACCCATGGCACTAAGGTTCCTGCACATGAGATTTGGGCAGGTATTCCAGCCAAGAAAGTGAAGACCTGCGCTCCCGGACAAGCCGAGGAGTTTGCCAAGCATTATTCCGGATATATCAAGGACTGGTATCTGAAGGAAGATTGATAGAAAGGTATCTTGGCAAGGAGACTATCATCGTATTAATAGGTTAACGACGTGTAGTAAAAGCTGCATGATGAAGATGATTCGTGACCGTAAAACAAAAATGCGCCCGCACAATACGGACGCATTTCTGTTTTTATAAAAGCTCTATCTTTCCACCTTGAATATGGCGGCACTTATGCCTGAAGCTTTAATCACATCAGTCTTTTTTCCTGATTTATACACAACCTTTCCTGTGGAAAGAACAGAAATTGCCTTACCACCTACGGAGCTGATATTGAGAGAGGCTGCCTTGGCACCAGGATTCACGACAATAACATACTTCTCCTCACCCAAAGTACGCTCATATACCATCGGATATTCCTGCCCCTTCTGGTTCAGGAGCTTCCAATCACCCTCATTGTCAAGAGCCTTTGCAGAATGACGCAAAGCGGTCAACTTACGGGTATATGACAACAGAGAATTCTGATCTCCCTGCTGAGCCTCAACGGTCAACTTTCCGTTTTCCGTATCTACAGGGAAGTAGAGCTTATCGGGTGCACTCGTAGAGAATCCGGCATTCTTGCCCTTGGTCCACTGCATCGGAGTACGGGTACCCGAACGCTCATTGCTACCCTCCTTGTTAGGGAGATTCATCTGATACTTCATACCAATCTCATCACCATAATAGATAAACGGAATACCTGGCATGGTGAGGAAGAAGGTCATCGCCACCTTCAACTGGTCTGGCGTGTTGCGGGTACCGATGTTAGGGCGCTGGTAATCGTGGTTGGCAGATGGAACAGCAATGTAGCCGAGATTCTTGGTGGCATTGAATGCCTTGGTATAGTTCTCGCTAAATTCCTTGAGCGAACCCTTGCCCTGCTTGTCGAAATAGCAGTTCTGGTAACCCTGCTCCCACTTGCCCCATGGAGTCTTGCGGTCGAAGAACAGAGAGGCATAGCCCTTGAGACCGAAATGGATGTAGAAATCGATGTTGAAGCCGGCAGGAATGGCTTGCTGCGGATTAGCCCACTCTGAAATCAAGACGGTCTCTGGATAATACTTATCCTTCCAGGTACGCATCTCATTCCAAAGCTTGGAAACCTCCTTCTTGTCAGGGTCGTTCTTGATGAGCGATGACGCCATATCTACACGGAAGCCATCCACACCCTTATCAAACCAGAAAGCCATGATGTTACGTATTTCCCTGCGGACAGCCTGTGGTCCTGGAGCATCTACGCCCTGCTCCCAAGGATGATTTGGATCTGGATGAGCAAAACCATAGTTCAAGGCAGGCTGGCACTCGAAGAAATTCTTCTCATAATACTTGGCACGAGGAGCATTAGCCTCCACATATCTTCCTCGGGTACTAGACTCAGGACTTGCTTCCTGATGACGGGCCTCTATTTCTTTCTTCTCACTCTCAGGGATATCATTCATCCAGATATAATAATCACTGTAACGCTGGTTAGGATCTTTCTCGGAAGACTCCTTAAACCAGGCACACTTGGTACTGGAATGTCCTGCCACCAGGTCGAGACAAACCTTGATGCCACGCTTATGGGCCTCATTGACCAAAGTAACCAAATCGGTATTGGTACCGAATCGAGGATCCACCTTGTAGAAATCGATGACATCATAGCCACCATCAAACCATCCCGACTCAAAGATTGGATTGAGCCAGAGGGCGTTCACCCCCAGAGACTTGATGTAATCCAACTTGGAAGTGATACCCGGCAGATCGCCAATACCGTTGCCATCAGTATCCATATAGGAAGATGGATAAATCTGATAGAAAAGTGCATCACTCAACCAAGCCGGTCCCTTCTTCTGTTCTGCCTGAACAGAAAGTGTGGTTGCCGCCAAAGCAGCAACCAACAACATTTTATTCATTCTTTTCATGAGCATAATTATTAATTCAAGAAAACTTTCTTTCATAATAACTCAAAATTCTGCATTTTATTGTGCAAAAATACTAATTGCAAATCCGCCACCTGCAACAGAGTTCAACTTCAAGACAGACTTGCTGGTCACAGTCTTCTTGGTGATGACATAAGCCTGAGGATTTGTCTTGTAGTTGGCATTCTTTGCATCCTGATAGATGGTAGCCACATACTTCTTTCCCTTGTCAAGGAAATCGAGCTTTACGGTAGACTGATGAGCCTTCATGCCCGTAACACCACCGACAAACCAGTTATCAGAACCCTTTGCCTTGCGGGCAGCGGTGATATACTCCATTGGTTCAGCCTCCAGATAGATAGACTTGTCCCAATCTACAGCCACATCCTTGATAAACTGGAAGGCATCCATGTGCTTCTCGTAATTCTCAGGGAAATCGGCAGCCATCTGCAATGGACTATACATCGTTACATAAAGTGCCAACTGACCGCAGATGGTAGAGTTGCAATGAGAACCATTGGCGCAATCCATTTCAAAGATACCCGGTGTATAATCCATCGGACCACCCTGCAGACGGGTGAAAGGCAAGATAGCGGTATGTCCCGGTTTGGTACCTCCGAAAGCCTGATATTCAGTACCGCGAGCACTCTCGTTGCCAATCAGGTTAGGATAAGTGCGGCAGAGACCGGTAGGACGCACAGCCTCATGGGCATTTACCATGATGTGATAATCAGCAGCACGGGTTACGGCATGCTGATAGTGATTGATTTCCAACTGACTGTAGTGATGCTCGCCACGAGGAATGATGTTGCCCACATAACCGCTCTTCACAGCATCGTAGCCATAATCCTTCATCAACTGGTAAGCTCTGTCCATATACTTCTCATAGTTCATCACAGAAGAAGAGGTCTCATGATGCATGATGAGCTTCACTCCCTTGGAATGTGCATACTCATTGAGTGCCTTGATGTCGAAATCAGGATATGGAGTCAGGAAATCGAATACTTTTTCCTTCATATAGCCACTCCAGTCTTCCCAACCGATGTTCCATCCTTCTACCAGGACAGCATCGAAACCATGGGCTGCAGCAAAGTCAATGTAACGGCGCACATTGGCATTGTTGGCAGAATGCTTGCCAGATGGCTTGGCATGTACATAGTCGGTTCCATCCAACTTCACGGTAGGATAATCATGGGTATAGGCCCACTCTCCCTTACCGGAAATCATCTCCCACCATACACCCACGTACTTCACTGGGTGAATCCAGGAGGTATCCTTGATCTTGCAAGGCTCATTGAGGTTGAGAATCAAGTTGGAAGACAGAACCTTGCGGGCATCATCTGTAATGACCATGGTACGCCAAGGGCTCTTGAACGGAGTCTGCATATATCCCTTCATTCCCTGGGCATCAGGGGTAAGCCAAGAGGTAAAGGTCATGGTCTTGTCATCCAGGTTCAGATGCATGGCTGGATAATCTACCAGGGCAGCCTCATGCAGGTTGATGTAGATACCATCATCAGTCTTCAACTGGAGTGAGGTCTGTACACCGGTATCTGAAAAGACAGTCTGTGAGAGATTGCTGCTGACAGCAGCATGCAGGGCTGGACGGATGCCCGACAGACGGGTCTTGGTGTATTCATACTCCTGGGTATCGTAATCACCCGGAATCCACCAGGCGGTATGATCGCCCGTCATGGCAAATTCTGTACGCTCTTCCTTGATGGTGAAGTAATTGAGACTGCCTTTCTGAGGAAACTCATAGCGCAATCCTACTCCATCGTCATAGACACGGAAACGAACATTCATATAACTGTCGGTGGAATTCTGCTTCAACTCTACCAGCATATCATTATAATGATTGCGGATCGACTTGTTCTCTCCCCAAACAGGAGTCCAGGTCTCGTCGAAAGTGGAAGTCTTCTCATCGATGACGCTAAAATCAGAAAGCAGATCCTTGCCATCCTTGCCGCCCTTGGCGAGCTGATAACCCAGACGGCTAGGCTTGATGATGGTCTTGCCCTGATAGGTCACACTATAGGTAGGCACAGTGCCATCCAAGGTGAAGTTCACCTTGATTTGTCCGTTAGGAGAAGTGATGTCTCCTGCATCTGCTGAGATGCCAAAAGCCATCAGAAGGCTTGCGAGCAAAAAGAGTTTTTTCATATTATTTTCTTTTTAATTTGTAATATTCAATATAAAATTACTGAAGTTTCGAATGTGGTTCAAGTACGGGCTGAAGGCCCAAAAGCTCGCTTACGAAACTTCAGTAAAATTACCATTCTACTTGGTATAACCAGGATTCTGGCCGAGTTTCTTGTTCAAGTTGAGCACAGCATAAGGGATAGGATAAACCATGGTATAGCCCTGCGTATCATCATTGTAATCACCTGCAGAAGCATTGTGGGTCACACCCTTGAAGCGGTCAGCAGTAGGCTCTGTAAAGGTACAGAATCTGATCTGGTCTTGGCGACGTACTCCCTCCCAAGCCAGTTCCAGCATACGTTCATCCAGAATGTCATTGAGCGTAAGTTCTGTACGAGGGGTAGCTGCAACACGACCACGAACCTCATTGACAATTGTGAGAGCCTCAGCCTTGTTACCCATACGATACTCAGCCTCAGCCTTCAGGAGCAAGGCATCGGCATAACGCCAGATCACCAAGTCGTTGTTGAAGCTATACTGCTGGGTAGTGGACTTGTCAAACTCATACTTCTTCATTCTGGCACCGGAACACTTCATGGCATGAGGGTCATCGGCAGCAGTGAAATCCACCTTTACAGCCAATGGCATATACTCCAGTGGCTTATCTGTAGCACCGTCCTCTACAGCCTTTCCTGTCTCCTCCATATAATCCTTATCGGTATAGAAGTTGAGTTTCAGACGAGGGTCCGGATTAGCCGTTCCATAGCCATACACCAGCATCTGCTGCTTGGAAGAGCAGGCTCCATTCCAGCCCTGATAACCGATGGCACCGCCATGGTTATAATGCAGGGTGCGCACGATGTTGTAATCCTCTATCTTATAGTTGACGCAGTCGTTCGGGCGGGTCCAGATATTCTCCACGGAATTCTGGTTGGCTACGATGAAGTTGTCGGCATAGCTAGGCTGCAGGCGGTAACCCAAGCTTGCAATCTGATCAGCACAATAGACTGCTGTTTCCCACGCATTGCGAGTTTCACCATCCAAAGTGATGTTAATCTTTTTGCCCATTTCCGAAATAGCATTTCCCTGCTCCTCGCTGGCAGTAGCCTTGCCACTCTTGTCAGTTCCTACAAAGGCACTGTAGCTGGTTGGAGTGGTATCATCGATGGTATAGACCGGTGCATTGATGGCACACTTAGCCATACACATATATGCCACAGCCTTGGTGATACGGCCATAATATTCACCCTCGTTCTGGCTCTTACTGTCTGAAAGATGAGGAATACATTCTGCCAACTCAGAAGTGACAAACTTGAAGACATCAGAGCGGTTGGACTGATTCACCTCGTTAGCACTCACCTGAGAAGAAACAACCAATGGCACCTGTCCGAAGAGATCCATCACATAGTAATAATAGACAGCACGAAGGGCTCTCAATTCATATACATATTCAGCATACTCCGGATGTTCACCCAGGTACTTGTTGAGTCGGTCGATAGAAGAATTGGCAAGACCGATGACACGATACAGGTTGTTCCACACATCGTTATACTTGCTTACAGACGACTCAAAGTTGTGGAGGAAGATATTCTGCCAGGTTCCACCATCTACCCAGTCACCCTGACGACCAGGAATCATACTGGCATCAGAAGAGAACTCCTGGAAGGTGTGTACCGAGCCACCATCGCTTCCATACAATCCATTTCCAATGGAAGAATATACGTTAGCCACTGTGTTTACATATACCAGCTTAGGGGTACTGAAAGCCTCCTCCTCAGAAAACTTGCTTCGTGGAGTCTCATCCAGTGAGCAACTAGCCAGTAATATCGATGAAAGAAGCATTGAGCCTATAATATATTGTTTCATAACTGTAATCCTTTATATATTAATAATGTAATTCTTAATTAGAACTTGTTATCTATTCTATGTGAAAACATTTAGAAATTCACAGAGAGCGACAGAGTATAAGTACGGCTCAGAGGATAGATGTTCTTGTCGTCAACACCCAGATTGTCGCCACTGATGGTTGCTGAGTTGATCATTGGAGTCAAGCCCTTGTAACCAGTGAGGGTACAGATATTGTTGACTGACAATGACAGGTGAATGTTGTTGATGAACTTCCACTTGAGCATATCCTTGGTAAAGGTATAGCCCAGAGAAGCGTACTCGAAGTTCATATAGTCACCCTTTTCCAACCAGTAGTCAGAAATCTGAACATCATGGATTCCCTTGCCATTATTGAGATGCTGTGCACCGCTCAGGATATTATAGGTTGGGAAATTACTCATATTGTTCAAGGTCATGGATGTAGCATTGTAAATCTTATGACCGAAAGCACCATTAAACTGCATGCTCAGATCCCAGTTCTTGTACTTGAAGCTCATATCCCAACCGAGGAAGTACTTAGGAATTGCCTGTCCGCAAACCTTGCGGTCGCCACTGTCACCCGTATCAATGGTACCATTATCATCAAGGTCTTCGATGATATACTGTCCATTCTCATCAATACCTGTGCAGTGAGGCAGATAGAATACACCTACAGGCTGTCCCTCAATGAGATAGGTTACGCCATTATTATGTACCAGACCAGCCGCACCTACGGTGGCAACAGAGATATGCTCGCTCGTTGTCATAGGCTGTCCCTTGTAGGTACCGCTCAACTTCTTCAGCTTGTTCTTCTGATAAGAGAAATTCAGACCGGAATTGAAGGTGAAGTCCTTTGTCTTGATGATGTCACCTCGAACAGCCAGTTCAAATCCCATATTAGTCATGGTACCCATATTGGCCAGCAGACGGTCGTAAGTGAAAGGAGGCACCGGCACGGTATAGGTATAAAGCATATCTGATGTCTCAGAAGTGTACCAATCGAAGGTTACGTTGAGACGCTGCTTGAACATCGACAGGTCGAAACCGGCATCAAATGTCTTCTTTACCTCCCACTTCAGATCAGGGTTGCTGTTGGAGGTAACCGCAAAAGTAGTACTTGTTGCGCCGTTGACGGTAGTTACACCATTAGGCTCCATCAGGGCGAGAGAAGTATAAGGATCGATGGCATCCTGATTACCGGTCACACCATATCCTGCACGAATCTTGAAATTGTCTATCTGCTTGATTTTCTTCATCCAAGGCTCATTGCTGATTACCCATGCCAAGGAAGCAGAAGGGAACCAGCCCCACTTCTGACCATTACCCAACTTAGAAGAACCATCGGTACGAACATTGACGGTAGCGATGTATTTGTCAGCCAGCATATAGTTGACACGAGCCATATAAGAGCTCAGGGTATATTCGGTGTAGTTAGACTGCAGATTACCCCAGCTCACATTGGCAGCAGCCTTCATGTTATTGAATTTGAAGTAGTTGGTATCAAATCCATGTGCCTCCTGTGAGTTCCAGTCGTAGGTATACTTCTGTCCCTCCATCAGAGCCAAGGCATCAATGTGATGCTTGCCGAAATCCTTGGAGAAATTCACCATGACGTTGCCCATATAGTCCTTGCGGTTGGTATTGGCGATATAAGCCCATCCGTTACCGTTCAGCTTACCCATCTGGATATTGTTAGGAATATAGAACTTATTGTCACGGTTCCAATAATTATATGAACCAAAGGCACTTACAGTGAGTCCGTCGATGATGTTGACCGTTGCCTTGCCATGAACATTGACAGAGGCATCCTTGTAGAAGTCATCAATATCGAGCAATCCCAGCGGATTCCAGACTTCACTGGCAAGCAAGTCCTCATCCCATTCACCCTTGTCGTTTCTTACATTAGGATAAGTAGGGTTATAGGCTGTAGCAGAATAGAACATCCTGTGCATATCATACTGGATATTGCTATTGCGCTGAGAACCGAATATGCCCAGTTCCAACTTCAGATGTTTGTCGAAGAGATACTGGGTTCCATCCAGCTTTGCTGTAAAATTCTTCATATCAGAATTCTTCAAGGCACCCTGACGGAGAACGAATCCCAGAGAAGCACGAAGACTGGAAGTGTCTGTACCCGAAGAGAAAGAGATGTTATGATTCTGTGTGAGACCCACATTGCGCTCAATCTCCTCGAGGAAATTGGTATCGCCACCCATATCGGTATAGGTCAATCCCAAAGATTTGGCTGTCTCACGATATTCGGAAGCCGACATCATATCCAGATTTTTATAGACCGTGTTTACACCAAACTGACCATTGTAGCTCAGGCTGGAATAGCCCAACTTGCCCTTGGCTGTGGTAACAACGATGACACCAGAAGCACCACGCGAACCATACTGAGCCGTCTCCGAAGCATCCTTCAGGATGGTGAGACTCTCAATATCACCAGGAGCCAAGGAATTGAACATCGTCATATCAGCAAAGACACCATCGATGATAACCAACGGATCGTTACCACCTGAAAGAGAAGAGGTTCCACGAACACGGATGCTTGGAGAACTGGTAGGGTCGCCGCCAGCCTGAGAAATGATAACACCCGCAACCTTACCCTTCAAGGCCTCGGCAGGACTGGTTACCACACCCTTGTTCATATCTTCCTTCTTGATGCGGTCGACAGCACCCGACACCGTGCGCTTGCTGCCCACAGCATAACCAACGACAACCACCTCATCGAGCACCTCGTCGTTTTCTTTCAGCGAAACATTGATAACATGATTTCCCTTTACAGGAATTTCCTGGGTACGGTAGCCCAGATAAGAGAATACCAGGACGGCACCATCCTTAACATTGTCAAGCTTGTAGTTACCATCCAAGTCGGACACTGCACCATTCTTGGTATCTTTCACCAGAATGCTGGCACCAATGACAGGTTCACCTGTGGCATCTACCACCTGACCCTTAATGGTTGTCTGACCAAGAGCATTAAAAGTAATAAAGCATCCTGCTAACAGCAGACCTACTTTCTTCGAAAGGTTGTTTTTATCCATAATCAATAGGTTTATAAAGATTAAAATTGTTTGGTGCCGTAAAAGTACGTCAAAATTCAATAGGTTGTTGCGATTAGTAGGTTTTTGGTAGATTACCATTATCTACTTTCCGATTTATCAGGCTGAATATCAGCAAATTAAAGATTTTTTAAAAAAACACGTTAGTAGATGCGAGATTCTGAAAGTTTTTTATTATTTTTGCAGCAGAATCTTTAAAACATAAGAAACATGAGAGATCTTATAACTATCGTACTACTGATACTACTACCCCTATGCGCAAAAGCGGACAACAGCCAGCTCTACAAACAGCTGGATGCTGCCATAGAAAAACGTGTGCATTATGTAGAAGTAAAAGAGAAAAGTCTGAACGACATCAAGCAGGGTGCCAAATATGTAACCAGCAACGAGGACAAGCTCAAGCTTTACGAGCAACTCGCCAATGGATACAAAGCCTACGAGTATGATTCGGCGATGACTTACGTAAAAAAAGGCCTTGTTCTTGCCCAAAAGAGCAACAACATCTTATATCATAAAAGATTCCAACTTAGCCAAACCAGCCTGCTTATCACACGTGGATTCTATGCTGAAGCAAAAAACATCATGCAGAAGATAGAACCCAAGGAAGAAGATCCGCTTGACTATCAGTTTCAATACTATTATACACTTTACGGACTATACAACAACTGGTCAACCTATTGTGAAAACAATGAATTCAGCAAGATTTACGACCAGCAGAAAGTGGAATACCTGAAGAAAACATTAGAACTGTCGCCAAAGAAAGATGCATTCTATTACTACCTGCTGGGAGAGTTTTACTATTACAGCAATCATTCCAACAATAACAAGACCATCCAATACTACAAAAAAGCACTGAGTATGGAAAAGCCGGACAGCCGTCTCCATGCCATGACCGCCTTTGCCCTATCCGAAGTATATCAGAAAGCCAACAACCAGAAACTGACGGAACATTACCTGCTGGTTGCAGCCATCTCAGACATCACTTCTGCCATAAAAGAAAACGTAGCCCTGCAAAACATCGCACTCTTCATCTACAAACATAAGACCAAAAGTCTGAACAAAGCCCAGGAATACATCAACCTATCCCTGGAAGATGCTTATGCATACAACAACCGGTTGCGCCGCATTGAGATTTCATCCAAATTGCAGATGATTACCAATGCCTATACAGATGACATCAAAACAACTAACAGATTGCTCAACATCGCCCTGTTGGTCATTATCCTGCTCCTACTTGGAGTAGGTATTAGCAGTCTGTTCATCCGCAAGAAGAACAGGCTGCTGAAACAAAAGAAAGATGAAATCTCGGCAACGTCTGACAAAATGGAAAAGCTCAACGGTCAGCTACATCTCATCAACGACGAACTGAAGGATACCAACCAGAAGCGCGAGAGATTGGTAAAGGTATATATTGACCTGTGCTATAAGAACATAGAGAGAAACCAAAAGCTAAGAACATTGGCTGTAAGAAAGATAAAAGCCAACCAAAGCAAGGAACTGCTGAGTCTTCTCTCTTCCTCATCAAGTACAGAAAGGGAAAACAAGGAGTTTTTGACTGAATTCGACAAGTCTTTCCTAGCTCTGTACCCAACTTTTGTAAACGAACTGAACCAGCAACTCACAGAATCGGCTCACATCCAACTGAAAGAGAATGGGGATATGCCACCTATTCTTCGTGTGTGTGCCCTGTTACGATTAGGCATCACTGAAAGTTCCAAGATTGCCGGCATCTTGTCTTATTCACCACAAACTGTATATAACTACCGTTCCATACTCAAGAACAATGCCATAGACAAGGAGCACTTCGAGGAAAACATACTCAAGCTCTGTATGATAATCGCATAAGATCCACTATAAAATATCAAATAAAAAATATGAAACACTTCATTCTATCCTGCGCACTATCGATGGCGGCTATAGCCACCTCCAGCGCACAACAAACAGGTCAGTTGCCCGTCTACCTCGACAACACCAAACCAGTAGAGCAACGCATCGACGATGCCATTGCCCGAATGACACTTCAAGAGAAGATTCGCATCATTCATGCACAGAGTAAGTTTTCCTCTGCAGGAGTTCCCCGTTTGGGATTTCCTGACTTCTGGACAGATGACGGTCCTCATGGTGTTCGCCCTGATGTATTGTGGGACGAATGGGAGCAGGCTGGCCAAACCAATGACTCCTGCGTAGCCTTCCCAGCCCTCACCTGCCTGGCAGCATCCTGGAACCCACAGATGAGCAGAATCTATGGAGAATCATTAGGCGAAGAGGCTTTGTATCGAGGAAAAGACATGATCTTAGGTCCTGGCGTGAACATCTATCGCACCCCATTGAACGGACGCAACTTCGAATATATGGGTGAAGATCCTTACCTGGCAAGCATCATGGTTGTACCTTATATCCAAGGATTACAGTCTAAGGGAGTATCAGCCTGCGTAAAGCATTACTGCCTCAATAACGAGGAGGAATACCGTCATCAGGTAAACGTCATCGTGAGCGACCGTGCCCTCCATGAAATCTATCTCCCAGCCTTCAAGGCTGCTGTAGAGAAAGGTAAGACTTGGGGAATCATGGGTGCATACAATCTCTACAAGAACGAACACAACTGCCATAACCAGTGGACTCTGAACAAGATTCTGAAGGGCGACTGGAAATATGACGGCGTAGTGGTAAGCGACTGGGGAGGCGCACACGATACTGACCAAGCCGTGAAGAACGGGCTCGACATAGAGTTCGGCACATGGACGAATGGATTGACTATGGGTGCCAGCAATGCCTACGATAATTACTACCTTGCCGTACCATATATAAAAGGTATCCAGGAAGGTAAATACACCACCAAGGAATTGGATGAAAAGGTGCGCCGTGTATTACGCCTCTTCTATCGCACCACCATGAATCCGAACCGTCCTCATGGTTTCCTCTGTTCTGACAGCCACTATGCAGCAGCCAGACAGATTGCCGAAGAAGGCATCGTACTCCTCCAGAACAAGAACCATGTGCTTCCTATCAATACCCAGAAGGTTTCGCGCATCCTGGTAGTAGGCGAAAATGCCGTGAAGATGATGACCGTGGGTGGAGGCAGCTCTTCTCTCAAGGTACAGCGGGAGATTTCGCCGCTCGATGGATTAAAATCTCGACTGGAAAAAGATAATGTGGAAGTGGAGTTTGCCCGAGGTTATGTAGGCGATGTAAGCGGAAATTACAATGGCGTAACTACCGGACAGAATCTGGAGGACAAACGCAGTGAGGCTGAGCTGATAGCCGAAGCCGTAGAAAAGGCCAAGCATGCTGATTACGTGGTGATGTTTGGCGGCTTGAACAAGAGCGATTATCAGGATTGCGAAGGTCACGACCGCAAACAGCTTGAATTGCCATACGCTCAAGACAAGCTCATAGAGGCATTGGCTAAAGCCAATAAGAACTTCATCTATGTGAATATCTCGGGTAATGCAGTGGCTATGCCTTGGAAAGAGAAGGTAGCAGGTATCGTACAGGGATGGTATATCGGTAGTGAAAGCGGTGAAGCTCTGGCTTCTATCCTCACCGGCGACAAGAATCCTAGCGGCAAATTACCATTCACATGGGTAAACTCATTGCATGAAGTGGGTGCCCACGCATTAAACACCTATCCGGGTACCTGGCGCAAGGAAGGTGGAGCCAAGACTGAGGGCAACATCATTGATGAGGAGTATAAGGAAGACATCTACGTAGGTTACCGTTGGACTGATAAGAAAAACATCAAGCCAGCATTCGCCTTTGGACATGGATTGAGCTACACTCAGTTTGCCATCTCTAATCTTCGCAGTGATAAGAATCTGATGAATCTGAATGACTCTATCACCTTTACCGTGAATGTAAAGAACACTGGCAAACGTGCCGGTGCAGAAACCATCCAGCTCTATATCCATGATGTAAAGGCTTCTGTTGATCGCCCTTACAAGGAGCTGAAGGGATTCCAGAAGGTTTACCTGCAGCCGGGAGAGAGCAAGGATGTAAACATCACCATCAATAAGCAGGCACTCAGCTTCTATGATGAAACAGCTGCATCCTGGAAGGCAGAAGCAGGCAAGTTTGAGGCACTCGTCGGAAATGCTTCCGATCAGCTGAAACTCAAAAAGGCGTTTGAACTGAAATAAAATGAATGGAGTTAATACATAACAAGAACAGCGTAAATATGAGAACAGCATTCATATCACTATCATTTCTGCTGGCTGGCTCGCTGATGGTTCCTGCCATCGCCCACACACCCGCCAGCAAGAAAAAAGTTGCAACAACAACTCAAAAAGGTAAAATCCTGCCGATGAAAGAGTATATCGACCAGCTGATGGCAAAGATGACTCTGCAGGAGAAAATCGGTCAGCTCAACCTGATGGTGGCTGGCGACATCACTACCGGTGGAGCCCTGAACACCCAGGTGGGTGGCGACATTGCAAAAGGCAACATGGGCGGCGTATTCAACATCAAGGGACTCGACAAAATCAAGGCTCTCCAGGACATCGCCATCAAGAACAGTCGTCTGGGCATTCCGCTGCTGGTGGGCATGGACGTAATCCACGGCTACGAGACCATGTTCCCTATCCCCCTCGCCCTCTCCTGCTCCTGGGATACAGAAGCGATGAAGAAGGTAGGCGAAGTATCGGCAAAGGAAGCCAGTGCTGCAGGAATCAACTGGACTTACTCGCCCATGGTAGATATTGCACTCGACGCCCGATGGGGACGAATCAGCGAAGGTAACGGAGAGGATCCTTACCTGAGCGGCGTGATGGGTGCTGCACTCACACAGGGTTACCAGGGCGCCGATATGCGCACGGAAGAGATATTGAGGGCCGATAGAATCATGGCGTGCCTCAAACACTTTGCCCTCTACGGAGCCGTGGAGAGTGGCAAGGAATACAATACCGTGGATATGAGCCGCATACGTATGATGAACCAATACCTGCCTCCTTATGAAGCCGTGGTAAAGGCTGGCGTAGGAAGCGTAATGTCTTCGTTCAACCTGATAGATTATACCCCTGCCACCGCCAACCACTGGATGATGACCGATGTCTTGAGAAAACAATGGGGATTCAAGGGCTTTCTCGTAACAGATTATGCATCTATCGCCGAGATTCTGAATCACGGCACTGCCAAGGATCTGAAAGAAGCATCAGAACAGGCACTCCTGGCTGGTACGGATATGGATATGTGCTCCAATGCCTTCGTAAAGCATCTGGCACAAAGCGTGGCTGAGGGCAAAGTGACAGAAGAAGATATCAACATCGCCTGCCGACGCATACTCGAGGCAAAATACAAACTGGGATTGTTCAGCAATCCTTACCGCTACTGCAATACCAAGCGAAACAAGACCGACATCTACTCTGCCGAAAACCGACAAATAGCTCGCGACGTAGCAGCCGAGACCTTCGTGCTTCTGAAAAATGAAGGAAATCTTCTTCCTCTGAAGAAGCAGGGAAAGATAGCGCTGATTGGTCCTCTTGCAGATACCCGCAACAATATAGCCGGCACATGGAGTGTAGCTCAGGCTCCAGAGAAATACACCACTATCAAGGAGGCGATGGAGAAGGCACTCGATGGCAAAGCCACCTTATTATACGCACAGGGCAGCAATATCTGGCGCGATAGGGAACTTCAGAAGAACGGCGAACAGGGCAAGTCTATCGCCTGGGGAGATGAGGTAAAGATGAAGAATGAGGCGCTGCAGATAGCAAAGGAAGCAGACGTGATTGTATGCGCCATGGGCGAAACTGCCGACATGAGTGGAGAATGTGCAAGCCGCACTAATCTGGAAATGCCTGATGTGCAGCAAGAACTTCTGGCAGAACTCGCAAAGACGGGGAAACCTGTCGTATTGCTCAATTTTGCCGGTCGCCCTACGGTTTTGTCATGGGAGAATGAACACATTCCTGCCATCATGAACGTATGGTTTGGTGGTTCTGAGATGGGAGATGCACTTTGCGATGTCATCTTCGGCGACAAGGTCCCATCAGGTAAGCTCACCACTTCCATGCCAAAGACAACTGGACAGGAGCCTCTCTATTACAATCATCAGAATACGGGAAGACCTGTACCAGATGACAATCAGAAATTTGCCAAGTTTGCCAGCAATTGTATGGATGTAAGCAATGGTCCTCTCTATCCATTTGGTTATGGTCTGAGCTACACCACTTTTGAGTATGGCGACTTGAAGCTAAGTAGCCATCAAGTCAATATGGATGACTGGAAGATTACCGCCACCATCAACGTAAAGAATACAGGCAGCCGTGATGCCGACGAGGTAATTCAGCTCTATATCCGTGATATGGTTGCCAGCATCTCTCGTCCTGTCAAGGAATTGAAAGGTTTCCAGCGCATCCATCTGGCTGCAGGAGAAAGCAGGGAAATCAGCTTCGATATCACTCCTGAAATGCTCAAATTCTATAACGCTGAATTAAAGCATGTGATTGAACCTGGCGACTTCCAGATTATGGTGGGAGGAAACAGTAAAGAGGTAAAGACCCAGAATCTTACTGTTAAGAACTAGTGCCAAAAGCAAATGAACATACAATGATAAATACAAGACTGTAAGTTTGCAGGAAATCCCGGCAGGAGATGGCATACAGCCATTCTCTTGCCGAGATAATTAATAAGGTAAACCAGTTAAATACCGTTAATACAATAAACCATCTCGAATTTTAGAAGTCCAAATGATGGTTTTGGTAGAAACCATGACTCTCTTCGTGTCGAATTAACTACATTTTAAGTGTCATACTTGTTGGGTATATAAATTAATAAATTAAGAATAACAGGAGATAATCCGATGAAAAAAATGATGGGTAATTATTCAGGAAAACTACAACAACTGCTTTGTCTGCTGATATGTGTGCTGATGGTAGTGGCCGTCAGTATCCGTAGAGATGGCAAGGTGGCAGGACGCTATGTGAATCAGCAACAGACGGTCTCGCCAAAGACAGAGCCAATGGCTGTACTTGAGGATGGTTCCGTGCAATTGAATACTACAGAACTTGGAAAAGACATTGTAGGCTACGGAGGCATCGTGCCATTGGAGATTACCTTGCAGGATGGTAGGGTAAAGAGTATCAGAGCACTTTCCAATTCAGAGACTCCCGATTTCTTTACTGAGGCTTCTGCCCTTCTTACTAAATGGAATGGCAAGACGATAGAAGACGCTCAGAAGATGAAGGTGGACGCCGTGTCTGGTGCGACGTTCTCTTCGAAGGCAATCATCGGAAACGTACAGCGAGGACTTCAATATGCAGCCAAGAATCCTGTAAAGACTTCTGTATGGTCAGAGTTTGATTTCTCTTTCAAGGCTATAGCCGGACTGATTGTTGTGCTCATGGCAGCCATCGTACCGCTTTTCATTAAGAACAGACGATATAGGATAGCTCAGCAAATTCTGAATGTCATAGTGCTTGGATTCTGGTGCGGTTCTTTTCTGAACTATACATCAATCATCAGCTATATGTCAAATGGCATGAACGTAGTGGCATTGATAGTGCCGGTCATCATGCTAATCACGGCATTCGTATATCCACTCTTCGGCAAGAAATCATACTATTGTACGCATGTGTGTCCCTTCGGTTCTTTGCAGGAACTTGCAGGGAAATGCGTAGGATATAAAGTCAGAATGAAACCAACGATAGCCAGACGACTGGATATGTTCCGCCAGATTCTGTGGGCCATACTCATGCTATGCTTGTGGACGGGTATATGGTTCGACTGGATTGATTACGAGCCCTTCTCGGCCTTTGTATTCCAGTCGGCATCATGGGTGGTCATAGCCATTGCCATAACCTTCGTGGCACTCTCTACGGTAATTATGCGACCATACTGTCGCTTTGTCTGTCCTACAGGTTCGCTCTTGAAATATAGTCAATATTCTATTTTAAAGAAAAAGAAATAGAAATAGAAATAAACCGGTCATTAGAACGCATGATAAACGATGCATTCTGACGGCCGGTTTTTACTTGGTATGAACTTTCAAAATAAAATCATCATTTTTAGGTATTGCATATTTCCAGAAAAGTCAGTACCTTTGCACCCGCAAACAAGACCGAGGCAGGAATGGCATATATTCCAGCCTCAGCCGGAAAGCATGGAATAAAAGCAACGGATAAGTGAGAAACAGTCATTGCCCATATCATTCCTTACATATTATATAATAAGGTGAAAATACCTTCTTATATTTATATCCTTGAAGAATGTGCTAGGCCCGACGTATAATTACTCCTTATGGTACCACAAATTATTTTCCAGCACAACGGAAATAACTTTGATATGATAAGAAGCAACTATATACGTAGGGGCGTATTGGCTCTATGCATGCTCATCATGACGATGACTGCATGGGGACAGCACGATTCTGACTCCCTCAAAAATGATTTCAGTAAGCATCATCAGCAGGATAACTATAGAAAGAATCTGCATGGTGACAAGTTAAAACAAACCCAGCATCTGGGCGAAGTAGTGGTTCGTGGCAACCAGGTAAAGCGTGTCAACTCGTCGGCATTCAATGTCATGGCAGTAGATACACGTCGCCTGCGCAACACCAACCTCGACCTGGCGCATGTTCTCGACCGCGTATCGGGCGTGAAAGTGCGTGAGGATGGAGGTCTTGGCTCTGGCGCAAGCATCAACCTGAACGGCTTTACGGGCAAGCACGTGAAACTCTTTATCGATGGTGTGCCGATGGATGGTGCATCATCCAGTTTCAGCATCAACAATATACCTGCGAGCTTTGCCAACCGCATCGAGGTATATAAGGGTGTCGTACCCGTAGATTTCGGTGGAGATGCCTTAGGTGGTGCCATCAATATCGTGACCGACCACTCTCCGCATACATACGTTGATGCCAGCTATAGCTATGGTTCTTTCAATACCCATCGCAGTAATCTCTCTTTAGGATGGACGGGTAAATCGGGGCTTATGCTCCGCTTGAACGCCTATCAGAACTATTCAGACAACGACTATAAGGTAAAGACGCAATGGACTGATCTTGAGACCAATGCGGTGAGCAACGAAGAGGCGTGGTTCCGCCGGTTCCACGACAGATACCACAACGAGGCTGTCATCTTCCAGCTGGGTGTGGTAGATAAAACATGGGCCGACAAGCTCGTCTTCGGCTTGAACTATAGTCATGAATATGCACAGATACAGAACGCCAATCTGATGAAAATCGTGTTTGGCGGCAAATATCGCACAGCGCAAGGATGGACTCCCTCTATGCTCTATGAGAAGCGAAATCTTGCTATCCCAGGTTTGAACTTCCGATTGTTGGCACGCTACGACATGGTGAAGACCAATAATGTGGATACGCTCAGCCGCACCTATAGCTGGACGGGTGAGTATAAGGTGAACGCCTATCAGGGCGAGGGAGTTCCAACGCTTGCCGAATTCAAGGGTTACACCCTGGCTACTGTTGCCAACCTGACCTATCATCTTGGCGACCAGCATTTCTTTACGCTCAACGATACTTATACCCATTATCGCCGCCGCACCACCAATGCGGCATCCAATAGCGTTCAGAGTTCAGCAGCCACCTTTATGCGCCGCATCAATGCCAAGAACACCCTGGGACTGTCGTACAAGTTTATCCCCAACCAGCATTGGAACATGGTGGCCTTCCTGAAATACTACGATTCACATGTTAGAGGACCTGTGAATATCGCTTCATCCGGACGTGCCGACTATCAGGAACAGGAACGTTCTACCGATGCCCTGGGCTATGGTGCAGCAGGAACTTACTTTCTGCAGAACAAAGACTTACAGATAAAGCTGTCGTATGAGCGAACCTATCGTCTGCCTACCGACCGTGAGCTCTTTGGTGATGGTGATTATGAGGATGGCAATGCCACCCTTCGCCCGGAGAAGAGCGACAACGTGAATCTGAACCTGGGCTATCAGCATACTTTCAATGATGCACATACCCTGAGTGCAGATGCAGGCTTCAACTATCGCCACGTAGCGGATTACATCATCCGAACCATCGGACAGAAGGGAGTAGCCGTGAGCACCAACCACGGCAAGGTGCTGGGACTGGGAATGGACCTGGGCTTGCACTACTATTACAAGGATGTGGCAAGTATCGGTGGAAACTTCTCCTTGCAGAACACCCGCGACAGAGAGCGACTCAACAGTATCAGGGCAGAATCGGTAACCTATGGCGACCGTGTTCCCAACTTGCCTTATACCTTTGGCGGTGCTGATGCAAGCTATACTTTCAAGCATGTGCTGGGCAAGGCAAACCGACTCACCATAGGCTGGAACATGAGATACGTACACCGGTTCTTCCGCTCATGGGCAAGCGAGGGTGCTAAGCTCTATGTGCCAGAACAGTGGAGCCACGATGCCAACCTGGTGTATGCGATACAAGGCGGCAGATACAATGTATCAATAGAGGCGAACAACTTCACCAATGCCCTACTCTACGACAACTATAGCTTGCAAAAGCCGGGGCGCAGTTTCAGCATCAAGTTCCGCTATGTGTTTTATAAGCAATAGCACGGGCATTGTCTTCAGAAAGGATTGATTCAGAACACAAAGAATTGATTCAGAATACATTAAAATTAATCAGTAACATACGTTTTAGAGAATGAAAAAGACTTATTTATCACTGTCAAGAATGGCAGTGACAGGACTATTCTTGTGCCTTTTGGGAATAACCACTGGGCTTACAAGCTGTAGCAGCAGTGATGATATATCGGGGGCAGACAATGGCTCAGGCGATGTAAATGAAGGAGGTTCCTCTTCGGGTTCCGGTTCTACAGAAGAAGTAAAGAACGGAAAAGGCTCTTACTTCATTGCTGTAAAGACCGACAATGGTACAGAATACATCATGCAGACCAATAGTCTGACGGCAGGTAATCTTGACATCAGAAACAACATCATGGAATTGCCCCAGACAGAATATACCTGGGTGTTCAACAACCACGATGCCATCGGCATGGTTTATCAGCAGCAGTTTGCCGGTCTGGGATATGGATTGCGCTGGACATCGGATGATTCTCAGTTTTCCAAGCTGGGTGAGTTCCGCATCGATACCCGCTTCTCCAACTACGGTTTCTTCAACAACCAGTTGCTGACCAGTGTAGGAGGTCAGGTTTCTGCCGACGGCAAGCGAAACGACGGAGCAACATTCGCCTTCTGGAACATCACTGCAGACGGAGTGAAACTCGATCATACCCAAACCATCTGGACGGAAGACATCACAGGCAATGGTCAGCAGGTCACCTTCTCCAGCATCATCGACAATGGCGACGGAACTTTCCTTACAGCGATGGTTCAGTCTGCCTTCCACCAGACTGGAACCGGCGATGGCTCCAGCATTGGCGATGTGAAATATCCGGATAGCGTATGGGTGGCAAAGATGGATAAGAACCTGAACATACTGAAGGTTTATCGTGACGACCGAATCAGCTATGCTGCCGGTCAGTATCGCTCTCAGGTACTCCATGAAGTATTCAAGACCAACGACGGCACGGTGTATGTCTTCTCCAATGCATTCAATACCGCAACCACCCGCAAGGCGGGTGCCCTGCGCATCAACAAGGGAGCAGAGGAATTTGATAAAGATTACTATTTCGATATTCAGACTCCTGCCGATGGCTACAAGTTCCGACGTGTATGGTACATCACAGACAGCAAGTTCCTGCTCGAAATCTACAACGAGAAGAATATCAACACCATGACAGTCGGCCATCAGTTTGCCATCGTAGATATGGCGAGCAAGAAATTCACCTGGCTCAGCGGCATCCCTACGAAGAATCTCATCACATCGGGTACGGAAACCGGAGGCGTTCCAATGTATGCCGACGGAATTCTCTATCTCCCTATCACCCAGTTTGGCCAGGATGCAGCCATCTATCAGGTAAATCCTGAAACGGGTGTGGCAACCAAGGGCATCAGTATCAAGGGTGTAACGGAAATCAGAACACTCGGAAAGTTAAACAGATAAATTCATATCATTCATACATAAATAGAAATTAAAAAAAACATGAAGAAATTATTCATTTCAGCAACGCTCATGGCGCTTGTATCCTGCATGACATTCACATCATGCTCAGATGATGACAACATCGAAAATGGTGGCGGTGCATCCGGCATCGACCCTAAAGAGGTTAGCTTTGTGGTAACTTCCGGTGATCCAACTACCGACCTTACCAGTGGTGTCTATATGAAGGTTTACAATGACCTTTCCACTGCCAGGAATGGTGAGACGGTCTATGGCGCATCAGATGCCGTGAAATGCTATGACAGTTTTACTCAGGTAACTTACAATAAGACCACTGGCATTTTTACGGGCTATATCTATGCCCGTGGTGCTTCTGCTGAGGGTATCGGCAGTTTGAAAGCAGGTCTCCGCAGCTATCAGGTAGAGAATGGCAAGATGGCAGAGGTGGGGACACCAGTCCTGGTTTCCGCTTTCGGTAACACAGGTACGTTTGGCACTTATTCCTACGCCGCACAGATCAGTCAGCCATACGCTATGGTTGTTGATAAGAATGGTGCTGGCAACAACATTGCGGTAGGTCTTACCCAGTATGCCATCGATGAAGTAAACCCTAACATCTCCAATATCGTGGATATGGGCAATAATCAGGTGGCAATGGTTGTAAATTACAGCAACCGTGATTCTGCCGCTGTTGCCATCTGCGATTATAGTCTGAATATCAAGAAGATGATTTACGACAATCGCATCGGCACATCAGTGGGAGCCATGCGCTCTGTGCGCTACACCCAGAGCGGTGCCGATGATAATGGCAACATCTATGTATTCTCAGGTTCCAGCGCTACAGACAGCAAGGTGGGTGCCCTGCGCATCAAGAAGGGTGAGACTGAGTTTGACAAGAACTATCAGTTCAACATCTTTGCCGCATCAGATGGTTACCGTTTCCGCAAGGCATTCCACATCAGTGGCAGCAAGTTCCTGCTGGAATTCTATCTCGACAAGAACAAGTATGGCAACATGGATGCCTCTGGCAAGATGGCTGTTGTGGATATGGATGCCAAGACCCTGACATGGGTAACCGGACTGCCTGATGCCTCTACCGTATCATTTGGCTGGGGCGATGGCTACGCTGATGCCTACTATCTGCCAGTGGCTGCTCCTACAAGCATGAGTGGCGGTTCAGGTGGAAGCTGGAATCATGGCGGCAAGAGTGGAAGCCGTGCAGAGAGCACTTCTTCCGTTACCCCAACCATCTACAAGATAGATGCAAAAACAGGTGTGGCAAGTCCATTCATGACCTTCGGAAATGGCGACTTGCTCAAGGCTATCACAATTCTTAAACAATAAATTATTATGATGTATTTTTCAAATCTTATATATCGTATGTATAAACTCAACAAAATGCTCATAGTCGCCTTGGCGGCTATGGGCTTTGCTTCAGCAAATGCACAGACTACTCTTCCTGGCAGCATTCCGGAAGCAGTAAAGGAAAATGTAAGCGCAAAGGCTGTGATGAAGAATATTATGACCCGCACGAGCGTAAGAAAGTTCAAGCAGCAGCCCGTAGAGGATGCCAAGATAGAAGCCCTGCTCCGTGCCGGTATGGCAGCACCTACAGCGAATGATCTGCAACCATGGCACTTCGTGGTTCTGAAGGACAAGCAGGATATCGAGAAATATGCAGAATCCAATAAGTATCATGCAGAGGATATCAAGAAGACACCTCTCTTCATCTTTGTCTGCGCTGATACCACCCGTATGGCAGAGGGACAGGGCAAGGAACTCTGGGTACAGGATTTGTCGGCAGTTTCCGAGAATATTCTCCTGGCAGCCCATGCCATGGGATTGGGAGCCTGCTGGACTACCATCTATCCTATCCAGAAGAAAGTGAATGGCATTTCCAGAACATTGAATTTGCCTGGCAATCTGATTCCATTAAATGGTATCATCATCGGTTATCCTGACGAGCCGGAGCAGCCAAAAGATAAATGGGATACCAAGAAGATTACCTACGGAATACCAAATTAGCGCATACCTAAAAATGATGATTTTCAAATGCCGCTTTGCTTATTACAGAATAATTTTGTAATTTTGTGCCATATTATTATAGGATACAATAAATACAATTATGAAGAAAAGAACATTGATTTTAGCTGCCTTGCTAAGTCTGGGAATGATTAGTAGCATGATTGCAACAACCAGAAGCTCACACTCTGAGGTAATGACCAAGGAAGCTGACGGTACTTACATCATCAATACCACCACGCTGTGTAAAGACGTAAAAGGATTTCGTGGCAATACGCCCCTTTCTATCTATATCAAGAAAGGAAAAATAGTAGGAATCAAGCCGCTTGCCAACAGGGAGACTCCCAACTACTTCAATAAAGTAAAACAGGGTTTGCTCAACAAATGGAATGGCATGAAAGCCAGCAAGGCGGCTACTGTCCAGGTAGATGGCGTTACGGGTGCCACTTTCTCCAGCAAAGCAGTAAAGGAAAATGTAAAGCGTGGCATTGCTTATTACCAGAAGCATAAGTAGGGAAAGATTGATTCATAAAATAATAAATCCCGGCAGGAGATAGCATGCAGCTATTCTCTTGCCGGGATTTTTAGTAATGTAGCTTAGTCCCTTGAATTTTCCATTTTGCAGGAGATAAATACTAAGCCCTTATTCCTCCCCATTCAGGCATTCGCCCGTCTCATAACTCTTCGTCATATCCTTTAAGATACCGATCATCTCCTGCCTCAAGTTCTCAGGCTTCAGTACGATGATATTTCTGCCATGCCATAACAGTTCCTGAAGGAAATCACGGCTGGGGCGAACGGTGAGGGTATATTCCCGATACATTCCATCTTTCGACTCCTTTACTTTCTGCTGACTCTCGTGCAGCGGAACCTCCTCGATGTAGTTGTATTCCGGATAGAAGGCACGGATGCGGATTTTCTCCACGGGCACATCTTCCATCCGATAGATGCCAAAGCAATCTTCATAATAATTCTCTGGAGTCAGAATCTTCTTCATCTTTGCCGACAACGGATGCTTCTCGCAAATAAGCTTCAGAAAACTGATGCGGTCGAAAGGAAGAACCCTAACGAGTTTCCTCACATCTTCCTCTGCACTTGAATTCTTAACTCCCACAACGTACCACCGTTGTTTGAAATATCTCACGAAAGCCGGTTGTAGCACGATATCGCTCTCCGCTCCGAAACCCGAAACATACTTAAACTTCAGCAGATATTGCTTATCTATCGCTGCAAGAATATCATCCAGATATTCCGTGTTGTATGGCGGTGTATCGAGCATCACCTTATTGTGATACTTCAGCATATCACCTAACGAAGCCAACCGCAAGGAACTCAGCATCCATTCCGTCACATCGTCATTTTCCACGGGGTCACGCTTCAGATAATACCGATAGCCATCGCTCTTGTTGCATTCCACAGTAATGCCAAACTGCGACTGGATATTTTCACGATAACGATGAAAGGTACGTTTGTCCAGCTCATCCTCATCCTGATTAGCGTTGGCATCACGCCACTCATTAGCAATCTCCTCAAAGGTAAGATGCTTACGATCCAAGAGGCCTATCAGCCAACTATAGAATTTTACACGATTGTCCATAATCTCTAAATATCTAATGAATATTTACAAGAAATGCCTAAAAAGAGGAGAAAAGATAGCCAACAAAATGGTAATGCTAAATGCTGGCGTTTCTGACTTTTGTCATATACCAATGCGCGATACGCTTGTGCCCGATGCTTGAAATGAACTGTGAACAAACTCGTCTCTTTGCATGAAACACATGAATTTTTAATAATGCTAGCACAGACCTATTGCCTGATGTCAGCCTCTTGCTGCCTCTATCTTTTCTCCGAAAGTTTTAATCTACTTAATGAAGATTTCAATCCTCGCTCCATTATCGGGACAAGTCTTGCAAATCCACCAAATCTACAGTCCAGTTCAAACTCTGAATTTTCAGGTCGAGCTCCCGATACTGCTTGGCGTAGGTGTCCGCTTCCTTGCGAAGAGCATTTACGTCGATAGTACGAACATATTTCAGCTCGTTTCTACCATAGCGAGTATCGTTGGCAGCTACGTAGTTCACCACCTCTTTCAATGCCTTGACACGCATCGACAAGACGTCTCTCTTGGCTATCAATCGAGTCAAGGAGTCTCCGTCCTGAACTATCTGAACGTTGGTGATGTTGATGCGATAAATCAAGTCTTCCAACTGGACGAGTGCTTCATCCAGTTCCTTGTACAGTTCCTCCACGTTATCGCAAGGTTCATCGCCCTCCTGCACTTTGGCGCTTTCCTTGATACGTTCTTTCAGTTGAGCCACTTTCTTCTGCAAATCGGCTCTGATGCTCAATGCTTCTGCTAACTTCATAATCTTCTATTTTTTATATATGACGTTAAACTTCTTGTTTTATTTTAGCAAACAATAAATCTTTGTATCACCTTGTACCAATAGTCCCAGGAATAGCCTACGGAAGGATGGTTTACCGCCATCACTTTCACCTGCTTACCATTACTCAGAAGATAAGCACCTGTAGCAACAGGATAACCATCCAGCACGATGTCATCGCCATCCTGCCAGCCTACATTAGGAAGATTGTTCCAAAGTCGCTTGCCCCATACGATGATGTACTCAGGTTGGTACTTTTCGATAACCTCAAAGAAAGCCTTACCAGCCTGGTGATATTGTTCGACTGCGCCAGCCTCGCGAGGACCACCCATCGCTGCTTGCAGATAGTTGAAGAAGATGACCGAGTTCCAAATCTTCAGCCTCATCGCTTGATTTGTCTCCTCACCCACTAACGAACGCTCAAACTTCAAGAAAGTCCGCATCCAGTTTTGCCGTTCCTTATTCTCATTGAGATATTCATCAAGCACCTGCTGCGTAAAGTTCATACACTCCCGATGTAGCTGGCAGTCGCCACAATCCGTACAACTCTCATCACAATAATGACTCTCGCCCAATATCATGATTCGCTTGCCGAATATCCCCCCGTTGGCATAATCCTTGCCAACGAAAGGCTGAAAGAAAATGTTGCTACTCATATTTTAGAACAATGAAACTATCCAATCCCAAGCCATGGTTCCCAAGCGAATGGACCACGAAATTACCACATAAATCAACCAGCAAAGCACGACAATGAACACAGCCGTCCAGAATGCCTTCTTATTCACCTTATTGATAATCTCCTTATCATCCTCGATATAGCCTGTAATCAGCTTCAAGTTTTCTACATACGAACGTTTGAATACATCCAGCACATCACCTATATAGAAAGGTATGGCACCTATCAGCAGATCCATCAAGATATTATAGATGACAGCCAAAGTCAGCGGAATAGACTTAACCACGCAAAGACTGTAGTAGATGAATGGAAATGCAAACACGCTCGACAACGCATCACCAACACCGGCAGGAAGGATGAAGCCAAGGATAGGATCCAAGAAATACTTGTCCATATACTTCGCCGTACCTACCATCAGGCGATATGATGGCATGTTCATCATCTTCTCACGCTTAGCAGCTTTTTTATCAGCTCTCGCCTGTTCTTTGGCAAGAGCCGCCTCTCGCTTTTGATCTTCCTTAGCGAAATCCATGCCCAAATCAGCCTGGGCCTGCTGTCTTCTTGAACTTTCCATACACCTTATAATTCTATTTGTTTCTTACCATTTATAAATTCCGTGAACTCCTGTTCCGAAAGAGAGAAACCGCTCAAGTCGCTCATCAACTCCATAGCTTGCTTACGCTCCTCCTCACTACCAGCCAGATTGATACGCTTGAACACCTCACGAAGATAAGCACTCTTGTTGTCTATCTTAGCCATCTCACGCTTAAACTCATCAGCATGTTTCTTCAACTCCTTATCGTATGCAGCCGAAGCCAAGCTACCACTGAGCTGCTGCGCTTTGAGCTTAGCGAAACTGTCAAACAGGGCGATGCCTTTCTGTAAGGATTGTTCCATGGCACCAGTTACCTGCATCAACTCCTCCTCACTATATTCAGCAGGTATTTGCTGTGCAGCATTTCCCTCTATCTTCTTCTGATTCTTTGTATATTCAGATACACCATCAAGCAGATTTCGTGCCATTTTCTTATTTGTATGGAGATTATCTGCCAAAAAGTCTGTGAACTGCGAGAGGTTCTGCTCTACGTCGGCAGGAAGCTTGGCTGCCTCTCGATAATCGGGAATATCGACCGTATGCACCAACTTCTCATCTATCTTGCTCTCCATGATTTCACGTCCAAGTTTCAGCATGGCAACCATATCACGAAGATGTTTCAGCATCTTCAGCTTCAATTCATCAGAGCAAACAATCTTGCTTCTGATCTCCTTAGAAACCTTATCCAGTTCACTGGAGAGTTTGGCATACTCATTTTTGATGCGGATTTGTTCCTCACGATGCGATTCCAATTCCTCCTTATCCAACTTCAAATCTACCTGATAGCTCTCGTATTCTCTTACAAGTGGGAAGCATACCGCATTCCATTCAGCGAAGTTGCGATAGTAGTTCTTGTTGGCCATACCAAAGGTGATCCAGTTGACGAGGAAGAAAGGCTTGGAAGGCTTCTTCGCCTTCGCTTCCATATAACTTCCCTGCTTCGACTCCAAGGTAGCGGTGATGTCATTAATCAGCGAGGTATAGACATCGATGTTCTGAAGATGATCGTTCATCTCCATGTCCAGCGCCTTCATCTGCTGAAGCAGACATTTTCGTTGCTCCTCCAATGGACGAATAGTCTCATCCGCATACAAAGCATCAAGCGTCGCCTTCAAGTCAGAAGCCAACATTTTTTCTCCATAACGCAAGAACACATTCGCCTTCGGGATTACCACATCATTGAGCGTCTTGCAGATCACCAACAATCGTCCCATATCAGCCTTGATGCGAGTGGCATCATGCTTCACGCTCATCTGGAAAACTGATAAATCAGACTTCAAACGATTAGCGCGTTCACTTGCTCCCATATAGTGTTCGAGCATCGTCAGTCCTGCCATCGCCAAGCCCAAGGACTTGTTGCCGTTCGACAAAGACTTATAAGCCTGCAAAGAACCCTGCAAAGAAGTACGGAAACTAACAGAAATCTCACCAATCAGAGCTGCACATTTTTCCGTGAGCTTATTATATTCCAGCTCCACATACTTAAGCATCTCGTCCACATCCAGCCACTCTATTCGCTTGAAGTCGAACAGATCAGGTGAAACCATCTTAATAGAGTCGCCATAGATATCAATCAGTTTCAGGGCATAGTCACGATAAACCGTCCCGATATCACTACGCAAGGAGGTAAAATCTTCGATGTTTCCACGAACGCTATCCTCAGCATAGTGATAAGCCTCCACCATCTTGGTGTATTTGTCAAACATGGTGGAAGCCTTACTTCTAACATCTTTCACACCATTCGTACCCATGACAATATCAGACATCTTCGACGTTCCCTTAGCAAGAACCAGGTTAAGGTTCTGCTCCACCTGCTCTTTCAACTGCTCCAAAGCAGATGAAGACAACGCCAGTTCCGTCTCGGCTATCTTCAAAGCCTCCTCCTTGTTGCCCTGTTCCAGACTGTCATTCAACTTGTATTCAGCCACAAGGGTTGTACGTGAATTATTGGAAACAAAAGCTATGGCGATATTGCCATTATCATGGAAATATCTGTAGGCATCAAATACCAGCTTACTCACCTCCGAGGAATCGGAAGCTATACCATACTTTTTCAGTTCAAAAGCCAAATCTGCACGAAGATACGTCTTGTTCTCCTTGCAGAGCTCATCAGCAATCGTCTTGATTGCCTGATATACTTTTTGATTATCAGCCATACTGTTCATCGTATTTATATTTATTTATTCTTTATCACTACCTACAAATACCGATGTCTTCATAAAAGAGAAGGTTGCATCAACGAGCCATCCGATACACGAACCAACTGTAGCTATCCACCAGGCAACAAGATAACCTGTAGTACAATTGGTAGCCTTGAAAAGGACATCGCTGTCAAAGAGATACCTCACCAGATTAGGCAGGAAGAACAATCCATGCGCCAAACCAGCTTGCCATCCATACAATTCCGTACCATTGATGTTGACGAACAATACTGCAGCCACTATTGCAACAATCGGTCGCCAGGACAGGAACATGAAAACCATTACAAGAAACCCTATAATTTTATTCATTTTTCGTTACATTTTATTTATGCTATGATTTCATCTATACAGACAATTATCTTTTAGATACATCTTGTTGTTTCTAATCTCAGTTGGAGTAAGTTTCTCTTTACGATAATCCTTCAAGGAATCCTTCTGCACCTGAAATCTACTCGTTTCCACAAAGATCAGGCTCTTGTGAATCCTCGTCTTGGCACGTTCCTCCATCCATTCTCTGCCTTTAGCGAGAGAAGACATATACCAATATCTCGTCTCAGCCCAAGCATTCCTTGTAGGTTGCGCAGTACCATGAATGAAGTCACGATAAACGGGAAGCGAAAGACCAGTTAGCCAACAAACCAGGACCGAATCCCCCTTAGCCATTAGCGTCATGTCCGACAACATCTGTTGCATGGTCATCTTCTCCGACTTCCGCCAAAGCATCCTCCTATCCATATATTCATTCTTCTCTGCCTCCTTCTTCTTTTGCCAATAGCCATGAGGGTTCAAGAAGAACCAATAGCCAAATAATACTACCAGCCCGGCACTCATTACCGCAGCCAACCTACATACTCTTTTCCTGATGTTCTTTTCCATTGTTACATTACCTTATATAGTTATACATTTGATTTCGGCTGCGAAATAACTATATAGATATGTCAAATGGTGGCAGAACATCAAGAAAAAAGTATATACGGCTTACTTTTTCTTGGTAAACAAGCTTATCAACCAGCCAGTAAAGCCTCCGACTTCAGGAGCTGGATCTTCACAAATCCCGCCTCTTCGTCTCAACTCCTCTAATAATTTATTTTCATTCTTTGCCATATTGCTTATTTTTTAAGTTGTTATATCACCAGTTGTTGCATCCTTGAAGTTCTAGTTTTTCAAAAACGATTTTCAATCGCTAACTTCATATTTATTATAGCAGTCATGATTGCTATAACGTTTTAAAATATCAATAAGAGAGTAAAGACGTTTCCGCCCTACCCTCTTATCCTAAATAGTGTATTTCTTTCATGTGAATGGGCATGAAAGAAACATACTTATATTCTGCATTTTAGTTTATATCAACTAAAACTGCAGTCGTTCGTAAACAGCCTTCTGCTCTTCATAAGCAGTATTTATTGCTTCTATACATTTCTTCTCAAAGATAGAAACAAAACGCTTATAGCCTTCTTCATTATGATCATGCTCTATTTTGCCAAGCTTTGAAGACAAATCAGCCATAGACAAATCAACAACAGAAGTAGTCAGTACACTCTGAATTGCAGAGTTTTTCTCTTCCTCAGAAATGTTTTGCTGCATGATTTCTGCCTTCAACTTACTCTTCAATTCCACTAATGAATCAGACCAGCTATTTGTCACATACTTAAAGATATCAGAAAGAGACTTATAGTAATGACTTGTGACCTTATAAAAAGCAACATCACGCTGTACAACAGGCTTTTTATTTCTATCTATAGCCCACAATCCAGCACCACAAGCAACAGCAACTCCACCAGCTGTAGAAATGCCATTCTTCTCTAAACACAGACCTGCTGCTATGGTAATAGCACCACCTATTAAACAAGCCGCCGAAACAATAGTGTGTTTAGCTGGCTTTACATAGGTTGTAGTTACAGCAGTCTCAGGAAAAGCGACCTTCGCCGTCATCTGCTTAACATACGAAACCATTTTAGCTTGCTCGTCATTCAGAGCTGCTATATATTTTTCTTTTACGCTCATAATATTTTCTCTATTTCGTTAATACTTGCAATAGCTCTCGTATAATTCTCGAGCTGGGCTTTCTTGTCCTTTAATTCTTTTTCAAGAGAGTCAAGATAACCCTTAACAGAGACTTTTGCCTTAGTGATCAACTCGCCCTTACGACTTTTAAAAATATCTTTAACTTCATTCACCGACTTTTTAAGTTCCGTGTTTAAATCCGTATTGAACTCATCAAACAAATCATGTAAACGTTTTTCAACCTTATGACGCGTTTCTCTTGCTCTTGAAGATATTTTATTCTTTGCGGTTGCCTCATCAACAGAACCTACAATAAGAGATACATCGCAGTCTTGTGCAACATCCATAATACGTCCAACGACATTATTTGTCAGATCCTTGACATTTATAACAGTAGAATTGCTCATTGAGGCAAGAACCTCGCCAAGGATACGACGTAAGCCATCAGCATCTAACTTAGCTTCTGAATCCTTTAGCTCAGCTTCCGCAATAAGGCTTCCGATTGTATCTTTTATTGAATTCATAAGTTCGCTCGACTTATTATTCCAATCAGTTGACAATTTTTCAGCCGCAGTTTGAACTTGACTTTCTGCCTCAGAAACAAGTTTCTGATCATCGATTTTCTTGTAAGAGCAGGAAACATCTTTATCTCTACCCCAAAAAGTAGACTGTCGTACGAATGTGATTCCCTCCTCTTTAGTGGGAACTCTAACAGAAGGTGTCTGATAACGATTCCAACACTCCTTCATTGCCTGCTCCGCCATATTATCAGTCTTTTCTGCCAAAGAGTTTATATCTTTCACTATCTTTTCAACTACCTCTAGAGTAGCATTACGAACTGATTCTATCTGAGAAATATCTTTCTTACAAAGAGCATTGTTACGTTCGTTTAGATTGGCTTTGCCATCACTTAAGATTGCTTTGATTTCGCTTGTAGCATTGCCAAAATAGCTATTCACCTTACTTGAGATAATCTTATCACGATTCTTCACGAACTCACCATCCAGATAATCCTTTCTTATATCATCTATCTGTGAAAGCTCATTGAACGTAGCCTTTATATCACTATCAGAAGCAAAGAAACTCGGATAGAATCTCTTCATCTGTTTTACGACATGACTCTCCATGCTGTCCCATTCGGATGGTTTTTTGTTAGCAATAGAATAACCTATACCAGAACTCATTGTAAAACGAGGTTCTTCACCCCTATAATCAGAGCCAGAAAGGTTGCGTCTGAACTGAGCTTTCAACTGTCTTTGACAATCTTCTATCGCATTACCCAAATCATCTTCAAACTTTGAACCAGAATCCTGTAGTACTGAGTCAAATTTACTTGCAATAAGCACTACGGTACCTATACCTTGCGAACCAATACGATTGGTTAGGAAATTAACGTCTGTACTGTCAAAAAAACGTGAAGCAAAACTCAAGAAAAACACGCCGTGACACTCACGCAAGAACTCACGTGTGCGATGCTCGCGAGACACCACAGGGTCGTTTACACCTGGGGTATCCACGATTCTCATTCCTTTAAGTCGCTCATCATTCAGACGAATAGTAAGACTCTTCACTACAGATGTGAACTGTCCGTCTGCGCCGACAAAGTTCTCAAGAATATCCTGCAAATCCTTGATATCAGTAAAGTTATTCTCTTCAGAAGCTTTCCCGACCTTGCCTTTGGCAACACGAGTACATCGTGATATAAGTTCTTTAGCAGCAGACAGCTCATCTGGAACATTCGCCATCTTTGCTGCCTCTTCATCCGTCAACGCAGGATTCATTGACTTCACGTTATTCACGAAGTCGTCATATTCTTTGGCCTTGTCCTCAAACTTTTCCCATTCCTTAGCCGTGTAGTACTCAACGGAGAACACATTCTTCTCACCATATTCCAACACTGTCAAGCCGGCTGTCATTGGAGTAGATGCCCTTGGCAACACATTCTCACCTTCAAACAACAGCGAGTTGAGAAATGATGACTTACCTGCCTTCACCTGACCAACGACACCTATTTTCAAAATCTCGTTGTCACGTTTCAAGCGGTCACCACCTTCCTTTATGTCGCAAACTTTCTCTTTTATCTTTGAGAAAATTTTCTTTATCTCTTCATTATCTGACGCACTTGCAATGTCAACCGCTTTGGTTAACTTTCCAAATACATCATTATAATTGTTTATATTTATAGCCATACTTATTAAAAATTAGAGATCCAATTTTCAAATCGATCATTAGCAGCCAACTTCGTCAGCGACTGCGACTCCATCAATAAACCCTTATCTGCATTAATAAGAAGTTCGCATATGTCTTGACAATGATAGATAGCAGCAGTTTCCAAAGCGTTATAACCATTTTTGTCCTTTAGAGAGAGGTCAACCTCGTGGTCAATAAAGAACTTCATCATTGCATTATTGCTATTCTTAGCCACGTATGTCAATGGAGAATATCCCTGACTATTACATATTGTCAAATCAACTCCATTTGAGAAGCAATCAAGGAATCTGTTCATATTGTCATTGGCAATAGCAGAGAACACATCAGTCTCTTCTTCCTCCTTAATGTTCTGCAATGCGCGCAAGCGCTTCACATTTTTCTTTATTGCATTCTCGCAACACGTGGTAAATACACGAACAATCTCTTGCTTCTTCTTTTGGAGAAAACTCTTATAGATAGAAATCGTCTCCTTAGAGGCAACAATGTTATCATAATCTTCTTTCAAAGAATCTTGATCATCTTCATCAGCTGAATCATAATGTTCATAAGCTTCTCTTATAAGGTCCAAATCATTTTTACGTGATTCTGTGTTCCAAAACTGAAATTCATCACAGTTTTCCTCTGCAGCCGTCATCACTCTATTATACTCTTTTACGGCATTATTTGATTGTCTTTGCAAATTTGAAGCATCACTAAAGAAGCCAGTTTTTTCAGCCCATTGGTCTTCTCGGTCTAAAGCTTTTGACCATCCCTTCATTGCTCTATTGAAAAGATTGATCATTCCATCTCTTGAATTAATGATATCATCATAGGATTTAATGATTACATCTTCAACTATAGGCAAATGATCGTTTACAAATGAAAAATTCTCTTCGCTAGAAGTTTCTGATTTAGAGAAAGCATCAGCCTTTTTCTTTGCCAATTCTTTTCTATCTTTTTCCAAATCAACAAGCGATTCATCACAGACTTTAATCTCCTGATCAAAACAATCTGCAAGCCAATTTGTCCAATAAGAAACAGAACGAGTATTAGAGAAACCATCCTTCATTTTGTAGATAATAGAAGCAAGGACTTTCATCACCCCACCTCTTGTTGTTGCCTTTTGCTTATTCTTCAATGAATATATGGCACTTTCTCCTATTGAAGAAAAGCCAATAATGTCTATTGGTTGTATCTTCAATTTGGATTTACATACCTTCTCTGCTGACTGCAATATTTTAACAAGATCATTGGCAGGTTTCTTATCCATTTTATTAAATACAATAACAAAAGGATAATTACCGCCATTATTGTCTATCTGCTTATTCAACATTTCTATATCACGTTGTGAAATAGTTCCAGCTTCAGCATCTATACACCAAAACAAAGCATCAGAATCTTGCAAAGCATCAATAGCTGTATCTATATCCTTCTTTCCATTCTCTTTATTGGCATTGTCTGAATTATTATATCCAGGAGTATCAATGAACACCAAACCCTTTAAATACTCACGTTCTTTAGAAACGGGTACATTTAGATATAGTTCGTCTAAAACGGAAGAAACATAAATCTTCGACTTGGAAGAGTGTTGAATACAATCCAACACCTCACGATTAAGTTTTACGACATGCCCTTTACAATTCTTGCCAGACACAATCAACTTTGTTATCTTATCAGAAAAAGATATATAGGTATTAATCATGGACACTGGTTCTATTCCGGTAGGAAGAACAGCACCAATTCCAGTAATATTATTAAGGAAAGAAGATTTGCCAGAACTATAACCTCCACCAACTGCGACATTTATAGCATCATTAAAGCCAGAATGGTCAAGAAAAAAAGGCATAATTGAGTATGGAAGCTCACAGTTTTTAACCAGATCACTTATAGAGTCATCAACAAACGGATTTTCTGCTTCTCGCGTATTTATTTTAGAATAATCTTCCTTTAGTTGACTATATTTATCATTATATGGCGTAAATTCATCTTTCACTGACAAATCCATACCAGAGGTACAGATATGCGAAATCAAATCCAACACGGTCTGTGGATTCTCATATTTATTGACTTTCAAAAATGCAGACATGGGCTTTTTGCCCATGCTTGCACTTTTATTTTTTATACCATCAAACCCCATATTAAATTTGAGTTTTTAAAGCACTTAACTTCTCCACTACAGCATTTAAGGCAGCGACCTTCTGAGCCACGACATTCTCTTCTTCCTGCTGCTGGTTCTTTATTGCATTGATATTCTCGTTATACTTCTGTGTTTCAGAGTCAATGAGTGCAGAAACATTATTGTAAACCTCATCACGCTGTTCTTTGATCATATCCTCGATAGGCTGACGCAATGCTTCGATAATCTTTGAAACAATCTCAGAAGTAAACTTCATCTTAATCTCCTCTATTTTTTGCTCCTTGCTCTTTCCAAAGATCATACGGATAATATCAGGAATGATATTGATAAGGATAGTAACAAGCGGACCAAGAATCTTGCTCAACATCTTAACCAATTCGCCCAAGCTCTTGTAAGCAACAAGTTTCTTAGCCAACTGATCAAGTCCCTTCTTTAACAGACCTTCAAGAATGTCCTTACCGAGCATGTTGCCGATAATCTCCTCTGCTCCAGACAGCATTTTGTTGTCCTTATCGTTGATGATTGTGTCCACATTTACCATAAACTCCTGAAGGGCACCTCCTACAACGTCGGAATATTCTGTAATCTCACGTTTCAGTGAGTTAACAATAACCGGTCGTATAATGGTAAGAATCTCCTGATTCAAGGCATTACCATCTGTCTGACCATACAGAAGAGTAGCAATATAACCAGCCTTTTCTCTCAAAGCATCTGAGATATCATCAAGGATATCATCAGCAGAACCCTCTACAGACTGAGCTGACTTAGCCTTTCTCTTCAAGTCTTCCACAGCCTTAGCCTGGGCATTTCTTAGACTCTCTATCTTTTCAGAGAAATCAGACTTGTCAGAAAGCATAAGTTTCATCTGTAGTTGCAATTCTACAATGAATGAATCTATGAAGTTTACAACCTGTCCCTTATACTTGTTTACTATCAATTCCTCGGCATCAATAGAACTCAAAATGTCAAGAACACCGTTGAAGTCCTTGTTTACAGCAGAAGCAGATACAACCATTGTTGAGTCACCCAACAATCTCTTAGCTACCGATTCTACATTAGCCTTAACATCCAGCACCTCTTGCTCTGGTTTCTTGTCTATTTTAGAAACAACTATAGCCAACTGTGCACCATACTTCTTGATTTCCTCTATGAAGCTAAGAGTACTCAATCTTAATGTACCACCTTCAACTTCACTTACCAACACGAAGAATGTTCCGTCCTGCACGTAATGCAGAATGGCATTGTTATGAGCCTCTACACCCGAATCGATACCAGGCATATCAACAACAACAATATTTCTGTCATTCCATTCCTTTACGATTGGATTGTTGAGATACAACTTAACAAAATTCCTCGGAGTCAACTGCAATGACTTAAGCTGCGAAATAGGAGCTGTTTCCACCAACTTATCGTCAAGCCAAACTTCAAGCTTTTCATTTGAAGAAAAATACAACTCATAAGACACTGCGGTCTCTGGCAGTATATTAGTAGGAAGGATATCAACTCCCAACATACTGTTTATCAAAGAACTCTTACCAGCATTGAAATCACCAACGAAAGGAACCTTAATAAAAGAATCCTTTTCGAGACTATTGATCAATGTTTCCTTATCAGTCCCTGCTTTCTTCAAAGACTCTGGATTGTTGAAACTTTCTTTAGCTACAGTAAAAGCCTGATTAACTAAAGAAACGTAGTGATTTATTTTTTCCATAAAATTATTGTATTATTTAGTCCAACTTTATAAATTCAAAATCATTCTGATTGCAGCAGGCTTTCTTATAATCGAAAGCATAGATGCGCATGTAGGCTTCTTGCACCTCCTTGGCTCCATTGTAAAAAGGGGTGGCGGTGTGCTGCTGGGTTGTTACTGTCACTACCATATCGAGAGTGAGGACAGTACCATTTGAGCGTTTAAGGCGCTTAGGCTTCACTTGAAATACTTTACTCATAAGCATTCAATTTTAAGTTTATTATATACAACTGCCCCGGCTTTTCAGCCGAAACAGCGAATCATTTACTTTCAAGGGGCAAAGATTATGCAAACGAGCGCAATGAAAGCTTGCTTTCAAATTGCCGAGTGCAGCTAATCTTCTGCAAAGATTATGCAAACCGAAAGCAGAATCATCAAGCTTGCTTGAATGTTATGCTGAGGTGCAGCTAATCTTCTGCAAAGTTAGGAAAAATCTGCGAACCAAACAAGTTCATAATGGTTCATAAGTGAAAAAAAATGGTGCGAACTCCTACTTTCTTCACTTCCTTGTAAGTTAGGCTCTGGTAAAACCCGTAGAAAAGAAAATGCGAAAGAGGAATCCACACCTATGACGGCGTAGACTCGCTCAAACAAATTCTCGTTCTTTCTACGTTTCAATTTACCAGATTTCAACCTACAGAACTGAATAGTTTGCTCGTGTCCACAAGATTATCTTGTTTCTCTGCATCATAGCGACTTCAAGCAAGGACTTTCACCTGCCCTGTCACTAATATTATGGCAAATTTAGTAAAAATCTGATGAACCACCAAACTTTTAACAAGAAATCTTATGGATTCCTCTTATATTTCACTTTTCAGGGACTCCACTCCCTCTTTCTTTCAGCTTTCATACCTTAACTATATAGAGTTATTGTCAATTCTGCTGCAAAAGTACAATCCAGTTGCGACAAAAACTGACATAGGAGGAGAAAAGATGAAGAAGGAAGATTAAATTGCAGATGAAATACTATATGCATACTGCCCGGAAAGGAATGTGACCACGATTCTGACAAATCCATCATTTTCACTTTCGGAACCACCATTTCCGAAACAGCGGTTTCGAAAATATCCACCAATTATCCCAAGCGGGTCTAACCATCGGAAATGAAAGGATATAGTAAGGTGATATAATATCACTGATTTACAGCAATAAATTGGAATACAAAAAGATACTGTAGCTATAGACAACGAAAATTAAGCATTTTTATTAACAAATATATATTTAAGTTCCATTTCCTCTAAAGAAGTGCAAGTA
>ENA-OZWW01000216-OZWW01000216.1-human-gut-metagenome-genome-assembly--contig:-NODE-216-length-30582-cov-12.482393_pt1 | contig 30582 bp, 17 predicted proteins | sample MGYA00243534_ERZ654079 | MGnify/ENA primary metagenome ERZ654079 (study PRJEB26926, sample SAMN06164994) | human gut metagenome | biome: ENVO:00009003; feature: ENVO:2100002; material: ENVO:00002003...
CGAGATCCTGAGATGTCTCGTGGGCTCGGAGATGTGTATAAGAGACAGAATAAATGGGGCTTGCTCTATTGCCCTCGAGGAGGATGGAGGAGCAGTGCGCGCTGGACTAAGATAGAGAAAGTTTTGCGCCAACTTCATGTGGACTATGATTTCGTGCAAAGCGAGAATCAGAAAAGTGTAGAGCGTCTGGTTAAGATGTTTATCAACAATGGCTATAAGACAATCGTTATTGTGGGTGGAGATTCTGCATTGAATGATGCAGTAAACTGTCTGATGCAGGTAGATGCTTCCGTAAGAAACCAGATTGCGCTGGGTATTATTCCTAATGGACTGATGAATGACTTTGCTCATTTCTGGGGATTTGATGATAGTGATTACGAACAGACTATCAAATGGCTCCAGCAGCATCGTGTGCGTAAGATAGATTTAGGTTGTATCCGTTATCAGAACAAGAAGGGGGAAAACTGTCACCGTTATTTTCTCAATTGCGTGAATGTCGGTCTGATAGCTGCTATCATGAACTTGCGTCGCAAGACCCATCATGTATTCGGTTCCCGCACCCTGTCGTTTCTCTTCTCATTCGTGCTGATGATTTTCCAGCGATTAGACTATAAGATGCATATCCGCATCAATTCAGATGTCATTAAGCGTAGGGTGATGACCATGTGTGTAGGAAATGCATCGGGATATGGACAGACTCCTAATGCGGTGCCTTACAATGGTCTTCTGGATGTCTCTGTAGTTCATCATCCTGGTATGACCCAGCTCTTTGAAGGCTTTTATCTTTTCGTCAAAGGTAAATTCCTCAATCATAAAAGTGTGCATCCCTATCGCACGAGAGAGGTGGTGGTAGAGGATTCTTCTCATGCGATGATTGGTGTAGATGGTCGATTGATGAAGACGCCAGTTGGGCCTTACCGCATCACGGTGGAGCAGGAAGTAATCAACTTCCTGATACCGCAGTAGTCAGATTAATCTTATTTCAAGAATAATAAGGTTTTAAGAATAATAAGGTGTATCGGAATACAAGTTCCGGTGCACCTTTTTTCTATTGTGCGATTGTTGTAAAGAGGCTACACAAAACTGTGTGTATTCATCTAAGTGACTTAAAATCGGAGAATATTTGCCCTTTAAAAGCTTATAAAACATTAAATATAGCGATTTTCTTAAATTCTTTGCCAAAAAACTTTGTCGTTTCGCTTTTTTTCCTTACCTTTGGATGCAATAAAGTCAACAAAAATATTAAAAACCTTAATATAGATCTATGAGTTATCTAAAATTCGAAAAGGCCCTGATGACCAACCTACAGGAGTCATTGCCGAAGGAGTTGCTTAGAACCAACCGCTCGGGTGCTTATTCGTGCTCTACGATTGTTGATTGTAATACTCGAAAGTATCACGGTTTGCTGGTTGTCCCTATTCCAGAACTGGATGGCGACAATCATGTATTGCTGAGTTCTCTCGATCCTACAGTCATTCAGCATGGCGCTGAATTCAATCTCGGATTGCACAAGTATCAAGGCAACAACTTTAGCCCGATGGGCCATAAATACATTCGTGAGTTTGATTGCGATAAGGTGCCAACAACGCTTTACCGTGTAGGTGGTGTCATCTTAAAGAAAGAGGTCGTTTTTCAGCATTATGAAGATCGCATCTTGATCAGATACACCATGGTGGATTGTCATTCAGCTACCACCTTGCGTTTCCGTCCATTCTTGGCATTCAGAAGCGTGCGTCAGTTTACCCATGAGAATGGAACAGCATCCCGTGAGTATTCAGCAGTGGATAATGGTATCAAGACTTGTATGTATGCAGGTTATCCAGACCTTTATATGCAGTTCTCCAAGAATAATGAGTTTGTTTTTGCCCCAGACTGGTATCGTGGTGTGGAGTATCCTAAGGAGCAGGAGCGTGGCTATGCTTCCAATGAGGACCTTTATGTACCTGGTTATTTTGAGATGCCAATCAAGAAAGGTGAGAGCATTGTCTTTGCAGCATCTACATCTGAAATCAAGACCGGTACATTGAAGAAACTTTTTGATAAGGAAGTGGCAGAAAGAGCCCCTCGTGACAATTTCTTCCATTGTCTTGTCAATGCTGCCCATCAGTTCCACCGTCGTGAGAAAAATGATGACCGATACATTCTGGCTGGTTATCCTTGGTTCAAGTGCCGTGCGCGAGATACATTTATCTCTTTGCCGGGTCTTACCCTCTCTATAGAGGAAAATGACTACTTTGAACTGGTGATGAAGACTGCCATGAAGGGATATCAGGAATTCATGGAAGGAAAGGATATCACGGTGAATATTACCGAATTGGAACAGCCGGATGTTCCTCTCTGGGCAATCTGGGCTCTTCTGCAGTATGCTAAGGAAACCAGCAAGGAGGAATGTCTGAAGAAATATGGTAAGTTCATCAAGAGTGTCATGCTCTTTATCGAAGGCAATCACCATCCTAATCTGGAATTGCATCCTAACGGACTCCTTTATTCTAATGGAAAGGATAAGGCCGTAACATGGATGAACTCTACTGCCAATGGAAAACCAGTAGTTCCAAGAAGTGGCTATATCGTTGAGTTTAATGCATTATGGTACAATGCATTGTGCTTCTGTGCTGCTCTCTGCGAGTTGGATGGCAAGCAAGATAGGCAGCAGCATCTTCTGGAATTGGCTGAGAAGACCAAGCAGTCTTTCCTCGATACTTTCCTCAATGAGTATGGTTATCTCTATGACTATGTAGATGGTAACATGATCGATTGGAGTGTTCGACCTAATATGATTTTCCCAGTCGCTTTCGACTATTCTCCTCTTTCTCAAGACCAGAAGAAGAAAGTGCTCGATATCTGTACACGTGAACTCCTGACCCCTAAGGGATTGCGCTCTCTTTCTCCTAAGAGTGGCGGTTATAATCCTGTCTATGTAGGTCCTCAGAGCCAGCGAGATTATGCATATCATCAAGGTACTGCATGGCCTTGGCTCGGCGGTTTCTATATGGAGGCAAGTTTGAAACTCTACAGAAGAACCCGATTGAGCTTCATTGAGCGCCAGATGGTAGGATATGAAGATGAAATGTCTTATCATTGTCTCGGTACCATCAGTGAACTCTTTGATGGTAACCCTCCATTTGCTGGACGTGGTGCCATTTCCTTTGCCATGAATGTGGCAGAGATTCTGCGTGCACTCGAATTACTCGATAAGTATCAATATTAATAAGGAGGACTGCTATATGAAAGTATTAATGTTTGGATGGGAGTATCCTCCTCATGTATTTGGTGGTTTGGCTACTGCTAACTTTGGTATTTCTCAGGGTTTGCATGCCCAGGGTGACATTGAAACCATACTCTGTCTTCCTCATCCTTTCGGTGATGAGGACCGCAGTGCTTGTAAGATTGTGGCCATGAATAGTGTGCCTATCGCCTGGCGTGATGTCAATCATGATTACGTACAGCAGCGAGTAGGCAATATTATGAATCCGGATGACTATTTCCGTTATCGCGATCATATCTATGCCGATTTCAACTATATGAATGTCAACGACCTCGGATGTATGGATTTTGCAGGTGGTTATCCATCCAATCTCCACGACGAGATCAACAACTATAGCATCATTGCCGGTGTGGTAGCTCGAAGTGAGGAATTTGATATTATCCATGCTCACGACTGGCTGACTTTCCCTGCTGGTATTCATGCCAAGAGGGTGAGTGGTAAACCATTGTGCATTCACGTGCATGCTACCGATTTCGACCGTAGTCGTGGTAAGGTAAGCCCTACCGTTTATTCCATCGAGAAGGATGGTATGGACAATGCCGACTGTATCATGTGTGTATCTGAGTTGACCCGACAGACGGTCATCAATCAGTATCACCAGGATCCACGCAAGTGCTTTGCTATGCACAATGCGGTATATCCATTGAAGCAGGAGTGGCAGGATATTCCTCGTCCTGATCATAAGGGCAAGGAGAAGGTGGTTACATTCTTGGGTCGTCTCACCATGCAAAAGGGACCGGAATATTTCGTTGAGGCTGCCAATATGGTGCTTCATCGTACCCGTAATGTGCGTTTCTGCATGGCTGGTTCAGGAGATATGATGGATCAGATGATTTATCTTGCAGCAGAGCGAGGTATTGCCGATCGTTTCCATTTCCCTGGTTTCATGCGTGGTAAGCAGGTGTATGAGTGTCTGAAGGATTCTGATGTCTATGTCATGCCTTCTGTGAGTGAGCCTTTCGGTATCTCTCCTTTGGAGGCTATGCAGTGTGGTACACCTACCATCATTTCCAAGCAGAGTGGTTGCGGTGAGATTCTTACCAACTGCATCAAGGTAGATTACTGGGATATTCATGCCCTTGCAGATGCCATCTACAGTATCTGTCATAATGAGAGTCTTTTCGACTATCTTTCTGTGGAGGGCAAGAAGGAAGTTGACCAGATTACCTGGGAAAAGGTGGGTGCCCGCATCAGGGACTTATACCTTAAAACCTTAGGATGGAAGTAGGTTAAGTGAAGAGTGAAGAACGAAGAGCGAAGAACTCTTTGTCTTTGCTTGTCATAAAGTTAAACGTTCAAATATCAAGTTTCAAATTATGAAGACAATTTGTTTATATTTCGAGATACATCAGATTACCCATCTGAAACGCTACCGCTTCTTCGACATCGGTACTGATCATTATTACTATGATGATTACGAGAATGAGCGTTCTATCAGCGAGATAGCTGAGAAGTCATATATGCCAGCGCTCAATGCCCTGTTGGAGATGATCCATCAGAGTAACAAGTATTTCAAGGTAGCCTTTTCACTCTCAGGAGTCGGCATGGAACAGTTGGAAATGCATGCTCCTCAGGTATTGGAAAAATTGCAGGAACTGAACGCTACCGGTTGTGTAGAGTTCCTCGCAGAGCCATATTCTCATGGTCTTGCCTCTCTCGTCAATGAGGATAGCTTTGCCAAGGAGGTTAAGCGTCAGGCTTCCAAGATCAAGGAATATTTCGGTAAGGAGCCAACTGTGCTTCGCAATTCATCACTCATTTACAGCGATGATATTGGTTTGCAGGCTTCTCAGATGGGCTTCGAAGGTATGTTGACCGAAGGTGCCAAGCATGTATTGGGCTGGAAGTCTCCACACTATGTTTATCATTGTCCGATAGCTCCAAATCTGAAGCTTTTGCTCCGTGATATCCGTTTGAGCGATGATATCTCTTTGCGTTTCAATAATAGTAGTTGGGATGGTTATCCACTTTTTGCTGATACCTATATCAATGAGATAGCAGCTTTGCCACAGGAAGAGCAGATTATCAATATCTTCATGGAACTGTCTGCACTTGGTATTGCCCAGCCATTGTCCAGCAATATCCTCGAGTTCTTCAAGGCATTGCCAGAATGTGCACGCCAGAAGGGCATCACCTTCTCTACACCTTCAGAGATTTGCAAGAAGATGAAGTCTGTAGGCGAGTTGAATGTACCTGATACATTGAGTTGGGTGGATGAGGAGCGTGATGTCAGCCCATGGCTCGGAAATCAGATGCAGCGTGAGGCTTTCAACAAACTCTATAGTGTAGCCGACCGTGTACGTATTGCTAATGATCCTCGTATCAATCAGGACTGGGATTACTTGCAGGCAAGCAATAACTTCCGTTTCATGACTACTAAGCCAAGTAATGTGGGTCTTGACCGTGGTATCTATTCAAGTCCATTTGATGCTTTCACAAATTACATGAACATTCTGGGCGACTTCCTCAACCGAGTAAACTCTCTCCATCCAGAGATGGACAATGAGCAGCTCGATAATTACATGACCAGTGTCACCAATATGGAGGAGGAGATAGAGATGAAGGATAAGGAAATCACCCGTCTCCAGGCTAAGTTGGACAAGATAGAAAAGGAAGTAGAGAAACTGCGTGAAGCACAGAAACCAGCCAAGTCTGCTACAAAGAAAACTGCGACAAAGAAGGCAGCTGCCAAGACAGCAGCAAAACCTGCTGCCAAGAAAACTACTGATAAGTAGGAATGAGATTCTTCAGGAAATCCCTGAAGAAAAAAAATATAAAACAAGGAGGGTGTGTCATAAGTCTGTGACGCACCCTCACGTTTTTTGAGTGATATAGTGTTTTATTACTTTGCAATATACTTTCTGTTGTTGTGGATATAAATACCCTTGTTGAGAGCCTGCAAATCGCTTGTAGAAGCGTTCTTGATTACCAGGCGACCGCTGAGGTCATAGACGTTGTTGTCCGCCTTGTTTTTATTATCTAATGTGATACCAGCTATAGAGTTGGTTGCTTCAGTATAAAGAGTAAATGCCAAAATGCATTGTTTTACTTTCGGTGTGAATGTCAACGTGTGCTCTACAGGAGAATTAAACTCCACTGTATAGTTCTTCACGCTCTTGTCCTTTGGGAAGGCATAGGCTGTTGCATCATAGCTTGTACCATTAATCTCGCCGATATAGGCATCTGCATCAGAATAGTTGTTGCGACCCTCAATATCCATCTTGGTTATCTTTACTCCATCAGGAATAATGATGGTGTATTGGTTTGCACTGTACTTGATGTAGTTTGTACCAGAACCAATATCATATGTCTTTCCTTTTTCATTGCTGATGGTGAAACCATTGCTGAAAGAACCTGCTGTTTTATCAGTTAGGGTCTTTGAGTTCAAAGTGAAAGGACCTTTTGTATCTGTAACCGTAGAACCTGTTGAGGTTGCATTGCATTCATCTGTCCATGATGAATCATATTTCTGAAGCCAGATAGCACCACTGCTTACTGTAATCTTGGAGTTGTTTTTGAATACGAGATTATCCACGAAACGGATATCGATACCCTTCTTGGCTGATATCTGTACGTTGTCGAGTGTCACGTTCTTGATGTGGCTCTCAGGGCGACCTACCAGGAAGATGGCATTGCCATCGCAAACATCTGTAGTCTTCACGTTCTGAAGTAGAATGTCGGTGTAGGTTGGGGTAGTGCTATCCAAGGCTCTTGCATTTGCCTTATCTACGGCAGGATCACTGTTGTAGTTCTTGTCGTAGAAGCAGTCGATAGAGAATGGATTCCTCACGTTGGTCATGGTGAAGTTGGTAAACTTCCAGTCTTCCTCACCACCGCCACGGAGGGTACCGTCGCTATTGATACCAGTCTTCATGCGGATACCTGCAGTGGTACCATTCATGGTAATCTTATCAAACCATACATGCTTGATGTTCTTAGTATAGCTACCGATAGAAGCACCATGCCCTGTTCCGAAGTCGCAGTTCCAAACGTGGATATACTGTGCGTCATTGTCGCAAACTACGTTGTCATCACCTGTACTGATGTTGCAGTTGTAGATGTTCATGTGGTGTCCCCAGATAGAGATACCGTCTGTGTTATGAGAAGGCTGTTCTGTCTTGGTTTCTGAAGAAGGGTTATAGATGGTTACATTATGAACAGTTCCATTGTTGGCTCCATTGCTGTTACTTAAGGTAATGTTGACACCTGGAGTATTCTGGATCTTGAGATTGCGAATCAGGAATCTGCTGCCTTTCTCGAAACGGATCATAGCTCCTGGATTGAAAGTCTCTTTGTTGTCGCGAGCCTGCCACCATCGAGTTCCTTGTCCATCAATGATTGATGTCTCGCCTTCACCCTCTATGACAATGTCGCTTTGATTCTTATTCTTACAACCAATGAATACAGTCTTATTATTTGGAGCCTTGCCGTATTCTACGAGCTTCAAGGTGGCTCCAGCGCAAAGGTGGAGTACAGTCTTAGACTTGATGCTGAGCACCTCTGTCTTGCTGGTCATCTGGTCTGTGCTACCAAACATCCAGGTACCCGCTGGAATTACGACCATACCGCCAGTAGTAGGAACAGCATCCAGGGCTTTCTGAATAGCCTTGGTGTTATCTGCTGCCGATGTAGATGCACCATAGTCTTTGATGTTCAACGTATTTGCTGGTGTGATGGCTGGCAATTGTGGTAATTCAACTGCCGTCCATCCTTCAGGAGTATTCTGGGCATTTCGCTCAGAAATAATACCAGTAAAAGTCTGGGACTTGGCAATGCCTGGCAGAGCCAAGAGTGCTGAAAGCACGATGGTTTTGATGATTGATTTTCTCATTGTAATTTAGGCTAAATTTTATTTGTGGCAAAATTACAACTATTCTTTATAATATAAGGTATAATCATCTCAAAATAATACGAAAACGATTGCGTAGTAGAAAAAAGTGCAACGCTCAAGTCGAACATTGCACTTTCTATGTGTTTATGAATTTAGCTTCTTGATTTCCTCTATAGATAATCCTGTAGATGGGGAAATGATGTCTATTGGTGTATTTAAAGCAAGAAGTTTGAGGGCGATTTCTTTGGTCTTTTCTTTTTCTCCTTCCGCTCTTCCTTCCGCTCTTCCTTCCGCTCTTCCTTCAATTCTTCCTTCTGTTAGTCCATCTTGATATCCCTCGTCATGGCTGGTTTCAAAGAGACTCTTCATGTGTCTAACCGCTTCTAAATGGCGGAAATAGGCTTGCTTGTCTTTTTGAGAGAGTGAATCCACACGCAGACGTTCTCGTGCTTCTGGTAATCCTGCGGCAGTAGCTTTTGAACTGATAGAGCCAGTTTTAAGAAATTCTATCCATTCATCAAGTGGAGTGGTCGCTACCTTGTCAAAATCATTGACACGTAGTATGTAGTATTCTGGGAATAAGTCTCCTGGACCCTTCCTTAGCTCTAAATCTTTGTCCTTGATGCCAAAGAATTTCTCATTCTGTCGGATGGAGAGCTTAAGAGTATCATGTGGTTCGTGCTCACCGATGAACTCGGTTTTGCCATGGTAAACATAATCTTTGCCTTGTCCCAGTTTAAAATACACAATATAGATAGAATATACCTTGCTGACAGCTTCGTATGGTTTGACAAAACCAATATACTCTGTTATTGCCTTAGATGCATCATAGCGTATACGGTGGTAATAGGTTACTTCACGGCTATTTTGTACTTCAATGATGCATAATTGCCCATCTTCGCTTTCTGCCAGAATATCGGCTCGGTTATATTTATCGTATTCGTCTTCTTGGTTGCTTTCGCTTTCCAGAAAGCGGTGAATCTTAAATTTCTTTCCAAGTAATGAAGATAAGAAACCTTCAAGCACAACATAGTTTGTCTTGTTGCGCAGCAGACGTTTCATCGCCCAGTCGAATCTTATATAGTTTTCTCCGCTCATTGTCATTTCTTATTTGCTTAATACTTCGCTGCAAAGATACGCTTTTCTTTCGTGACTTCCAAGAAAAGTTTCAAAAAATATAAAGATGAGTATTTTTAAGATGTTCGCTGAATATAGTTTTGTTCAAAAACAAAAAAAAGACTATACCCATAGGAAATATACTCCAGAGGTATAGTCTTTAATTATCTCACTTTGTATGGTCTGGTCAAACGATACAATAACTCATCTTGATTTTTGCTTAATACCATCTTGGATCACCAAACTGGTATGTTTGCAAGATTTCATCTGTGATTGTGAAATCACCATTGCTTGGGTCCTTGAATGGATTTGCATCCAGAACTTTACCTTCCTTGTCGAATGCAGTCAAGCTTGTTTCTGTATTGTTTGGATCTTGTTCAAGCATATTCAAGCAATTATAATAATAGTTGTTGCTATATGTTGGAGTTCCCAATGCAGATGTATTACTAAATCCACGTTTGTTGATAAAGTTGGCAACTACGTTGTTTGTAAAGGTATTTGTATTACCCTTGAAACGAATGTAGAAGAACATGTGGTTTGAACCACCATTACCAACATTATAGAATGTACACTTATCAACGTAAGTTTCCATCTTTGCATTAACAGAAGAAGATGCATCGTCGCCACGGAAGATCTGACGTTTTGGAGCACACTCATAGAAAGTAGAATTTGTTACGTTCAAGCTGTTCCAACCGCCCTTACGGCTATCGATGAAATCCTGTCCATTGTTTGTATCCATGTGGTGAATGAGACAGTTGTCAATTGTGATATTGTCAATAACAGCAGCAACATTGTTGTAGATAAAACTCTTGTTTTCGAAGTTGCGGATTTCACAACCCTTGAGGGTCAACTCGCTGTAGCTGCCTGCACCCTTAAACTCGATAGCAGAGTTTGAATTACCTGTACCATCCAAGATAATCTGATAGAGCATAAGTGATGCCTCATTGGTCAAGTGGATGTTTGCATTCAATATTGGTAAGCTTGCTGAATTCTGAGCACCAATCTTTACACTGTTTGAAATGACCAGATTAGTACCTGATAATTCGTAAGTACCAGGAGCCAATGCAATCTTGCTACCTGGAGCTGCATTCTGAATAGCACTTACCCAATCATCAGATGGAGTGATTACTGTAGCATCACTGAAATCGATGTTAGTTGTAAATGTAGCATAACCACGAGTCTTTTCACCCAACTTCAAAGTTACCTTATAAGTAGTTTCTGGGTCAAGACCAGATACCAGAGCAGAGCCAGCTGCAATATCATCAGCTGTCAGAGTATAGGTAACTTTTTCTGCGGTAGAACCTGCACTTGATGGAGTGCAGATAATCTTATCAACCTGAAGACCAGCTAACCATGTCAATTTAACAGCCTTGCTTTGGATATCGCCAGACTTTACCTTGTTCATGTTTTGCTCAGGATTAGTTGTCTTCATAATTTCAACCCACTTAGAATTGCGGTTTTCGTTATTTTCATCGAGAGCTCTTACACGAATGTAGTAATCAGTTTCACCGATTAATGAAGTCAGTGTACATGTGTTGTTTGTAGTTGTTGTCTTTACAGCTGGTTCGTTGTTGTCGTAATCATTGTTGTCTGCATAGGCTTCAATTTCATACGCTGTAGCACCTGTCATTTCATTCCAGTCAACAACAATATCAGTGTTGTTGGTAATACGAGCAGTGATACCTGTAGGGGAAAGTACTCTGTCAAGTACTAAGTCCTGGATATCATCAGGATCGCTGCATGAAGTAAATGCCGTGCTGCCGAAGCACAAGGCTGCGGCAAGGGCACTTATATAGAATATATTCTTTTTCATTGTTTAATAGTCTTGAAGTTATTAATACCAAGAGTAATTTTTAAGACTTTCGTTGTCATTGAGGTTGACATTGAAGATAGGCCAGTACTGGCGCTTGTCAGGGTCCTGTACATAAAGATAATCCTTGACATCATCAAGTGAATTAGCCTTAATCCATGTAGCAGCATCGCCCTTACTGTCAGCATATTCTGTGTAACCTTCTGGATCCAATTCAGTTTCACCATAGTTCAAACCATAGATAACCAATTTGGCATTAGCAGTTGTGTAAGATACATCTCCACGTGACCAGCTATATGGTACACGCTTGTAGTAAACATGACCTGATAATTGGCTATATGGATGTTCTGCATCGTAATCCTCCAAGTTGACAATTGCGTTCATCTTTGCCTTAGCTTCGTCCATCTTGGTCTTCAAAAGTCCCCAGCGAATCAAGTCAGCCTTGCGGATAAATTCACCAGCAAACTCAAGACCACGCTCTTTTACGATAGCATTAAACATGGATTCTTTACTTGCAGAAACTTGATTGATATATGAGCTGACGTCACCACCCAAGGCACGCTTGTGAATTTTTTCGAGATAAGGAGCTGCAGCGGCAGGACCATTCAACTCATTTTCCAATTCAGCACGCATCAGAACAACATCAGCATAACGCATATAGAGTCTGTTGATACCATCATCATTACCAGCTGGGATCAAACGGTTGGTCCACTCATAGCGGAGTTTACCAAAGCTCCAACTCTTGAATGACTGCAACTCTTGTTTACCTTTATTCCATTGGAAAGGACAGCAGGTAACATCACGACGGGTGTCGTTCTTGTCATACTCAAAATAAAGAGTAGGAACAGGACCCACTTGGCTACCTTGCTTCATGGTTGTCATTTCATCTTCTGAGTTATGCTTGATACCGAATGTGTACATCATACGGCCACGAGCAGGAGCGTTGCTGTAACCAATCTCAAACAAAGATTCACTACCAGCTGCGATGATGTCACCAGAGATACCATTGTTGTTCCAGATATCTTCAAAGTTAGACTTCAAGGCAACATACTGTCCTTCAACACCCATTACATCCTTACAAGCTTGGAGGGCAATAGGATAAAGTACTTCCTTACTCAATTCTGGGTCTGTGCTTAAACGGTTTTCACCATCCATGCGTTGTGCATAACCTGCAGCCTGCATACAAACTCTTGCTAAGAGACCTTTAACAAAAGCCTTATTAACACGTTCAACGGTTTGAGTAGCCTCCAATTCGTTAGGCCATGCGCACAAGTCCTGAGCTTCTTGCAAATCAGTAATAATCTGCTTGTAGATAACGTCACGATCAGAGCGTTCTGCGTACATGTTTTCAGAATTTACAGGCTCAAAACGAGCAGGAACATCACCCCACATGTTAATCAAATCTACATACTGGAGAGCACGGAGAGTAAGAGCCTCACCTAAAAGCTGCTTGTTTTTTGCATCAGACAAATCTGCATGTTCTCTTAAACCTTTGATGGCAAGATTTGCACGCTCGATAGCTGCATACATTTTAGCCCAAAGGTCAGTACCTGTTGCTGTATTCATCTGGTCGTTAGCAGTTTGTGCATTGTATGTTGCCAAATCAGCTTTACCATCAGCCTTATTTGAGTTTCCATAGAATTCAACATCGGTATTATAGCCATACCATACAGAACGAGCACGATAATTTTGCTCACCGAATTCTTGGTAGATATTAGCGATAGTTCCTTCAGCATACTCATAAGTGCTGAAAATATTCTTTCCATCCAAGGAAGAATCTGAACTTTGATTCAGAAAATCGCTACATGAAGTTAGACCGCCTGCCATCAATACAGCGGCAAAAGTTTTAACTATGATATGTTTCATTGTAGTGTCTTATTAGAAATTCAAGTTGAAACCAATAACAAACTGACGGCTCTTAGGATATGCAGAATAATCTACACCTGGTGTCAAAGCTGTCTTGTTACGAGAAGATACCTCTGGATCAAATCCTGAGTAACCTGTAATGCAGAATACATTGTATGCAGTTGCATAGAAACGCAAACTGTTGATACCTACACGCTTTGTTAAAGTCTGTGGCAAGGTGTAACCCAATGTGATTGTTGCAAGGCGGAGGAATGAACCATCTTCAATTGCCCAGTCTGTCAATACATAATTGGTATATGGAGACCACATTGTTGTGTTTGCATTCATTGCAGCCAACTGCTCTGGATCATTGCAGAGAGTACCGTCTGCATTGAGGTTGGTCCAACGCTTGCCATCAGCCATTATATCCAACATGTTACGATAGTAATATTGTGAAGCTGAAGTGTATTCAATCTTGTTAGCATTGTAAACATCGTTGCCGATGCTATATGTGAAATTTGCATTCAAGTCGAAGCCGTAGAGACGACCTGAGATGTTGAAACCACCAGTTGCAACAGGATTCGTATCACCAATCTTAACGCGATCATTGTCATCTACACGATAATCTTGGTTTTCACCATCACCTTCGTTCATGTTTTGGAGTTTCAATGCACCTGGACGAAGGTAGCTTGCACCGATTACCTTGCTATCATCAGATACACCTTCCTTAAGAATCCACTTTTTCTTTACTTCGTCATAGCCCTCAAAGTCACTTACTTCATAACGGCCTGCAACCTTATAACCATAGATTTCACCTACAGCACGACCAGGTTTAACAATGTAGTCGTCCTGAATCTGGGTAGAAGCCCAGTTTGAAGAAGCTTTGTATTGATCCAAAGAACCTAAGGTCTTCACCTTGTTCTTGTTGAAACCGATATTTCCACTGATGCTCAATGCATAATCTTTCTTGTTAATGGCGTTCCATGTAAGAGAGATTTCTAAACCCTTGTTCTCTGTTTCGCCTAAATTGCGATATTGGTAGTCATAACCAGAACCAGATACAGGGAAAGCAATCAGCAAGTCTTTGGTTGTATTCCAATATGCTTCAATGCTACCAGTCAACTTACTCTTGAAGAGTGTAAAATCAAGTCCGATATTACGGGTAATTGTAGTCTCCCAAGTCAAATCAGGATTTGAAGCGAATGTACCAGACTGACCAGATGCCAGACCGCTTGTCCAGAATGAATTGAATTGGTTCAACCATGTAGAGTTGCTTGAACTCCAGATAGGTGATGTCTGGTCTGCAGGAATGTTGTTGTTACCAGCAGTACCATAAGAGAAACGGAGTTTCAAGTCATCAAGCCAGTTGGTTGTCTTCTTCATGAATGGCTCAGATGAAATACGCCAAGCAACAGCTGCTGATGGGAAGTATCCCCAACGGTTTCCCTCAGAGAATTTAGAAGAACCATCGGCACGGAATGTAGCGCTCAAAAGGTACTTATCCATAAAGTTGTAGTTAGCACGACCGAAGAATGACAAGAGGTTGTCATCTGCATTATTGTACTTGTTTACAAAATATGGCGTACCCTGTGAAGACATTGCCCAAGCCTGAGCGGCAGTAAATGTAGTTGGGAATAAATTCAATCTATCCTCATTGACATTACTCTTCTTGTTGATTGTCTCTTCACCCAAGAGAATGTTCAGACTATGATTTTTGTTCTTGATAAGATTCTTAAAGTCATAGTTCAATGTATTGGTATTGCGGACTGTCTTACGCTGAGTGTCGATGAAGTAAGCCATAGGGTGGGTACCCTTTGAGTCAACACTGTTAGTACGTGCATTGTAGGTTGATGTACCATAGTATTTTTTGTCAGTATTGTAGTACCAGTCCAAACCGAATTCACTCTTGAACTTCAAGTTCTTGATGATTTCCCATGTGAAGCTACCATTCATGTTGAAGTTCTGGCGGCTCTGTTTTCTATCTGTATCATATACAGAAGTAATAGGGTTTGTCAACTGAAGATCTGGATCGTATCCATCACTCAAGTCAGCAAAGTTGAACATAGGGTAAATCATAACGTTCTTCATACGTGAGTCTGCTGTAGAAACCTCGGACTTGCTCTCATTAGCACCTGCACCATTGACAAGTGTATTAGAATAACGCATAGAGAAATCTACAGAAACCTTCTTGTTTACCTTGTGATTTAACTTCAAACTCAAGTTGTCACGGCGATAAGAAGAACCGAGCATGATAGCCTTATCATTTACGTGTGCATAACCGAAATTGAATTTTGTCTTTTCGGAACCACCAGTAATAGAAAGGTTGTGGTTGAATGTGTTACCTACACGGCCGAATACCTGATCTTGCCAGTCATTCTCAGCTGCATTTTCATAAAGGTCACGATCTTCCCAATTACCGAAGAGGTTGGTATATTTATCTTCATTGTCACGCAAGAGCGCATATTCACGCTGCCATTTTACGTAATCACTACCTGAAAGAGTATTTAAGGTCTTAGCCATTTTCTTCCAAGAATAGTAAGCATTGTAAGATACGTTTACCTTGCCCTCTTTACCACTCTTTGTAGTAACGAGGATTACACCATTTGCACCGCGGGAACCATAGATAGCTGTTGAAGAAGCATCCTTCAAAACTGTAATATCTTCGATTTCTGAAGCAGGGATATCGCTGATACTTTCTACAGGGAAACCATCTACAATGTAGAGAGGAGTATTATCGCCAGTGATAGAACCACCACCACGTACTCGAATCTTCATTTCTGCATCAGGAGAACCTTCTGTTGCTGTAATCTGCACACCTGCCATTTTACCTTGAAGAGCTTCTGTAGCATTGGCTACAGGTACAGCCTCAAGAGCTTTGTTATTTACTGTAGCTACAGAACCAGTCAAATCCTTTTTCTTAACAGATCCGTAACCGATAACCACGACGTCATTCAATGTTGTAGCATCGTCCTCAAGTTTGATGTTTACAACGGATTTGCCAGATACGTTAACTACCTGTGGTTTCATGCCTACGTAAGAAACCTTCAATTTTTTACTATTGCCTTTCAGCGTGATGGTAAAGTTACCATCAATGTCTGTAACACCACCATTGCTAGCTGAACCGTCTTCGATGACAGAAGCACCGATTACAGGCTCACCAGTATTGTCGGTGACATTACCTTTGATCACTGTTTGCGCAAAGCCATTGGCTGACATAGTCAATGTAGCTGCAAAGAGCGCAAATCTAAGTTTTTTTAAATTACCAGACATACACTTTTGGTTAGATTAATATTTAATAGTTTTCTTTTTTATAATTTTGTAGACTAAGCAAAAACTAAAAATACAATTAGATTGCTTCGTTTCGTATGCAAATTTATGAAAAATAATTCTAATAATCATGCTTTTTCAGAAAAAAAATGACGTAAACGTTTGCGAAATTAAAAGAAATATATAGAATTACATTTGATAAAAAACATAAATCCCCAACAAGAGTACGCCGATTTTTATTCGGTTTCCTCTTATTGAGGATGCTTATGGTCTAATATATTTCAATAACTGTTTCAGTACCGCTTACTTGACAATCACTTTGCTTGTCTTCTTGCTTCCATCCTTGAAAGTCTTTACGATGATGTTGATGCCTTTCTGGAGGTTAGAGAGTTGAGTGCCGTCAGCTGCAAAGATTGCTGTCTTGATGACTGTTGTTGCTGTTGTCATGGTGCTATTGATTCCTGTACTAACAGTACCGTTTGCTGTACCGAAGCCACCCATATCATTTGCAGCACGAACTGTGAAGGATGCTTTGTCATCATTTACAATCAATGAATTCTCTGTAGTCAGCGTATAGAATTTTCCATCTTTTGCTACGAGATACATCTTTGCATCACCAGTCCATGAAAGTTTGCCGTCCTTTAATGTTGTGACTGTGGCAGTTGCCTGAGCTGCTTTAGCTTCTGGTTTCCAGTCGCCGAATACCGCATCGAGGGTGTATGTTGCTGCTTCTTCAGCAGTCAGGATAATGTTCTCTTCTGCCTTCTGCTGAGTAGCACCAGAGTTCTTGAAGATTACTTTCTTCTCTGCAGGAGAGAATACGTTACCTTCTGCGTCCTTCAATACGTCGAGGCGGAACTTGTCTGCCATCGCATCGCCCATCGCGTTGATGGTGAAGTAAGCGTACTTCTTGTCATCGTTCAGAATCTCATCCTTTTGGTTCACGGTTGTGTTGAGCCAGGTAAGACGGGTGATATTGTTCCATGAACGACCAAGACTGAAGTTTGCAGCTTTGTTTTCAATGGTACAATCTTTGAAGATGTATCCCCATTCACTCTTGCTGTTAGGAGCTGCAATCACATCCTCACCGTTCTTTTCGCCTTCCTTGCGACTCTCGTTTACGAAGAGTACACGGTTGAAATATACATCGCCGCCACCACAAACGTAGTCCACGGTGCCGTGAATCTCTGAATCCTCAAAGTAGAACTGGCCCTTGCCGTTTGGCTCATTGCTATAGTAGGTATCCTGGTAAGAGAGCATCTTCACATTCTTGCAGATGGTCTGGGTACCACGATCCTGGAGGCAGACAGCACGACCGGCTGAACCGCTCTTGTAGTATTCCAGTGCATTCTGTAGGGTGACGTCCTGCATATAGAGGTTGTTGCTTGTGTTGAGAAGGGTAGCGGTGGTACCGATGCCCTCGTTCTCGATAGCAGGCTTGTTGACGATGATGGTCTTGTCCATGCTCTCACCGATGATAGAGATGTTGTTACCGCTAATCTGAGTGAGGCACTTGTCTCCCAAATCGTATGTTCCGTCTGGTAAGAAAATGTATGAACGTGGAGCGTCTGTTGCTGCGTTAGCTGCATTGACGATTTCCAATGTTGTGCTGAAACTCTTAGCATCGCCTGCCTTTACTGTGTACCAGTTACCATCTTGAGCATAGGCTGGTTCTGTCATGTTCACAATGCTAAGGCTGTGGAGGTAAGCATTAACGGCGAATGTAAGTGTGTACTCGCCACTTTCTGTAGAGCTGTTCTGCAGGATTGTGCTGATACCATCCTTGTTTGCCTTAGCCTCTACACTTGCAATCTTATTACCTTTGGGGTCTGTCAATGTGATTTCGCCTGTGGTTGAATATTGGCAGAGATCCAATTTCAGGTAACCCTTGCCACCCATCAAGATTTTAATCTTGTCACCAGCAGCAAAAGTCCAGCCATGTGTTTTATCGTGCCATTTACCATTGCCTTCTACACAGAATGCTTCATGGTCGTCTGCACAGAAACCTTCCTTCTGAAGATTGAAGTCGTAGCGAGCTGTTGTGTTGGCTGTTTCGATGTCGGTAACGACTGCATAGAGTTTTGTATCTGATGTAATCACTGATGATGTCGTATATTTCTTTTCATCCTGCTTTACAGATGTTGCCCAGCCGCGGAATTTCTTTCCGTCAGTTACGGTCACCTTTCCTTCTGCCTCTTTATCGAAAGAAGCGATTGTAGCATCCTGCTCAACCTTTTGGGTGCCGATAGCTGTTGTTTCGTCTATATCATAATAGGTGAGGGTGAAGTCTGGCTTGAAGCCTACAGTCAACTCGTATATTGCTTCATCACCATTAGCTTCTACCACGATTGAAACGACTGTTTTCTGATTGTTTCCCTCTCCGGTAGTAGTATAGGTTGTACTCTTGATGGTTCCGTTGTCTGCTGTGATTTCTGTCAGAGGGTTGGTCTCTGAAATGAGATTCGCCTTCTTTGAGACAAGAATAGTTGCCAATTGCTTGCCAGTAGCATCCTCGTTGAAGATATCTACTGCTTGATATTTTTCTCCGTTGAGGCTGAAGCTTCCGAGCATTGGAGTCTTGCTCATATCTACATTGCCATAGATAGTCAGGTCGGTAACGTAAGCGTTCTGACCGAGAGCAAAGTTCTCAAACTTGATCTGACAATTGGTGCGGTTTACGTCGAGTGTCAGATCCTCACCACTTGCTTTTGCGATAGATACGTTGTGGATTACTACCCAGTCTTCATCGCCGTCACCTTTGACAGAAACCTTGATACCACGTTTGCCGCCTGTAGCCGCCTGGTGCAGTGTAATCTTGGTGATGTTAGCCAAAGCAGATGTTACTACGTTAGGTTCTGCAGCCTTGTATTCGCCAGTATATTTGGCTGTCTGCATGAAACCGGTAACTTCTGGGAACTTAGTGTTGGTACCTGTTGGATAAACACCTACACCGTTGAATGTAAAGCTGAGTTCCTCCTTGCTGTAGAGGGTTTTCACGTTTACCACTTCGTCTGTAGCTTTACTGCGGTCGATTTCTTTCCAGTTGGTGAAATCTGTAGAGTAGAGAGCCTTTTCTTGAATAGCACTTACTTGTACTACCTTTATCTGATAGAGGTAACTGGTGGCTGTTGCAATTACTTCAACATAGCCTTGAGTTACTTCTGCAGAAGTGGCTTTGTGTTCTGTTACATCTGTAGTTGCTGCAATACCACCTACCGTATAATTGTGATAGTTAGGATAACTTGTCACTGTGACTACATCTTTGGCAGACTTCACTGGAATCTGAAGTTTTGTGCCTGCATTAAACTGGGCATCACTTGTTCTTCCCGTGAGTTTGCCAGTTGTTGCATCAACGCGCATAATGATGCCATCCATTGTTGAGTTTACCTCACCAGTTTTGCCTTCAAAATTAGTTGCTGCGTTGATTCCTCCTGGCTTGTTGTTCTGGAAGTCCCAAATAGCAGTAACATCTTGTGCTTTTGCAATGCATGCAAAGACAAGTAACAGACTAAGCAGTCCGAATCTCAGTAGATTTCTTTTCATTGTTTGTTACTTTTAGGTTTAAATTTATGATGTTTGTATATTTATGCTTGTGTAGTTTACTTGTTTGCTCAAGTAGATTTCCGCAGCAAAAATACAACAAATATCTGTAATATGTATATAAGATACCGGTGAAACGCACGTAATCGTTTGCGTGAGATTTCTCTACTTTTCTGTTCTATTTTATCAGATAATGTGTTACTTTTGCAAGCGAAAATAAGCTAATAACTTAAATATTCAAACAAATTACAGATTAATAAACTTAAAACGTAACGATTATGAAGAAATTCTTTACTCTTATTGCAGCTGTCGCTATGGCAGCAAGTATGAACGCTCAGACTTTGTCGTTCGATACTGATTATGCAGCTGGTTCTGTGCCTGCAACTTTTTCTACTAAAGGTTTGGTGTTGAAAGTTGTTGATACTGCTGCTAAATTTGTTGTAGATCCGAATTCGGCTTATTTTGGTACTGCTGATTCTTATCAGAAGTTTGATAAAAGATTGAAATCTGGTGGAAAGTCTTCATCAAAGAATAATTTGACTCTTACTTTGCCTTCAGATGGTACTCTTAAAGTATATGCTCGTACAGGATCTTCTTCTGCTACAAACCGTAATGTTATATTGACACAGAATGATGCAGAATTGGCTAATAAGATACTCTTAGAGTCAGAGGCTGTTTCTGTTAACATGCTGGTTGATGGAGTAGAGGTAGCTAAGAAAGTTTATCCTGCTGTCTCTGTTGCAGTAAAAGCGGGTGATGTGTCTATCACTTATCCAGCAGGTAGTATCAATTTCTATGGTTTTGAATTCGTGGCTGCTGGCACTACTGGCATTTCTGATATCCAAGCTCCAAAGTCTTCTAAGGATGGCGCAACATTCAATCTCTTAGGTCAGAAAGTTGCAAATGATGCTAAGGGTATTGTTATCAAGAATGGTAAAAAGTTCATTAATAAATAATTTCCTTTTGAAAGCGTAAAAAGGTTAATCATAGGTTTAAGGATATAGTTTAGTTACCCCCTGTCGGCAATATGCTGGCAGGGGATTTTTATTTGTTTTATCTTGCGATATAATCTATCTTTTTCTATGATATGGTATGGTTCCGACAAGGTTATCCTATTTGATAACCTTGTCGGTCTTTATTGTCCCATTCGTCAATTCTATCTTTCTGATGTTTACTCCTTTATTGGGAGTGGGTAATTTTGTACCATTCTGGGTATAGTAGGTGATGGATTTGATGGCGTTATTGCCTACTTCCTGGTCATTCTCTATCTGAGAAATTCCGGTGGAAATGGTGGTTGGATAATACTCATCTACTCCTGAAAGGGCATTTTGGTTTTCTGCCTTCATGATATTCTCTACCAGAGAGTTGGCATAGACTTCGATATTTTTATAATAACCCTTTTTGTCGAGCGAGTAGGTGAGAGCATCGGAAGCGTCGTTTGGATTCAGACCATTCGCCTTTTCCCATTCATCAGGTATGCCATCCTTGTCTGTATCAAAGTCTGCAGGACGTGTGCCTGTTCCGAAGTTCGCTTCCGTATATCCTTTCACATCTGATACCTTGTCGATGATACCTGGAGAGTTGGTGATGCTACCTTTGTAAGTAGCGGTACCCGTCTTGGCTTCTTCCATGTATCGAGCATCTATTTCGTCGCGATAGAGGGATGCTCCTACATAGGCTAAAACCTTTTCGTATGCTTCAGCAGCAGAGTGGGTGGTTACTTGTCCTGTTGGAGCAGGTTCGTCCATCTTAATCTTGACACAAGACTTGCCGCTGATGGTGGTATGAGCCACTGCATCGCCATAGAAGTTGTTGGCATCCGGACTATAGTATTCACCGTTTAGGCTTGGAATACCCTTGTCATAGCTGACACCTTTCCAGTCTTTATTAGCAGTTTTTGAGCCTTTGGTGGTCTCGGTCGTATTACCATTAATGTAATAACGACTGGTCATGTCGTATAATTCTGGATGATTTTTGTCGGAGTTACTCTGTGTAGAAAGTGTAACAAGTGTGATACGGTCTTGGCTTCCTCGCTCTTTACCTGTGCTCACATCTACTTTGAGTCCATTCAGAGTTGTACCTTTCAAACTATGGCTGGGACCAGCCTTATAGTAGTTGTTGACAATATTGATCTGTCCGCCACCAGGACCGCCATAGCAGGTTCCTTGAGCATTATACATCACGCAGTTGCGAAAATCGACGTTCTCTGCCTGTACGGCGTTTTGCCATTTGTAGGTGCTGTATTCCTTGTTGGAAGTATAGCCTGTCCATCCATATCTGGCACCATTGAATCGAGGACCACGGTTCATGAGATGAGCTACAAAGTTATGATGGAAGCTTGCCAGCTTACCGCCCCAGATACCACCATAGCCGTGTGCTCCTTTGGAGTGACCTGGATTGGTGAGGCTTTCGGCTACAGTACACCACTGCATGGTGAAGTTGTTGTTGTCATAGAACGAAGCCACCTCGTCGATACTCCAGCTGAAGGAGCAGTGGTCGAAGATGATGCCGGTCTTGTTGCGTTGCCATGAAGCATCAGCTCCGTCGTTGATGTTCTTCTCCTGTCCACGGCGAATGCGAATGAAACGGATGATGTTGTTGCTACCCGGTTGAACCGTATAATAGCGCAGGGTGATGCCTGGCGAAGGGGCAGTCTGTCCAAGAATCGTGATATTGTCTGCGAATTTAAGGTCAGACTTCAGCGCAATCACACCAGCCACATCGAAGACGATGATCTTATTGCCCGACTTGACTGCCTCTCTGAAAGAGCCAGTTCCGCTGTCATTGAGATTCGTTACGTGTACGATTTTGCCACCTCTACCACCCGTTACGTATCTTCCGTGACCTTCGGCTCCAGGAAAGGCAGGGGCTTGTGCCATGGATGCTGCGCTGATGAGCGAAGCTGCCAATAGTGTAAAAACTTTCTGTTTCATTTGTTTCAGTATGTTATTTTGTTAGATTCTTTTTATCTGATAATTTGTTTTGAAACTAATATATTGACAAAGTTAAGCATAAAATATGTAATAAGTGGAGTTTTCCTTTTCTTTTATATATTTTTATGACAAAATGAGTTTTCTTCAAGCGGTTCTGTTTTTCCAACCCTTACCCCACTTTCATTTTTGCCTGGGCAAGCAATAATTTCTCCTTGCCCACGCAATAAATTTTCCTTGGGCAGGGAAGAAAAATTCGGCTTCAATAAAAAATGCAGTTTATGGAAAAATTAGTTTACATAGGAGTATCAGTTTTAAAGATGAGAGAGTGATGCGTTATGATGAAGTGTGAATGGTAGTGATTGAATGTAGAGAATAAAAAATCCCAGTTTCTCGTCTGTTACAACGTAAAACTGGGATTTGATGTTAGGGGATCTGATAAATGGAATTGTATCCTATCAGATTATTTTGTTTACTTTTACTTCTGGATAAACTTCTTGCCAGCCTTAATAACGACACCCTTGTATTCCTTACCAACCTTCTGACCAGCGAGGTTGTAAGCTGGAGCATTAGCATCTGTTGCCTCGGTTGTAATGTTGTTGATACCTGTTGTTTCGGCTACCTTCTTGGTCATCAAGATCTCTGGTACATCTTTGTAGATTTGACCGAAGAGACCCTGTACGGTGTAAGTTTCACCATCAGTAAGGGTAGCGAGGTCGCTTACTTGGAACTTGTCGTAGAGTTGAACCTTTTGGTCACCATCATTGATGTAGTAATTGGTGCGGGTAGATGTACCTGATGTAACTTTTTCAGTGCTTAACTTTACATCCTTTACGATGACAAGGTCGTTCATGTATTTTTTTGCATTGAGGTCTGCAACAGTTGCAACAATTGGCTGTGCCTCCTCTGTGCTTTCCTGAATGTTGAGATCTTTGTCATTAGTTGCATCATTGGCAACAAGGTAAGGAACGCCATAGCTAAATGCCAAATTAACCTTTACTGAACCTGTGATAGTGCTATTTAAAGGCATATCGAAACCTAAAGTTCTCAACTCTATAGCTGCATCACCCTCGCGAACGTATGTATTAGTTGTTTTTCCATATACGTTGACGTATATTACCTTTGCGTTAGTCAACTTGAGATTCAAGTTTGTGGTAGCAGAAGTATAGTTAGTCAGCAAGTCCTTTACGCTTGGAACATCTTTATAGGTTATAACTGTTCCTGCTAAAGTTACTGTGAGACTCTTTAACTGTGTGTTGCTGGCAATAGTGATAACCACTTTGTTAGCATCTCCTTTCCACTTTCCTTCAGTGAGTGTACCAACATCTGATTTGTTTTTTGCAGCCCACTTACTCTGCTCAAAAGAAATATCGCTTATCTTCTTACCTTCAGGTGCCTCTATTGTCATTGTACCAGAGTACATACGAAGACGAGGTGATGATGCCCAAATACGATTTTCGTTGCTACCAGATGTCTTCTTAGAGATTGTTACCTTAATGCCATCAACAGTACAAGTTGTTGCTTCCTTGAAATCTCCATCATGAGAAGTGCTTGATGAAACACCTGACAGAGTAGGGAACAAAGTCTTGTAATCTTTGTCGAAATCAAAAACAGTTTGTGCAAAACTAACATTGCAGATAAATGCCAATACGGCGATAAATGCATAGCGTAAATAATTCTTCATAAACTTTGAGATTTAAAATTAGTAATATAGTTGATTATCTCTTGTGAAAGTCCTAACACCCACATGGTGCTGTGTAGGAACATCGAATGGGGTGTATTCCTATACACAATGCAAAGATAGTAAAAATATGAATTGGTTGTTTCAAAAAACGTATTAAAAATTGATGAATATACCAAAAAACACAAAAAAAGGTGGAAAAGAACATTAATAAGTCCTTTTCCACCTCAGTATTTTCTGAATTTTCTGTGTATTATAGTTCTCCTGTGTGTTCAGGTAGCTCTATATCAGCAAGTTATTCTGCCTTTAGTCCCTGCTGTTCCATCTCCAAACTTGCCCAGATAAATGGACCTACACCCTTAGGGTCATTGTCACGGATTGGTTCGCTCATGTAATATTCAAAGCTTCCGTCACGCTTATAGTTTGGCTTCTTTACGTATGGACCATCGCCAGGACCGAGACCGCTTACACTGCAGCACTTGGTCAGACTGATGGTCTTGTCAGGGTTCACCTGGATGAATTCCTTCAAGATTCCCTTGTAAGCCTTGATGCCGGCATCACGATATTGTTCTGCGAGGTAACCCTTGCGATAACCCTTCAGGAGTACATAGGCAAACATGCTGGATGCTGTACTCTCCAGATAGTTGCGAGGATCCTTTACGTCCATCACATCATACCATACACCGGTTTTCTTATCCTGATACTTCACGACACTTGCCATCGCCTTGTTGAGCAGTTCGATCACTTCACCACGGCGGGCATAGTCTTCTGGCATTGCATCGAGACATTCTGTCATTGCCATCACATACCATCCCAAGGCTCTTGCCCAGGTATGCTGGCTCTTTCCATTTTCCTTGTCAGCCCAGAACTGCTGATGAGTCTCATCCCAAGCATGTTTCCAGAGCTGAGTCTTCTCATCGTATGTACGCTTGTCAGTCTTGATCATCTGGTCAACGGCATCATCGAGGTATTTCTTTGCCTTCTTTGGTTTCATGGTCTGCACCGCATAGTTGCAGTAGAAAGGCAAGCCCATAAAGATACCGTCGAGCCAAACTTGGTTGGCATAGATAGCCTTGTGCCAATAAACACCTTCCTTGGTACGAGGTTGCTTCTGCAACTGCTTGAAAAGTGTCTTCAGTGCCTTGTCGGTACCCTCAGAAGGGAAGAGGTTGTGCATACGGAGGATGAATTTAGCCGTGCGAACATTGTCGAGATTGAAATCCTCGTACTTGTACCCAGTGATATTGCCCTGTTCGTCAATCATCTTGGCAGGGTATTCCTTCAGGTAGTTGAGGATAGCCTCATTGTTGGCTTCAGCATCCTTTCCCTTGAAAGTGCTCTTGTTGTCCTTATAATATAAATAGGTGTCGAGCATACCTTCCATCTCGATGCCCATCACGTAGCTCCACTTAGGTTTGCTGCTGAAATCAAGCAGGTATGGATGAGCCACACGGCTCATCTCGCTATGGGTAAGCCACTCGCTGTATGCCTGGTATGGACGGTCTTCCTTGTTGAGAACGAGGGAACCGTTGATGAGGAGATTGTCGAACTTCACATCACGGGTCTTGCCGGTAATCTTGACAGGCTGTTTGATGACGCCATCAAACTTACAGTTCTTGACAGTGATATCAGTTACGTTCTCTACCTGGTCACGACCAACGATGAGCACACCATAGTTGCTCTTCTTGCAGGTTACATTTTCCACATACACCTGAGATACGCTTGGTTCAAAACCGCGATAGCAGATCTCCTTTGGCTCGTAATCGAGGTTGATTTTTACGACAGCTTCCTTACATTGCCCCACAGTGACGTTGCGCATGTTGATGTTCTTGATGACACCACCGCGGCAGTTGTTGGTCTTGATGCGCAGGATGCGGTCGAGGTGAGGAGAGTCCATTTCGCAATCTTCGGCATATACATTCTCGCATCCGCCAGAGATTTCACTTCCGATAACCACACCGCCATGTCCATCTTCCATCTTACAGTTGCGGATGATGATGTTTTTGGAAGGTTGGTTCCAGAGGCGACCATCATTGTTGCGTCCGCTCTTGATGGCAATACAGTCGTCTCCGGTATGGAAGATACAGTTCTGGATGAGCACATTCTCGCAAGCCTCTGGGTCGCATCCGTCACCATTAGGTCCTTCATTCCAGATGGTCACACCATCTACGGTGATGTTCTTGGAGAGCAGTGGATGGATAACCCAGAAAGGAGAGTTGAGCATCTTGACACCCTGGATGAGGATGCGCTCAGAACGTACGAAGTTGACGAGCTGTGGGCGCAGCCCTTGTCCCTTACCGAATTTTCTTTCGTCGAAAGGCACACCGTCTTCAGCCTGTTTCAGCAATTTGGCACGTGAGCCGAGTCGCTGTGCTTCCTTGGTTATGCCTTCCTGATAACCGAAACGTGGATGCCCATTCATAGGCCACCAGGTCTCGTTGTTACCACCACCGTCGATGGTACCCTTACCCGTGATGGCGATGTCAGTCACCTTGTAGCCATAGATGCATGGAGAATAGTTCCAGCAAGCCAGACCTTCCCAAGAGGTACGGACGAGTGGATAGAGATTGGTATCGAAAGCGAATTTCAGCGTCGCACCTTCCTCGAGAACGAGGTTGACATGACTTTTCATTTCGATGGCCCCTGTGTTCCAGGTTCCTTTCGGTACAATTACCTTACCGCCACCTTTTCTGGATACCAGAGAGATGAGTCGGTTGATAGCCTTCTGGTTTTGGGCTGCAGACGCATTGGTCTTGGCACCAAAAGAAGAGATGACAAACTGGCGCTCATGAAGTTGAGGCTTTAGAATACTTTGTTCGATCTGCTTGTACTCCTGGTCGTTCCATCCCGATGCAAAAGCGAGGGTAGGGAAGATAAGTAAGGCAAGCAGCAACGTTTTTAAGTGTCTCATGCTTGTTGTTCTGTTTGTAGATTTATATTAAAATTTGATTTAGCTTGGTTTAGAACCTTATCTTTTATAAAGATACTGCAAAGATACGATTTTATTTTGTAATGTACACGCACACAATGTTAAAAAAGTGATTTTGCCTTAAAAAAGTTTGGAGATAATCGGAAAAAGACGTATATTTGCACCCGTAATACTTTGAAGACGTTTGCTTCAAAGTATTCATTTCTGGTTGGCTACGTCCTGTAACCAACCTTTTTTTATGTTAAAATTTTGGTGGTTTCTCAGAATTTTATTATCTTTGCCAACGATAATTAACTTATATTGTGCAATTCTTAAATAAAATAGCCTATTGATTAGACATTTACTTAATTAAAAATAAGAGGATTAAGAAATGAGAAATCTACAAGATTTGACCGACGAGGAGTTGGCCCTTCTTTATGTCGAAGGTAACAATCGTGCCTTTGACTTACTGCTTTCACGCAATGAAGTGAAGTTGTTTACATACATCATGTTCTTTGTGCGTGATCAAGAGGTGGCTAATGACATTTTCCAGGAAACGTTTTTGAAGGTGGTAAGCAAACTTCAGAACCACGAATATTCTGCAAACGGAAAATTCGGAGGTTGGTTGTTGCGTATTGCCCATAACGTCTTGATGGATATGTATCGTGGTCAGCGCTATAAGTATGTCGTTGAATCGAATGACGACAATGATCTGTCTAATATCAGTGGTGAAGATTTGTTGGAAACAAATGCAGAAGTTAATTTGATTAATATCCAGGTTCTTTCAGATGTCAGAAAGATGATGGATCAGTTGCCTATTTTACAGCGTGAAGTAGTGTATATGCGCTACTATCAGCAACTCTCATTCAAGGAAATCGCTGAGGCTACAGGTGTAAGTATCAATACCAGTCTTGGAAGAATGCGCTATGCTCTTCTCAATCTTCGCAGAATGGCTAAGAAGCATGACGTATATCTTCAGTTAGACTAGTATTGGATATGTTATTTCCGGAGGTTTAATCCTCTGGCTGTTTCAATTCTTTAAGGGCATGGATGGTGGGAATAGGATCTGTGCTCTTAAACACGTAACTTCCACTTACCAGTACGTTAACTCCAGCCTTTGCCAGGCGTGGGGCAGTTTCTGCCTGTACACCACCATCTACTTCGATGAGGGCGTTGGAGTGTGATTCCTTGATGAGTTTTCTCAGTCTTTCCACCTTCTTGATGGTGTTCTCGATAAATTTCTGCCCTCCGAACCCAGGATTTACACTCATCAGCAGTACCATATCTACATCGCAGATGATATCTTCCAGTACGCAGACTGGAGTAGATGGATTCAGCGTGACACCCGCTTTCATGCCAGCTGCATGAATCTGCTGGATGGTACGGTGCAGGTGGGTACATGCTTCATAATGTACATTCATCATCATGGCACCAGTCTTGGCAGTCTGCTCGATGTATTCTTCCGGATGTGCTATCATGAAATGCACATCAAGAGGTTTCTTGCAAACCTTGGCTACGGCTTCAAGAACAGGAAAACCAAAAGAGATATTGGGAACGAATACCCCATCCATGATGTCCATGTGGAGCCAGTCGGCTTCACTCTGATTGATCATTTCAACTTCGCTTCTCAGATCCAGGAAATTGGCTGAAAGCAAAGATGGTGATACCAATGTCTTCATATTTTGAGTTCGTTAGTTAAGACAGTACACCTCGTACTTACCATTCCTCTTGATCGTTCGATAGGTGTATGCTATCTGTTTGATAATGCTGATCGTCCTTTTGGATGGTCTCATTTCTTCGGAAGTAAAAACTTGCTTCATAGGCGTTACTGTTATGATAGTTAATATAATGATACTAAGATTCAGTTTGCTTCTTCATCTTTATTAGTATAACGTAAGGTTTTCTATTTTATTACATTTGAAATATTTTTTTTTCTCATCAACATGACTCTTGCCTTATTATATATAATAATGTATAGTGCCTCTAAACACTTGATTTTAATCCCAAAAGTAGCTTTTAATTACTTATTTCTGTTAAATTCTAAAATATTTCGCCAAAAAGTTTGTAGTTTAATAGAAAAAGTGTACTTTTGCAATTGAATTAAAAAATAAACAATATGATGACAACATTCGTATCTTCAACAGCATGGTGGTGGCGTATCTCAAGATTTAAAAAGTCGTGAGACGATAAGCCGTGCGTGGATATGAATCCATGATATAACTTAGGCCTGCCGTACTTACGACAGGCCTTTTTTCATATTTTTACCTCAGGAATGGGGGATTGGGAATAGAAAATAAAAAAATAAAATATAGGAGAATAAATTATGGAAATGAAGGACATTTTGAACAGAATGTTGAATCACGAGGAACTTTCCCGTGAGGAAACCAAGAATATCATCGTGGGTATCACCAAGAGTGAGTTCCCTGAGGAGCAAATTACGGCTTTGCTTACCGGTTTACAGATGAGAGGCGTTACCGTAGATGAACTGTTGGGTTTCCGTGATGGTATCTTGGCTACCGGCGTTCCTGCCATCTTAGATTGCGACCGATACATTGATGTGGTTGGTACAGGTGGCGACCGCAAGAATACTTTCAATATTTCTACTACCGCTTGCTTCGTCATTGCTGGTGCTGGTTATAAGGTTGCCAAGCATGGTAATTATGCGGCTACTTCTGTGAGCGGTGCTTCAAATGTCATCAAAAACCATGGAGTGCAGTTTACTGATGATTTGGATAAGTTGAACCGTTCTATCAATGAGGCTGGTATCGTCTATCTCCATGCCCAACTCTTTGCCAAGGCAATGAAGTTTGTAGGTCCTATCCGTAAGGCACTCCAATTCCCAACCGTATTCAATCTCCTCGGTCCACTGGTTAATCCCAGTCAGCCTAAATGCCAGTTGCTCGGTGTTGCCAACCTGGACCAGATGCGACTCTATAATCAGGTTTATCAGAAATTAGGTATCGACTATGGTATTGTAAATAGCATCGACGGTTACGATGAGATTTCCCTGACCAGTGATTTCAAGGTAACGACCAATCATTATGAGCGCATCTTCAAGCCACAGGATCTTGGTTTTGAAATTGCTAAACCTGAGGAAGTTAGAGGGGGTGCTACTGAGGAAGAGGCAAAGGACATCTTTGATGCCGTACTCGAGAACCGTGCATTGCCTGCCCAGAAGAATATCGTACTTGCCAATGCCGCCTTCGGTATTCAGGCTATGGAGAAGGGACAGAAGAGTATTGAGGAATGCGTGGAGATTGCACGAGAGAGCATCGATAGTGGCAAGGCACTCGCTACATTCAAGAAATTTGTAGAACTGAATAGTTAAAGGCTTTTTTAAAGGTAAAAAGGTAAAAAAGTAAAAAGGTAAAAAGAGCATTCTTGCTCTT
>ENA-OZWW01000240-OZWW01000240.1-human-gut-metagenome-genome-assembly--contig:-NODE-240-length-28700-cov-9.675755_pt1 | contig 28700 bp, 27 predicted proteins | sample MGYA00243534_ERZ654079 | MGnify/ENA primary metagenome ERZ654079 (study PRJEB26926, sample SAMN06164994) | human gut metagenome | biome: ENVO:00009003; feature: ENVO:2100002; material: ENVO:00002003...
CGAGATCCTGAGATGTCTCGTGGGCTCGGAGATGTGTATAAGAGACAGATATTTCTATCTTGCCTATTTATATTTATATAACAAGGACAACACTAAGAAACCAACAAATCATCTTTCAATAATTTTATTCAATCTATCATACCATTCCTTAGAAATACGTTCTATTGAAAAAAAACGACTATGTCTATATGCAATCAAACTCATTTTCTGGCACAATATTCTATCATTCATCAGCCTTTCTAATGCATTAGCCATAACATTTGCATTAAACCCATCCTTATGAGAATAAGGTACAATGATACCATTTTCTCCATCTACCAATAAATCATATATTGCAGAATAACTACCTAACACAACAGGGATTACCCCAAAACTCATAGCTTCAGCCACAACTAGACCAAATCCTTCGTATTCAGAAGTTAGTATCAATATTGATGATATTTCATAATAAGAACGAGGATACTGAAAGCCCTCAAATCGAACATTTTTAAGTTCAAGTTTCTGTACCATATGCTCAATATTATCACGCTCAGGTCCATCGCCTACAATTCTTAATATCCAATCAGCATGTTTATGTTCCAACAATGACCATGTTTCAATAATACGTGATACTCTTTTTTGAGTGTAATCAAGACGTCCAACAAAAACAAGCTCCTTTTTTTTCCTCTCAAAATCATAGTTATAATCCGATATATCTATAGTTACAGGATTGGTCTGTACAATTAGCCGATCTGCTTTTCTTATCCCAGTAAACTTCTTGAACCCTTCTACAAAACTCTGAGACAAAACCATATATCCATCGCTATTTCTATAAACATATCGCATACTAGCAGCTGTTATTTGCCTATACAACCAATATTTCATTTTTAATCCTAGATATACAACTATATTTCGGTTTTTCTCCATTGCTATCTCCACATCTTTTAACCGCCCATTAGTAGAAGGATCATTATGATATACAGCTATTATCTTTACAGGTATTCCTCTAGAAGCCTTTTTTAAGACATAAGCAGGAATAAAAGGAAGTCCCCATTGATTTATAACAATTTGAATTTTCTCATCAATAAGCACTGTTCTCAATGCATTAATATTACATTTGGACAAATTAAAACCAAACCCATATACAAGTTTCACATTTTCATCTAAACGCGACACAAGTGAAGTTTTTCCTTCAGAAAAAGTCCATATAACTACTTTATGCCCTTCTTCTTGAAATTTGTTTGCAAGCGTTGTTGTTACAACTTCCAGTCCTCCAACTTCAAAAGATTTCAATAAAAACAAGATGTTCATTTAAGCTTATTATTTATGAACAGATTAATCAAAATAATGCTTCACTTTTAATATCAAAAAAAAGACTGTCATTTTAATACGATGAATGAAAGCCCTCGGTCTGCTTACTCCATATTTAACAAGAATCTGATAACGTTCTGCTAGTGAAGCTATATTGTCCGTACTGAGTCCTCCTAATGAAAAAACAGCAATCATATCAGAACATCGATTAGCTTTCATTCCAACAAAAAAGGCATGATTTATCAAATCATAATCTGCAAGTATCTTATATTTCAGATCGTATCCTCCCAGACGCTCTATAGCATCACGCTTCATTATAATAGCCTGATGACTTGCAGGTAATGAAAATGGCATTTCTTTCTCCCAAAAAGATGCTTCTTTATCTTTCGTACACTTACTCCTGTATTTCATTCTTATCCCACCATAAACTAAATCCACACCATCCGCATACTCCATTAAACTTTTTATACCATCCGGTAGCAACTCATCATCACTACCTAAATAATAAATCCATTCACCTTGTGCTTTCTGCCATCCTTTATTAAAAGCATCAAACACACCTTTATCCGGTTCTGAAAATACTCTAAAACGATCATCTTTATCTGCGAAATATTTTACTTTTTGTACCGTATCATCTTGAGACACACCATCTATTATAAGACATTCCCAATCCTGAAATGATTGCTTTTCAACACTACACAAAGCTTTCTCGATAGTAGGCCCTGCATTATAAGTAGCTATAATTATTGAAACCTTTGGATTCCTCATACCTTTTTTACTGAAGTATATGCAACGCCATAATTAGGCATATAATGGTTAAACAGAGCATAATAGACACAATAAAGAAAAACACTACTAGTCCAAAATTCATAACTAATACTGAGAAGAAGAAATATTAACGCAAACAATATCGTTCCTTTTTTATTGAATACCTTTATAATCAAAGCAGATGATTTAATCAACAAACCATAAAAAAATAGTCCCATGAATACTCCATACATACTAAATATCTGTATTACACCGTTGGCTAGCCACACCTCTTTACCATCAAACAATGCACTCATAGAAAATGCGTTTTCATTCACATTATACCCTAGCCAAAAATCATTTAAAAAGTTCTGTAATTCCAAATAAGCACCAGTTATTCTTTGCGGAGTAATTGACTCCACTCCCCTGTCAAACATCCACTGCATATCACGTATCTCTTGTTCATAATCCATAAGCGAAACTAATTTCCCCCCCATAAAAGACATTCCCCAGACAACAGGTATCAGCAAGCATCCAGCGATAATCATTGTCACCCTATATGCCGTAGATTTATTATACACATAATATAGCACAAGAGAGAAAGAGGCTATAATACCCGTAGTGGAAAGTGTAGAAACCAATCCTGCCATTAGTATATAAAAAGAACGGTTTTTTCTCCATGAAAGAGACATATTATGAAGTGATAGATTAAGAAACATGGCAAATACAAGAAAGCAAGAAAAACGTCCTGCCTCCCATGTAAATCCAATATTACGTTTAATCATTAACCCTTCCACTGTTTGATTGCCAATACCTACTACAAATATATTGGCACGCATGGTAGCCGCATTATCTACTACAGAGACAGAATCCATTACTTCTCCAATTAAAGATGGCATTATAACATACCCTCCCCATATAATTAATGAAAGTATACACAAATGAACTAATACCTTTTCTGCATAAATAAAAAACTCATACTGTTTAAATAAATTAAAAGCTATATAAGCTATGACAGTACTAATAAGAATACCAAAATAAATCGTTTGAACTCCACCATATTTTATACAGATAGCGCTATACCATAGCGCAAATATGCCTAAAATTATATATAATGGTTTCAAACATCCTTTTCTACAATACTTCTGATAATAAAAAACTATGATGATTAAGTATACACAAGTCATTACCGTATTGTCAGGGTCTATTTTCAACAGTTCTGTAGTCTTCGCAGACCATAAAATCATCATAAGCATAAAAAAATACTTATAAGGATTTCTATATTGTAAAAGTGCATAATCTAATATAGCATTCATTTGATACCCTATTGCTTCAAAAGTTCTTCAAGGCTTTCAAACACAATTTTGCCCATTACTCTTTCGATTTTCGAAGAATCAAAATAAGTAGAACCACTTTCCATTTTTAAATCACGTTCCGGCCAAGAAATAAAAGAAATTTCTGCTTTATAATAACTTGCAATAATTTCAGCTGCATTTCTCAATGAATACGTATGCCCACCTATATTATAAATTTCGCCATCACTCACTCTTTCCATTCCAACTTCTACAATTTGCCTACACAAATCATGCATAGACGTGAATGTCCGTTTTATAGAGCCATCCCCATAAAGGGTAATACGTCTATCATTTGATGCTTGACGGATAAAAAATCCTATAGTTCCAAATGAATAATCATCGCTAAACATATTACCAAAAGGTACACAAATTCGAAATATAGTATAAGGAATATCAAAATTTTGCCTATAAGCATAAAGCAAATTCTCACAAGCTATTTTATTTACAGCATAAATCGTCTTTGTTTCTTTTTCATCATCTTCTTTCAAAGCTTTGTCGGCACCTTTATATATTAATCTAGTCGAAGGGAATATTATTTTAGGACGATACTTAGACTCTCGAATGCAATTTAAGAGGTTTATCAAACCCATTTCATTTACATTAACAAAAATATTTGCCTTATCAAAACCTACATAAGTTCCTGTCAGACCCGCAAACATAAATATATAATCCACTTTTAAATCTATTATTCTCCTAACAGATTCAAAATCAGTTAAGTCACACCTATGATAATTAACATCTTCACTTTCAACTACATCATAGCAAACCACATCATTCTTTTTCTGTTTTAAATAATATTCTAAATGCTTGCCTATATACCCCTTAGATCCTATTATTGCACATTTACTCATTTTCTTATCTATTTGCTTAGTCGCTCAATATCATCTAGTCCACGACTTTGAAATAATATATCAACATAATGCTTTTCACGTGCATTGTCGTCATTGCAGATACGATAAAATTCCTCCATAGCACCTACAAAATGATTATACGCTGGACAATGAATTTCTTCTCTATTTCCTTGAGTTTCAACAACAATAATTGTTTTATCTTCTGGTTTAGGAGTGAACGCACGTAAAACTGAAATTTTACCAATACTACCCCATATTTCATAATTACATTGATAGAAATTATCAAAACCAAAAGATATTTCTGCACTTAACTTACCATCTTTCAACAATGCTGTTCCAAAAAGACTAGTACCATACTCATTATAACAAACATTGGAAGACATTACCCCAAATCTATTGTCGTTCAAAAAATTTACAGCTCTCAATACATAACCAGCCACATCTTTCAAAGCTCCTCCTCCTATCTTATTGTCATAACGGAAATTAGCTGAGTCACTAAATGGAGGAAAACCGAAAGAAGCACGAATCAATCTCATTTCACCAATAACATTGCTCTTTAATAAGTCTTTTACCACCTGATGCTGTTTATGATACTGAAACATATATCCTTCCATTAAAGCGACACGATTCAGTTTAGCACAGGTTACCATATCTTCAGCATCTATCCCATTCATAGCAATAGATTTTTCTGCATAAACATGTTTACCATGTTCCAAAGCTTTTATAATCCATTCTTTATGTAACCCTGTTGGTAGCGGTATATAAACAGCATCAATATCATCACGTAACACCAATGTATTATAACCCTCAATTGATTCACAAGCGAATATATCAGCAAAACTTCTTGCTTTATCAGCTGTCCTACTAGCAACACCTACCAATTTAAACTTTTCACTCAATTGCTGAATAGCAGGTATCACAAGTCGCTGTGCAATATCAGCACATCCCATAACACCAATTCGAATCTTCTTATCCATATATAAATTATTATTTATAGAATTGAACGGCAGACAATAAACTACGTGCCGCAATGTTTAAGAAGTTATTATAATTCACTAAACGAAGCATTTGATTAAGGGTCATCCAACAATAATTTTCTTCAACTTCAACAGAAAAATCATCATGCACCTCTACAATGATGTTAAGATTCTGCTCTTTAAAAAAACGTCCACCTTCTTCCGACTGATAAGTTTGATACCAGATATCTTTAATATCAGCATTCAAGAAATTATCAATATACGGAATACTATATTCATTCTGACCATTACGGTAATTTCCGGTAAGACATTGCACGGTAGGGGCAAGTTCTACAATATCAAAATTTCCACATTCTAATTTTGCCTGTACCAGGAAATGATATATTCCGTTAATTTTTTTTACAAGAAATCCCATAATACCTTCTTGTGCTGCCTTAACCATAGGCTGATCCCAATGGGTCACTTCTCTATTACCGATTGAAACATCAACACCAATCACAGAAAAATACTTTTTATCTTTATGCTCGATCACATTACCATCATAAATCCAATTATTCATTTCACTAAGTCCAATCTTGTCAACATTCAATTCATATTTAAACTTTAACGATGTTAGCCATCGAATGATAGAATTCATGGTATTATAATGGTTATCACTGCTCAATACAGAATAAAGAAAGGAATCGGAATGTCCCAAGTTAGTATCCAAACGAAAGACGGAAAGTAGCTGCAAATCTTTTTCACTATAATTACCATATTGTATACAGGAAATAACAGTACGAGTATCCATATTTATAACATTAGGATAAGTAAGCAATTCTTTTATTTGCCCTAAAGATGCCCAAACAAAATTCTCATATACAGGCAATTCTTCGTTTTCATCCACTTCTACAATAATATTCCTATTCCGCTTCTGATAAAAACGGGCACCCTGTTCTGACTGTAATTGATCAACTAAGATTTCAACTTTCTTCTCACCTGTAAAATATTCCAAATATAGTGGAGAGCGCCCTTTATGCACCCTAGTGTAATTACTTCTTGTAGCTTGAAGGGTAGGAGACAACTGGATTACATTAAGATTACCAGGCTCTATTTTTGCTTGAAGTAAAAAATGTAGTACATTTTGTTTTCTTTGTACTATAAAGCCAAGAAAACCTATCTCAGGCTGATTGATTATAGGTTGGTCCCACTGTGGAACCAATCCATAGTTAGTTGACACTCTTATACCTTGAATGGAAAAAAACTTTCCAGTAGAATGGGATATTTTATCATTTTTGTCAGTCCAATCCTTTAAATTCTGAAGGGGAATCTGCTGAAGATGGTAACAAATTTCATCATTTTTTCTCTTCATCCATAAAAGGATATCTTTTGTAGACATACAACAACCACGATGTATGGCAGAAATTAAAAAGTTCAATTGTGGATTTAGCATCTTTTCCTCCTTATATTTTTAATTATATTCTTACTTATCAAGCACATAGTTCTCTTTACTAATCTCAGTTTATTCCTTAATCCGAAATCCTTCAATCTATGAAGAACAATTACAATCGGATACTCATTTTTCATTTTTATCCCAACATAACGGGCACCTCTTACTTCTGGATACCCCCAAATACCGAATTGGGTAGGATCTTTATGCGGAGAAACATTATATTTCTTACATAATAGGCTAAAACAAGACTGATCCATTCGATGATTCTGAAATGTTTCAATCTGTTTTCCTATATTTTGGGCAGGATTTATTAAATCGGGATTACAACAATTATTCAGCCATTCTTCCACAAACATTATGCTCCTCATCGATTTGCGAAAAGCCATGAATGAAGCTTGATATTGAAAAGAATTTTTATAGACCTCTTTATCCATATCCATTATATCAAAAGTCTCACTCTTTGTCCAATCAGCTTCAATATAAGGGAGACAAGTAGCATAAATATCATCATCCATCACTTTCTCTATCATCCTCACATCACTGATAAAAAAAGCTGCAGCATCCAAATAAAACAATATATCACCTTCAGCACATTCTTCTATCAATGCTTTATGAATAAAATAAGGTTTCCAAAGCCACAATCCTGCTCCTTGTTTTATTGAAAGTATAGTATCATTCCGTTTTCTGAATTCTGTATCAATCATTGTTTCAAAGTCATAGGCCAAGACTTTGTCAAATCCTCCCCTCTTTTTTGCCATCAGTACATTATAGTCCATCGACCTACGATATAAAGAATTAGAGGCTGTTATAAACACATACATTTCTATCTATCTGATTTTCACCAATTTGTTATAAATATCCAATATATTATTTACTATTACTTTAGGAGAATGACGAAGCAATGCCCTTTTCCGTCCTTTTTCCCCTAAAGACATAGAAAGTTCCACATTCTCTAATAACAATTTCAGTTTAGCAGCTATCATATATATATCATGTGATGGAACTAATATGCCATCTTCCATATCAGTAATAAGGGAAGATACTCCACCCACATTAGTAGCAATAACAGGAATCCCCAACACCTGCGCTTCACACACTGTATTCGGACTGTTTTCTATATAGGAAGGATGTACAAATACATCAGCAGACATAACCACGTCAACCAATTGTTTAGCATCAATGACTCCTCGTACAGATACATTGACTTCATTAAGTTTGATGTCTGTCAACCGGCTCATATAATCCAAATCATCAATACCATATACTTGCCATTCAAAATCATCTCCCCAAAATTTCTTTAATACCTCCGCAGTCTTTAATATCACATCTCCTCCTTTGTAGATAGCAGGAGAGATCACTGATACAATCACTTTATGAATATTATTGCGAGGTTGCCATATACGGCAAGAATTATATATACAGGGACGAAGCATTTCACTACAATAAAAATATGTAGCTTGAGGAGCCATAAGAGCTGCATTAGAACGATCCCAGCATGTACGTCCCATTAAATAACGACTATTTTGAAAAATTTCAAATTCACGTTTGATATATCGATTAAGGTTTATCTGAGAAATAAGCTTACGCGGATCATGGATAAAATATTTTATCCATGAAAGTCCAGCAGGAAGCCAAAATTCTTTATAACATCCCAATATTCCCTGTAAATGGATGACGACTGGAATATTCGTCATTTTAGATACCATCCCATAAGATAACTCTGTACCAAATACATGAATGATATCAGGTTTAGATCTATCGACCACTTCTTTTATTCTTTCATATTCAGCCTTTTGCTTGCGATTATAACAGATAAATGGCTTTAACATCCTCTTTATACCGTAATAGACTACTCCATCTACATTGTCTTGCATATTGCAATGCCATGGAAAAGCCACCTCTATCACCACATCAGTATTAGGATTATTAATTAGTGCCTGTTGCAATGATGCCACCCATCCTCCCCCATTATAAGTATTTTTATTAGCATATAATGACGTGCCACCTGTAAACCATAATATTTTCATATATGAAATTCTGTTATAAGTTAGGATTCAAATCTAGACACTACCTTTTGAATGATAGTTTTACAAGTTTCCATGTACAGAGTTATCAAAATATTGACAAATCTATTAAGTATGACATATTGTTCAAGGAATTATCTACCTCACATATCTTCAATATATCTTTTTATATTATCAGCAACAATATTCCAAGAATAATTGTCATGAACAAACTTAGACAATCTTATATTACCATCTTTGCCCAACATTGTTTTAATTTCTTCAAAAGCTGTATCAATATCTAATGGGCAAATACTAAGAAACTCATTCGGTATATAACTATTATCAGCATTATTTGAAGCTATTAAAATATTATCACCTACCGCACCAGCCTCTAACAAGGCATTATTTGCCGTATATCTTTTAAGAGGTAAAAACAAACAACTAGTTTTTCTATATAACTCCCTTAATGCCTCATCTGTTATGCCTGATAATACTTCTACATTTTTATTTTCTTTAAAATACTTTGCATTGTTTTGATTTGTAACTACAACAGCTCGGATACCGGAATCAAAATTTTCAAGTTTCGTGAAAACCTTACTTGCAAAAACAAAATCACGCAACCAGTTACCCACCATTAAAACAAGCTTTTTATCATGATTTTCCCCATTCGGCCTGTAAAAATCTGCACAGATTCCATGAGGAAAAAAAAACACATTATTTTCATGAGTAATCTTTTTAAAGTCTTCAACTTCCGTTTTACTCACCAATATGATGCTATCGATCTTCATTAGTTTATCTTTCCATCCATCATTCTGTAAAAACCATTCATGAGGTTGATGAAGAGTCACTACCACTTTGCAATTTCTTATATGTCTCAAGGGAAAAGCTACTAAAGAGTTCTCTCCATATATAAAATGAAATGTCAAGTGCCCTTTAGCAATAGCCATCCACATGCATTTTAAAATAAACCATGGAAAGACTGGAAATCCAAATGCAAGTCGCATTATTTTTCTCTTTATTTTTGAAATGAATGATTTCGGATTAACAGAACATCTATCTATAAAATCTTGTATATCGATCTCATAATCATAGGAAAGATATTCTTTTATTTGATGATACCCTGCATGTGTGCCCTTATGATGATGAAAGGCAAAACCAATATAAACGATTTTATTCATTATAACTTTAAGTTGTTTAGAGAAACGAAAAAAAATTTGTTTAAGAGCAACTCTATAAAGATATGGATCGAAGGCCAAGAAGAAAAAGAAACAATCCTTCTTTCACCGATGATGTGTAATCCATCCCTTTTTTACATCTACAATTCTTGCATGGGCATCCCTGCAGCACATAGAATAGACTTTGTACGTTAAAAATTACTATTCAATCGACATATTACACGCATAATCTCGGTTAATATAGAAAATAGAATTATGCATCTTAAATTCAGAGGCAAAATAAATGTTTCAGATTTGAGTCTCTATTTGAACACTTATACATATTTCACCATCCGATCTGTTTTAAAAGGTGCCACTCTCAAAAGTTCGCTTTGAATCTCACATAATGATACATTAATATGACTTTTGGGGACATTTTCTTCAAATAATTTCACAACAGTTTCTTTTGAAGAAAGAATTTCTTGAATATTGTCATAACCATCATATAGTTCAATGCCGACAGAACTGAAATAATCATAAAATTTAAATCCTGAAGATGCAATATATCCTTTTTTAATCCATAATGCGGGAATACCATAAGCATGAGCTATTATAATGCCATGTAATGAAGTAGATAAAATATAATCACTATCTATTATTTGATCTATAAAAGATTCTACATCATCAGTTCTAATATCTATCACATCGTATCTAGAACCATATTCTTTAAAAATCTCATCATACTCCATAAAATGTGGAACCAATTTTATCCCTCCTTGCTTCTTTCTGCAAGGGTTATATACCAATGGTAGCAAGAGGGCAGGATCACCTATTGGTATATTTTCAAGATACCCTATTCTTTTTAATTTATTTGCAGATAATTTTCCCCTAACTGATAATATTTCTCCGCCATTAAACTTACTATATTCTTCTCTAAAACCACTTCCCCAAACAATTGTCTTACTATTTGAATAATCCAAAATAGATCCGATTCCAAAAATGCATTTCTCCCAAGGAAAAACATACCCTTTTATGGATAAATCCAGTTGCTTTTCCCTTATAAGTTTCTTAATCATTCTTTTAGTTCCGCCCAAAATCGTAAAATGTGGCATTTTCCAAACTATCGAATCAGAAGAAAGCCTGCTTATTAAATATCTCGAAGCACTATCGCCAACATTCGGAATTTCATTCCACCAATACAAATTCATATGTTATACTCTATTTTTAATCCAACCTATAAATGTTCATTTCTTACCCATTTTAACAAATTTGTTCTTATTTTTTTAATTTGAAAAGTGACGGAATCCTGCTATCAACAAATGTTTTTTCGTTTACCGTCAATCCGATCAGATAAGATGAAAGGAGCATCAACAATATACCCGACAGGCAAACCAGTATACCATACGGCAAGGTAGCAGGCAAAAGATGCAACAAAGCTAAAGGCAAAGGAACAGCTATTATCAAAACGCCCAAACAACGACACACCACTTGGAGAAAATATTCAGACAACGACAAATGTATCATGGAACGAAGAATAAGCAAACGAACAACAAAGGCACATAGACATACACCCAAGTGAATCACAAACACACTCCAAGGTGCACCACCCGCTTTCAACACAAGCCAAGAAAGCGGAACAATGGTCAGCAGGATACCACCTACCACGGACTGGTATATCCGCACACGTCCAGTAGCTTGGGCAGACACCATAAACGCACCCGCCATAGCATCCACGATGGTAACACAAAGCATCAGTCGGACAAAAATGAATGTATAACTGGGAACTGTTCCGAGCCACAACCGCAAAATCATTTCCGTTTCAAGAAAAACCGGGAAAGAGATTGTGGCAAGCAATAAAAACGTGAACTTGGAACTACGAAATATCAGGCTATGCATATAGGTATAATCGCCCGCAGCATACGACTTGGTTATTGGGGGATTAAGGGCTGTCTGGAAATTGGTGGAAAACTGAGTGACGGCTCCCTGTACCTGAACGGCAATGCCACGAGCGGCGTTAACAGTCGGACCGAAAAACAGATTCAACAAAATATTTAACCCCTGCGAAAACAGCACTGCTGCAAAACCGCCCCATAAATTCCAAATGCCAAAACCGAGCATCTCTCTGAACAGCCCCCCATCCCACGACCACTGGTAATGCGTCTCCTCAAAATGACGACTGCAATAGTAACCATAAACGGCGCAGACAAGCAGCTGCATCAAACAAATCAGAGCTGCATACACGATCAATTTGTCCGCATTTGTAAGACACAACAAATAGACAACGCCTAGTTTCAACAAAACCTCAAGTACAGAAATATAAGCAAAAGCGGACATACGTTCATGAGCGATAATTACCGCATTATAAGGAACACTCATCACCATAACCACCATAGTCAAAATAGAAAATTGATACACCCAAAAAGCTGCAACCATGCGCGAAGAGGGAATGACCATCTTTTCATAAAAGAACCACAGCCCTATGGTCTCGCCCAACAACAAAATAAGCAGCGCCACCAACAAATGAATATGCACACTTATCCGAAAAACCTTCTGCAATCCGACTGCGTCTCCTTTACCCAATTCGAAAGTCATATAACGCTGGGTGGAAGAAGCCATAGCCCCATTCAAAAAACTGAACAGAGTGATTATACCACCTACCACATTATAAATGCCGAAGTCTTCCACACCTAATGCAGATAACACCACTCGCGAAGTGTAAAGACTAACCGCTATCAGGAACATCATGCGGAAATAGAGCAACAAGGCATTCTTAGCTATACGACTGTTGTTTTTATTTTGAATGATTGAATACATGATACAAAAAGAATATTTTTCTTTGTATAATAACCACCATTTTATGAAGCTGGCTACGATGCCACATGCAAGCGACTCTGTTCCCCAACGTAACAGGCCGCAACGAGTAATGAAGCCTATTGCATTTTCATCTGAACTTCTCTTCCAAAAAGTAATATAATGTAAGCACTCAATTTAGGGCATCCCCCTTCGAAAGGGCACTTTTCAGTGCCCTAAACCGAGTTTTGTAATTAATTAGTCTTGAATTTAACATTGGCTGGCAGCCAAAGTGATTTTGTCAGGAACCATGTTAACATAATCCCTGCACCCGTTAAAGATATTTTTGAAAAAAGTTCCGATGAAGTTCCAGATAGAACTGCCATGAAGCTTTACCGTTCCTATCACACTGCGATAAGTTGCTGCCATCTCTGCACCGGCATCACTACCATAATGAAGTGAATTGTTGCGTTGAGTGGTCAGCTTTCGAATGGTTCGCTCAGCCAGGTTGTTGTCTATCGGTAATTCACCATCATCCAAGTAAGCAAAGATCTCTTTCCAAAATCGATTTAGATAGTTAAGAGCCTCTATGTAATATTGACTTCTAAATTCTGAATCCTTTGACAGTTCACTATCCATAAACTACGCAAGACTATCAGGAGTTCCTTTGTTTTTAGGCTTTGCCTTTCACGTAACCTCTTTTCTGGAGTAAGACCGGCTTCATCATAAACATGTTCTCTCGAAAAGAAATTCTTTAAAAGGTTTGAAATACGTCCGACTGTCGGTTCTCCGCCTTGATCAGCAGCTTTAACGAACTTGTTGTTTGCATAAGACATACATACCTGACGAACGGTATCTGTAAACTGGGCTAATTTTAATTCATCGCCGATAAAGACGTAAGCATTATACCCATCAGACATGATGCTTTTTAATTCTGCATCACCTAAAAAATCTGTAAGGACCTCACGACCACGAGAATCATTTTCTTAGAAAAAGAATTGTAATATCCAACCATCATTACATTCCATCATTATCAGAAGAATATTCAACCATTTCCTCATTTACCATCAAATCATCTGACGAGCTAGTATTGTACAATTTACGCCCTTCTAACAAATCTGAAAAAGTAGCTAGGTCAATCACTGAAAGTTTAGGAAAAGATATTGTACTCAACACCTTGAAATGCGCATCATTAGAAACCAAATAATCAGCTCCGGCAGCAATAGCACAATCTACAAACTTATTGTCGTCTTTGTCTGCATGTATTAAATGAAAATGATAATGAGGGTCAATCAATGACACATAAGGAGAATTTAGCAATGCCTGTATTACATTAGATGCTATCAAAGCATTTGTCTTCATACTTATTATTTCTTCATACTCCTCCAATATTTCGTTGGAAACATAAAGAATATATTTACCGGAGTGCAAGCCTCTCCACACATTAAAGTAATTTCCTCTTTTTGAAAAAGATGAAATCAGACAATTAGTATCCAGTACTATATTAATCATTATAAGACACTCTCAAATGTTCTTTCAATATAGCCTCATTCTTATCCTGATCCCACAAACCTTCATCCCACAACTTATCCATATCCTCCTCTACTCTTTGAGCAAAGTAAGCTGTCAAAGATTTACGTATTTCTTCTAAGGCACGCTCGTCTTTAGCATAAGAAAACATCTTTAACAAGTGTAACTGGACTGGGTTAAAAGGTTCTGATTTCATATTCTTTAGTTTTTATATTCCACAAAAGAACAAATTATATTTCACTTATCCTAGCGATTCAACCTGTTTTTAATTCACAACACTGTTCTTACCAGCTACAATGCCATTTCAATGCCTCAACCACCGATCATAATCAGCCAATCGATTGATCAACTGCTGCTTACTCTTTTTCGGCTTTTCCTCTTTCTTCCACGGATCAACCGCCTCATGCGCCAAATGATAATAAATACTGCTATCCGTACAACCATAAAGTGTAACCACAGCAAGTGCACGCGACTGCTCCGCCTTGACGAGAGGAAGCATAGTCTGCATAACGCCAACCAGCTTTGCCGCCTCTTCTTCCATACCCAATATAGTATAAGCCGGCAGCAAAATGGCATAAAGCTTGCAACGCATCACATCCGTATCCATCTGGAGATTGCCATATTCTTTCAACGCCCTGGCAGCCAGGGAACGATCTTCCTCACTCACCCCCTCCGCACTGTGATAACGCTGAAGAGCACTGTGCAAACCATTCAACATACAGTCATTGTCCAGACGGGTATATACATGCTTGTCCTCATCATTCAGGGCAATTACCTCATACTCACCCGGCATCACACGCAGCAGCGGAACCCACATCCAGTTCTCCACACATACCATCACATCCTTTCGCCCGGCTCCCGGCTGAATGACAACAGTCGCCTCCACCCCCTTAAACCGTCCCTCGGTAATGCGTATCCGGTCGCCCTTGCGCAAACCATCCGGCTGGGGTATATAAACAGGAAGTGTATTGGAATAAGAACGGGCCACCCACTGCAAATTCTCCATTGCGGCATCGGAAAGGTAGGGAAAATACTCCCGCTTCCGTTCCCTCACCCGAGGCAGGAAACTGAGTACAGGAAAACGTTGCATCAGTTGGAAAACATCACGCTCGGAGGCACGGACAAATACATAGTTGAAGAGTAAGGGACGCTGGGTATTGACGAATTTGCCGTCTATACGCCTCACTTCCTGATAGGAAGGAGCAAAAAAGCCGAATGAGGGCTCGCCTGCCTGTATGCGGCGGTCCTGTTCCCGTTGCAAACCGCGCACTCCTCCCCGATGGCAATCGGGAAGCGACAACACATACCAACGCACGGCATTGTTATTCCGCAAAGCTTCCAACGCTTCAGGAGATGCCACAGAACGCTTCGGTTTATCAAACTGATGGGATAGCTTTTTCATGAGGTTTATCGTCAGAAATCCACGCTGACCGATACTGGAAGACCATATCAGCACAGTGTTTATAACTGGCTGATAAATAGCTTTTTACACAGATTTCATTTTGTATTTCTGAAATCTTTTATTTGTTGTTTCTTTCGTCCGAAGACGTCTTTTCTGTCTGCTTTTTATAGACATGTTTATACCCTCAAAAAAGGTTCTTTACCCTTTATATAAAAGGAATTTAGAAACTTTTTGAGGGCACAAAGATACACTATAATTGTGTATTACACAATAAAAGCGCTTAAAAAATAGGAAAACTTACTTTTGATAAGAAAATAAGAGATGGGTATATTTCGTAATCACAATAAAAGATTCAAGTTTTACAAATATTTATTCAATAGGACTGTAATAACCTTATCCAATTATAAGGTCATTCTTTATAGTAGTAAATACTATCTGCTCGTCTACATTACTATATTCATGCGAAATAAGATTGCGCATATCATAAATAGCCAACCAAGGAATTTCCTTATATTCAGAAAGCGGTGATGGTTGTAAAAACAACAACTTTCCTACCTGTTCACCTATTACTTGAAGGCGCATAACACATGCATTGAACACCATCACTTTATCCATGGAGGCTAAAAAATCATCAGCACAATTTATTTCTTTACTCCATTGCTGTATATAGTAAATGGATTCTTTTATCTGGGTTAACCTGTCGCAAATGGTTAGTCGTCCTCCTTTATACATAAATGGCTTCTTTTTCAATATTCTGTTTCAAAAATGGAGACAGTGAGGAACGGAAACGCACTAAATCAATTTCACAATGAAACATTTCCGTCAAAACAGTCTTCAAAGTGTACATAGTGGATAAAGTAGGATTATCAATATCTACAACAATATCCAAATCACTATCTTCCCTGTTCTCTTGACGTGCAACCGAACCGAAGATACCAATTGATTTAATTCCAAACTCATGCCCAAAACATTGTTTGAAACTAACTAACTTTGCCTTACATTCATTTAAGCATAACATACTTTTCACCAACTTTAGGTACTGGAACAAAGATAAACCTTTTATTTGAACGATACAAGTTCTTACCTCGGTTTCTTCATTTCACACACCATCAGAGCTCTCCCTGCATCAGAACGTCATCATCACCATAAACCGCACGCCCCATTTGTTCGCATCGGGATGATCCAGATAATTCAGACGGCGGACATAGTCTATGTGCAATATCTTGAAAATATTGTGAATACCCACAGAGCATTCCATGTACGGGGTCTTCGGGTCCATCACAAAGCTGGTAGGACGTCCGTCACGGGTCGGGAACAGGAAGAGTTCGCTGTCACCCGGATGCTTCATCGGATTGTTCTTGTCGGTTAAATGACCATACAGCATCTTGAAGCCGATCGCCTCACGCCACTTCAGTTTCTTCAGCAAAGGAATACGGTTGAAAATCTTACCGTTCAAATCCCACGATACATCCAGAGAGGCGTAACGGTCGTTCAGGAACTCCATATTATTAATCAAGTTGAAAGTCTCGCGCTGCAGGATATAAGACAAGTTGGCCGCCGGCATAATCAGCAACGGGAACGGAACTTTGTTCCACTGCGCACCGCCTTTCACGAACATATCAATCTTACCCCATGACGAGAACCAGAAACGCTTGTACAGCCCTACTTCCGTCAGATTGAAGTTATACTCTCCGCCCAGCACACCCTTGAAACCGGTCGTGTGCGACAGCGTGAATACCGGAGCGTCAAAAGAAACCGGTATACGGCGTTGCTTGGTATTGACAAATGTCTCACCCGGAGCGTAACGGAAGGCCAAGGAGGCTTCCATGGTCTGAATCTCAGGAACCAACGTTTTCTGGTCATCATTGGTTATATAGGCCAGACCGCCGGTAGGCTCGTCCGTGCTGTGTTTCACTTCCACCGTGGTCTTCAAACCAAACTGCGTCTCGTTCTCATACTTCAAGGCGATATTCCGCACGTAGGACATCTGGTCCACCGTAGAAGTCTTGAAAGAAACGAACACATTATCCTTGTCCGTCTTCAGGAACTTATCCGTGGGCGACATCACATCATACTGATAGCTGAACGTGATAGAGTTCTTCGGGAACTCGCGCGGCAGGTATTCCTTCTTGTTGAAAGAGTATTCCACCTCACCCATATACTTGGAACGATGGTCCTTGAACCCGTAAGCATAATATCCCTTGAAGAACAGATGCGGATTCAGGTTGGCCGTGGTCTGCGCGCTCATACGCAAACGCAATCCGTCGATATAGTTATTGGAGATCATGGTGTTTACCGGACCGATATCTACCTTGCTGGGGTTGTCCTTGGTTCCGGTTTCCACAAAGTTCTCGATAAACGCTTTCAATACAAAAATCACATATTTGAATCCCGGCATCTGTTCCAGACGCTTCACCAGCATATCCATAGAACTCTCGGTCTGCGTAAGCGGAACCGGCCGGTATTGATTCCAGAAATCGTCTCCACGCATCATGGCGTCCGCCTCTTTGATCTCGGCCCCCTTACGCTTGAAAAGTTGCTGCGGAAGCTCATCGAAGGCATAATCGGAATAACGGGTAGTCCTTCGTATCTGGAATCCTTGCATGATCTTCATCAAGGTCATCTCTACAATCATGTCATCGGTCTTCAACACCCACTCCCCATTAGGCAATTGCTCGAACTCCTGAATAATATCCATATTGTCCACAAAGTTCACTCCCGATTTCTTGGGCAGATTCATCGTACATTTCTTCACCGTATAAGATGAATCGGCCAGTACATACAGATGTCCCGTGAAACCGAAATCCTGCGAGTTATTGGGGACAAAGGTGAGATGGAAGCACTTGTCCTTGTCCACGAATGTGGTGTCCATAATGTAAAACTTATAAAACGAAATGGCGTCACTGGACGAAATAGGACTGATGAAAGGATACTGCAACAGACGGATATCGTTATCATAAATATTCACATCCGTAAACACATCCTTCAGAACCGTGCTCAGCATATCTCCTGTGGCAAACAGCTCGTTCACACCCGTAGAGCTCATCCCTTTGATAATGGTCTTCTCACTCTTGGGATGTTTACGGTAAATTTTCTGCGAAGCGGTCTCGTCCACCGAGATAGGAAGGATGAATTTATTGGTTTCCTCACAAAGTTCGATCTGGTCTTTCAGGAAAGGCATCTTTTTATACATGCCTTTTTCCAGCATTTCGGGAGTCACATCATTCAGTGACATTGTGATCTTCTGATACTTGTTGTACTGATAATAGTCATTCTCACTCAGCTTGTTATTGTTCTTATGAGCAATCACTTTCTTCATCAGTTCCACAGCCGGGTTATTCTTACGGGAGTACTTCTCTCGTTTGGGCTTCACCACCACTTCGTCCAGCATGATATCGTCCGGCCTCATCCTCACATTCAGGTTCTTGGTGACACCGGGGATTATATTCACTACTTTTGTTACATACCCCACTGCCGAAAAGGTGAGTTTGTTCCAGCCTTTACGGGTTTCGACCTTATAATGTCCATCATTATCGGTAATGCTTCCTACGCCTTTTCCTTCATAAAAGACTGACAAGTATGGTATGGGATCATTCGTCAATGAGTCTGTTACAACGCCTTGTATATTTTGAGCTGACACCGAGATGCAGCATCCTAATAACAAAAATAGTAAAAACGACTTGATGTATTTTGTCTTCATTCTTTTTACCGCTATTCTTATGAGCCAGCAAAGTTAAGCATTAACTTAAAAGAAAGTTGCTAATATAAGCTAATAATTACAGAAATCTTACATATTGACCAATAAATAGGTGAAATTTAACACTGACAGAGCCTTTATATAGAAAAATAAAAAAGGGGTCTTTTCACAAAGCCCCCTTTTTAAGTTTTCAATAGGTATTAGTTTTTTTTAAGGTAAAAAGATTGTTTTCAGGATAACGATGCAAATATGGAGCCTTTTTTTAAACCAGCCAAATAAAAAACTATGCCATACAACATGTTTTTAGAAATTTCTGTCTTTTTTGGCAGATTATTATTCAAAATGCTCTTTATCGGCCTCATTACATATACAAAGATAGCAAAAGTTTAATTTGAAACAGCATTTTAATGAGTTTTTTCTTTTCCCAAGAAATGTTCGTCCACTTTATCGCGGTGTTTCAGTACCTTTGCATCTATAAAGAAAACAATTTCTTCAGCGATATTAGTTATATGATCTCCGGCACGTTCCAGCTTACGGATAACGGTGCCGAGTTCCAGGCAAGTCAGGAAATTATCGGGATGTGTTTCCAGATATTTTGTAAGCACGGCAGGGGCAGCCGCATTGATTTCGTCCAGGAAATTGTCTTTACTGAATACATTGAGGGCTAATTCCAGATTTTCTTCATTCAATGCGTTCTTGGTCATTTCGAGCATACTGAGCACTTGTCTCAACATCTCTTCTATACGCAGACTGTGGAGCAGTTCACTATCCAGCACTGTTTCCTCGCTTCTTACCACAAAACGGGCTATGCCTTCGGCAAAATCTCCCAAACGCTCCAAATCACTGTTTATTTTGAACATGGCCAGCACAAAACGCAGGTCAATGGCTACCGGATTGTATAGAGCGATAGTGTCCTCTACATCACTGTCAATTTTCAACTCGAACGCATTCACCCTTTTCTCACGGACAATGACTTGCTGTGCCTGGTCACGGTTAAAGGTCAGCACAGCTTCTCCTGCCCTGTCCAGCTGATTGTAAACCAATGTCCACATCTCGTTCACTTCCTTCTTCAGTGATACAAGTTCTGATTCTATAAATTTCACCATATTCTTAATTCTTGTTTTGTTTATTATTATTTCTTTCACCGCAGATTGCGCAGATTCACACTGATTTTAATTTTCCGGACAGAAGAATAAAAAGGCAAATCCGTACCCATTACATCTGAAAAGCAAACAAGCCTGCATCGAGCTGTGGTACATAAATTCCATTTTTATCTTATCTCCCATTGTGCAACGCTGTGATGAATGCTTTATCCGAAACGTCCCGTAATATAATTCTGGGTCGCTTCTTTGCCCGGATTCGTAAATATCTTCTTCGTATCATCATATTCCACCATATTGCCCATATAAAAGAAGGCTGTTTTGTCACTGACACGCGCGGCCTGCTGCATGTTGTGAGTGACAATAACGATGGTATATTCTTTTTTCAGCTCATGAATCAACTCTTCTACTTTGGCTGTAGAGATAGGGTCCAATGCCGAAGCCGGTTCGTCCATAAGCAGCACCGAAGGAGATACGGCCATGGCACGGGCTATACACAACCGTTGCTGCTGACCGCCGGACAGAGCAAACGCAGACTCTTTCAACTTATTCTTCACCTCATCCCACAATGCGGCTCCTTTCAAGGTTTCCTCCACCCTGTGGCGGATAAACTCATTATCTTTCACCCCATTTACCCGAAGCCCGTAGGCCACATTCTCGAAAATGCTCTTCGGAAACGGATTGGGACGCTGGAATACCATTCCCACATTCTTGCGCAACTCATCCACCTGCACAGACTTGTCGTATATATTTCTCCCGTCAATCAAAATCTCCCCTTCCAGACGAGAGCCGGGAATGAGATCGTTCATGCGGTTGAACAGGCGGAGGAAGGTGGACTTGCCACAACCGGACGGACCTATGAAAGCCACCACCTCTTTCTCTTCAATCGTCATGCTTATATCTTTCAGTGCCTGAAAATCACCATAGAAAAAATTTACATGTTTTGCATCTATCTTATTCATATTCTTAATGTTTTAATAATTTGCTGATTTGTCAATGTGCTAATGTACCAATACCCGTGCGGTACACAGCGCAGCCAATCGGCACATTGACAAATTATTAATTCGTTTTTACTTTATTGGAGAAATATTTGCGAAGTGCATTTGCCAACAGGTTTATAATTAAAATAATGATTATCAATACCAACGCCGTACCGTATGCCAAAGGAAGCTGTGACTCCATATCTGTTCCACTGGTAGAAATCACATAAAGGTGATAAGGCAGTGCCATGCATTGGTCCAGAATGCTATGTGGTAGTTGCGGCAGGAAGTAAGCGGCACACGTAAACAAGATAGGCGCCGTTTCACCCGACACACGTCCCAAAGCCAGAATCAGTCCGGTAATGATGTTGGGCATCCCCATGGGCAGAATTACATGCCAGATGGTTTGCAATTTGGTCGCGCCCAAAGCCAGACTCCCTTCACGGAAACTGTCGGGAATCGCCTTCAAGGCTTCTTCGGTGGTACGTATCACCAAAGGTACACAAAGCAATCCCAACGTCAAAGAACCGGCCAGGATACTGTCGCCGAACCCCATGTATTTCACAAACAGTGCCATACCAAATAAACCGAACACAATGGACGGAATACCGCTCAAGTTATTGGTCATCATCCGGATAAAGCGGACCAGCTTGCCTTTCGGCGCATACTCGTTCATATAAATGCCACTCATCACTCCCACCGGAAATGCGAACAGCGCACTGCCCACCATCAGATAAAAAGTACCTACAATGGCCGGCCATATACCGCCACCCGTCATACCGTCACTGGGAGCCGTGGTCAGAAACTCCCAGCTGATTACTCCTATACCTTTATATATAATAAAACCGAGAATGGCGAACAGAATGAGGACAATGCTATAACTCAGCAGTTTGAAAATACCGAATGCCAGCCATTGCGAACGTCTTTTACGCGCCCCTTGCCGGGCAGGGAAAACATCTTGCTTCATATTTTAAATACTTAATTAATCTTTTGTCAATCTATCAATATACCCATTGGCTGCGCTGTGTGCCGCATGATCATTAGCACACCGGCAAATTAGTACATTATTTATTTGTTCTTGATGAAATATATTCTACACTAAAGTTGATAAGCATCGTGATGAAAAACAACACTACTCCCAGCAGGAACAGAGCTTCATAGTGCGCGCCGCCGGCGGGTGCCTCTCCCAGTTCCGCTGCAATAGTCGCCGGAATGGTACGGAGCGGTTCCAGAATAGTGGTAGGTATCACAGCTGCATTTCCTGTAACCATCAGCACCGCCATCGTCTCGCCTATGGCACGTCCGATGCCCAGGACAACGCCCGAAGTGATTCCGGAAATGGAAAACGGAATCACCACCTTATATATAGTCTGCCAACGAGTGGCGCCCAATGCCAGACTGGCCTCGCGCATGGCACGGGGACAATTCCGCATCGCATCCTCACTTACGGTAATGATAGTAGGGAGTGCCATGATCGCCAAAACAATACTTCCGGCCAATCCGGTCTCGCCCACAGGCAGATTAAATATTTTCTGAATAAGCGGTACGATAACAATCAATCCGAAAAACCCATAGACCACGGACGGAATACCACTAAGCAATTCAATAACCGGCTTCAGAAAACTACGGGTCCGATGGTCTGCCACCTCGGACATATACACCGCCACCGACAAGCCGAAAGGCAAAGCGAACAGGATGGCAAAGAAACTCACCCAAAGCGTACCCGTAATCAAAGGAAGAAATCCGAACTGAGGGGCGGGAGTAGCCGTAGGGAACCATTCCTTTCCGGCAAAAACCTCGTCAAAAGAAATAGACTCGTCTTTCAGCAGATGCCCCGGAAAATCCTTTTCTATAAACTTGGAGGGAACAAAGGCGATGATGCCTGGATTACCGGCAACGATCTCGCCGATGCACCGGGGAGCCTTCTCGTATTCGGCTCCCAGCTCTTCCTCCGAGAAATAGGAGGTGATATCCTCCAACCGGAAAACTTTAACCTCCGCGTCCGGTCCTCCCAACTCTTTCCAGTTGGTAATCTCTTCGTCAAAAACATCTTTTATTTGTGCCGCACTCAGTTCCTGTACCGGATTGGCTTTATTCACCGCCAGTACATACCCCTCTTCTATGACTTTTTTATTAAAAAGTCCCAGAGCCTCCGCAAATAAGAATACGACAATCAGCAAAATAGTAATGCTCGTTATAAAGCCGCTGCAAGTCAATATCCCTTCTACAATCTTTTCCCAAACTCGTTTCATACAGTTTTAGTCTTCTATTTTAATAACTGATGCAAAAAAAGCCTCTTTATATTAAGGTGATATGAAAGAAGCTTGAAGTATTTGCTACAATTATATTACAAACTTGTTACAGATAAAGAAAAACCTGATCTTATTACCATTTTCCCGCAGGAACAGATTCAATCCACCCTTGCCGGTGAATATTGCCCGTAACAGAATCGTAACACACCAGTAAAACAAATGACACAAGAAAACGTTTCTTTTGCACACGAATTAATATAAGAACTTATGAATCAAGTAAAAGCTCTATTTCTTTTTATTCTATTGGCTTGTAGTCTGAATATTACCGCGCAACGCATAAAAGGTAGTGACACGGTGTTGCCCGTATCACAAGAAACAGCCGAGATTTTCATGAAAGATGATCCCGACCGACGGGTAACCGTCACCGGCGGAGGAACCGGAGTGGGGATTTCCGCCCTGATGGACAACACAACAGATATCGCTATGGCTTCCCGTCCCATCAAATTCAGCGAAAAGATGAAACTGAAAGCCGCCAAACAGGAAGTGGAGGAGGTAATTATAGCGTATGACGCCCTGGCCGTCATTGTAAACCCGTCCAACCCTGTCAGCCAACTGACACGCCAGCAACTGGAAGCCATATTCCGCGGCAAGATAACCAATTGGAAACAGCTGGGGGGACCCGATATGAAAATCATTGTCTATTCTCGCGAAACCTCTTCGGGAACTTACGAATTTTTCAAAGAAAGCGCCCTGAAGAACAAGAACTACATGAGCAGCAGCTTGTCCATGCCCGCCACCGGAGCCGTGATCCAGTCTGTAAGCCAGACCAAAGGCGCTATCGGCTATGTGGGACTGGCCTACTTGTCTCCCCGGGTGAAAGCCATTGCCGTTTCCTACGATGACGGCAAGCATTATGTACTGCCCAGCCTTGAAAACGGAAAGAAGAAACTTTACCCCGTAGTACGCCCTCTTTATTACTATTACAATGTAGCCAATAAGGAAAAAGTGACCCCGTTCATTGACTACATCCTGTCACCCGAGGGGCAAAATATTATAAAAAACGGTGGATATATTCCTGTGAAATAAAGGATATCCCAAAAAGAATGCGTACTTTTGCAGCAAAAGTGTAAAATTGATATCACAATGACTGAAATGAACGCTACAGAAGCTACAGAGAAGAAAAGTCTGAACTTCATTGAACAGGCAGTTGAGAACGACCTGAAAGAAGGTAAAAACGGAGGGAAAGTACAAACCCGCTTTCCGCCCGAGCCGAACGGCTACCTGCACATCGGTCATGCCAAAGCCATCTGTCTGGATTTCGGGATAGCTGCACGCTATGGTGGCGTATGTAACCTGCGTTTTGACGACACCAACCCGACCAAAGAAGATATGGAATACGTGGAAGCCATCAAGGAGGACATCCAATGGCTCGGATTCCAGTGGGGAAACGAATATTATGCATCCGACTACTTCCAGCAATTATGGGATTTCGCCGTCAATCTGATAAAGGAAGGAAAGGCTTATATAGACGAACAGAACTCCGAACAAATCGCGGCACAAAAGGGAACTCCCACCCAACCCGGAACCGAGAGCCCTTACCGCAACCGTCCCATCGAGGAAAGCCTGGAACTGTTCAACAAAATGAACAGCGGTGAAATAGAAGAAGGCAAAATGGTGCTCCGTGCCAAAATAGACATGGCAAGCCCCAACATGCACTTCCGCGACCCTATTATTTATCGTGTGGTAAAGACTCCGCACCACCGCACAGGCGAAACCTGGAAAGCATACCCTATGTATGACTTCGCACACGGACAGAGCGACTACTTTGAAGGAGTAACTCATTCACTGTGTACCCTGGAGTTCGTACCCCACCGTCCGTTGTACGACCTGTTCGTGGACTGGGTAAAAGAAGGTAAAGATCTGGACGACAACCGTCCTCATCAGTATGAGTTCAACAAACTGAACTTGAACTACACTTTGATGAGCAAGCGTAACCTGCTGATTCTGGTAAAAGAACATCTGGTAAACGGTTGGGACGACCCCCGTATGCCGACTCTCTGCGGTTTCCGCCGTCGCGGCTACTCGCCCGAGTCCATCCGCAAATTTGTAGACAAGATAGGTTATACCACTTACGATGCCCTGAATGACTTCGCCCTGCTGGAAAGCGCTGTCCGCGAGGACTTGAACAGCCGTGCCACCCGTGTATCGGCAGTCATCAATCCGGTGAAGCTGATCATTACCAACTATCCCGAAGGACAGGTGGAGGAAATGGAAGCTGTCAACAACCCGGAAGATCCGTCGGCAGGCACACACACCATCGAATTCAGCCGCGAGTTGTGGATAGAACGCGACGATTTCATGGAAGATGCCCCGAAGAAATATTTCCGTATGACTCCGGGACAGGAAGTGCGTCTGAAAAGCGGATACATCGTGAAATGTACAGGCTGCAAGAAAGACGACAACGGCAACGTGGTGGAGGTATATTGCGAATACGATCCCGACAGCAAAACAGGAATGCCGGGCAGCAACCGCAAAATCAAAGGTACGATCCACTGGGTAAGCTGTGCACACTGTCTGCCTGCCGAAGTACGCCTGTATGACCGCCTGTGGAAAGTGGAGAACCCGCGTGATGAGATGGCCGCTATCCGCGAAGCAAAGAACTGCGACGCACTGGAAGCCATGAAAGAAATGATCAACCCCGATTCGTTGAATGTATTAACCAACTGCTATGTAGAAAAATATCTGGCCGATGCCAAACCGCTGGATTACTTGCAGTTCCAGCGCATCGGTTATTTCAATGTGGACAAAGACTCTACACCAGAAAATCTGGTGTTCAACCGCACCGTATCTTTAAAAGATACCTGGAGCAAAATTAATAAATAAAAACAAGCTTATGAACTATGACATGTCTTCTTACTTTGAAGACCCGGAATTTAAAGAAGCATTAGCAAGATACGAGGGTATGGTGGAAAACCATACCCCCGCTTATTTTGAAGCTGATGAACTGACCGATATCGCCGAATATTACGCCTCAAAAGGAAGACATAAAGACGCTGACAAGGCCATAAATCTTGCAATCCAATTGCACCCTGATAACATAGACGCCCTGATTTTCCGGGCACGTTCCTTGATGCTGCTAGGAAAAAAAGAAGAAGCCCAAATGGTGATGCAGCTCATCAACAACCCTGCCGACCGTGAATTCAGATTCCTGCAAGCCGACCTACTGATAGAGGAGGAACACATGGAAGAGGCCGATAAGATATTACAACAACTAGCCATGGAGGAGGAGTATGAACTGGATACGCTGCTAGACATCATTCTGGACTACGTTGACGTCAACCAGAAAGAATACGCCAAGAAGTGGATCGACTGCCTGTTTGCCCATTTCGACATGCAAACCCTGCCGGAAACCAACCAACGTCTTCGCGACGTGCTGTGCGATTATTACAGTACTTTCAACAAACCGGACTTGGCTATCCCCTACTTGAACATGACTCTGAACGAGTTTCCCTATTCCGTTCAGCATTGGAACGAACTGGGTAAATGCTATCTGCAACAAGAGCAATACGAAAACGCGCACGAGGCTTTCGATTTCGCATTAGCCATTGATGAAAACAACACAGAGACATTGACCTTGAAAGCATTCCTTTACAGCCAGACAGCAAATATCAAGGAATCTATCAACTATTATCTCCGTCTGGAAAAGGCGACAGAGAAGAAGCCTCCCGTTTATATGGCATTGGCTGGTCTCCACTTCGAGATGAAGGATTACGAAACCGCCATGAAGTATACACAAAAGCTGCTAAAACAGAAACAGGAGATAACTGCATTCGAGCTAACCGATATATATAGTATCGCAGCCCTCTGTCATGTAGCCCTGGGACATCCTGAAGAGGGATATATGTATCTGGACCAAGTGCTGAAGCAGAACGGGAACGATGCGGAAACACGTATCTATGCCGGACAGTTTTTCACGATAATGGCAGGCAGCAAGGACATCAGCGAGGAGGAAAGAAAGAATAATATCGACAAGGCGGAGGAACAATTCAACCTCGCCCTGGAATTCACCCCGAAAGAGGAACGGATGGATATTTTGTTCAAAATCGGATCCAAATACTTCGATGAACATCTCTTTGAATATGCCAACCGGTATTTTGAGCAAATAAACAAAGAATTCCCCCACAACGCCCATAGCACTTATTTCTTTCTGATTTATGGCTATCTTTATTTACAGCAACCAGGTCCGTTCATACACTATCTGGCTAAAATCAATAAAGAACTTCCTGATACGTATGCAGCTCTGGGAGTTGATGAAAACGCACAGTTTCCCGACCAGTTATTCAACGAAGCGATACGCGTAATCAAGGACGATATCAGCAAAGGCAAGCTAAACTTAAACAATTATTTATAATTATTTTATGGAATCAGTTGCATTTATTCAATGGTGTCTGGACCACCTGAATTATTGGACAATTACGTTATTAATGGCCATCGAAAGCTCTTTTATCCCCTTCCCCTCGGAAGTGGTAGTGCCTCCTGCCGCTTACAAGGCAGCCGGAGGCAACAGTGACCTGAATGTATTTCTGGTAGTTATATTTGCGACAATCGGAGCCAATATCGGCGCTCTCATCAATTATTACATAGCCTATTTCGTAGGCCGTCCGCTGGTTTATAAATTCGCGAACAGCCGCTTCGGGCACATGTGTCTGATTGATGAAGCCAAGGTTCAGAACGCGGAACACTACTTTGACAAGCACGGGGCACTCTCCACCTTTATCGGACGTCTTATTCCTGCCGTCCGCCAGCTTATCTCCATTCCTGCCGGTCTGGCCAAGATGAAATTATCCACTTTCCTGCTGTACACAACGCTGGGAGCAGGTATCTGGAATGCCATTCTGGCGGCTATCGGTTACTATCTGCAATCAGTGGTTCCCGAAGAGCAGTTATTGAGTACCGTAACCGAATACAGTCACGAGTTAGGATATTGCTTCATTGCTATCGGTGTTTTAGTGGTAGGTTTCTTGATTTACAAAGGAAGAAAATAAAAAAGAATGAACTTTTTTCCATTTAAATTTGTTATCATTACAGTATCGAACCTGTCTCTTATACACATCTCCGAGCCCACGAGACATCTCAG
>ENA-OZWW01000260-OZWW01000260.1-human-gut-metagenome-genome-assembly--contig:-NODE-260-length-27368-cov-14.600776_pt1 | contig 27368 bp, 16 predicted proteins | sample MGYA00243534_ERZ654079 | MGnify/ENA primary metagenome ERZ654079 (study PRJEB26926, sample SAMN06164994) | human gut metagenome | biome: ENVO:00009003; feature: ENVO:2100002; material: ENVO:00002003...
GGATAAGGAGTCTGGAAATCGAACACATAGTCTTTACTATGACCAAACCAGTCTTCCCAACCAATGTTCCAACCTTCAACAAGCACCTGAGAGAAACCATTCTTGGCAGCGAAATCGATATATTTCTTTACATTCTGTGTATTGGCAGGATGCTGACCATGAGGCTTTACCTTGGTATAATCAGTCTCACCAAGTTTGACAGAAGGCAAATCGAATGTATAAGACCACTGTTTGCCACCACCAATCATCTCCCACCAAACACCAATGTACTTGACAGGCTTGATCCATGAAGTATCTGAATATTTGCAAGGCTCATTCAGATTGAGAATAAGGCGAGAGGCAAGCACCTTGCGTGCATCATCCACTACCATGATGGTACGCCATGGAGTATGGCATGGGGTCTGCATGTGAGCCATGTTGCCCTGTGCATCTGGAGTAAGCTGAGAGGTAAACACAAGATTCTTGTCATCCAAATTGAGATGCATACAAGAATAATCCACCAAAGCAGCCTCATGGATATTGAGATAAATACCATCAGCTGTCTTCATCTGCAGTGAGGTCTGCACACCTGTAGGCGAGAAGATGGTCTGCGAAGCATTGCTGCTCACGGCTCCTTGCAACAAACCTCTGATTTCTGAAAGCTTTGATTCTGTATAGTCATATTCCTGAGTATCGTAATCACCAGGAATCCACCATGCCTTATGGTCACCAGTCATGGCAAACTGAGTATGCTCTGCCTTTACTACGAAATAAGGTAGATATTTTTGCAATGGGAACTCATAACGGAAACCCACACCATCATTGTAGACACGGAAGCGCAAATTCATGAACCTACCATTAGATGGTTTTTCCATCTCTACAAACAGCTCATTGTAATGGTTGCGAATTTCCTTCTCCTCACCCCATACGGGTTGCCATGTCTCATCAAAGGTAGACGTAGAGGTCTTATTGATACGAAACTTGTCCATCAATGAGTTTTCTTCAGCCAGCTCTATACCCAATGTACTGGGTTTGATGACTTGCTTGCCCTTGAATGACACTTGATAAGTAGGAACACCATCGCCCGTGAGCGAGAATTCCACACTTAGGTTACCATCAGGAGAAGATACTTTCTGAGCAGATGCACTTACAGAGAAGAGCATCATGCACCCCAACAAGATGTTAGGCAACAGTCCCCCTAAACGAGAGAGGGACGTTGTACTAAGTTTATTCTTTTTACTATTCATTTGGTCTGATAATAATTAGTTATTATTAGATTTATTTATTTGAGTCTTACAATCTTGCATCCATGGGCAGGAATGGTAGCAGTGATCGAAGAGGCACTACCCTCGTCTACATGCTCCCAAAGGTCGCGAATTTGCTTCTCGCCTTGTATGCCAAGCGTACTGAAATCCACTGTAATTTGATCAGAGTTGTCATTACGATTGAAAATGCCAAGCACATAATCGCCATTGGTCATCTGACCATACCAGATTTCATTATTTCTGTCGTTGAGCTTATCGCTGAGAGGCTTGCCTACGAAGCCATCCTTGTTGAGTTCAAGAAGTTCGGTGTTGGTATAATACTTCATGTCATTGCCAATGGTAGAAGGCAGATCAGAAGCTGCCACAGGACCACCTGCCATCAACTGCAAGGATACCACTGTCTGCTTCTCGGCATCAGTATTGAAAGTATTGAGGCGAATGAAGTCACCATCAAGAATCACCTTGTTGCGGCCACTGATATGCGACCAATAGGTAAATCCATCGAACATATTCATACAGTTAGGCCATGTACGGTAAGATTTTCCCTTGTCTTGGGCTGAACAGTGCCACCAACCACCAGTACCAGTATCAGCCACAATACGAACCATGTTACCATAAAGGCTCTCTACCTGTGCATCGGCATACAAGTGAGGCATAACCAGTGAGGTGAAGATACCATATTTCTTGGCAGACTCAGCTATGTATCTCATGGCGAGCGCATAGTTCTCACGACCATAACCACGACCAGTGACACCCACATTTCGGTCTTGACCATCCTCATACCAAGAGAGGAAGTCCATACGGATGAACTCTACATCCAACTCCTTGTAATGCTTGAAGAAGCCATCAATATACTCACGGCAACCAGGATTCTCGGCTACAGCCCAAGAGAAATCCATATCTTTGGCTGTAGGATGAGACAACTTATCCTTGTTCTCCCCATTATAGAAGAGGTCGTTGAATGTGTATTCCGTACCCTCTATCTTGGTTTCTCTTGGACCATGAATCCAGAGCGGATTGTCGTAAACACCTAATTTCAAGCCCTTAGCCTTACACTTGGCAGCAATATCCTTGAGAGCCTGAGAACCGTAATGGGTCATATAGCCACTCTCATCTTTGGCAAGCATAGGAATAAAACCATCCGTACAAATCATGTCATAGCCCGATGGTTTGAGATTGGTTGCAACATAGTCGATGATGTTGTCCCACTGGTCGGAGGTAAGATCCATATCGGCGTTGCTTACACCTTTAGCGTTTTGCAACATGCAATACTCATATACACTCCAATAGAGAGGAGCCTTCACACCATCGTGGACACCTTCCACTACAGGAAGGTTGGATAGCTTGTGAGTAGAAGGATAGTTCATTTCCACATCATTGGCACAAGAGCCAAACAGAGAAACGGCAGCTACCGCCAAGGAAAATAATATTGATTTTTTCATTGTTCTAATCGCTTTAATTGATTATTTCTTTACCACCTTTATCATTTTTGTTGTTGATGTCAATGGTGATTTGATAAGTACCTGCCTCTGTTACTTTCCACTGGTCGTCAGGACTTGCCGTGAAGACCATATCTGAAGCCGAAACTCCACTAGCATCTACTGTGACATTGGCAGAAGAAGGACGATAGAAAGGAGCGTTGAAATCTTTTTCCTCACTCATCTTAAATGTACCCTCCGTGAGTTGACCTTCCCATGTAAATACATCCTTGTTAGATGCATCCTGGGTAAACTCTTGCGCCTTGTCCCAAGCCCAACCACCTGCGGTAGCATCACCTATCATATAGATATGTGTTTCTTTCTGAAGCTCACCCAAGAACTCTGACTTGATGGTCCAGTGCTCAAGATCCAAGGTTAAGCGATACTTGCCCTGTACCTCTACTTTCCACTTGTTGTCGTTACCACCAGCGTAATATTCGAACTTCTCGTCCTCTACACCATCCTTGTTAATCTTGACACCATCTAAAGGACTGTGGATGAAAGAACCATCCCAGCTTTTCTCTCCGCTAAACTTGATCTCGCCAGCATTCAGTTCTCCCTCATAAATGAAGATGTAGTCTGACTCCTTTCTCAACTCAGCAGCCTGATTCCACTCCCAACCACCAGGAGTGGCACTTCCAATGGCATATAAGTGCTCCAAAAAAATCGGCTCTGCAGCTGGCTTTTCTTTCTCGCCAAGGTATTCGGTGGACATCGTCCAGTTGCGCATATCGAATGTCAAGCGATATTTACCTGCATCTGTAACTTTCCATTTGTTATCAGGGTCGCCTGCCCACATAGCGAAAGTCTGTCCGCTGATATTAGACTTAGAGATAGCCTCCAGGTTGTTGGCAGGACGGATAAATGGATTGTCCCAACTACCTGACTGAAGACAGAGTTTCATCTCTCCCATGTTGAGAGTACCCTCCCAAGTAAAGAGCATAGGGTCATCTGCATTTTGGGTAAAAGGAGTTGGATTGTCCATACTCCATCCATTTGGGGTTGCATCACCCACCATGAACAACGTAGAAGTCTTAATTGGCAGATTACCATCAATGATCTTCAAGTCTTTCTCGCCATCACAACCAGCAAACAAGGTCATCAGGAGAGAAAAAATAAACAAGCTGAGGCTGAATTGCTTCAATTGAATATTTCGTTTCATAATTGTATCTTATTAAAAAATGGTTTACTTATTATAACCAGGATTCTGAACCAACTCGTGGTTTGCATTCAAGACATCACGCATGATAGGCCAAATCTCTGTATGTTTGTCGGCATCTGGAGTCTTGTCCCACCAGGTACCAGAAGAGAACTTGCCATAGCGGATGAGGTCGATACGGCGACGGCTCTCTGCGAAGAACTCACGTCCCCACTCATCGAGCATCTCGTCCAGGTCAAGCTTGGCATTACCCTCAGGCGCATAGAGATACTCCTCATAATCGGCAGCAGGATAATTGCGCTTACGAACACTGTTGAGCAACTTACCTGCCTCCTCTGGCTTGCCTTGACGAAGTTTGCACTCTGCGAGCGAGTAGATAATCTCTGGCAAACGAATCTCTGTATAATCGCTCTCCAACTGATGCTCATCATCGTCGCTATAAAGAGGATATTTCACAAAGTGCCAACCTGAGTTATGGTCACCATCACGCAAGGTAGAAGAGGTTGCAGATAGCCACTTGGTAGGAGGAGTGCTCTGGAACTTGCCCACTGCATCACGGATATACAACTCATAATCTACCTCTGGTGCCTTTACACGCTTGGTAGCTCCATTCTCATCCTTATACTCCAAGTAGCCATACAAGAACATACCCTCACGCTTGCTGTTACCCAAGTTGCGATAGAGCTTCAGACGCTCATCGTCTGGATATTTCTTGAATTTCTGGATAGGCATACCCAAGTCGTACTTATACATCGTACCGTTAGGCGCATAGCTTGGAGAAGCTGCATACTTCGCGTTATGACCACCTGCCTTGTTCTTGGTATCATTGAGATAATAGTTGGCACGTGCAGGTACTGTCCACATATAGGTATCGCCATCATACTGCCAATGGCTATAGCCTGGGGCACCTGGGAAACCGAAGATTACCTCATCACAAGCATCATTGTCCCAATCAAAGGCGGCATCCCAACGGTCTGCTATTTGATACTTGCCATACTTGCCATCCAAGATGTCTTGAGCCACTTGGGCACATTCTGTATAATGATCCTCGCCGATATATACTTGGGCATTAAGATAAAGACGAACCAACAAGGCGGCTGCACCAGCCTTGGTCCACTGACCTTGAAGGGTAGAGTTTGTTCCAAGCTCTGTCTTCTCAACAAGAAGTGGCAAGCACTCCTTCAATTCGCTCTCTATGAAATCGTAGATTACCTTAGGCTCCACTTGCTTCATGGAAGCGCCAGTGGTTGTGGTCACCAATGGAACATTGCGGAAACCATCGAGCAAACGAAGGTAGAACCATGCTCGCAACACGCGGCACTGGGCTGTAAGGTTGTTGAACTCAGACTGTGAGAAACCGAACTTTTCAAAAGAAAGCGTACCTAAGTCCTCTATGACCTTACAACTCTGCATGATACCCTGGAAGCAGCCATTCCATTCGGTCTGGCAATCACCTCCGTCCTCTACATTATACTCATGATAGTGGTATCTACGCCATTTTCCACCATCATCCCACCAACCATCACGGGTAGGAGTAATCAGTTGGTCGGCAGTAAGCTCGTTGAGCACATGACGACTCTCTATGCTCCAGTAAGCATGCTCAAAAGGACGGAATGTGGCTCTGACCACATCGTTCTTGGTATTATAATAGTTCTCTGATGCCACTTGATCATAGAGCTTCTCGCTCAAATCAGTACAACTTGTCATGGCAAGTGTACCAAAAGCAGCAGATACAATATAATTGAATATTTTCATTGTTTCTATATTTTTAGATGATTATCAGATATCTACGTTCAAGCCAATGATAAACTGGCGGGTAGATGGATAGTAGTCGCGAGAACCTTGTCCACTTGGGGTGAGTCCGTTCACCTGATAGGTAGAAGGATCTACACCGCTAAACTTGGTGAGGGTGAACACGTTCTTTACAGTACCATATACTCTAATGCGGTCGATGAAACGACACTTCTGCAAATTGAGCGTATAGCCCAATGTAATCATGTCGAGCTTCAAGTAGTCACCTCTCTCCAAGAAGTAATCACAAACCACAGGGTTGGCATTGCCTGAAATCTTGAAGTTCTTGCCGTATGCCTTCTGCAAGCGGTTGCCAGTGAAGTTGCGGTTGGCATAATAGAAATCGTGGATATTGAAGATGTCATATCCAAACGCACCACGGAAGAACAACGACAAGTCGAAGTTGCGATAGCGGAAGTTCTGGCTGGAAGACAAGGTAAACTTAGGCAAACCATTGCCCACCTTCACACGGTCGTCTGCCGTTGCTTGGGAAGCACGGATGATGTCACCGCTCTTGTCATAGACCAACCACTCGCCATCCTCGGTATGACCAGCATATCTCCACATATAGAAGTTACCGATAGACTCGCCCTTCTCAATGCGCTGCAAGTTGTAGTAAGGATATGGATCAGAAGTACCTACCTCATCATAATAGTCCTGACCTACAAACTGGGAGTTGCTGAAGCTTACGAACTTATTCTGCATGGTAGAACCGATGAGGTTGAAGTCGTAAGAGAAATCCTTGGTAGTGACAGGGCGGAAATTGAGGTCAAACTCAAAACCGTAGTTTTTCATCGTACCTACATTGACGAATGTATTGTCGAAGAGGTATGGAGGAACAGATACCTTGTAGTCACCCAACAAGTCTTGCTGTTTGCGGTTGAAGTAGTTCAAAGAACCATAGATGCGATTGTTGAGCAAAGAGAAGTCGATACCTACGTTCCAGTTCTTACCCTTCTCCCACATCAAGTCAGGGTTTACATTCTTGGCTGGACCCCAAACCTGGAAGAACTTACCATTATATATATAGTAGCCAAATCCATTCATGGTATTCAATGACTTGTAGCTATCGAAGTTTTGGTTACCCGTCACACCATAGTCGGCACGAAGTTTCAAATCATTAATCCACTTGATACCTTTCATGAATTTCTCCTCAGAGATACGCCAACCAGCAGAAACAGCTGGGAAATTACCCCACTTATGGTTAGCACCAAACTTAGAAGAACCCTCATGACGAAGAGAAGCGGTAAACATATATTTGCCTGCATAGTCGTAACTTACACGACCGAAGAAAGCGATGAGCTTGGCATCGTTCTTGTAGCTGCCCATATTGACCTCACCTTCTTCCTTATTAAACTCACCAGCGCCCAAGTTGTCTGGACCCAGAGCATCATTAGGGAAATCCTTGTTGGATGCGTTCAAACCAGAATACTGAGAATACTGGTAAGAGTAACCTGCCATAGCCTTCACATTGTGCTTGCCAAAGCTACCGCTATAATTAGTGAGCCACTCCATTACATACTGGCTCTCCTTGCTAGAAGAACGACTTGCCTCACCTTCACGACCACTCTCAATAGCTATGGTGCTGGTAGAAGGACGGAACCAAGACGCATCGTGGGTATATTGATGGTCAGCGAACATCACCTGTGTAGAGAGATGATGATTGCCAGATGCATTCTTTGCCAACAAAGGCAAGAGGTTCAATTTAACGGTACCATCCCAGTCAATCAAACGGATATCATCCTTATCGGTCTCCAAGAGTTGACGCTCCACAGGATTGGAACCCACAACCTGGCCCTTGAAATTATAATAACGAATCGGATTATCTGGATCCATCAAAGGAGTAGTTGGGTTAGCCTCAAGAGCATCCTTGAATACGCTGTAATCAGCCTTGTCGCTGTAGATGACACGAGGAGCGACATTGGCAGTAATGGTGAAGAGTCCACCCTTGGTGGTATGCATGATGTTGGCACGAGCGCCATACTCCTGACGACGAGAACGAAGGTCGATACCCTTGGCATCACGATAATCGGCACTCACACGATAGTTGCTCTTGTCATTGCCACCACTGAGGGTCAGGGTATGCTGCATGGTAGTACCTGTACGGCTGACGGCATCAAGCCAATCTACATTACCGCCGAGGTCAACGCCAGAGTCACCCCATCCCAGACGAACATCACGGAAATCCTGAGCGTTCATCATCTTCAGGTCTTTCACCATCGTGTTCCAAGTATAAGAGGTAGAGTAAGAAGCGTGTGTTCTGCCGTCCCTGCTTCCCTTCTTGGTCGTTACCAAGATGACACCATTGGAACCACGAGTACCATAGATAGCAGAGGCTGCACCATCCTTCAATACGTCGAAAGAAGCGATGTCATTAGGATTGATGTTGGTGAGGTTGCCACCTGGCACACCATCAATCACAATCAGAGGACCGTTGCCTGCGGCACGAGAGGAGACACCACGAATCTGGATACTTGCCTGATTGTTAGGGTCACCTACTGCCGTATTGGTGATGCTCACACCTGACACCTTACCCTGGATCATCATGGAAACATCAGGGGAACTGATGGTGAGGAAGTCTTTCTCGCCCACATGAGAGATGGCAGAAGTAAGTTCTTTCTTATCCATGGTACCATAACCGATAACAACGACTTCATTAAGAACATCAGAGCTTTCTTTCATGGTAACATCCAACTGTCGGCGACCTTTCACAGATTCCACAACAGTCTCAAAGCCTACATAAGAAAAGGTAAGCGTAGATTTAGGAGAAACTTCGATGGAATACTTTCCATCCAAATCGGTAACAGCATTCGATTTGCTCGAACCAGCCTTTACATTGACACCTATCAGGGGTTCACCCGAAGGGTCAGTAACGATTCCGTGCACTTTCAGAACATCTTGCGCAAGAAGCGAAAGAGGCATCAGCATGGCAAAACATGCCAGTGCAATTGTCTTTCTTAGGAATGTCTTCATTTTTTGTTGTTTTAAATTATTATTTGGGTAGTATAATTATTTTATGATAATTATCTTGATTACTCTACCAATATTTTCTTTGAGCATTGGGCAGATGCGATAAACTTTGTGCTGGCACTGTCATAAGCTACCTTTGCATCATTTGCCGTGATACTTGCCACAGCAGAACTTGTGGCATACTCCACTTCTATGCGACGCTCCATAGAGCAACTTGCAGAAGGCACCTCAATCGTAGTACACTTGCTCTCCGCATTGTAAGTGAAAGTAACTTGCATTCCATCCACCTTAGCGGACAATGGCTTATCTGTATTGTATATCAACAATTTATAAGAGCGACTACTTGGAGCCTCCTTAGATGTACCCTTGCGAGGAGAAATGACATACTCACCTACATGACCATCAAAGGTCTGGCTAAGCATAGTCTCTGCATAATTAGATGAATAATCAGGATTATCACCATCATCCTCATAAATGAAACCTTTGCCATTCTCTCCAGAAACAATGTTGAGCACCAATTGCGAAGGACGTTCCGTAACATTCATCACGTCTGCAGGATTGTCAGGAATCAATGCACCCTGACGATAGAAATAAGGTATCTGCTTATCTGTGAATGACATGGTAACCAAACGAGGACCTTCTATCAGTTCATTAGTAGACACACTCCACCATTTTCCTTCTGGCAACCATACATCCTTTATCGTGATACCATTTGCATCTGATTTTTCCGTGATAGGAGCCACCAAGATGTCGTCACCGAAGAAATACTCATTATCGTATGTATATGCCTCTTCTACCTCAGGATACTCATAATAGAGTGGACGACAGATGGATATACCAGTGTCATAGGTCTTACGAGCCATCGTATAGATATAAGGGAAGAGAGAGTAACGCAGACGAACTGCTTCCAAGATGGTTGGGAAATTTGAGAATTTCCAAATACGGCGTTCTATGCGAGAATCGCTGGTAGCATGAGTACGGAATATAGGAGTAAACACACCAAACTGAATCCATCGCAACACCAAGTTAGGATTGTTTACCAACTCCTCGTTCGAGAACATGTGGCCTCCTAAGTCATGGCCCCAATATCCATAGCCCACATTAGATGCCGTAGCTGTGAAATAAGGTTCAAAAGCCAATGCCTCATAACTAATATTGGCATCACCCGAGAAACCAATCTGATAACGATGACTGCCTAAGCCTCCCCAACGATGGAAGATAACAGGACGATGGTTGTCACGCTTGGCAGCCTCATTGAAAAAGACATAATTACACCAGAAAGTCTCACTCAACGAGTTGGTATACGGACTGGTAAGATATTGTTGCCAATCTATCCACCAGAAATCCACACCCTCGCTCTCATGGTCACGAATGATGTTCTTGAAGAATGACTTTGTAAAGTCGGTGTAGTCAAGACTCCAATTGATATTATTGCGATTGTCATTCAGGTACTTGCTACCTAATTCACTGTTCATGGCAGCGAAATAAGTAGGCGACTCTATCTGATTGATACCATCGGCAGGATGCAAATTGAGCGCAGTCTTAAAATTTTGTGAGCGCATCTCGGAAAGAAGACCTTTTGGATTAGGTATGAGATTGGTGTTCCATGACCAACCAGTCCAACCACCACGACCTTCCGACTGACTATAAGCATTTCCATTCCAATGCCAATCCATATCGAGAATCATCACATCGGTAGGTATCTTATTGGCTTTCAAGTCGCTCATAATGTTGCGATAATCATCTGCCGAATAAGAAGCATACTTACTATACCAGTAACCGAACACATAATCAGGTGGCAGAGGGATGCTACCAGCAATCTTGGTATAGTCTGCAAGAGCTTTCTTGTAATTATGGCCATATCCTAACACATAAGTATCCATGGCATGATTGTCTGCACGCTGTGTCCACCAAGGATACCCCATATCACTATTAGGAGACAAGGCATAAGAACGTCCTCCATCAGAACGAGGTGAAGCCCATGAATCATCTATCACAGCCCAACCAGAGCGAGAAACCAAACCACTTTCCATTTCCGAACGCTTGCTATCGCCCATCAGACCATCCAATGTACGGCAAGTTCCTTTTAAGTTCAGTGGGTCTGGTTTGCCAGGATACCAAACTGTAGAAACACCATTACCTGTTATAGCGATGGTAAGATTGGCTGAAGAGGCTGGAAGGGTGCGTGGATCAGTTCCCTTGCGATACTTGAGCTTCAGGTTGGATGTCATTATATATAAATAGGTGTCATCCTCACTCTTGGTGAACTGAGGCGCATCCAACTTACGATTGACAATGGTGAAGGTCGCCCGATCCTCAAACTTCGCTTGATCGCTATACTCCACTCTTATCATCTCCGGAGTAAGAACCGTAAAACGAGCATTGCCACAAGTAATGACAGCCTGACTTGTTGCTACAGGATCATTGACCACTACTTGTGCCATGGAAGGAGTTAACAATAAGCAACTACTCATCATAAGCATAATGAAAGGTTTCTTCATAATTCAAAAATTTAGTTGATTGTTAGATAATTCCATTTTTGTTAATAGATGCTGCAAAGATAGTCATAATCTACTACCATCATGCGGCAAAGTACACGATTAGTACAAAAACGAATGATGAAAAATCCCTTATTCCCATGATAATGAGCAACATACAAATAATCGGAAATTCGTATCAAGTACATTCGCCTTTGGGCGGGATTTTGCGATAATAAGTGTTTTTTCATAAAAACACAGCCTATTATTTGGCTACCCAAAAATAATTTTGTATATTTGCCCACAATTTTAAGAAGCGAGATTACCATGCAAAGAATTATTATAACATTCATATTGATATGTTCTTGTTGCCATTTGTCTGCAACAAGAAACGAGAAACTTTCTTTTACTTTAGATAGCCTTTTAGACAACAGATCCCAAATCTACAAGCAAAAGGAGGCTAGTATCAACACCTACAAGGGAATCATGGACAAGGACAAGAGCACCGCCACGTTACTTTCTGTCTATGACAAGCTATTCAATGAATACTACGTTTATCAGTTTGATTCCGCCATGGTGTATGTTGACAAGTCCATAGAGTTGGCTGATAAGACCGCCAACCAGTTCTACCATGACAAAAGCAGAATAGAAAAAGCATCACTGCTTGCCATCGGTGGACTTTATGGAGAGGCTATGTCTCTGCTCAATGAGATAGACTTTTCCTCGCTCACTCCATCTCTTTCCTTTGACTATACTATCACAAAGTATTATATATATATGTATTGGTCTGACTATTGCCATGACGCAACATACGCTCCCAAGTACAGACAAAAAGCTGCTGAGTTTCTGAAACAGGCGGTCGGTCTGCTCAGCAAGAATGACAAACGTTACAATTTTTTCCTGGGAGAGTACTACATTTACGTGGAACGTAACGACAAGAAGGCATTGAGTCACTACTTTCGTGTCTTGAAGGAAGTACCTGTCAACTCTCGTTACTATGCCATGGCGGCATTTGCAATAGCCAACAACTATAGTGCAAATCATCAACCCGAGAAATACGAAGAGTACATCGTACAGGCATGTATCAGTGACCTGAAGAGCTGCACTCGCGAGAATCTTGCGTTACAAGACTTTGCCATGTATCTATACCAGAAAGACAACGAGAACGTTTCTAGAGCCGAACGCTACATCAACTTTGCCATGGATGACGCAAAGGCGTACAACAACCGACTGCGCATCATCGAAATCTCGCAAAAGCTGCCTATCATTGTCAAGAACTATCGAGAGAAGCTAACCGCACAAAACAACTTGATGCGCGCTGCCTTGTGGGGGATTTCCATCCTCCTCATCATCATGCTCGTGCTTTTCTACTTCTATAGACAACAAAACAAGTTGCTGCACAAGCATCGTATCGAACTATCTGACAGCAACACACAATTATCAAGCCTCAACGATGCACTCAACTTGCTCAACACACGCTTGATAGACACCAACAAGCAACGCGAGCGATTGGCGAAACTGTATATCGACCTATGCGCCAAATTCATTGACCGACTGAGCAAGTTTGAATTATTGGTACACCGAAAGATCAAAGTGGGACAAGTAAACGACTTGCTCAACATGACTTCCTCCTCACGCTTGTCAGACGAGGACTCAGCCAACTTCTTGCTACAGTTCGACACCGCCTTCCTCGACATGTATCCTTCGTTCATAGAAGAGTTCAATGCCTTGCTCAAACCAGAAGAACAAGTGAAACCAGCACATAGCAGGAGCCTCACCACCGAATTGCGCATATTTGCCCTCATCAGATTGGGCGTTAAGGACAGTTCCGAGATTGCCTCCCTGTTGTTCTATATGCCTCGCACTATCTACAACTATCGGTCAGCATTCAAGAACAAGGCATTGAATCGTGAGACCTTCGAAGAGGATGTGGAGAAGCTGTGTACCGTTATGCCCACCACGGCATGATGAAGGCGGCATGCGACGCAACTTATGAAAAAAAATCGAAACAAGTGTCCTTTTTGTTACATATTTGCTAAAAAACAGAAAAAAGAGGACAAGAACGCTTGCTTTCTGCGATTTTTTTTGTTTCTTTGCATAAGATAGGCTGCACTCGGCAAATTGAAAGCTAGCTTTCTTTGCGCTCGTTTGCACTATCTTTGCCTTATAAAAACTATTAACTTTTAGAATTATGGGAAAAGGAAAGAAAGGTGGCAAGAGAATGAACAAGGCGCAACTCACCGAGAAGTTGCAAGAATTCTTTGCCAGTCAGCCGGGCGTAACGCTCAGCTTCAAAGAGATATTCCGGGGTCTCCATCTCACTACCCACCCTCTCAAGATGCTCGCTATCGACATCATGGAGGAGATGGCTTGGGATGACTACCTCGCCAAGGTAAGTGACAATTCCTATCGCCTCAACCAGAGTGTACAGGTGATGGAGGGCAAGTTCGTACGCAAGTCCAACGGCAAGAACTCCGTCATCCCTGACGGCAGCGAGAAGCCGATCTTCGTTTCGGAGCGCAACTCCATGGGCGCACTCAATGGCGACCGTGTAGAATTCACCTTCCTCGCTCGTCGCAAGAATCATATCAAGGAGGCTCAGGTCAACAAGATATTGGAACGTGCCAAGGATAGCTTCGTAGGCCGTCTGAAAGTGGATAAGGACATCGCTTACCTCGTCACACCAGGCGATGTATTCGCCCACAACATCATCATCCCAAGAAGAAAGCTCAAGGGTGGCAAGACCGACGACAAGGCGGTGGTGCGCATCATCGAGTGGCCTGACGGAGAGAACAAGAGCCCTATCGGAGAGGTAGTGGATGTACTCGGACAGACGGGTGACAACGATGTGGAGATGAACACCATCCTCGCACAGTATGGCCTGCCATACAAATATCCGAAGAATGTAGAGGATGCTGCCAACAAAATTACAGGAGAAATCACAGAACAAGATTATAAGGAGCGTGAGGACTTCCGACAGGTATTTACCTGTACCATCGACCCGAAAGATGCCAAGGACTTCGACGATGCACTCAGTATCCAGAAGTTGGAGAATGGTAACTGGCAGGTGGGTGTTCACATCGCCGATGTTTCTCACTACGTCACAGAAGGAAGCATTATCGACAAGGAAGCCGTAAAACGAGCTACCTCTGTATATCTCGTAGATCGCACCATCCCGATGTTGCCAGAACGTCTCTGCAACTTCATCTGTTCACTTCGCCCTGACGAGGAAAAACTGGCTTATAGCGTTATCTTCGAACTCGACAATAATGCAGAAGCGAAGAACTACCGCATTGTGCATACGGTCATCAAGAGCGACCGCCGCTATAAATATGAAGAGGTACAGGAACTGCTCGAAGCCAATGGTGTAGTAGATGGTACTGGCGAACCTGCTCCTGCAGAAACCAAGGAGCACCCTTATCAAGGAGAAAATGCACTCCAGCTTATCACACTTGACCGATTGGCCAAGAAACTCCGTGCTGCCCGTTTCAAGAATGGTGCAGTAAAGTTTGACCGCGAGGAATTGCACTTCGACATAGATGAGAAGGGAAAGCCTGTAAGCTGCTACTATAAGCGCTCAAAGGATGCCAACAAACTGGTAGAGGAGTTCATGCTCCTTGCCAATCGCACGGTGGCTGAGAGCATCGGCAAGGCAAAGAAAGGTAAGAAGCCTAAAACTTTGCCTTATCGTATCCATGATAATCCAGACCCACAGAAGTTGGAAACCCTGCGCGAATTCGTAGTAAAGTTCGGCTACAAGATGAAAACAGAAGGTACCAAGGGGGCTACTGCAAGAAGCCTCAACAAGCTGATGGCAGACTGTGAAGGTAAACCAGAAAACAACCTCATCCAGATGGTAGCACTCCGTGCCATGATGAAAGCGAAGTACTCTGTTCACAACATCGGACACTTCGGACTTGCCTTCGAGTATTACACCCACTTTACATCTCCTATCCGCCGTTATCCGGACACGATGGTTCATCGTTTGCTTACCAAATATGCAGAAGGTGGCAGAAGCGCCAATGAGAAGCATTATGAGGAACTTTGCGAACATTGTTCTGACATGGAGCAGATAGCACAGAATGCGGAGCGTGACAGTATCAAATACAAGATGGTGGAATTCATGGGCGACAAGCTTGGTGAAGAATTCGATGCCCACATCAGCGGTATTACCAGCTATGGTATCTATGCAACTATCGACGAGAACCATTGCGAGGGTATGATTCCGATGAGAGACATCGCTGACGACTACTATGATTTCGATGAAAAGAATTTCTGCCTCATCGGACGACGCCATCACAACAAGTATTCTTTGGGTGATGCTATCCGCATCAAGGTGGCACAGGCCAATCTGGAGAAAAAACAGCTCGACTTCACGCTTGCTGGTGACTCTGCCCCTGTACGCAAGGATAAATCTGCTGGTGCCAGCGATATGAAATCCAAAGACAAAAAAGCTGGTAAAAGTAAACAGAAGACCCGCAATCACAGAAAGCGCAAATAAATTCTGAGTATAAAAAATAGGGAAATTCAAGGATGTACATGATTCTCATGCTACTCATTCTTGAACTTCCCTATTTTTCCTTGTAAGACTTTTCTATAATGCCACATCTACAGATGCAGGGAAAACACGACAAGGATCAAAATATTCCATACAACTGGTAATCATATCTTCCATTCGGGGAACGAGCTTTCCTTCGAAAGCTTTCCTGTCATTGATGAAGACGGTTACCGGTCTGTTCATATCTACCAGTTGATCATTCAGATAAATCTTCCATTTACCACCACTTGCCTGATGGTAACTCTTAGTAAACTTCAGATCTATACCATAAACAGGTTCACGCTCTACAGTCTGATAGGTTACTTTCCTGACGGATAATCTGATCACATTGTCCTTGATATCCATCTCATAATAGTCTCTATCTTCTCCACTTGCATCCTTCAATCCATCTGCTGCCTTCGGTCTCTTCATCACATAGAGATTATAAAAGCCCTGACGGCGCTGTCCGTCCATCGGATAATCCTCCCACAAAAATGTATGAGGATAAGGATTGCGCTTGTAGTTCTTGAGCCAAGGAGTAGTCAAAGAATAGTCGATGGAATGACCGCAATTAGGTATCAATTCGATACGATGACGGAAAAGACTGTCCGCACTATGATTCATGAGTCTGCCAGCATATTTCGCCTGCAACGAATCGAAGGCCGTCTTGGTATAACCCGTCAGTTTGTTGCGATAGAAACCTTCATCCATAGCACCCGTCAAAAACGAGAATGCAAGATTGGCACAGTTTTCTACAGGGGCATTCTTCAAAGGTTCTCCACCTGCCATCGGACCAACACCAGCCCAATAGTCGGCATAATAGGATGCTAATCGCTGACTGCCATAACCGCCCTCAGAAATACCAAACACATAAAGTCGATTGGCATCTACATGACCGGAAGCTAAAGACTGGCGCAAGAGTTTCTCCCATGCATACAACTTCGCTTTCTGCCACCAGCGGTAATATTCGCCTTCATTAGGAATCTGTGGAATGAAATAAACAGAAGGAGCATCATTGAAATATTGCGCCCACATCAATCCATATTTCCATTCCTCCTCCTTGGGTCCAGAACCATGAAGATACAGATACATCGGAAATGGCTGGGCTGCTGCGATGCGCTCATCTGATGACTCAGCATCATTACCCTGGAAACCATTGCGATAATTCTGCTGTATCTCGGCAATAGTGAGAGGTTTCCACTTGATTCCCCAATAGTAAGGCAGCACGGCAGACGGTTCCAAAGAAGCAGGCAAATGCCACATTCCCTTGTTTTTAGGACAGAGCGAACGCAGCGGAATCAGTTTTTCCTCATCCAACTGTGTATTGGCTTCCTGCCAGGCTTTCCACACTAAAGTCTGGTACTTCTGAGCCTCTTTCCACTTCAGGGCTTCCTTCTGAGAAAAAGCAGCCAAAGACGCATCAGACTTCTTTTCCAACTGATGCAGGAAATAGTTCTTCAGATTTTCCTTCAATCCTGCCGGCTGAGCGGAAAGTGAGGATGAAAACAAAAGGGCAATACACCCTACCCATATTTTATTCTGATTCAGCATAACTCTCATTGTATTTCGACGCTGCATGATTCTAAGATATTATTTCAAGCCTTCCAACAATGGTTTCAGGCGCATATCACTTGGACGATAAGCATTATACTTATACAGTTTGCCCTCCTTATCATAAATGAGGAAGAAAGGAATACCGCTTACATTCAGCGATTCACAGAGTTTGTTGTCTTGATTGTTCAGCAACTCTCCCTCCAGTCCAAGGGCTGCAACTTTCTTCTTCCAAGCTGCCACATTGGTATCGATGGAAATAGACAGAAAGACAACATCCTTGTTTTGCAATTCTTTCTCCAACTGTTTGAGATGAGGAATCTCCTTGATACATGGGATGCACCAGGATGCCCAAAGATCGATGAACACATACTTGCCACGATATTTGGCAAAATCAACCTTCTTACCTTGCAAATCTGTCAACACAACATCGGCAGGGAAAGGAGTTCCTGCAATGGATGACTTGCGCACCTTGAATTCACCTAAGTATTTGGTGTCCAACTGGAAACGCTCGGTCAGTGAAGTCAACTCCTGAAGGCCCTCAGCATAGTTGTCTGCATAATTGAAAGTAGAGATATACTTATTCAGCAGCAGATCTTCCACTCTAACCTTCAAGCCCTTGTTCTTCACCTGACTTTCAATGGCAGTAATTTTGTCTGCCAAACTGCCTTGCGGAATGACAGAGAGAGCCAATCGAGGTGCCGACTCAAAAGCCGAAGCCATATCGCAATCTACACACTTCAAGAGTTTCTCATTCTCGGCTTTAGGATCAATACCAAGACCTGCCACTTCACGTCCTGTAGCAAACTTCACATTTTCAATTCCTTCAAAAGTGAGAGTTGCTGCCCATAAATGCAGATACTGGTCAATGGAAGAAGAAGGATGATAGACATTGACAAGACTGTCGGCAGAAGCCGTATAGCCCATTATCAAATTGCGCAAATCAGTATCCGACATCGTTTTTCCTGCCATCCACATCTGCTTGGCACGACTAACGTACAAGTCGTTGAAAGCCATCAAGGCTGAAGTTTCAGCATTGGCTTTGTCAACCATCAGATTACCATCCGCTGCAAACGTAAGATTGAGTGAAGCCTTACCAGCAGTTTCCTTCAAACTCAACGGGAGGATGATTTGGCGCTGCTGCGTAACTCCAACGACCTTATACACCTGAATAGAAGAAAGAGAGGTCTCAGTCTGGATACTACCATTCACTACCGAAATAGAATCTGGCTTATCCCAAATTCGCTCGGCAGGCATGATATAAAGTCGCAAGTCGGCAGGCACATTACCTTTTAATGTGCCTGTAACCTGAAGTGACTGAGCAAAAGCTGTGCAGACTATAGCCTGCAACAACAAACTCATACATAATATTTTACTCTTCATACGATATTCCTATTATTTAACTTTGAATACTTGGCTTATACATCAGGTAAGTTATCTTACCACAGCAGTCCTTGTATTCCTTCTTAGGCTTCACCGCACTACTGTTGTCTGTACGTACATCCTTGCAATCGTAGATATAGAAACTTCCTCGCTTACTTGTCTTATTGTAAGTAGCTACATAAAGTTCATCTGTAGAGAGGTTGATATCCATGAAAGTAACCTCCTCGTCAGCACCATACTGAACGGCAAACTGATTCTTGTTTGGCAAAGTAAACTGGTTGCTGTTCAGATAAACATAGATACTGTTTCCCAAGGAATAGTAATAACGGTCATACTTGGAAGAATACACGAATCGGGCACCCTGATCAGGAACTGCTGTTTCTGATGTTGGAGTAAACGACTGGCTTGTGAAATCTTCCTCATTGATATAATTATAGCTATTGCTATTGGTCCAAAGATTGATACTTCCAGCTACATTGCCTTTCGCCATCACATAAACAGTACTTCCATCTCCATTACAAAAGGCTGTGATCAACTTCTGTCCATTAAGCAAGTTTCCTGGATTTGGGAAGAAAGTATCCAAACCGAAGAAAGATGCATACGCAGAGAAGATTGACACCTGATTATGGGTATAGTCCATATAGAAAGTACGAGAAGTCTCAGTACCATAAGAACTATATTTAAACAAGATATAATCATCCGACTCGCCACCTTTAAAATAAGTATATTCGTATGGGAACATATACTTCAGATTAAGATGGGCAAACTTCTTCATATTCTTATCGTAAGCGTATGGAGTATATGCATCTGGCATGAACTCAGAAGCTTGGAATCCTGGATAGAGATCAGCATACTTGATTTCTGTAAGAACCGTGAAGTTGTCAGGATCCAGGAAATAGCATCTATCTTTAGTAGATACCAGAATGCGGGTCAAGACCGAAGAGGTTTTGCCGTCCCACAGGTTCACACTTCCGCTGACAGCCTTTACCAGTTCTGCCTCAGAAACACCTTCGTTCATCAATTCCAGGCAATGCTCTATAGGTACATTTTTCTTACCCGCAGCAATCTCCTCGGGAGTAGGAATCTTGATAAAGGTAAGATTTCCCTTGCCATCACTGTCGAAAGAGGTCAACAGATAACCTTCCTCAAAAATACGGTTCAAGTTGACTTTATAGTCCATACTCTGTCCCACTTTGCCATCTGTCACGGTAAAGTGGAAATAATAAGAACCACCTACCTTGACCTTCACATTCAAGTCGCGCTCGGTACTTACTTCTTTCAGTTCACCTTTCTGACCATTGGCATAAGTACCCATCTGCCATTTGTAGGTCAGTTGAGACTCATCTCCATTATATCCCAATTCTGGTTTAATAACGATATCTTCACCCAAGTCAAAATTGTATGTTGGCATGGTCGTAGCATCGTTCCCCTTGATGGTTAAAGACGGGAGAGAAGAAACATTACCCTCGGTCGTATCGTCATCTATGCAGGAAGTAAATCCCAGCGACAACAACATTGCCAAAGCCCATGTTGTGAGAATATGTCTTTTATTCATTGTCATAATCGTTTGTTTGGGTTACACACGTTAGTTCACACTTGGCACATCCTGCCATTCTATCACATCCTTGGTGTCATTGTACATCGGAATGAGGACATACTTTACCAGGAAGGCATCATAGAATGCCATCGGACCACCCTGCTCCATATCCTTCGCCTTGATGAAATAATCTCCGTATTTAGTAATCAGCTCATCAAATACAGCCTTATTGGCCTTTGGCGCCAGTTCATAGAAATACTTAAAGAACAACTGCGCATTCTCGTAAGTGTAAACTGGGAGCGGATTAAAGGTTGCCCACCACATCGGTCTGTCAGGATGAATATCAGAATACTTGATGGTAAAGGTATTCTGTCCTGTAGGACGCAGATCTCCATTGGCTACGATGGCAATGCGGAGCTTCTTTTCTTTCGTCAAAATCTCAGAATCCTTATCACGCAAGAGTTTGATTTTGATCGTATCACTCACCTCATTGGCTGCCATCTCGGCACGTTCAATGGTATAGTTGACACCTTCTACCATATCTGTAGAGTCTTTCACCACTTCCAGTTCGATGCGGCGTGCCTCCGCCTTAGGAATACCCATCAGCGATACGGGGATGTCGATAATATGCGACTGCGCTATGTCATAGTCAAAACTATAGGTAATGACAGAATCGGCTGTCTGCTTCTCATTCAGATAATTGAAGAATACAGAGTCGGTCTGATTCGTATCATAAAGCTTATAGTCGTCCTCGCAACTCACCATGAGCAAAGCCACAGCAAGAGTTGCCAACATATATATTTTCTTTCTCATAACTTTGCTTCTTTTAGTTTCGATAGTTGAACTCATCCTGAGGGATAGGGATCACATAGATATCCTCGCTGGCAGGAATAATCTTGCTGTCCAGGTTGGAGATGATATCCTTGTTGAGACGCTTCATGTTGTACCATACCTGTCCTTCACCGAACATTTCCTTATGATACTCATTGAATATCATATCCTTGGTCAGTCGGGTTTCTGCTTTCAAGGCAGGCAAACCTCTTGAACCCGTTTCGGCATTGTAATACTCAAGTGCCTTTGGATAGTTAGTTTCCAACAGGGCTTCTGCTGCGATAAGATACAATTCTGATACATGCAGCATGTTGATACCTGAGATGCGGGTTACCCAATCTGCAGGAACATTCTGGTTTTCTTCGATAGTATAATAATCGACAGTCTTCAGACAGCGTACATTACCAGTACCTTTCTTAAACCAATTCTTTCGGAAGTCCTGATCTATACCCGTTACATCCTGTGCATAAACCTTATCGTAAGGCATCAGATGGGTAGAACCTGACTCATCTGTATAAGGATCATAGCTGGTATAAGACTGATATCTATAGAGATAACCATTGGCTGTTTCATTATAGGTATTAGAATAAATTCCCCAAAGGGTTTCTTTTGGAGACAGTTTTCCGGCAAACAAATCCTTGATTTCAGAAGGCTCTGCCAATGGGAACTTTTTGCTTTCTATCACCATCTGAGCATACTTGGCAGCATTTTCCATATCGCCCTTCATCCAATAAACTTTCGCCAACATACCCAATACCGCATAATAGTTGCAATGGGTCTCGCGATAATTCTGGAACTTAAAGTACTGTTTGTTGTCACGAGGATACTGAATTTTGTCTGCTTCTTCACTCAACAGCTGCTCTGCCTCCTGAAGATCCTTCAAGATCAGTTCGTAAACCTCACCCACTTTCTTAAACTCATTCTCCTTAATAGAATAGGTGGTAGTATAAGGAATACCCTGCTTGCTCATATCGGTAGAGCAGAACAATCGCAAGAGATCAAAATGAAGGTAAGCTCTGACGGCAAGCATCTCGCCCTTATAAAGGTTATAGAGAGGCAAGTCATTAGAACGACCTTCAAGCTTTTTCAGCACATTGTTTGCATATCCGATGCTTACATACGCTCCAGCCCAAATGTTGGCAAGACGTTTCTTCAGATAGTCATTGTCATACTGGTAACGTTCTGCAGCACGGGAACCTGCATCTACATTATTCTGATCGAAATCTTGAGCCATACAGTCGGTCAGTCCCCACAACAGGTCTTTTCCATACAGAGCAGTACTTGCTTGCAAGGAACCATAAACTCCATAAATGGCAGATTCAAATCCATCGGGAGACTTGAACAAATCGTCTTCCACCTTCTCCGATTTCGGACGCACGTCCAGGAAATCGTCACAAGAGGTAAACATGACAGCAGCAAACAGCAATGCCAGATACCATCTTGTATGATGTATGTTGAAATATTTTTTATACATATTATATCTGTCTTATTTTGTCATTGATTTCATTAGAATGTCAAACTTGCCGACATATTGATACTGCGGCTGTATGGATACGATGTACCTCGCTCATATTTGGCTGAGGTAAGACGGAAGAGATCCTCCGTACCGATACCCACATAGAGTTTCTGGATGTGCAGACTCTTCAGGAAAGAAGCTGGCACATCATACTGCAGATAAACACTGGATAGCCAAAGTTCATTGTCCTTCTCTACAAAACGGTCGGTATAGACATCAGAGCTACCGCCGTCCTTTGAGATATTCAAGTATGGCACCACATCACCTGGCTGCTTCCATCGCTCGGTAAAGGCACGTACATCACAATTGTACTTCGGATTGATACCCTCAACCTTAGAAGCACGGGTAGAATTGTACATATCGCCTCCGAAACGGTAAGAGAAGCTGGCATTCAGAGAGAAATGACGATATTTCAATAAAGAAGAGAAGCTACCTTGCAAAGTAGGATTGGTATCACCACATGACACCTGGTCCTTGGAATCATACTTATAAGTATAGCTGCCATCCTTCTTGATGAAGATTTCCTTACCTGTAGCTGGGTCTATTCCGGCTGAACGAACTGCATAAATCGCTGAAGGAGACTCTCCCTCACGATACTGCGCCAATGGAGAGGTTGATACGGCTCCTGAGGAGGTCTGACCAGTCGCATTCTGTTCGTTCTTACGTTTCAATGCCTCGGATATCTTATTAATGGTGGTCTTGGAGTGCAGACCGTTCCAAGAGAGGTTCAACTCCCAGTCCTTGGTCTTGATGATTTTTCCCCATAATGAGAATTCAAAACCATTACTGGTCTGCGAACCTAAGTTGGCCTTTACAGAAGTGGCACCCGACGAAGGTGGCAACGACTTGTCTATCAGCATATCACAGGTTTTCTCATTGTAGAAATCCAAGTTCACATTCATGCGATCGCCAAAGAATGATGAAGTCAGACCAATGTTGAACTTCTTGGTGGTCTGCCACTTCAAATCTGGATTGGCCATACCCATAGGGATAGCTCCTACGCCGGTATATCCTAAATAAGAACTGTTATACTTATAGGTGGTTACCGCCTGATAAGAATCGAATTTCACACTACCTGTAAAACCATAACTTCCACGCAGACGCATGGTATTGATCCAACCTAATTTCTTGATAAACTTCTCATTATGAATGTTATATCCCAAACCTACAGACCAGAATGGAGCAAAACGATGGTTGGCACCAAACTTGGAAGAACCTGACAGACGGTAGGAACCATCTACTACATAGCGATTCTTCCACATAAAGTTGGCAGCAAGAAATCCACCCACACTGGTAGAAAGAGACTCTGAACCAGAAGGACTGCCATTAGTTGGATAAGCGGTAGCGTATGCCAGGTCGTTCTGATTATCATTCAAGAAACCTGTGGCACGCATTGTACTTGACTTGCCGTCTGAACGCTTGATTTCACCTCCGAGATTCAGGGTCAGCATCGTTCCGTCCTTATCAAAATTATGAATGTAGTTACCAATCAACTTGGCTGCCCATTGCTCAGAACTGCTATTTCCCAATGTATAAGAACCCTTCTCCTTCAATACGGTTGTATTGGTATAGAGATTAGACTCTGGAGAGGTAAACGAATCTGTAGTACCCTTGCTGGAAGTATATGAAACCTGACCTGTCAGATAAAGGGTTGGCAGGATATTATAACGCGCATCCAGCGAAATCTCCTCGGTTCTTGTCTCCGACTTTCCGAAACTGCTCAATGATGCCTCGTAAAGAGGATTGTTCATATCATAAGAGAGACTACGACGCAAATTGCCATACTCATCATACGGAGAATCATAAGGATTGCAACGCAGATAATCAGAGAAACTTCCATACTTGGAATCATGAGTATTCAACTGGTCATGGGATGCACGCAAGGTAAGAATCAGATCTTCTACGGCAGTATAAGACAGATAAATACTCATACCATAGCGCTTACGACCATCATCCTTCATCACACCCTGAGTATTGGAATAATTGGCGTTTACATTATAATCCAAGCCTGAGCCACGTCCGGAAATGGAGAGCGAATGATCATGAGAGAAACTGTTGCGGATTGGCTTTGATTTCCAGTCGGTATTCTGACCGCTGCTTACCAATGCTAACTTCTCATAATAACTCTTGTCCAAACTTCCATCCGTGGATGTATAAAGACCTGCCAACTTCTCCAACTCGAGTTTCTGGGCTGCATTACAGTAATCATAACTGCTCAAGTCAGCAAAACTCAACTGTGGAGTAAAGGTATAGCGAATACGGACTGGAGACTGGCTCACACGCTTACGCTCGATAACAATAACACCATTGGCGGCATTCTCACCATAAAGTGCAGTTGCCGAAGCATCTTTCAGGATATCTACACGCTCGATATCATGAATATCTATATCATACAAAGCCGTCAGACTCTGTTCTACACCATCAATCACAACCAAAGGGGCATTCAATCCCACCTCATTATTGGTAGCCAAGGAAGTAGTACTACGAATCACGAGGTCTGGCACACTATTTGGGTTAGAACCGGCAGCATTATTCTGCTGGATATTAAGACTTGGATCAAGCGTAGCCAAGCTCTGCATGATATTGGTTGGTGAAATCGACAGGATGTCATCGCTGGTAATCGTCTTGGCTGCACCCGTAAAGGTTTGCTTCTTTCGGGTGAAATAACCATTTACCACGACATCGCTGATCTGCTTCGAGTCATTCTTCATCACCACCTTCATGTTATGGCCTGCCTTGACAACCAAGGTTTCCATTCCTACATAAGAGAAGGAGAGTTTCTGACCTTTCAGGGATACAGACTGGAAATTGAATTTTCCATTCACATCCGTGATTGTTGCTACATTGGCGCCTACAATACGTACCTGTACGCCAATCAGCGGCTCGTTGTCTTCTTCAGAATAAACGACACCACTGATACTATTGGCTGTTTGGCTACCATCATTCACGACAATGGTAACCCCATTGCCCTGTGCTTGCAGAGCAATAGGAGTACCAGCCGCCATCATAGCCATCAATAAGTATTTTTGCATTTACTATAATGTATTGGTAAATAATCTAATTTTTTTCTAATATATAAGAGGGGCATTACTTGATAATTACCTTACTTGATAACCACCTTCTTGCCACCAATGATATTCAATCCCTTTTGAGGAGCACGCAATTTCATACCCTGAAGATTGTAAACTGCGTTGTCTTTGTCTGCTTTGTCAACTACAAGTTGCTGTACTCCATTTGATGTATTTTCTGTGTATTGATAAGAAACGGATGTCTGAGCTGCATTCAACAAAGATGTGTAGGTATATTTACCGTCAGCTGACAGAACAACACCTGTTGTATATTGCTCAGCAGAACCGGCTGTCAAACCTGTAGCAGAAGCCATATCAGCAGTAAACTTCAATGGTGTAGAAAGAGTAGAAGGAGAATAAACATCTTTTCTGCTTGCTACGCCACCATACACGCTCAACTGAGTGCCATCAATAGCAAAGCCTGAGAACTTCTCCTCGTTATCATTACCAGCAGACTTCTCGTCATAACCTGAAGCCAAAGCCTTCTGTACAGAAAGATCGCTCTTCTTCAAGCTGACGAAGAAAATATCTGTATTACCTACAGCCTTAACGTTGGTATCGAATGGGAAGGTCTGGAAAAAGCTACCACCAATATAAAGGTCATCGCCCTTGACAGTCAAAGAAGCAACTCCTGGCTCTACCAAGCTGGAAGCACCAGAAACCCATCCATACTTACCATCATAAACCTTAGCTGAACTTGTGTTATTTCCCAAATTAACGCTTGCTACATAGAAGGCATTAATACCACCTGCGTATTTAAAAGAAGGCTCATCTTTCACCTCGCCATTTACTTGAAGGGCAGCCTTAGAACAAAATCCATTCACAGAGGCAACCAGATACAGGTTTGAACCATCGCTGGCCATCTTGGCTGACTTGGCATCAATTCCCATATATGAAGCATCTGTATAGTTACCTTTACCACCGAATACAACAGGGAAAGCCTTAGCCTGCATGGTCTCTGCATCCAATTCCACTGCTACGAAATCGGCATCAGAACCAATACCCATTCCATAGTTACTTAAATTCCAAGTACCAGAAGTAACCTTGGCATCACCCGCAGCATTAGACAAGACATCGGTAAAGATCAAACCAGCATACAATTTGCCGTCAGCAATAGCCAAACTATTCAATTTGCAATATACCTTGTCTCCCTGAGAGTATTGATCAAACTTCTCAACCATTTCGGCATTAGGAGTAGAAACAAAGGCATAAGCTGCCAAAACCTTTCCTTCCTTGCTGATATGTGCAACAAAGGCATTAGTCTTTTCAGCATTTTCAGATTTCTTACCAGTTAATGAAATACCACCCAAAGTAATCTTCTCATTGAAATCACCACCAATATAAACACCACCTTCATTATCAGCAAGAATAGCATTGATGATACTACCACTCTTGATATCTACCTTCCAAGTAGGACTGTTAGGCAATTTAGGAGAAGACATAGCAACAAAAGAACCTAAAGACTGACCATTGATCATAGTACTTGTCACAACGACATTACCCTCTGAGGTAACAGCCATAGGAGTATGGCAATCTGGGAATAACCCTTCATAATAACATTGTCAAACTTCAATTCTCCTTGAGATTGAGAATTCTGAGCTGAAACATGTGAAACAGAACAAAACAGCAAAGCAGCTGCGAATAGTGTAGAAAATTTCATACGCTAATGTTGTTAAAAATAAAAAAATCCGATTTATCGGGATACAATTCTCTCTCTTTCCTGTTCAATAGAATGTGAAAACAAATATTGATACTGTCTCTTATACACATCTGACGCTGCCGACGACTTAATAGGTGTAGATCTCGGTGGTCGCCGTATCATTAAA
>ENA-OZWW01000275-OZWW01000275.1-human-gut-metagenome-genome-assembly--contig:-NODE-275-length-26234-cov-12.227014_pt1 | contig 26234 bp, 30 predicted proteins | sample MGYA00243534_ERZ654079 | MGnify/ENA primary metagenome ERZ654079 (study PRJEB26926, sample SAMN06164994) | human gut metagenome | biome: ENVO:00009003; feature: ENVO:2100002; material: ENVO:00002003...
TAACCAACGGTGGCAGGCACTCGCTTGTCGGGTGTCTGCCGCCATAACCAATCACAAAAGAGAATCTATGAGAATAAAGTTGATGATTATATGTCTGACTCTGCTTTGCGGATACGCCAAGGCACAGACACGAGGCGGTGACTCTTCGCCACCACTACCAAAGGAGATTTCTGCGGAACTGTTCGACAAGGCGGTAGCACTTATCAAGGAGTTTGAGGGGTGGCACTCGGCAAAACACTATCCATACATCGGTTATGGGCATAAACTGCTCCCACACGAGAACCTGACAGCAGACATTACCGAAGAACAGGCCGATTCGTTGCTCAGAGCCGACCTATTGGAGCGATACAAGTATTTCCGACAATATGGGAAAGATGCTCTGTTGCTGACGGTTTTGGCTTACAATGTGGGACATTCACGCTTGCTGGGCTATGGCAAACGCCCGAAGAGTAACCTTATCAAGAAAATAGAGTCCGGTGACAGGGATATCTACGAGGAGTATATCTCGTACCGTTGCTACAAGGGTAAGCCTATCCCCAGCATCGAACGCCGTAGAAAAAGAGAGTTTCAATTGCTGTATATCCCGTAGCCGTTATTTAAAGAGCCTTCCCTTAAGCAATTGAGAGAAGGCTCTTATTGTAAAACAAAGATAAATTGAACATACTATGGTATCTATAAAATTAAAGTTCAGACCCTCTACGATTGAGGGGAAAGCAGGTAGTCTATACTACCAAGTGATTTATATGCGAAAAGTTCGGCAAGTTGCAACGAACTTCCGAATTACCCAGAGTGAATGGGATTCCGAATTGGAAGATGTCTTCATTAAAGATGATGATTCTTCTCGTTCCAGTTATTTGCAGTATGTGCAAAACCATATAGAATACGACAAGAGGTGTTTCAAACGTATTGTAAAGAAATTGTCCCTATCTGATATTCCGTTTACAGTTGATGTTATTGTAGAGGAGTTTCAGAAGCAATCATTCGAAATAACCCTGTTTACATATATGGAGAAGATGATTGGTAAGCTATGGAGACAAGGACAACATCGCACAAGTGAAACATACCAAGCGACCCTTAACAGTTTTAGAAAATTTAGAGAGGGCGTAGATGTATGCTTTGATGATATTGATTCGGAAATGCTCATTTCGTATGAATATCATTTAAAGGCGAAGGAATTGGCTCCCAACACAATCTCTTTTTATATGAAACGCTTGCGTGCTGTATATAATAATGCAGTAGAAGATGGCTATGTAGAGAATAAGAATCCATTCAAGAAAGTGTTTACTTCTTCTGAAAAAACGGTGAAGAGAGCAATCCCATTGAAATATGTGCGTAAATTGAAAGATTTGGATTTGAGCTATTCTCCATCCAAGAGTTTTGCCCGTGATATGTTCCTGTTCAGCTTCTATACACGAGGTATGGCGTTTGTGGATATGGCATACTTGCAAAAGAAGAATCTGAAAGACGATGTACTTACATACCGAAGAAAGAAAACTGGTCAATTGTTATCAATCCGCTGGGAAGATTGTATGGAGAAGATTGTAAATCAGTATTCGTCTTTGAGTTCTCCATATCTTATTTCAATTATAAAAGATCCTACTGGAAATACTCGGAAGCAGTATCACAATGCTCTGACGCTTATAAATCATAACTTAAAAGCGATTGGCAAAGAGTTAGGTTTGACTTTGCCTTTAACAATGTATGTTGCACGCCATTCGTGGGCGAGTATTGCCAGGGATGAGGGAATTCCAATATCTGTAATCAGCGAAGGAATGGGACACGATTCTGAGAGTACTACACAGATATATCTGGCCTCTTTGGAAACGCAAGTAATAGACAAAGCCAATAAGAAAATACTGAAATTATTATGAAAGCTATGATTGCTGCTTTTTAGAGGAGTTCGGGAGCGAGCTCCTTTTTTAGTGCAGAAAAACTTACGTTTTGTTAGCAAAAACAATCTATCTCCTAACAGGAGATAATAATCCATAGTGCAAAATTAAGAAAAATATTCCATTCGGACGCATATAGAACGAACAAAAATTAACATGAAGACTAAAAATGTTTAAGAACTTATGACTCTGTTTTGCTACATAATAAGATTCTGACGGCTAAATCATTATTGTTTAGTATAGTATACAGAATTTATATCTCCTGTTAGGAGATGCAAAAATACAAGAGTTATGGGTACGAGCAAAAGTAATCTCAATTCTTGCGCAGAATCGCTTGTCAATGGGACAAACGACCGCGAAGCGTACCCAAAACGCTGGATTGCAGTGCTTGTTCAAGTAAATTGCGAAAAGAAAACTGCGACCCGATTGGGTAAGGTTGGCTACGAAACCTATATCCCGACACAGCAAGAAGTACACCAATGGAGCGATCGCAAGAAAAAAGTTGATCGTTTGATTATACCTATGGTGGTTTTTGTTCGTGCAACTGTACGCGAAGAAGAATGGTTGCGCGACCAATCGTACATTCACAAACTTATAGCTCTACCCGGTACGGACGAAGACAAGAAAGGATTTGCTACAACAATTCCAGATTGTCAGATTGAAAGATTAAAGTTTTTGCTTGAGAATGCAGAAACAGAAGTGATGATTGTTGGCAACTTCAAAGTTGGCGATTCTGTCCGCGTAACATCTGGCCCATTGAAGGGACTTGAGGGTGTAGTTGGTGAAGTTAATGAAAAAAGTTCTATTGTAGGTATTCAGATTGATGGACTTGGTTATGCATGTGTAAGAATTCAAAAGACAAATATTAACATTATCTAAATTCTAGCAAATATGGCAAGCTTATTTATTCCTCAAGGTTATTTGGCTTCTGATAATGATGCCGCAGCAAAAATCCGCGCAAGCCTAGCTAAAGACCTAAAAGAAGGGAAACCCGTAGAGATAGCATCATCAGGAGATGTTATGGGACAGAATGGTGAACAGAAAAAACTCGTAACGCAACCAGGTAAATTAGCAGCAGATAATGATGCCGCAGCAAAAATTCGTGCAAGCCTAGCTAAAGACCTAAAAGAGGGAAAACCTGTAGAGATAGCATCTTCGGGAGATGTTATGGGACAAAATGGTGAGCAGAAAAAACTCGTAACGCAACCAGGTAAATTAGCGACAGATAATGATGCTGCAGCAAAAATCCGTGCAAGCCTAGCTAAAGACCTAAAAGAAGGGAAACCTGTAGAAATTGCTTCTTCAGGAGATGTTATGGGGCAGAATGGTGAGCAGAAGAAATTAGTAACCCAACCTGGGAAATTGGCGAGTTATCAATGGTATGATAGAGAGCCCCAAAGACTAAGAGATGAAATTGAGGGAATGAATCATTTTTTTCCTCAATTTAAATTATACAAAATGGATGATGGACGATATTATTGGAAAGGAACCCTGCGTCCAAATGTTTTGCCTAATGGCTGGGCATGGGAAGTAGCTGCAATTTACAACAATGACCACCCTGCACCTGTAATGGGCGGTTCAGTTCGAGTAGTATTATTAAATCCATCTATTGATACCGTAATTAATGCATTGGGATGGAGACCGCATCATCTATTATATTGCCCTAAAGATGGTACATATCTCTGTACAACGCGTGCAGAAGATATGAGTTATGGTACCCAATATGAAACTACAGCTGTACAAACTTTAACATGGGCAATTAAATGGTTAACAGCCCTTGAGTTGGTATTGACAGGTGACATGTCTAAGGAATTATTTAATAGTCCCAATGGAATATAATTGTCTTATGATTACTCATGTTATTTTTACTAAAAGAGCATTCAATGCAATTATTACAGAGACAATAGATAAAAATCCTGTTGAAACAGGGGGAATATTTATTGGATACTTGCTTGATAATGGCGTTTGTATAGTTGTGGAAACCATACCACCTGGAATTAAAACAATAAATCAGAGAGCATATTTTGAATATGACGCAGATTTTATAAACTATTTATCAAATGTTATTGCAAAACAATATGTAGGAAACCTACATGTTTTAGGTTTATGGCATCGACATCCTGGAAGCATGGATTCATTCTCCACAACAGACGATGGCACAAATATCCTATTTGCTAGAAATAATGGTAAGTATGGAGCAATATCTGCCCTTGTTAATTGCGACCCCAAACTAAGATTAACCATGTACCATGTTGATTCCAATTGTAGGTATACACCTATTGATTGGAGTGTTGATGATGGTATTATTCCAGCAGACTTTTTAAAATTACATTATGAAGATGCATCAAATCTCCCTATTTTAGGAGAACGATTACATGATTTGAATACTGCTATTCCAACATCTTCTAATGATAATAAGAGCAATGATCTCGTTGAGGATTCTATGTGTCAATCTCCAGAAATAGGGGCTTCTAATTATAATTTAGCAGATGCAATTGACGATTTTTGCAAAATAATTAAGAAACTCATTTATAAGGCATAAACCAAAACCAACTATGAATGCGAATGAGATTATAAATATCGTTAAAGAATCCATATTAAGTGAGATTCAAAATAATCCAACAATAATACAATATGTAAAGGAGATATCATTAGTTAAATCCAATATACATATGCATTATGAAAATGGAACGGCGGGCGAGATTTTTAATATCATTGTTGTAGATCGGAAATTTGGTAAATGCTATAGAATTAAAAATTTATTTACGGATTCCGATTGTGAGAAGTTATCGACAATTCTTGAGGTGACTTTTAGGCAATTATATAACACACTTGAAATAATCAAATCTGGATCAGACACAAATCATGTTTATTTAGACTCTCCTACGTGGCATTTCGAATGTGTTCCGATAAATCCTAACGAGATTCCCGATATAGATTTAAGCAAAATGGAATTACTTTACAAACTGTAATAATTGACAAATATGGATTCACCCATTATAGAATCTGCTAACCTGAAACTAGAGACGAAACAAACTGGTAAAATAATTTTCCCATCGAATATTTATGATGAGAAATATATCGGTCCATTGTATGGATATTATGTCCTAGAAACCAATGTATTTAATGTTATTCCTACGGATACTCTTCATGCAAATAACGGGAAGTGTTCTTTGTTAGGGTATATATTGCCAGCGAATCCGTTAAAAGATTTGTTTTTGGACGAAGAAAAAGAAACTCCAGAAAAAATAATACAAAAGGAAGTTGAAAGAAACCAAAAAATGACTCTTTTTAGAGAAAAATTATCTAGAGATCTAAAAACTGGGAATTATTTACATAATTTACATATACCACCACCACCTCCTCCTATTGAACTCCCTAAGACTGATTATTTGATTATCAGAGAAAAATTCATTCCAAAACTAATAGAACTTTTAAGATACAACGATTTACTTCATCCAATACTTGATTGGGTTGAGGATGTTTTTTATTCTCAAAACATTAAAGAGAAAAATATTTTATTAGGTTGTTGGGACGCAGGCAACTTAATTTTCTATCATATAGAAAAAGATTGCGGTCTATTTAGAATACCCAAGCCATTAACACAAGAAACATATACATTGAAACTTGATGTATTTTCTAGAAACACTGGAATACTTGAATCTGATATAATGTTAACAAAAGGTGCTGTTTTCATTGGATGCGGTTCAGTTGGTAGTTTATTTGCATTGGAATTGGCACGTGCAGGAGTAGGAAGATTCATGCTAGTAGATAGCGATATTTTGGGATATCATAACATCTGCCGTCACCAATGTGGAATCTTTGATGTTGGCAGATACAAAACTGATGCTATGCGAGATCGAATTCTCCAAATAAATCCTTATGCCGAAATTGTTACATATAATATGAGAATTCAAGAAGTTCCATTAGATGATTTAATGAACTTTTGTGATTCCAATACAATTGTAGTTGGAGGAGCAGATAATCGAGAAGGAGATTTATATGCAAATGGAATAGCCCAACAGGTAGGAATGCCATTTATGTCTATTGGGTGTTGGGAAAGAGCGTTCGCAGGTGAGATATTTTATTGCTTACCAACTGGAATGCCGACATATAAAGATTTTATGGAAGTTGCTGGTCATATGTCTGCACGTGTAAATCAAAATAGAAGATTTTATACAACAGAAGCAGAACTTGAAAAAGTGTCATTTGAACCAGGGATATCAGTTGATATAAACTTTGTTACGACGATTGCAGTGAAATTAGCCATAGATTTACTAAATCGAGATAATGAAGATTATACTCAAAGATTATTGCCTCATTTGACGCAATATACCTTAGTATGTAACACGAATAACACCAAGGTTGGAGGAGAGATGGCGGAGATATTTTCATACCCCCTTCAAGTGACAACAAGTATTGTTGTTCCATATTCAAATAAAGAATGATATGGCAGAGTTTGATCAATATGGACGATTAAAAAATAACAACTATAGACCTCAACCACTATCAAGTTTTACATCCACATATATTCCGTCTAGTTCATCATATGGAAGACCTAATATATGGAGTAGATTCAATAGTTTTATAGAAGATATAGGCGAATGGTTACGAGATAATACAGAAGCCTTATCTAACAATATTGCTATCGGCGGTTTTTTCCTTGCCTGTGCAGTTGCCATAATAGGTGCTATTGTGGTTTGGATTGATGAAGGATTTTGGTCTTTTGTGGGTTATACCGTTATAGGATATCTCGTTATGTATTACGGAGGTTTGATAATAACAGGTATAATGATGTATGCATTAAGAATACCAATCTTTATTCTAGGACTAATTTTCTATAATGCGTATGTGTTACTAATAACAATCGCTATATCTCTTGGAGTATTATTCTATAATGTTAATGATTGGTCGTTTCAGCCTAAAGAACCTCGTGTTGTAAATACTACTACTAACATACCGATGACAACTCGCTATAAATGTACTGCGAATACTTTTTTGAATGTGCGAAAAGAACCCTCCTCTTCATCTCAAATATTAGGGAGTATTCAACGTAATGAAGTTGTTGATGTCTATGATGTTACAAATGGTTTTGCAAAAATCAAATATAAGTCGGGAATTGGATATGTGAGCATAAAATATTTACAAAAATATTAAATGGCGGAACCCGAAAAGCCTGAAAAGAGTAGGGGTAATTAAATAATATTCACTATTATGAAAAAGAAAGCTGAAATTTTCATTAGAAGTGTCCGTACTTCAAGTGGTATGTAATGTTTAATTATTAGAAGGGAGACTTCTTCTGTATAAAGGAGTCTCCCTGTTTAAATTTCAAATAATAAATAGATATGGAAGAAAAAATACTTGTCCGATACGAACCTTATTTTAATGACTGGATAACAATGGATGAAAAAGGATCCATCTATTCTGTCGAGTTTGATTCAGAATTTGTTGATGATGATTATCCTAATATTAAAAGGATTAAACCTGATTGGGAAATACAAAACGCATGTTCAATACCTATTGTTGTTCAAATATTATTAACTAAACGATGTAATTATCAATGTCCACATTGTCCTGTTGTAGACAATTCTCTTCAACAAGATGAAATGTCGACAGAAGAAGTACTCAAGTTGTTAGACTATTGTGCAGATAATGGCGTTTTATTTGTTCGATTCAGTGGAGGAGAATCAACCCTTCGTCAAGATTTTCCAACTATTGTAAAGTATGCCAGGAGCAAAGGATTAAGATGTGGATTATTATCAAATTGCAGACAATATCGAGAAGATGTTGTGGAAGTTTTGCATGAAATGAGTTACATGCAAACACATCTTGATAGTGTGAATAGAGACACTTTTAACAAACTTACGGGTGGCAATAATTTTGATTCATTTTGCAAGACTATTAAGGAAATTCGAGCTAAAGGAGTAACTATAAATGCTGCTACAACTTTGATGAAGGAGAATATGCATGAAATAAAGTCAATAATTGAATTTTGTGCGGAGTATCAGCTGGTCCTTAAAATCAATACAATATATTCTGATTCAAATGGCAAATTCCATAAAAGAGAATGGTTGGATTATTATCAAGAAGTGATATTACCTTTTCAAAAGGAATGGCCGATATTAAAACAATATGCAGAACAGATAGGCTGTACAGCTTATTGTTTTTGCGATTTAGAGGAGGTCGATAAAACTGTAACCGATCCCATATCTGTAATATCACCGTGGGGACGTTCGTACATAGTTGTGGATAGCATTGGTGATATCTACCCATTTTCACTTATTGTTAAACCGCAATTTAAACTAGGTTCTATCAGGGATAATGATTTAATAAAGATTTGGAAAGAGGCGTCTTTGCTGAAAGAATTGAGAAGTTATACAAAGCAAACATTAGGATGTGGCGATTGTAGAATGGATTGCGTGTATTGTAATTTATTCTTCAGTTATTCTTATTTTGGAGAGTTCGGACATGTATTGCCACATGACGATTGCCCATATGGAAAATTTAGATTGGAAGATTATGAATGAAACAGAATTTATAAACAATGTATGGGAGCAGTTGGAAGATACCCCAAAGGAAACGCTTACATTAAGTACTAGATTTGAGGATATAGAAGAATGGTGTTCTCTAGTAGGTTTATCAATTATGGCAATGATTCAAGATTATTATAATGTTAAACTAACATACAATGACTTGAAATCTATTCATACTATAGGAGATTTGTATAAATTCGTAAGTAACAAGAGTAATGATAAATAAAAGGGGGCAGCTTTGTAATAAAACAATTCTCATATTAGGTGCAACATCAGAAATCGGTTTGTGTATTTCTGATTATTGTATAAATGAGGGCGCTGAAGTATTCCTTTTAGGTAGGAATGAATCTAAATTAGACAAAATCATTTCACAAAACCCCGAGAAAAATCCACAGAAAATAGTACTCTCTGAGCAAAGTCCCTTGTTTAATGATTTTTTTAAACATCTACCTACTAAATTTGATGGAATAGTGTCATGTATTGGAGAAGTTGAATTGAAACCAATACATTTTGAAACAATGGATTCTATTTTAAAGAAATTTGAAAGTCATTTTGGTATATCGGCAACAATCTTGTCCTTATTAAAAAAAAATAAACAGATTTCTTCTAATGGCTCCATTGTGTTAATCTCCTCAATTAATGGAACTAAGGTTTCATGTATGGGAGGAAGTATTTATGGTGCTCTTAAAGCTGCTATGTCTGGTTTCTGTAAAGGACTATCTTTAGAATTCGCTCATAATGGCACTAGGGTTAATTGCATATGTCCTGGAGTTATTGATACAGAAAAACTCCACAAAAATTTTTCAATTGAGGAAATTAAAAATATGACAAGAATGAATCCTTTGGGTTATTTGGGTGAGCCAAAAGATGTTGCAGAACTTGCAATTTTTCTTTTATCTGATAAATCAAGATGGATAACTGGAACTGATATTGTTATTGATGGAGGATATTCTATAAAATGAAAGCATATATAAAAGATATAGAGGTTTATCTTCCCAAGAGAGTTGTTACAAATGAAGATATCTCTAAATATAATCCAGAATGGGATACACAAAAGATATTAAATAAAGTAGGTATTCAAAGTCGTCATATGGCAACTGATGACGAATCTAGTTTTACGTTAGCATATAATGCATGCAACAATCTATTAAAACGAAAAAATTCTTATAAAGATGAGATAGATTATATCTTGTACTCTACATTGAATCATGAACATTTTATGATGTTATCATCTGCCCTACTTCAAAATAGATTGGGGTTAAAAAAAGAATGTGGATCAGTCGATTTACGTTTGTCATGTACTGGATATCTGCAAATGCTGTCTATTGCGAAGGCATTAATAATCTCAGGGCAGGCCAAGAACGTTTTATTAGTGACATCTGACACTTATTCAAAATTGATAGATAACAGTGACATAGGGACTTATTCGATATTTGGTGATGCAGCTACTGCGACAATAGTATCAAATGAAGGATGGGCAGAAATAGGAGAAATATATTTAGGGGTTGATGGAGTCGGTACTGAAAATCATATTTATAGGACGCAGTGCATAAATAATTCTTTCCCATCAGATGATATTAAATTGAATGAATCATCCATATTATATCGAAAAGACAAGTTCTATATGGTTGGAAGTGAAATATTTAACTTTGTAACAAGAGTTGTTCCCGAACAATACAGCAAGTTCTTAGACGAGAATGATTATAGGCTAGAGGATATTGATATGCACATATTTCATCAGGCAAATAAATATATGCTATCTTATTTACGTAAAAAGATGAATATACCAGAAGATAAATTTTATATAAATATGAGTGATGTTGGGAATACTTCAACATCTTCAATACCAATTAGTTTATATAGAATTAAAAGCAATCTGAAGCAATATAATAAAATTGGTTTATGTTCATTTGGTGGCGGTTATACTTGGGCTAGTTCTATTATAACTATATTATGAAAAATATTTTGATTATTCCCTCATGGTATAAAAGTGAAGACTCACCTTCCGCAGGCACTTTCTTTGAGGAAGAAGCACATCTTGTGGCCGAAGAATATAGTGTCACAATGCTGATTCTTCAACGAGTCCGTGAAGAGAATTCTGTTTCTAATGATGTTGTTATTGAAAACGGAGAGAGAGGTATTAAATATATAAAGGCTGATTTTTGTTTTTCTGAAACAACGGATTGGGATAGCAGTATCAAGAATTTCAGAGAAAGAATCTTGTACATTTTTAACAAAGCGATAAATCATATTGTTTATCCAGACTTGATTCATGGATATTCAACTTTCTATGGAGGTTTGTGTGCTTATTGGATATCCCGAAGAACAAAGATTCCATATATAATTACAGAACATTTTAGCCCATTTAATTTGGATTTTTTGCATAGTCAGTATGTAAGAGTCCAGATGACCAAAGCTATTGTTGAAGCAAGGAAAATAGCTTGTGTCAGTGAATTTCTGCGTCAACAGATTTTAATGCAAAACATTAAATGTAATCCTATTGTTGTTGGGAATTTCATTAATGATAGAATATTCTTGATTTCCGAAGGCTCTACAATTAATAACAGGCTTCTGTCCGTTGCATATTATCCAAGTTACATCAAGGATATAGACACATTGCTTAAGGCCTATAAATATCTGCAAGAATGGGGCGTTTCTTTTACTGCAAATATAATTGGTGGAGGTGAAAGTAAAGGTGGATATAATGGAGTTAACATCATTGAACAAAAGGTTTATGAATATGGTTTATCTAATATTGTCAATGTGATTGGAGCGGCAAGTCGAATAGAGATGGTCAAGCATATGCAAGAATGTCAGTTGTATGTGTCATCTTCCATTGCTGAATCATTTGGAGTCAGTTTATGTGAAGCTATGCTTTGTGGAAAGAAATGTGTTCTAACAGACAACGGTGGTTCCAGGGAATTTATCACTCACGAGAACTCGTTTTGCGTTAATATACATGATTCTTTTGCTCTGGCAAAAGCAATAGAAACAGCTCTTCTTGAAACCCCATTTTCTTTTAACCCTTACGACATTCGTGAACATATAGTACGTAAATATGGGAACAAGGCTTTTCGCATGCGATTAAATAATCTATATAAAGATGTTATATAATGAGATCTTTGTTCATATCGCCACATCCTGATGATATCGCATATTCATGCTTTATCCCAATATTTAGAAATAAAGGATACAAGCATATTTTGACAATTTTTGGGGAAAGTAAATACGCCTATGGTACATCTGACAACGATATCGATACAATTACAGATGTTCGAATGCAAGAGGAATATGCCTTTGCCAGATTTATTAATGCTGAAATATCGTATTGCCGATTTCCTGATTCTTCAATCACTTATAGGCCTAATTCCTCTATGGACGGATTATACCCAAATAAACAAGATATCAGAAATTGTATTCTTGACGTTTTTCAATCACTTGATTATACGGATGTATATTTCCCGATAGCACAATGTTGGCATTATGATCATATACTAATACATAATATAGTCCTTGAATCATTACTCCCCATTGCTTCCTCAAAAGTGCAATTTCATATGTATGAAGACTATCCATATGTTGCAGATATGACTGATAAGGAAATAAAAGAATCTATCCTCTGTAATATAAACTCAAAAACAAATAAAGTGTCATCTTATTTTGAAATGATAGATATGTGTTTGGTTGAACAAGAAACAGCAATAAATATATACAAGTCTCAAAAAAATGACATCGACATTTGTAAGATATTAGATCGTAAAACACATAATAATTGTATAAAGGAAACAATATGGAATGTGGAGACTATAAAATAACCAATTTAGAGTATAGTCAATTTGAGGAGTTGGTGACCTTTATGGAATCTTCAGATTTTTTATGGAGTGATGTCAAGTTATTAAAGTATATTCTATTTACTCTAAATGATACAATAGAGGATAACATCGTTGTTCTTTATAGAAATAAAATTATTGGGTGTAACTTGTTCATAACAAGCATTGTTTCCATATGCGGTGAAATCCGAAAGATTAGATGGAGTCATTCCACTTACTTGTTGCCAGAACACAGAAAGTATATTGGATTACAATTATTTTATGAAGTTAATAATTTAAATGATATATGGGGGTTTGGACTTACTTCAATAAATAGAAAACTTCATAAACTCAACAAAACATTATTCCTTACTCCATCAAGAGCATATGTTTTGAACTTAGATAAATATAATAACATATCCCAGCACGATCAAAATTATTATCCTCCCAAATTTGAAGTGCACAATCTATCTTTTGAAAAATGTTATTCTGCAAAAGATCATGTTATGCCTAATAATGGCTTTTGGAACAAGGAAATTGTAGATGTAGATTTTATACGTGACAATGAATATATGTCAAGGAGATTTTATAATTCTCCTATTAATTACCACATATACAAAGTTTCACAAAAGCAAGAGTGCGATTTGTTGTATTTTGTAGTTCGGATAAGAGTTATAAAGGGGATTAAATATCTTTTTTTGGTGGATTACAGATTTAAAGTTAATACACCATTAGTATTCACTTATATTATAGATGCATTTGAATTTCTAGCGAGAAATAATGGTATATCAAAGGGCTATATTTTTACAACTCTTCCCGCAAATATAATAGAACAAGATATAAGACTTGAAAGCTATGGTACACTTTCGGATATCATATGTAATTCAGAAAAGGTAGATAGTACTTTTGATTTATTTGTAACACCGTCAGATTCAGATTGCGATTTAATTCCTATATCATGATGACTGAATTATCGAAACTTCAAAAAGTAGTTGCATATTCACTATCTGGTGAGTTCTATAAAAATAAAATAGGGGTACTCCATCAGGACATTCTGCCTATTGATAGCATCCAAAGTTTTGAAAGAATCCCATTTACCACAAAAGAAGAATTACGTAGTAATGATTCGGAGATGTTTTTATGTACAAGTTTTGAGAAGGTTAGGCGTGTTCATTCCTCAAGCGGCACCAAAGGGATGCCTACTATTACATACTATTCCAATCATGATTTGATTGTATGGCAAGAACATATATCCCAAGCATTTAAAATAGCAGGCTTGGTACCAGGCGATATTTTTCAAACTATGGTCGGCTTTGGAATGTTCAGTGGCGGACTTGGTTTTCAATTGGCGGCAGAGTCTTATGGAATGAGTGTTATACCAGTAGGTCTAGGTAACACTGCTCGCCAATTGGAATTTCTCATGAAATTTAAAGTTAATAGTTTTGTAACTATTTCTAGTTATCTTCCAATTCTAGCAAATTGTATGAAAAAGGAAGGGATAGATCCCAAGCGTGATTTATCCTTAAAAGCCATATTTATTGGTGCAGAGCCAATAAATCTACAAGAGAGAGATGAACTGTCCTTGTATTTTGGCGTTCCAATCCTGAATATTTATGGGCTATCTGAAATTGAAGGACCTGGCATAGGATATGAATGTAAATATGGAGGAGGAATGCATATTTGTAATGATGATTTTTATGTTGAAATTATTGATCCTAAGACGGGAATCTGTCTTCCATATGGACAAGAAGGCGAAATAGTAGTGACTACATTGAATAGAGAATGTATGCCTCTTATCAGATTTCGCACTGGAGATATTTCAAGAATTTACTATGAGAAGTGTCCTTGTTGTGATGAAAATGTATTAAAAATGGATTATGTGAAGCGTAGAACTGATGATATGTTTATTATTAGAGGTGTGAATATTTATCCTAACGAAATTGAAAATATTATAGTCAATATTCCAGAAATCCATAATGCATTTAAAATAGTCATCTCAAAAAATGACACCTTGACTTTGCGGTTGGCTTATAGAGAAAATGGGAAAACAAAAGATATAATAGAAAAGCATATCATATCAGAAATCAAGAAATGGCTTTTTATCACGGTTAATATTGAATGGATAGATATTGAAGACATTATAGATTATAGAGGGAAGCGATCATTTGTGATAGATGAAAGGGTATGAAAATGAAAAAGAAATCATATAAATATATTTGTAATGTTTGCAATGTATACTCTCTTTTGATTTATCTACTTCATATGAGTAAATCTGAAGTAGAATCCACTTTTTTTATTTTTAACCCATCTATACCCAAAGTAATACGTGAGAACTTTTGTCATTCATATACAATGCCTGATTACCATAAATATGGGCGGTTTAAAAGGATGGGGATAATTCTATTTGGATTTTTAGTTTTCAGATACATAAAGTTGTTTAGGCTTCCTAATTTTAGAGATTCTGAGATATTTGGCAATGATTTTTCACGATATGATTCAATCCTAATTGGGAAAAAGAAGTATTATTGCATAGAAGACTGTCCCGATGGATTTAAAAGGACATATATTGATCATTTTTATTCATTAGAATTGAAAAAGAATAGAAATAAATTGAGATATTATATTCTCTCTATTTTGAACGGATTGGTATATTGTCATCGTTTTGGTAACAATAATCAGTGTGAGGGTGTCATTACATCAAGTAGAAGTGTTCCTAGTTATCTTAAAAACAAAACCATTATTAATATATCTTTAGAAGAGGCTTGGAGGAATTCGGAATCGGATAAGAAAGAAATGATATTTACATCGTATGGAATCGATAAAAATGAACATCCAGACTTATTTAACAGAAGAATCATTCTTTTAACACAGCCATTATGGCCTGATTTTATTTCACAAGATGAACATGCGCGGATATATAAAGAAATATTGTCAAACTATAAAACCTGCGATATCGTAATCAAAACTCATCCAAGAGATTTATTTGACTACAAATCATTAGATATGAATCTTTATGTTTTGGACAAACCTATACCAGTACAATTACTTACAATGCTGGGAGTACGATATGATAGGGCTGTTACAGTATTTTCAACTGCAGTATATACCTTTAAGGAGTTAGGAGCGGTCATAGATTGGTATGGTACAGAAATCTCTGATGCACTGTTTTTTGCCTTAGGACATAAATCAATGTAATCAATTTATAAGGTCTTCTTTTCTCATATGATAACTATTATAGGAAATGAATCATTAAATAGGTTAAATTACTATGTATGGAAGTCGGCTATTGATGCTGGCTTAGTTGAATATCTCTCAACTTCTAAAGCTTTTAATCCAAACTCATCTTCGAAAATTACAGTTTTGTCATACATATCTGTTGCAGAAATAGATGAAATATATTTAAAGGCTTATTGTCGTAATGGGGGAATACTTATTCTGTATTTATTCGATTCATTTTCTACATTTCCAGAATGGTTGCAAAGCATCATCATAAAATATAACTCAAATGGAATTCTAAAGGAAGTATTTTCATTTGACACTGCAGACTGTTGTTCTTATGGATTTTCATATTGGCCTCAGATATGCTCAATGCTAAAGACAGTAAGAATGGACAACAAGCCAGGCTTTTATTTTGCAGGTCGCAATAAAGGTCGTTTTGATCTAATTCGTAAAATTGCCGAATCATTCTATAATAATAGTAATAGTAATGCACATATTAGAATCCCTGATATTGAAGAGAATGATGCAACTATATTACGAAGAATAGGTAATGTGGTTCTAGATAATTTTATGATTCCTTACGAGTTAATGCTTAATGAAGAATTGTCGTACAATTGCATTTTTGATCTCACTCAAGATTGTCAAAAAGGTCTTTCTTGGCGATTTGTAGAAGGCATAATGTATGGCAAGAAAATAGTTTCCAATAATCCCAATGTTATGAGTTCCCCATTCTATAATGATTCGCAGGTTAGAATAATCAGAACTCCTAATGATTTGGATTTTGAGTGGATAGAGAATATATCTATAGTTAGCAATATCTACGATGATTCTTATTCCCCTATACGATTCATTCACAATCTAAAAAAATATGAATAAAGGTATTATTATTCAAGCCCGAACAGGTTCAACTAGATTGCCAGATAAAATTATTATTCCGTTCTATGATAAAAAATCTATTCTAGAATTACTTATTAATCGAATTCTTGAATCCAAGACTGTTTCTCCTACAAAAATTGTTATAGCAACTACAATTGATTGTCGAGATGATTGTATAGTATCTTTAGGAGAACAATTGGGTGTATCTGTTTTCCGTGGAGCTGAATCCGATGTACTTGAGAGATTTATTATGGCTGCCCAAGAGTATAAAATTGACAAAATTATACGAATATGCTCAGACAATCTATTCATTGATCTTGAGTCTTTGAAACATCTATATAACTGTCTGGATGAACCAGGATACGATTACTGTTCTTTTATTACATCTAGTGGAGTTCCTTCCATAAAGACTCATTCTGGATTCTTTATGGAAGGTGTTACCCTTAAAACTCTATGCAGGGTTAGGGATCTCACTGTAAATCGTATCTATCACGAACATGTAACAAATTACATATATGAACATCTAGATGAATTCAATTGCAAATTTATTCCTGTTTGTGAAATGATTCCAGATGTTGAAAAATATATTAATTTAAGGTTGACAACTGATACTGAATTAGACTTCGTAACTCAAAATGAAATATATACTCATCTTGTAGTAAATAATCTTGAAATATCGCCTCAAAATATCTTTGATTTCCTAGATTGTAGACCAGACATCTATGAGGTAATGAGGGAATTAAAAATACAGAATTCAAAATGATGAATCAAACATATATTATTGGAGAAATTGGACAAAATCATAATGGTTCTGTCGATGTGGCTAAATTAATTGTGGATTTGGCTGTACGCCCAGTAGTTGAAAAATATTTCAACATTCAAATGAAAGGAATTGATGCCATAAAATTAACTAAAAGGGATTTGAATCAAGAATTAGCTGTTTCTCAATGGAATCAAATATATGATTCGCCAAATTCTTTTGGACGTACTTATGGTGAACATCGTTCGTTTCTTGAACTTTCAGATATGCAACATTTTGAATTATATCAATATGTAAAGCAATATAATATAGATTTTATTGAAACTATATGTGCAATAGGCGGTCTATCGTTATTAAGGTTATTTACACCTGATAGGTTGAAAGTAGCAAGTAGGGATATAACTAATCACCCTCTATTATCAGCAATGGCTGAAACTAAAATTCCAATTATATTATCAACCGGTATGTCGGGAGTAAGAGAACTAGATGACGCATTAAATATCATTTCCAAACATCATAATAATATTTCTATTCTTCATTGTGTATCTCAATATCCGACTCATCCAGATAATCTCAATTTGAAGACAATATCTTATTTAAAGAAATATTATGGCCAATATACTATTGGACTTTCCGATCATACTATTGGAATTTCTGCACCAATAGCAGCAATAGGTATGGGAGCTCAAATTATAGAAAAACATATTACAATTGACCGTCAGATGAAAGGGAGTGATCAAGCATGTTCATTAGGACCAGAAGGAATTAATCGTATGATTAGAGATATCCGGCTTGCTGAAAGATGGTTAGGAGAAGAATCGCTGTTTATTGATACTTGTGTTGCAGAATCGAAGTTAAAGCTCGAACGTTCAATTGCGACAAACCGCAAGTTAAATCGTGGAGAGATAATATTGGAAAGGGATTTACATCTATTGAGTCCAGGGGATGGATTCAAATGGGCACAGAAAGATTTGATTATTGGGAGAACAGTCGTGAATGATATTTTGGCTAACGAAATTATATATCCTAAAGACATAGAATGATACCTAAATTAATATTGACAGATATTGACGGTGTTTGGACAGATGGTAGTATGTACTATGACCAAACCGGGAATGAATGGAAAAGATTCCATACCTTTGATGGTTTTGGAGTAGTATTGGCTCATAAATTTAATATCCCTGTTGGAATTATAACAGGAGAAGATACTGCAATTGTATCAAGACGTGCGGCTAAATTAAAGGTTGATTATGTTTTTCAGGGTGTTGTCGACAAAGTAGCAACTGCACAAATGCTATGTAATCAATTGAACATTAGCATGGAAGATGTTGCTTATATAGGCGACGATATATCTGATTTAGATTTGTTGCGGCTTGTTGGATTTAGTGGAGCGCCACATAATGCCATCCATATAGTGAAAGAAAGTGTACATTATGTAACTTCAGTAGTTGGCGGTTTTGGGGCATTTAGAGAATTCGTTGAGAGAATATTGAATACCGAGCATCCTAATATTTAATATCCATTATCTACTTCTAACAACATTAAATTCTTAAATCACTTCATGGAATGAGGTTTTATGATAAGTCTTTTAATGTGTCTAGATTATGGTAATGAGATAAGATTACCACTTTTGTGTAAAGAATATATTCTTCTAAATGTGGTATATTCTTATAGTATGGAGCTTATCTTCTCGATTTTTATAAAATGAAGATTATTATGTGGCACATAAAAAATTGTTGTTAGCAATATACGATATTAAGTAGATTATTCTCAAACAACCAAGCAACCACTATATATGAAAATACGAGTTTTATATAATTATCTACTCAATATAATTGGCATCCGCAAAATGCTTCCCAGTGATATTCTACGTTCCAAGCCTATTAAGGAATGTTATGAACCTATGGTAAATTTAACCTTCTGTGATGGACTTTTTCTAAGTGATTGTACAATGCAATGCCGTTGTTTGGTTGCCGAAAAACTTAAAAGAGTTGCAAAGCAACTTTCTGAGAAAGGATTGGGAATATACATTTATGAACTCTATCGTTCTCCCGAACAACAGCAGATGAGATTGCAAGAAACATATAACCGTTACGGTGATAAATTTTCGGATAAGGATGAATTGGAAAAGTATGTACGACGTTGTACGGCGGGTGTGGGTGGCGGACATCAAACAGGTGGTGCTATTGATTTGACTCTTTGTGATAAAAATGGAATTCCTCTTGACATGGGAAGTGAATATCCTATTAAATGTCCAGAAATGGTTACTTCATGCCATTTGTCTCCTATTGTTAATAAACGACGTAGATTGCTTTGTAATGTGATGTATAAGGAGGGATTCGCCAATTATCCGGGAGAATGGTGGCATTTTTCGTATGGTGACCAACTTTGGGCTGCCTACCGCTATAAACGTTATGCAATATATGGTGTAATAAATAAAATCAGATAAACATGCAAACATCAGGAGAAATGAGTCAGATAGAACATATTCGCTATCGTGCAAGTATGTATCTTGGTCGGTTGGGTAATGGTGATTCGTCGGCGGACGGGATATATCTGATGTTACAGGAACTCTTGCATCTCATTGTCAATGAATTTCGGGATGGATATGGAAAGAGGATTGAAGTGCGAATAGAGGATAAACAAACAATTGCTATCCGAGATTGTGGTAGGGGTATATCCTTTGAGAAGCGTCATGCCGATAGAAGTCCTTCGCCTAAGATGATAGAAGACATGACGGGTTTTGGAATTGACACGGTGAATGCCTTGAGTTCCTGCATGGATATATGTATTTATAAGAAAGGGACTGTAAACTGCTTTCATTATGAGGAAGGAATGCTGCTTGGTGAATGGACGGAAAAAACGAAGCGGAAAGATGGAATTTCTATCACTTTTACACCGGATGAAAGTATTTTCGGACCGTTTCAATTTAAGGAGGATCTTGTCTTTGAGATGTTGAGGGAGATTTCTTACTTGAACGTTGGATTGGAAATAGTATATGACAGAATATGCATGAAGTCAACGGATGGAATGGCTGAATTGCTTGCTGACAGAATGAAGTATAGAGGGGAATACTTATATCCGATAATTCATTTTAAGAATGAGGTAGTGGAAATCGCCTTGACACATTCGCAAACGGAATTTGGAAGATGTTATTCTTTTGTCAATGGACTGTTTACTAAAAAGGAAGGAACTCATGTGAATGCTTTCAAACGGGCAGTTGCTGATATTCTTTTGGAACTTTATCCTTCGGAGGATTTCATACCTGACGATGTGTTTTCTGGAATGATATATGCGATTTCCATATATATGGAAACTCCTGAAATCTCACGCATAAACAAATGGTCTTTGTGGTCGAAGTTTATGACGGAAGATGAAAGTTGTACGATAGATGAATACATGCGGGATTTCTTGAATGAGAAGCTTAAGGTGCATTTATTGGAATGCCCTGAAGTGAGTGATATGATTTTTGGAAGAATTTCTATTGCCAAGAAAGACCGGAAGTTTGCCCAAAAGTGTTTGTCCATGAGCATTGATAAATTGATGAAATTATGGAATGACGGGATAGAAAATAAGACTTTAGGGACTAAGGAATTGTATGCGATTCGGGATGCTTTTTTAGCCAAGAAGGTGCAAACGGTTGAAATGCAAAGGTCTAATGCTATCGCTAAAAGATTGAAGATTGGTTACGATAAGGTTTTCAATATTATACATTGTTCAGGAAGATTCTTCTCTGAAACGGATGGTGTATTGTTACCTTTCTGATACATTATAACAATATAGTAGATTCTTGAAAAACGAATAGTCTGTTGAATTATGGGGTTTGTACAATATATGGCCTGTTGTTCTCCTAAGGGGGAATTACGATTGGCACAAGATGCTTTTAATGAAATCTGTTGGATGACGTTGTGCGAATTGGACTTCATTCATGACGAGGTGGAAAGGATACGGGTGTATTTGAGTCTTGCTGATTTCTGTAATGAAGTATTTATGGACCGCGATGCAAGGGATTATTATGAAGTGGTATTGGAAGAAACTATTCGTGATGGAGTTGTAATAGAAAAATATCGCGAGCTGGCTGAATATGCTTATCAGAAATATGTTGGATTGGTTTCTAGTGATGATGATTATGTATGGGAAACGGTTTCACAAAGAATAGAACAATATCGACCTTTATTTGAAAAGTGCCCAGAATAACTCAACAAGAGAACCCATGAATGAAGTATTGACTTATATACTATTTGCGCTATTATTTTTCATTTTTAGAATAACAGTCGTAATAGATAAGGAAACATTTTCTGATATAGAGATTTCAAAAGTGACAGAAAAACTTGTACGATATATTGTCAGAATACGTAGATGGAGAATTGTAATAGGTAATCTTTTCCTAGCTTATTGTGGAGGATATATAGTATTTTCATATATATTACCTCCCATAATGAACTTGTTTTTTAGATATTTCTATCCAGAATTGTGTTTTGTGAATGTTATTCCTTCAAATACAGAATTGATAATTGCTATATGTATCAGTCTGATGCTAACATTGGCTTATTGTGCAGAAAGACATTTATTCAAGCAATTACATAAAAAATATCCGGATTAAAAAAATATAGAATGAAATTCAACGAATATGAATTGCTTCCTTATAATTGGAAGACGGATGAATGGCCAGAAAAGAAAAAAACAGTAGAGTTATCTTCATTCACAATCGAAAGTGTTACATACAACATTCCACATAAAATATTCAACAAATCTTTTGTGTTGGAACAGATACATCTGTTTTATAGATCTGATGAACACAAAGTCATTCTCACACAAGAGAAGACAGACTATCCTTTGGTCTTAAAGGAATCGACAGAAACCGTATATAATTATGACCATGACCAGTTTTTGATAAACATCGAGTTTGCCAAAATGGGGAAAGGATATGTCAGAATTTCGTTGTATGAAGTGGGGAAGGTCAATCCTATAAGGATAGATAAATTTAAGCCATGGGTAATGTGCAATCCGCGTTTGACTTTTGGGTACGATTTTTCCTTAAAAGCTGGAGATTATTTCTTACTTTTTGATAATATCAAAGTGGATTTGGATGAATTTAATAAATATGAGTCATTGATTGGAGCTGACAATGATATCGTTTTCAAATGGAGAGGGAGTGATAGTTTTAGTCCGTCATATTATCTCTCAAATGGAATGTTGGTTCTACCTTTTTGCATATGTCAATAAGATTTATTCCAATATTATTAGAAATAAAACGTATAAGTCCGTTAATCTAAAGGAAAAAGGAATGATAGTAGTAAGGGAAATATAAAATCCAATCTACAAAGGAATAATATCTGAGCGGAAAGTTATGAAGTAGGAAATAATTTTCAAAAGAGAATTTATGATTAATGGTTTTAAAATAATTACTTTATGTGGAAGTACTCGATTTAAAGAGTACTTTATAGAAGAACAAAAGAGATTAACACTTGAAGGTAATATAGTAATATCTTTAGGTTTATTTGGACATGCAGGTGATGAGGAAGCATTTGAGAAAGAAACGAAAGAAATGTTAGTTCGTCAACACTTAGCCAAGATAGATTTATCTGATGAAATCTTTGTAATCAATGTTGGTAACTACATTGGTGATAGTACTCGTAGAGAAATTGAGTATGCAAAAGAAAAAGGAAAAAGTATTAGTTATTTGCAGAAAGAGTGAATCTTATTTGTTTTTGATTTAATAACATTTATGATAATATCGCCTGAACAATATATTAACTAATAACCTTTAATCAATAAAGCTTATGAATGGAAGTGCTAATAAATGGGACGCAACTCCCAAAGAACTGGTTAAGCTACGTGATGGAGAATATTGGTTGCCAGTCAACTTTTCTAAGCTATTTTTAAAAGTTTCAGACATTTCTCCGAATGGTTGGTGGAATGATTGTAATAGAGTGTTCGGAACGGATAAGCAAACTTTAAGTATAGTACTTGAATACGACTATTGGGAAGAGGAAGAGGATAATGAAGAGGTTTGGATGGCAATATATCGTGTTGGGCATTCTAAGCCATTATGGGCGGATGTAATAATATTCGATGAATGTGATTCGTGCTTGACTGTAGAGGTCGAGATGGAGTCAGAACCGGGATTACACTTCATCATGATAAATCATGTGGAACTGGATGACACAATGGGGTATGAACATATAAAGGAAAATGCAAGCCAATTGCCTTATGGGGTGCGTTATGATTTTATAGTAGAACCGGATGGGTGCAGTCTGACTCATCCGGAAATACAAGAAATACAATTTACTCCACGCCCACTTTCTGAATGGAAGAAAAAGATTAAAGAAAATTATATTGAAAGCACAACCTTGGATGTTCAGTTAATTCTTAAAAAGCCTTTTGATTTAGCGAGCAACTATCTCCAAATAGAAATTTTCGATGAATCATTGAATTGGATAGCATGGAGTAACTATGCATCTGATGAGGGATATATGAGTGTGTTGGGATTTTATCCGATTCTTGACGGTGAATATCAGTTTGTTGTGTTGCATAACAGGATCCCAATCTTTTCCAGTGAATTTGTTTGTCGTGATGGTTTCTGTACAGTAAAAAGAATGGCAAAATGGAGTAATGATAATATTCTTGCCGATATTCTGGCTTCGCGTAGCCATGCAAATAAATTGAGCTTTAACCCCACAAAGTATGGACGTAGCCTACAATTGTTAGAAGAGATTCAGGTCTGGGGAGATGACGATTCATGTTTGGAAGGCAACTATCTGGACAAACTTTTGGAGGAACAATAGTATTCACTATGTTAGGACTAACAGATTATTATTTAGATGGCAAAAAATGACAAAATAGCAGAATCATTAGCCAATGGAAGGTTCAGCGTTACACCAAATATATTTAATGATGATTGGGATTTTATAAATAGTTTATTCTCAACTCAAGATACTATAGAATGGTATATGATGAAATTGGCATTGGCTGAATACCATTTGCAAAGAGGTAATGAAGATGATGCCTTTGAAATATACAAAAGTATTCTTGATGACGTAGTTATAAATAATCACATAGACGATAAATATCACGATATAGCATACAAAGCTTATAAAGGATTGTCAAAAGTCACATGGAATGGTCGTGATTATATTTGGGAATCTGGTGTGTCTATTATTGATAATTACAAACATTTGTTTGATGATTAACCATAATTTATTTAGAGGGAATGAAATGTTACTCTTTCATCCTATATTTATAAACAGCTCAATACTTTGCGAAATTATACAGAATCGGTTGCCCAGAATTATCAAGGACAACCGACTTCTCTTTTATGCTGTTTGTATCTGCTTCGCTTGCCACGCCTGATGTGCAATGATCACCTCCTTCCTCTCTTTCTCAAGTAGGGCTTCCGTTTCGGGAGTGTAGCCGAGGAACTCAATGCAGCCGCCATTGTAACCCGTGAGCTTGCAGCGGATACCGGCTTTCTCCAATTTATCTATTCGCTTCTGAGCGGTCTTAGCACTTGAATAGGATAATGGCCAAAAGTATTTGTCGCCATTATGCCCATAGGAATCTTCACCGAGTACCATTTTGCCTTGCAGTCGTTGGCTGTTGTGGAAGCTGAAGTAGGCACCGCCTAATGCTTGGCGTATTGCTTTGTGTGCTGCACCTTCGGGATGCTTGAACACATCGGGTTTCTTGCCCTTGCAATCCAGTTTAGTCAGTTCTACCTTATACGGTTTCTTGTAGGTGCCGACTCCTAATGTGAGGTAGAAGTTGGTGCAGAAGTAGTCGGTCATCGGATCGCTGTCATCGAAGTTATATGACATCACAAAGTCGCAGACATTCTTCATCACTTCTTTGGCTCTGTCGGTGAGCGTCTGATCTCCATCAATGTTATAGTGATTTACATCGTGGTGGAACACTACGCCCTTGTCCTTCTTGAATGCCTCGAAGTCGGCTTTTACAAGGTAGATGTGAATAGAGTTGTAGTTGTGTCTTGATACGGAGAACTTATATTTGGGATAGGTCTCTTTCATCCAGTTACGCACCAGTTCCACAATCTCAGGAGCGTGCTGTCCTTGATAGTTGCGACCTTTCCAACGATACTCGTTATATACGAAGTCGGCATACTCCTTCGCCGATGCTCCTGCATAGTCGTTTTCATAGCCTGAAGCATTTGCCGATACGGTAGTGTCGTTCTTCCAAATCTCGTGGAGCCGTTCAAACTCCACATTGATTTGCTGCATCACTTCGGTACTGCCACCTTTGTCGGGGTGGTTCTCCAATGCCAATCGGCGGTACTCCTTCTTGAGTTCCGCCAATGAATGTATATTCTTAAAGTAAGCCATAGTAGTAAGCATTATGATTGTGATTTGTAATAGAGATTCCGCTGTGTGTCATAGTCTTGACCGTTCCACCAATCGTTGCAAGCATCTACAAAGGATTGTGAGCCGTCTTCCGAAGAGTAGTCAGCCTCGTGCAAGCCTGTTATACTCTCTATTATTATGAAGTCAAGGTCTTTCCACCAGTCGTGCATTTTGTCGATATATTCTTCTTTGGTGCACAGGTCGGCATTATCCTCGCATTGGTCGCACCATCGTCCACAATAATCATCATCAGCATCACTTAAATACTCGTCAGTATTAGCGTTCACCCACGCCTTTACTTCTACTTGTGGCGAGCCACATTCCACACAGACAAGAATCTCCGAATTCTCTTTCTCTTGCCTTGTTGCCTTGCCATCATATAGTGCCACTGCTCGATTGACAAGCAGTTCACGATTGTTGTCCGAGAGTTCGGCATAGAAGCGTTCTGCCGCTCCGAGTATTGATTTGCTTGCAAGGGAGTTCCATTTCTCCCAGAAGTGCTTATAAGCTCCTCCGAAGGTGATTTTGCACTCTTCCTCGCCCCAAGCGTTCCACATATAGTAGTGGAAGCTCGATACTGCATTTACAGGGTCTAATCTCATAGTCGTAATCATTAAGCGTTATTATCTCTGTTCTCTTCCAACTGCTGCCATACAGCATCATATATCTCGTATAGCCAGTCGATGTTCTTTGCTCCGAGTTCAAAGGGTGTGGAACAAGTCACCTCATTGTTACCAATCTTGTCGTGAGCAATTACCGTCATGCTATTGTCCGTTACCTTGACACCCATT
>ENA-OZWW01000316-OZWW01000316.1-human-gut-metagenome-genome-assembly--contig:-NODE-316-length-24033-cov-10.529527_pt1 | contig 24033 bp, 25 predicted proteins | sample MGYA00243534_ERZ654079 | MGnify/ENA primary metagenome ERZ654079 (study PRJEB26926, sample SAMN06164994) | human gut metagenome | biome: ENVO:00009003; feature: ENVO:2100002; material: ENVO:00002003...
TCCACCTTGCATCTTGCCAGTCTTGAGCTGCATGGCATTGTGGTTCTTTGCAAACATGGTTTGACACAATATGATGCAAGATATGCAGATGCGCAAGATGATTTCTTGTTATGGCAGGATTATCGCCAGGACCAGGTGCTCTTGAAGATATTGGAGAATCCGAAGCACAATCAGTATGGCACATACTATAAAAATGGCAATATGTATGTCTTTGCTGGTTTGAAGAAGGATGCTTCTCTGGATGATCATTTGAAGTATAATGACAAGTTCTTGTCTCCAGATGTTTTCCAGTGGGAAAGTATTGCCCGTATATCTGCCAAAGAGGAGGCTCTGCAACAGGTTGCTCAACAGGCGCTGGTGTTTGTCAGAAAAGTAAGTGCTGAGAATGGAATTATTCTACCTTATACATATATAGGTACTGGTCACTTGGAGAATGCAAGAAAGGGTGTGACGAAGAATGGATCTATATTATATGATATTCACATGGACAATCCTTTGCCACCTGGACTGCAAGAGGATTTCCAATGGATGGAGTAATTATTGAATGGGGAGATGAGATTATGAAGCATTATCATGTAGTTGCAGCTGTAGTTTGCCATGACAGCAAATACCTCTGTATGCAGAAGGGCAAAACTAAGTTTGAATATACCAGTTATAAATGGGAGTTTCCTGGTGGCAAGATTGAACCTGGGGAAACTCCTCAACAGGCATTGGCTCGTGAGTTGATGGAGGAAATGGAGTATCCTATAGAAGTAGGAGAGGAGCTGACCACTGTCACCCATGAATATCCCGATTTCTCTATCACCATGACCGCTTTTCTCTGCACGCCTAAAGCTGAGGCTAACGGCTTTAAGCGGAAAGAACATGCTGATAGCAAATGGTGCTGTAAGGAAGAATTACAGGGGCTCGACTGGGCAGCTGCGGATGTGGGGGTAGTAGAAAGTATCTTATAATAAAAGAAAAAGAGTTTTTATGACAAACAAAAGTATTCATTCAAAGTTATATCACCGAATTATCGCTCGTTTGCGTGCCAAGCGAGAAGAAAAAGGTTTGTCGCAATACCAATTATCTCAAATACTAAATGTGCCACAGCCTTATGTCAGCAGGATAGAGACTTGTGAACGACGTATTGATATTTTGGAACTTATGAATATTTGCGAAGCTCTGGATATATCCCTTATCGATTTTGTACGAGAGATAGATGAGGATATTTTACCAAAGTTCAAAGCAAGCCAAAAGCGACAGGAATAACTAATACCTCCCAAAGTACTAGTTATTCTTGCTGTTTGATGATAGGGCAAAATCTTCTATATAGAATTTCTCCTTGAGAACGTCTATGATTGTATCTTTCTCTTTAGAATTGTCTTTTTCGAGCGCAAGTATCAGATAATCATTATCTTGCGCAGGAGAGAATACTTTGCCGAGTAGCTTTCTGAAATGAGTATTGATGAATTCTTCGACTTGTGTTCCCTCTTTTGGTGTGAGGCGATAAAACTCATATCTTTCATCCAGCATCTTCTGAATTTCATCTCTGAACATTTTGCGAACTCTATTCTTCCAAGAGTTTTTTTGTTGCTCATTATGACGAGCATACAGAGATACGACATAGAGGAAATTGACATCGTAATGAAAAACAAGTAGAGTGTCTCGGTCGAACAGGCGGTTGGTAAAATGCTGAATATTGAAACACTTTTGTTCCCTATCTGTTGACGAAATCTGATCAGAGAAAGATAGATTCTCTGACATCTTAGCACTGATGAAGAAATTTGGAATGATGTTGTATCCTTCCGTCAAGTCATCACGTAGCTTTGGGATATTGCCAAAGTTACGCTTGTCGTATTGTAATTCTTCATCATCTTTGTCATTGTTCATAAAGAGGTTCAAGTTCCACTGAATGATGTTTCTTGCGTATGTAAATTGCTTATATACGGATTCCTTTCCAATTGCATGACCTAACTTGTAATATTTGCTATCGCCGATGTAATAAACAGGCTCTGGTTCTTTGCTTGTAATCAAGTTTTGGTAGGTGTATAAATGGTCAATGCGTTTGCCGTCCGCCTGCTCTTTCAGTCCTGCAGGAATATTCTTTTCTCCAAGAAGTTCATCAATAATAGCTTCGAATACAATATTGAAACTCTTGACCAGAAGGTACTCTTTGCGCTCCTTCTGAATATTCATACGCTTGGCATTATCAAAGAAATCATAGCATAACTGCCAGAGATATAATGCCTTGTCAGAAAAATACTTATACTTAATCTGGAGTAGTCTGGCTTTTCCTAATCCATCCAGATAAGTCTTGAAACGATAACCTGTGATTAACTGGAAGTTGCAGTTGATATGATTGGTGAAACCATATCTTTCGCTGATATAATTCAGGATGGAATAGAAAATAATCAGTAACTCTTCATCGAAGTTGATCTGCTTCTTCCTGTTGACAGGATTGGTGTAAACTGGAGTGTTTTTGCAGACAATGGCTCTTGTTGTGGATATGGTCTTAGACCAATGAATGCGGTTGTAACCAGAATGGATGTTCTTCAGAATGAAGAAGATGAAATCCTGGTTATGCTTGTTGAAGTCTATGAGAGCCAACAGGATATCGAGGAATGTATTGTTGATTTGTCTGGTACTTTTTCCGAGACATGCTATTTTCTGGTGGTAAACAATACCGTTTCTGGTAGTATTGTTGTAAACCTCGATGGTGCGGTAAATCCAGACGGAGAATTCATAGATAAAGTCTTTCTCGTGTTGAGAAAGTGGGTTGTTCTGGTTCAGGTTGATAATGGATTCAGGCGCATATTTGCCAAATACTCTTTCGCCTTCTGGTGTGTCTTCCAGCAGTACCTTTGGCAGAATAAAGACGCAATCTTTTAGTTGGGTATTGTAATAATACCCAACGTAGTGGATGCTGACATTGCCTTCAATGTCCTGCATGGCGTCAATGCCGTGCAGGACATCCTTAATCAGTTCAGCCTGATATTGATGTTCTTCTATGAGGATTCTCATGTTATGTTATTTTACGGATTCAACAGTACATCCTTTTGATTTTGCTAATTCAATAATAGGATCGATATTATCTTTGTCCCATTGTGTTGTAAAATAAAATTTAACATTATCTATTGTTGTTAAAGGATAATCGTCGTACCAACGTTTACCTTTGTCATTTTTATGTTTCTCTTTCCATTGAGGATAGTCCTCCACTTTAATAACTATTCTATCAGTCTTCGAATTGATAAAGTTGATTATATCTGTTAAAATTTCAGAATATGTCTCTTTCTTATTATTAACCAAATATTCTATTACAGCAAGAGCCGTTTCTCCCTTTCTTAGGAGTTCGCTGCTTCCATTAACTCGATATTTCGTCTTGTCGTATGAACGCTGATTGCTATTGGTATTATTGTTAAGTTCCAAATCTGATTCTTTTTCGTATGAATCATCAGAATCCTCTTCTTCTGAAATGTATTCCTCTACTCCCAAATTCTCCAAGAATAACTCCACGTTATCCACGTTAACGTTAGTTACACCATTAATATCTTGATAGAATCTATCAAAAGATAATATTTTGCCTTCTTCATCCTGAAAGTCCTTATCGTCGAATCCATAGTCCTTGAACACATCGTTCCAGAGATAGAAGATAACCTTGCTTACGAATAAATCTGCATCGATTTCTCCATCCTTTGCCTTGCAGAAGAAATAGCCGAGTTTCTTGTCTTCTGAATTGGTAAGTGAACCTATCAACTCGTTAATCTTGCTTACGAATGACCACCAGTCGTATTGCTTATCGCCTGTATTAATATGCCAGTTGAGAGGAGCATTGGTTTCTTTGTCACGACCTTCACGAATTGGCACATACTTCCAATCCCAACGACGTTTAAAGGCAGAGTCAATAGGGAATAGACTCTGGTCGCTGGTATTCATAGTTGCCCAAATATAAAGGTTAGAAGGCAGAACAAGTCGCTCTCCTTTCAATATGAGACTTACCATATTGGCTTCGCCATAGAGCTGGTTAATTTTGTCTTTATTCGTAATCTCCCATCCTTCAAATTCCTTTTCAAGATATTTCTGCATATCTTTGTCTGCAACGATAGGATAATCAGAAAAACCATATTCGTTGCGGTCGAGCAATTGGAACAAATCACCAAAGATTTGGGCGCAATTACCTCTATTTATTTCTTCGATGATAAGATATTGCTTCTTTGATGCCTTATTCTTAGTGAAAATTTCAGGAGTATCGAGAAGTGCTGGATGGATTCTATTATTGCTTTTATCGCCCTTTTCAATCGTCTTGCTGCCAAGTTTCTTCCACGCTTCAACATAGGCTTCAAGAAAAGCCTGAGGAATGAACTTATAGGCAATTCTTTCTTCATTTACTTCCTTTCCGGTTTCCTCATCAATGACCTTTTTGCCATAGCAATCTCGGAGTACAACTTCTTCTGTAATAGGTTTGTAAGTACCAACAAAAGAGGCGTAATCTGAGTCTGGATGGAATGTGGTACGAATAATGTCTTCACCAAAAGTCAAATCTTTGATAGCCTTTGATTTACCTGTGCCTGGAGCACCATAATAAATCTGTTGTAAGGAAAGATCTGGAGAATACTTTGGCTTTTTTGTTTCTTCTGAAAAAATCTCTTTGGCATGAAGGAATTTTAAGTATGTTTCTAAGGCGTTAGAATATTGATTACCGCCTTTTGTATTATATACTTTGAATTCCTCATTCTCATAAAGTAAGTCTATCATATCTTGCAACTCTTTTGTATGTACGCAAGAGTAGATATCATATTTTTCAACTCCTTTGATTTTGGCAATAGTCTCATTTATACGCTTAAAATCGCTATAGTTGTTAATACTTTTGCGAGCATTTGAGCAATACTTGATAAAACTTTTATATTGTTCTTCTTGTGTCATATTTCTTATTTTTGTTTTGCTGCAAAAATAAGAAAATATCATGAAATAAGAAAAGAAAATGGGAAAAAGTTTGGTATATTTATATTCAAAATGTATTTCCTGTTGATTTAGGTGTCATTAATGGTGGGTGTCATTAAGGTTTTCGGATGATGAATAAGGCTTATGAAAGATATGGATAAATTTTGGAAGAACGTGGATTCACTTTTCGATTCTAAAGATACTCGGAAAGTGATTTGGGTAAGTTATGCTGTTGGTTTGGTATTGGTTGCTGCTTCCATATACAAGTTATACCTTAGGTTGGCGGGGCATGAAGAATTCTCTTTTGGGAGAATATCTTCATTATTTTTTATGTTAATGGTAGGTATTTCTTTGGTTTGTTTCCTTTTTTATAGGAAGAAAATATCGATTAAAATTAAGTTTTACCTGTTGTGTCTGATTTTTGCATGTGGCGGCATTAATATGTTTCTTCATCCGAAAGTATCAAGGAGGGTGCCATCTGAAACATATTGTCAGATAGTGGGAGTAGTGGGCTGTCTCTTCTCTGGGGGAGGCGGTCTGTGGGTATTGTACAATGACTACAAATGGCATAGGAGGCGTAGAGACGAGGACTCCTGTCATGGGTAACGGATGACACGGATTTTTCAAAGGTGGAAGCTAAATAGTAGAAAAACAAGCTTAATTATATAAATAATCCTAAAAAGCAAAATATTTATAGAAGAAACTATTGTATTTCAATATTTCTATATATCTTTGCAATGAAAATTTAAATCATGGAATTATGAGAATTATTTCGCATAGGAAACTAAAAGAGTTTTACGAGACCCCTGGGCGAGAAGACTCAAAAGTAGCTCTGGAAAGATGGTACCAGATTGCGGAAGAAGCAGAATGGCGCAACTTTTCTGATATAAGAACTGACTTTCCTGATGCTGACTATGTAGGTAATCAACATTACGTATTCAACATTCGAGGAAACAGGTATAGGTTGGTAGTGGTAATTAAATTTACAATAGGCCGACTCTTCGTAAGATTTGTCGGAACACATAGTGAATATGACAAAATAGATTGTTCCACCATTTAATAAAAACAATTATGGATAGAATTACGAAAGAACAATATGAGTTTGCACTCAACAGAATAGAAGATCTCCTGCCATTGGTAATGGACGATACGCCTGCCAACGATAAGAATGCCATAGAACTGACATTAATGTCGGACATTGTTGAGTCATACGAAAAGAAACATTTTCCTATCGGAAAGCCTTCTGTTTCTGAACTTATCGAACTTTCTTTAAATGAAAAGAAAATGACTCAAAAACAACTGGCTTCAGAAATTGGAGTAAGTCCTTCACGTATTAACGATTATGTAACAGGGCGCTCTGAGCCTACTCTAAAAATAGCTAGATTGCTATGCAAGGTTCTGAATATAACGCCTGCAGCGATGTTGCAATGTTAAACAGATGTTGATGATAAATTAAAGATGTCGGACCGTTTGACCATAGAACAGCGCCACAACAATATGGCGGCAATAAGGGGCAGGGATACCAAGCCGGAGATTCTTGTCAGGAAATTCCTGTGGTCGCACGGATTCAGATACAGGCTCAACCATCCACGCTTGCCAGGAAAACCTGACATCGTGCTGCGCAAATACCGTACCTGCATCTTCGTGAACGGATGCTTTTGGCACGGACATGAAGGATGCAAATACTACGTTGTGCCGAAATCTAACACCAAGTTCTGGCAGGATAAGATTCTGCGCAATCAGCAGCGGGATCTTGAGGTAATGCACAAACTGGCTGAAATGGGCTGGCACACGATTGTGGTATGGGAATGCGAACTGAAACCTGCCGTAAGGGAACAAACCCTGGAATCGCTTGCCTTCACTCTCAACCATATTTTCCTACAAGACTGCAGCGTCAGGCATTATGAACTGCCAGAGGAAGACTCGGCTATGGCGGCGGAGCCGGAACCGAAACGTCGGGAATAGTCTGCAATAATCATTTCAGGTGTCATTAAGGTTTTCAGATGTTCTTTCAGTCCCTAATACCTTATATATTATATATGAAATACAAGCAGAGGGAATCGCTGGTTTTCACCTTCCACTATATTTCGCTATAAAATATTCTATGGCTGATAGTAATCATTATTCTATTTGATGATGTATATTCCATCATGTTCTATTTCTTTAAGAAGATAAGGGTTTATATGTTTGTGCATTCTTACAATATCAACGGAACACTCCAATAAGTTTTCTAAAAAACGTTTCAGTCTAACTACAAGGAACATTTTCGGTTCCATATCTACACAGATATCAACATCACTGCCTTCTTTCTGTTCGTTTCTGGATACAGAACCAAAAAGGCGCAAGGACTTCACACCGAAGTTCTTTCTTAGTTCCTCGGCGTGAGATAAAATCTGTGAAATATAGTATTCCCTTGACTTCATAATCGTCATTATTTGTTTCTACCGCAAAGATAAGCTAAAAAACTGAAACTTCCAAGCTAAATCTTCTTTTTTATGATTTATTGCACGATTATTGTAGTCTGCAATAATCATTTCAGGTGTCATTAAGTGTGGGTGTCATTAAGGTTTTCGGATGATGATTTTTTCTTCTTATCCTCGAAAAAGTGTATTATTCTCTTGTTTTTATCCTCGAAAAAGTGTATTTGCAGCCGAATATTTATTTGTGACAGGTGATTTTCGGTCGTGGTCATTATTTCTGATGACCTCTCCTTTTTCCCAAAATCATTATATGTAGGTATTGCGAATCTGTCTAAATAGTAGTACCTTTGCAACTCAATTTTATATCAGTAATTCATTAATTTATAACAATTTACTATTTTAGACTTTTAAGAATGGAAATGAAGAATTTGTACTGGGGGAAGACCATTGGATCAATCCTCATCATCCTGCTCCTGATGCCGCTCGGACATGCGCTCATGATCATCATGGAACATACGCTTGAACCTACCATGCTGCACTACTCGGCTTTCGCTATGGGTTTTGTGGGGCTCATCGTCACCATCTGCGGCGTGTTCGTGAAAGGGGATGCACAGTGCGGCGAATCCCGTGACCCGTATCATCTCTACGGTATATGGGGATAAGACGGTCAATCTGAAGGAGCAGTTGACGTGGAGTCCTGTCAGCAACTTCAGTCTGACGGGGCGTGCGGGATATTTCTTCCGTGAAACGGTGAGGTCGGCCGACCTGCCTGAGCGCTACCGTGACTTCTCGGGCGGTCTGCGCATGAACAGTCCGATTACGGATGGTGTGACCTTCCAGATAGGAGTTTCCATTGATATTGACAAGTTTTTCTAATGTTCATTTAGAAAATTCTCAAGTTGTCTTTAGAAAACTTACTGAAATTAACTATAATTTCTTCTGCATGATAAAAATCCCAATCCACGGAATTGATTCCAAAGGATTGGGATTTGTTTTTTTCTATTTTCTTTTTTTTCTTTCGCTTCTCTTTTTTTTCTTGAAACATCTTCCCTGAAAGTCCTCTCTTTCTCTTCTCTTTCTTGAAAAATCTTCCTTGAAAGTCCTCTCCTCTCTTTCTACTTCACTACAACCTTCTGAACATGAGATTGTTTCCCGTCAGAAATGCGGAGAATATAGATTCCCTTGTGCTGGCCCTGGGCTGAAATCTGGATGGTATTGCCCGATTGACTGTCTGAGGATACGAGGCGCCCATCCATGGTGTAGAGGGCTGCCGACATGGCTACGGCTCCTGCTGTGTAGGCTTCGAAGGTGTTGTTGCTGAGCGAGCGAATCATGAAGCGCTTATTGTCTGCAATAGGTGAGAGGACGGAGGACTTCTGGTCGAGAATGTATTTCAGACCGGCGTAAGCATCGATTTTGCCGCTACCAGCCTGGTTGCCATCATTCTTCTTCGTGTAGTAATTATTGGTATTGCAGTAAGCATCCGAAACGGCTGTCTGCTGCGCAATATCCCTTATCTGGGTGTGGTTGAGCGTAGGGTCTGCCTCCAGCCAGAGGGCGCAAATGCCCGTCATGTAAGGTGTGGCCATGGAGGTCCCGCTCATCTGTCCAAATTCATACTTGGTTCCGCCTACTGCGACTTCCTGCATCACGTCTTCTTCGTAATTAGCAGCATAGTGGTTGAAGCTGGATTCGATGAAGAGTCCTGGGGCACAGACGTGGGGGAGTTCTCTGCCATCTGTTAACTTGCCGTAGCTGGAGAAGAACGTAATGTCGCCCACCTTGTTGCCGTACTTGTAGCCGTAGAAAGCATCCTGGAAGGTGTAATTGTTTCCATCGGCACCCTTGTAGGAATTGGCGGTATTGTAGGCACCTACAATAATCGGTTCGGTGCCGCAGGCAATGCTGTTGATGGTTCCGTCGTGGGTGATGTGGTTGCCGCATCCTGGTACTTCTGTATCAAAGACGGATGTGCTCTCCAGATAGCTGGTAACGGTTTGTCCTTCCTTTCCTCTGATCACATAGCCGAGGGAGCAGTTCTTGCCTAAGAGGCTGATGTCAGTAATGGAGAGAAAATAGCCCTTCATTCCATTGCCGATGTCTTCTGACTGAACTGAAACCTTGCCATGGAAGTTCGTGTTTGTATATGAATGTTCCCTTCCGTCAGGATAGGTGGAGTTTACAAATTTCCAGGTACGGTTCTTGGCAGCAGTCCCTGTATTTGTATTAAAGACTACAACGTCGATTTCTATCTGTTTCTCAGGCTGGGTTACTGTGATGTAGTCATAGATCTCAGTTACGTCCATTTCGTCGTCTCCGTCAAGATCAGAATAGAATGCAGCCTTCATCGTTTCATCAGAGCCACCCGTGAAGGTGTGGCGCTGCACGATGTCCAGGTCAGCCTCGTTTCCTGCGGCAATACAGGCAACGATGTCGTATTTCTTGATGATTTCGTCCATGAAGGCCACTTCTGGGTCGGTCGTGTCATGGCTTCCGGCATTGGCTCCGTAGGACATGTTGAGTACCAGGCGCTTGTTGCCATTCTCACGGCACCAGCTTACCATCTTGTCAAACATCTCATAATCACTATCATTGTAAGGAATCGGACCCATCAGAAGGTCAGCTTCCGGAGCCACTCCCTGCAACTGGAAGGTACTGTTCTGACAATTTCCTGCTGCAATTCCGCTCACATGAGTAGCGTGGCTTTCGTTCTGATCATCTGTCTGGAAGGCTGCAATCTCGGCAGGGGTGGTGAGATAGGTGAGGGGTTTATTCTCCTCTTCGCTTTGGCAGATCATCTTGAAACGGCTTTTGCCTTCTGCATCCTGAAACATGATGTGGTTGGGGTCGAAACCGTCGTCGATCACTCCGATGGCTACTCCTTTTCCGGTGTAGGGCTGGGTGAGTCCGGTGCCGAGGTGAATCTTATCTACGCCTGTAGATTTGTGGGCCTTGTTGAGCAGGAGACGCTTTCTGCGCTTTCCGAAGCTGATGCTTTCCACATCGCTACGCTCAGCTAATTTCTCCAGTTGGGAGAGGCGGATGGTGGCGATGGCGAAATGATTGACCACGGAAGTGATGGTGATTCCTTCTGAAGCAAGGGTAGAGGCGTCGCTGCCCGGAGTCATTCTGACAATGGCACGAACGGTACGGTTGTCCATCTGCTTCTGCAGGGCTTTCAGGCGGCTGCCTGTAGCCTTGCTCTGGACAACGGTCTTTTCTTCCTGGGTCTGCAGCTTAGACAGTTCTATCTTGCTGGCTGCGTTGATTTTACTGCTCTTCTTGAGCTGGTCGTAATCTATGGCCATTGCTCCTTGAGCGAGGAGAAGGGCACAAATGAGGGAGTAATACTTCTTCATTGTTTATTTCTGTTTTTGGGGTTGAATACTTTGGAAATGGTCCTTTCTTGAAATCTTCTCTCATAGAAAATCTTCCTTGAAAGTCCTCTTTCTCTTTTCTTTCTTCTTTCATTGAAAAATCTTTCTTGAAAGTCCTCTCTCTTTGGAAGTCAGTATCCTCTCTGTTTCTTGTAAATAAAGCCGTTGGCGATAGGTGAGAAAAGAGGGTTAAAAATAATAGGTGCAGCCGATGGTGGCGGCACGGTTGCCAAAGTGCTGGCTTGCCATGTCGTGGAAGCGGCCTTCAAGCGTCCAGTGCTTACCCAGATTCTTATATACTCCCACTTCGGCATAGAGATTAGCCGGGGTATAGGCATTGCTGCTGCGGCGCGTGCACCAGATGATGTTGGAAGTGAGGCGCCAGCCATCGGCTAACGTGAACTGCGGTGCCAGCTTGAATACGGCAAAATGGTTGTAATCTGCATCGCGCTGCTGAGTTTCCTCAGAAGGGGTCTCGCTACGCTGCCAGAAGTAGTTGATACCGGCAGTGAGGCGCATGATGCCCTTATGCCAGAAGGCGGTGGTTCCGATGCCGAGCGTATTGTCGTGGATGGAGTTGAGCTGGTGCTGGTGGATGTTCTTTACCGAGGTGCTGAGCACGAAGGCTGGGCGGCTGTAGGTATGCTTGAGTTCTATCACGTTGGCCATACTGTTGCCGATATCCGCAGTATAAACCGGCTGCCAGGCACCCTCCATATCGCCTGTGGTTATGAAATCGCCGAACTCAGGATTGAAGATGCGGCGGCAGTAGGTGGCCTGCAGGGTATGTCCCGGTGTGAAGGTGTAATAGGCACTTGCCGAGTAGATATGGTTGCGGGTGGTATGCTTCCAGTGCTCTTCGGGCGCTATCTGCTTAGGTCGGAAGTTGATGATGCGGAAGCGGTCGCCTGCCATGAATCCCCATTTGCCGATGTTGTAATCCAGCTGGGCATAGAAATCCTGGTAGTTGGAATGGTTGATGTAATCGGCGATGCAGTTCTTCTCGATGGAGAGTCCTCCCTCGAATCCTGCCGTAATCCAGAGATTGGAGGTGATGACCGGAGTGGCGTATTCTACCACCATGAAGGGGTAGGTGGAGTGGTTCTGGTAGGGCGCAGTCTGGGTTTCTTCCAGCGTACGGCCGTTGTCGCTGATGTGCTCGGCACCCAGGGTGAAGAGGATGCTGGAGCCGTTGTCGGCGAGCGTGCGGGTATAGTCGGCCTGCAGATGATAGGCGCGCACGTAATCGGCTGGGGTGTGGGTGAAATGGTTGCGGGTATAGGTCTGCATCGCATCTATTTCGAGCACATCCTTCGCGGTAGGCGTCCAGAGCAGATTGAGCTTGGCACCCTCGTGGGAGTAGTGGTTCACGGTGGTGCCTGAGATGCTCTGGTAGGCGTCCTTATCGCTGCTGGAGGTGCGCTGGAAGTTGCCTTCTACATGACTGAGCACACGGAGTTTATCCTGCTGGCTGATGACGCTGACGATGCCTTTTGCGCCGCCGTAGGTATCACCGAAGAGTCCCCATCTGCCGGTGGTTCCGTTCTCTTTCTTGCGTAGTGTGATGTCGATGACTTTCTTCAGACTGCTGCATCCCTTCATCACTTCTGCGTTCTGGCACACCTTGATGGTTTCTATCTCCCGAGCCTTGAAATGGTGGAGGAAGGTGGCGTAATCGAGTCCGTATTCCTGGTTGTCAATACGGATGACGAACTTTCCGTAGAGGTTGGCGAAGGGATCTCCGCCGATGATGTTGTTGCCGTCGAGCGAGATGATTTCTGGGCACATCATAAGTACGTCGAGGAGTGATTCTTCGCCGGTGAGTTCCATTTCCGGTAGATGCATGATATATCTGTCGCCGATATGTTCAATCGGTGCAGCTTGTGTCTGGTAAGTAGTGCTGACCATCGCCAGTGAGATGAGGAGCAGGCTTTTTTTCGTTATGTTGTTAATCTTCATTTCTGTTTATATGATTGGTAAAGGATTATAGCTGCAAAGATAAAGCAAAAATCGGGGAATAACGAAAAAATGAAGGAGTTTTTTCGTTTAATGTGTAAAATAAGGTGTCATTGCGTAAATAAAAATCCCCTGATGCTTTCTGTTACATCAGGGGATTCTTTTATTTCGAAAAGAGGAGAGTGATGAGCGGGATGGTGATGATACTGCCCACCGTGGTGATGAACGTCATTTCGGTGATGAGCGATGGATTGCGGCCGTATTTCAGACAGAACATCGTGCCGAAACTCGCTACAGGCATCGCAATGACCACCGTATTGATGTTGTTGACCTGATCGCTTACTCCACATACTTTGAACAGAAAATAGATGCTCAGAGGTACTGCCACAAGACGCAGAAGCGAGGAAAGATATACCTTCGGACTGCCGATAATCTCCTTCAACGGCAATTTGGCCATCGAGGAACCGATAATCATCAGAGCCGCCGGAACCGTAACATTGCCCACCATCGTTACTGGACGTGCAATGATATCAGGAGTATGAACCCCGAAGGCTACCAGGAGAGCAGCCCCGAAGGCAGCAAGAAGGGCTGGAGAAAACAGTACCTTAGGATTGAACTGCTTAATGCTGTACTCGCCCTTGATGAGCATGACGCCTGCTGTAAAGATAAAGAATGTGTTCGGCATGTTGAGCAGGGCTGCATAGAAAATGGCCTTCGGACCGAAAATGCTCGACACGATAGGGTAGCCGATGAATCCTACGTTGGCAAACATCAGGGCAAAGCCAATCATGCCCTGATCATCATGATTGCGTGTGATGAGACGGGGCACCCCGAAACCGAATATAAGCAAAAGAATGTAGGTAAGGAAACCTACGCCCAAAAGCGGGAGGATGAGCGTGCGGTCGGGCAGCTCATCGCCCATTACAGACGAGAGCACCAGCAGAGGGCAGGTGATATCTACCACCATGCTGGATAACTTCTTGTCAAACTTGTCGCCCATATATCCTAACTTGCAGGCGACGTAACCTAAAATTACGATGATGAAAAGTACCACCATCACTTCCAAATTCTCCATTTATCCTGAAAAACTATACCTTATATATATAATATATATATGTATGCCGGAATCCCGATATTCTATCGGAATTTCCGGCAAAAAACGGTTTAATCAATGAATCGCTTTGTGATATCTCCGTAGTTCTCGATGCGACGGTCGCGGAGGAATGGCCACCAGCGGCGCACATCCTCACTGTGCTTGATGTCGATTTCTGCCACGATGCTTTCTTCTTCATTGTCGCTGGCACGGTAAAGAAGCTCGCCCTGAGGACCGGCAATGAAACTGCTGCCCCAGAACAGGATTCCGCCTGTCTGCTCGCTTGGGTCTGGTTCATAACCAACACGATTGACGGCTACTACAGGCAAGCCGTTGGCAACTGCGTGGCCCCTCATCACAGTGGTCCATGCTTCACGCTGGCGCTGCTGTTCATCCTCCGTATCATACTTGGCGTAGCCGATGGCAGTAGGATAGATGAGGATTTCTGCTCCCTGTAGGGCCATCAGTCGCGCTGCTTCTGGATACCATTGGTCCCAGCAGACGAGCACGCCGAGCTTGCCCACGGAAGTCTGGATAGGCTGGAAACCGAGGTCGCCAGGGGTGAAGTAGAACTTCTCATAGTAGGCTGGGTCGTCTGGAATGTGCATCTTGCGATATTTGCCGGCGATGGTTCCATCCTTCTCAATCACTACTGCCGTATTGTGGTAAAGTCCTGGTGCACGTCGCTCGAAAAGGGAGGTGACGATGACTACGCCGAGGTCTTTGGCCAATTTGCCGTAGAAATCGGTGGAGGGGCCAGGAATCGTTTCAGCCAGGTCGAAATTATCCACATCTTCTACCTGACAGAAATAAAGCGTATTGTGCAATTCCTGTAATACGATGAGTTCTGCGCCGCGGTGGGCAAGGTCAATAATGCCTTCTGCCAGGCGGCTCTTGTTGTCGGCAATATCTGCCGTAATATGTAACTGTAAAAATCCGAGTTTCATTTTTTTCTTATTCTTTTCTTTTTTTCTTCCGAAAATCCTTTCTTCTTTTTCTTCTTTCGAGATTTTTCTGAAAATTTTTTCTTCTCTTTTTCTTTCGAAAATCCTTTCTTCTCCCTTCCAGGATTTTCCTCTTTCTAAAAGCCTATAATCCAGCTAAATTTCTTGGTCTTTAACAAAATACATCTTAATAGATGAAAGTCGTTGTAAACCATTTTAAAATTGGGCTGGTGCCTGCATTCTGATAACTCCTTCCGGCAACTGCATGGTGAGGCAATGGATACTTCCATGCTGGCGGACGATGGTGAGCGAATCTACACCGATGATTTCTCTGTCTGGGAAGGCGAGCTGAATCTGCTTTTTAGCTTCCTCGTCTTTCTCAGGCTGGTTGTAAGTAGGGTAAATCACGGCTCCATTCAGGATGAGGAAGTTGGCGTAGGTAGCCGGCAGTCGATCGCCATCATCATAGATTGCGTCTGGCATCGGCAATTTCAGCAGTCGGTAAGGATAGCCTTCGAAGGTGAAGAGCTTCTTGAGTTGGGCTTCGAGTGCCTGAAAATCCTCATACTGTTCATCCTCTGGGTCATCGCACCCTACATATAATAAGGTGTCGTGGGGAGCCACTCTCACGATGGTGTCTATATGACCGTCGGTGTCATCGCCGATCAGATTGCCATGGTCGAGCCAGACGATGTGCTGCGCCTGGAAGAAATTCTTCAGGAGCTTTTCCAGTTGCTCACGATTGAACGGCTGGTTGCGATGAGGCGCCAGAAGGCACTGGGAGGTGGTGAAGATGGTGCCCTTGCCGTCGCTCTCGATGCTGCCGCCTTCGAGCACAAATCCCTGATGGTTGTTGACCGCACAATTCTGGAAAGCTCCCTGATAATACAGGTTTTGCGTGATGGCATTGTCTTTCTCCCAACGGAACTTTTCTCCCCATCCATTAAACTTGAAGTCGAGGAGGGTGAAAGGCATCATGTAGCCTGAGTTCTGCGACTTGCACACCAGAGTGATTGGACCATGATCTCGTGCCCATGTATCATTGCTGTCGATTTCAAAGAGGTGGACACGGTTCATTTGGTCGGCCGACAGTCTTTTGGCAAGCATCGATCTGGTGCTCTCCAAGATAGGAGTAGCCACGAGGAGGTGTTCATATCGGGTAATGATATCAGCCAGTTCCAGATAAGTATCTGTTATCTGTCGCAGATAGGGTTTCCAGTCTGTTTCAGCGTGAGGCCAAGTGAGCATAATGCCGCTCTGACGTTCCCATTCGGCAGGAAGTACGAATTCGAAAGGTAAAGTTGAGTGATACATAAGCGTTCTGATTTTTTAAAAACAATTTGGTTGCAAAAATAAGGAAAAAATGTGAATTGGGCGAAGAGTATTCGGATAATTTTATCGGAAAGTATTAAATTATATTAAACAAAAGGAGTGTTCGTGATATTTTTGCGAATAAATGCGTAACTTTGCATTCTAAAGCATAGTTTTGCACTCTAATCGGGATGTCTGATAGGACATGAAAAGACGATGAAAGTGCATGAAAATAAAATATTTTAAGAGCGTGAAAATATATCAGGTAGTTGATGCCCTTGAACATTACGCGCCTCTGCCCTTGCAGGAAGGATACGATAATGCCGGCCTGCAAGTTGGATTGACAGAGGCGGTAGAAGTGTCAGGGGCATTGTTGTGTCTTGACGTGACTGAGGCCGTTGTAGATGAGGCCATCCGAAAGGGCTGTAACCTCATCGTGAGCCATCATCCGCTGATCTTCCGCAAACTGGCGAGAATTTCAGACGAAAACTATGTGCAGCGCACCGTGAGGAAGGCTATCAAGAACGATATTACCATCGTATCCATGCATACGAATATGGATGCGGCGAAGGGTGGTGTCAACTTCAAAATAGCTGAGAAACTCGGACTTCGCAACCTGCGTTTCTTCGGAGGCGAGAAGGAGATTGACGGTGTGAAAGGCGGCGAAGGTGTAATAGGCGAAATAACTGACGAGACTGATACGTTGCATGCAGACGGAATAGCTGCCGACGACCTGGTGCTGATGCTCAGGGAGCGTTTTCAGGCGGAATGTGTGCAGTGTAACCAGTTACTGCGCAGGCCTATCAGAAAGGTGGCGCTTTGTGGCGGGGCGGGTTCTTTCCTGCTGGATGCTGCCATCGCGGCTGGTGCTGATGCTTTCATTACGGGCGAAATGCACTATCATGAGTTCTTCGGCCATGAGCAGGAAATCCAAATCTGCGTCATCGGTCACTATCAGAGCGAACAGTTTACGAGCGAAATCTTCCGCAGCATTATCACGGAAAAATGCCCTGGAGTGAAGTGTGAAATCTCGGAAGTCAATACCAATCCGATCATTTACCTGTAAGGGGGATAAAATGAGAAATTAGAAATGAGAAATGAGAAATGAGAAATTTTTCGTGGGTTCTAATTGGGGGTGTTTTCCCTTCCTCTTTTCAGGGGGTCTAATTGGGGGATAGTTTTCCCTTCCTCTTTTCAGAGGTTCTAATTGAGGGTGTTTTCCCTTCCTCTTTTCAGGGGGCTAATTGGGGGATAGTTTTCCCTTCCTCTTTCAGGGGTTCTAATTGGGGGATAGTTTTCCCTTCCTCTTTTCAGAGGTTCTAATTGGGGGATAGTTTTCCCTTCCTCTTTGTCCTTTTGAGGGCAGAAGGGAAATTTTGTAAGAAAATAAAGAAGAATAAAAATAATTTTTTAAATATTAATAATATGGCAAAGAAAGATCCTACAGATTTGACAGTGGAAGAGAAGTTGAAGACTCTCTATCAGCTTCAGACCACCTTGTCTTCTATCGATGAGAAACGTGCGTTGCGTGGTGAGCTTCCTCTGGAAGTTCAGGACTTGGAAGATGAAATCGCCGGTCTTGCAACTCGTATCGAGAACATTGATCGCGAAATCCACCAGTTTGACAGAGCTTTGTCTCAGAAGCATGCTGAGATCATGGACGCTCAGGCAAGTGTAGAGCGCTATCAGGCTCAGTTGGAAACTGTTAGCAACAACCGTGAGTATGATACTTTGAGCAAGGAAATCGAGTTCCAGGAGTTGGAAATCCAGCTTTGCAACAAGAAGATCCGTGAGGGTGAACAGAAAATCCGCGAAAAGCAGGCTGACCTGGATCATGCTTTGGCACAGAAGCAGGACCGCGAAAGAGGTTTGGTTGAGAAACGTGCTGAGCTCGACGGAATTATGGAGGAAACTCGTGAGGAAGAGGAGAACCTGAAGGAAAAAGCTGCTGAACTGGAGAAGAAGATCGAGCCACGTCTGCTTGCCAGCTTCAAGCGTATCCGCAAGGGTGCCCGCAACGGTTTGGGTATTGTATATGTACAGCGCGATGCTTGTGGCGGTTGCTTCAACAAGATTCCACCTCAGCGCCAGTTGGACATCAAGATGCATAAGAAGATTATTCCTTGTGAGTACTGCGGCCGTATCCTCATCGACCCAGAATTGGCTGGTGTTAAAATCGACAATCCTGTAGCAGAGGAGAAACCAAAGCGCAAGCGCACTATTCGCAAGAAGAAGTCTGAGGATGCAGAATAATCCCGGCAGAAAACCTCTGCAGAATAGATCCTTCGGAATGCTGATTATATTCTTTGGAATATACAGATTAGGTCCTTCGGAAAAAACTGCGGAAAAGATAAATAAAAAGCTCGTCAGAATAATCTGGCGAGCTTTTTGTGTTTATCCGATATTTGTTTATCCGATATTTTATTCTTCATCGAATAACACAGAAGTAACAGATTTTAGTCAGCCTCCTCTGTGTAATTCAATGAAGAATGTAATTCATTATAATCCCCTTGCTTTGAAGATTTTCTCCTTAGCATCGTTGATTTCCTGGAATTTCTTCTCGGCAGCTTTGCGCACGTCTTCGCCCAGGGCAGCAACCTTGTCTGGATGATGTTTGAGCGCCATCTTGCGATAAGCTGCTTTCACTTCATCATTGGTGGCTGAAGGGGCAATTCCTAACACCTTGTAAGCATCGTCGAGACTGCTGGTGGCTGAGGAACCGCTGCGGAGATTGAGCATCTGAATGACATCTTCTACGGAGAGTCCCATGTGAATGGCCACTTCCTTGAGGGCTGCAATCTCTTCTGGACTTACTAAAGCATCGGCCTGCGCTATCATGACCAGGAAATTGAGCAACTGAAGACGCTGCTCATAAGCCATGTTGGCACGTATCTGATGACAACTGTCCTGTATCACCGTACGATATTCAGCCATGCCCAGACGCTTCTGCTGCTCGAAAAGCTTGAGCAGGATTTCTTCACCCTGCTGCTTAGCCTGTTCTCCGAAATTCTGACTCAGAAACCGGCGCACCAACTCCATTTCTGAATGCATCACCCTGCCGTCGGCCTTGATGATGTAGGAGGCAAGTACGAGCAGCGAAAACATAAAACTGTTGCGCTGACCCTCATAGCTCCTGTTGGAGTGGGCGTACGCCTGCTGATTGTTGCTGTCCTCGTTTACACTGTCAAGACCCTTGTCGAAAAGGGCGCCAAGGGCAAAGCCTGCAAGTGCTCCGAGCGGACCGCCTGTCATGAAACCGAGAAAGCCGCCAATCCATTTTCCTGCTGCCATATTCTTCTCTTTGGGGAGTAATTACTGGAAGTAGTAGAGGAAGGTTGCGATGCCAGAAAGTGCTGGCTTGCGCTGACCTTCTATCTCGATGTCAAACTTGATGCTGGTCTTGCAAATGCCACGGAGATTGGCAATCTCATGCAAGGTAGCTACGAGGCGAACACGGGAACCGGTGATGACTGGCTGACCGAAACGCATCTCGTCCATACCGTAGTTTACCATCATTTTCAGGTTGTTCACTTCGATAATCTGCTGCCACATGTAAGGGAGCAATGACAGGGTAAGATAACCGTGAGCGATTGTGCTGTGGTAAGGGCTCTCTACCTTGGCACGCTCTACGTCAACGTGAATCCACTGTGGATCGAGTGTAGCGTCTGCAAACTTGTTGATACGATCCTGATCTACCTGCAACCATTCTGACTCACCCAACTTCTGTCCGAGGTGAGATGCAAATTCCTCATAGGAATTAATTACTAATTTTGCCATTTTTCTTATTTAGTTTATTATTTGTTATTTCTTTATTATTTTATCTTTCGTTATTTTTAGAAGATTCCCTGCTTTCAGGAGTTTTTCCCCTTTGAGACTTTCAAAGGCGATTTCCTGCTTTCAGGAGTTTTTCCCCTTGAGACATTCAAAGGCGATTTCCTGCTTTTCAGGAGGTTTTTCCTTGAGACTTTCAAAGGCGATTCCCTGCTTTTCAGGAGGTTTTCCCTTGAGTTTTTCAAAGGATTTTAATCTCTTCTGAAAATGTCTCGAGTGTAAACTTTGTCCTCTACATCGTCCAGGCATTTGTCGTAACGGTTGGCAATGATGGCCTGGCTCAACTTCTTAAATTTTTCGAGATCATTGACCACCAAACTGCCAAAGAATGTGGATCCGTCCTTGAGCGTAGGTTCGTAGATGATGACCTGTGCGCCCTTTGCCTTGATGCGTTTCATCACACCCTGAATGCTGCTCTGGCGGAAATTGTCGCTATTGCTCTTCATTGTCAGGCGATAGACTCCGATGGTGCAGGCTTTCTCTTCCTCTGCACAATAATTATTTTGGTAGGCATAGTCATAATAACCAGCCTTGTTGAGCACACGGTCGGCAATGAAATCCTTTCGGGTTCTGTTACTTTCCACGATGGCCTGAATCAGGTTCTCCGGAACGTCAGCATAGTTGGCGAGCAACTGCTTGGTGTCTTTCGGGAGGCAATAACCTCCGTATCCGAACGAAGGATTATTATAGAAAGTTCCGATGCGTGGATCGAGTCCTACACCATCGATAATGGCTTTGGAGTCGAGTCCTTTCATTTCTGCATAAGTGTCCAGTTCGTTGAAATAGCTTACACGCAAGGCGAGGTAGGTGTTGGCAAAGAGCTTCACGGCCTCAGCCTCGGTCAGTCCCATAAACAGGGTGTCAATATTCTCCTTGATGGCTCCTTCCTGCAACAGTTCAGCAAAAATATGGGCAGCCTTGTCGAGGCGCTCATCGCTTTCCGGACGGCCTACGATGATTCTGCTGGGGTAGAGATTGTCGTAGAGAGCCTTGCTCTCACGGAGAAATTCCGGTGCAAAAATGATATTGTCACAGCCGTATTTCCGTCTGACATTCTCCGTATAGCCCACAGGAATCGTGCTCTTGATCACCATGATGGCGTTTGGATTCACCTGCATCACCAGTTCGATGACTTCCTCAACATGGGTCGTGTCGAAGTAATTTTTTACAGGGTCGTAATTTGTTGGAGTTGCAATGATGACGAAGTCTGCGTCTTTATAGGCTTCTGCTGCATTGGTCGTGGCCTTTAGCTGGAGTGGTTTTTCTGCCAAATACCTTTCTATATATTCGTCTTGAATTGGCGACTTTCGGTTGTTGATAAGTTCAACTTTCTCAGCCACCACATCCACGGCTGTTACCTGATGGTGCTGGCTGAGCAAAGTGGCAAGGCTAAGTCCAACATAGCCCGTTCCTGCCACAGCTATTTTCATGTTTTGATTTACCATATTAATAAAGATTACGTTTCAATCTCGTTAGGCTGAGATCATATTTCAAACCCTTTAGTCTGAGATGATATTTCAATCCCTTTAGTCTGAGATAATGTTTTAATCCAAATAAACTCTGCAAAGATAATGTAATTTGTGGAGAGTACAAAAATAAATCGAACTTTTTATAAAAAAATAACCCGCTCATATTTCTCGAATTTCAAATCAGCTGGCCAGTTGCCCGGAAATTCTCAAAAAATGAAGGGGTTAAAAGGGGAGGATTACGGAACGATTTTCTATAAAGTTCTGGGATTTTTTCTCCCTTCTCTCTTTTTATTCTGTCAATAATTCTTCGTAATCCGGAATATCCTCTAAGAATAAATATTTTTTATCGTTATAATCCATTTTGCAAATATAGTGTTGCAGCCCATTACTTACCACTAAGTAATCAACATGGAGGAGCATATTATATATGGAAATCTGGTCGAATACTTTTTGTGTGATGGGAATATGAGGAGCTTTGTATTCTATAATCATTCTTGGTTTCAGGTCTCTGGAGTAGAGTACACTGTCTGCCCGAAGTGTTTTTTCACCCACTTTCAGTTGGATTTCATTTGCCATGAGTGCTGCAGGATAACCCTTGTGTTCTACCAGAAAGTGGACGAAATGCTGCCGCACCCATTCTTCTGGAGTGAGCGCAATATATTTTTTTCTCAGAATATCGAATATCTGAGGTTGCGCTTTGGTGCCGCGCAACTTGATTTCAAATGGGGGAAGATTCAATCTTGTCATGTCTATCTTTCTTTTTGAGGAAATGCTCCTTATACCTTATTATATATATAGAAAAGAATTCCTATACCTTATTATATATAATTATATATAAAGGAAAGATTTCCTATACCTTATTATATATAGTTTCAAAATTATTTTGTACCTTTGTATGCAATTAATAATAGCTTATGCTTTGCTCCGCAATCTGCGAAAAAGGCATTGCAAAGATACAAAAAATATCGGAATGGCAGAAAAAAAACAAGCAAATAGTTACGAGTCGATCATGAAAGATCTTAAGGCTCAAATCTATTTTCCCGTCTATATCCTGATGGGAGATGAGTCTTTTTATATAGATAAACTGTGTGATTATATCACAGAAAATGTGCTTCAGCCGGAAGAAAAAGACTTCAATCAAGTGATTCTTTTTGGAGCGGACACGACAGCTTCGCAAGTTGTTGATCAGTGCAAAGGGTATCCTATGATGGCTGAGCATCGGGTGGTGATTTTGAAAGAAGCTCAAAATTTGAAGAATTTTGATGCAATCGAGAAGTACTTCGAAAATCCTGTAAAATCAACCATCTTTGTGATGAGCTACAAAAACGGAAGTATTGATCGAAGAAAAAAGTTGGTTCCGCGCGCCGAACAGATTGGTGTGGTCTTTGAAGGAAAAAAACTCAAAGACTATCAATTGCCTGGTTTTATAGAAACTTATATGAAACAGCAGAAGGCAACCATCGAACCGAAGGCCACCCAGATGGTGGCTGATCACATCGGTGCTGATTTGCATCGACTGACTTCTGAACTCGACAAGCTTCTGATTTCTCTTTCTGAGAATGATAGGAGAGTGACTCCGGAACAGGTGGAAAAGGTGATTGGTGTGAGCAAGGATTTTAATGCCTTCGAATTGAGAAATGCGATTGTAAACCGTGATGTTTTCAAAGCAAATCAAATTATCAACTATTTTGACAGCAATCCGAAGAATGGTTCGCTCTTTGCTTTACTCCCGATGCTCTTTTCTTATTTCCAAAATCTGATGCTGGCTTATTATGCACCCAATAAACAGGATGAAAAAGCGCTTTCATTATTCCTGGATTTGAAGTCAACTTGGGCTGTGCGTGATTATATCACAGGAATGAGAAACTATAATGGAGTGAAGGTAATGCAGATTATCGATAAATTTAGAGAGGTGGATGCAAAGAGCAAAGGTATCAGCAATCCGAATACTTCGGCTGGTGAACTCATGAAAGAATTGATTTTCTTCATTCTTCACTAATGATGTGGAAGCTTTCAAATTCTTCATTTTTGAGGAGGTTTTGCTGAGAAATGAGCCTGCTCCTGAACCATGTTTTCTGAGCTGAGTTTTCAGTTTATGAAGGGTGGGGGATTGTTTTTTCCTCGTTTTCTGACAGCATATTGAAGAGGTGATCCGATAAGGAATCACCTCTTTTTTGTTTTTTTTCACCCAGATTTGGTAGGGTGGGATGAGGGGTTTTTAACTTGTTTATCTCAAGACCATTGAGGCTGTCTCTTTCACAATTGTCGAGAGAGAGGGCTTGAAAAATGTAAATTTGGGAAGTTTTAGTCTGTTTATGGGGATTTTATAGGCTTGAAAATGGTTTCAAAGGAGGATTTTTGCCTATATTTTACTTATTTTTGCACTTTTCTGAGCTAGATTCTTGCTTTATCTTGAAGGGACATTTCTTGTGTAAATAGCAGTAAATCAGTATGTTACGTGTCTTTTCTTAATTTTAGATGGTTCAAAACTCTCGAATTTAAGAGTAGATTCGGACTCGTCTGCGAGAACGAGAAAAACAGAAAAATAGAGCATTTTAGATTTTCTAAAATTTAGCGTTAACATTTAGTAAGGTTTATGATTTAAAAGTTTAGTTATTTAAATATATAAACCGAAATGAAATTTAAAATTTAAAATCGTAAATCCTGTCTCTTATACACATCTCCGAGCCCACGAGACATCTCAGGATCTCG
>ENA-OZWW01000348-OZWW01000348.1-human-gut-metagenome-genome-assembly--contig:-NODE-348-length-22383-cov-4.932909_pt1 | contig 22383 bp, 8 predicted proteins | sample MGYA00243534_ERZ654079 | MGnify/ENA primary metagenome ERZ654079 (study PRJEB26926, sample SAMN06164994) | human gut metagenome | biome: ENVO:00009003; feature: ENVO:2100002; material: ENVO:00002003...
ATTCTGTCAATTATCATTACGGTAATCTTGTACGGAAGAATGATAGAAATTTACCTTTATACTTCCATAGCACCAATTCCGTTTGCCACCATGACCAATAAGGAATGGGGCAATATCGGAAACAACTATTTAAAAGGCTTGTTCGCACTGGCATTTCAGGGATTCTTCATGATGGTCTGTGTGGGAATTTATGCAGTTTTAGTAAATGCAATGACCATATCCAGTGACCTTCATGCAGCAATGTTTTCAGTAGCGGCTTATACCGTGATTCTTGCATTTTCATTATTCAAGACCGGAAGCCTTAGCAAATCGATATTTAATGCCCACTAACGGGCAGGAAAGGAGCGCATACCATGGCGTATGTACCAGTACCAAAAGACCTTACCAAGGTCAAAACAAAAGTAGCGTTAAATCTGACAAAGCGGCAGCTGATTTTCTTTTCACTTGCCGCAGTTGTGGGAATTCCGTTTTATCTGTTCATGAGAAAACCAATTGGTTCCAGTATCGCAGCCATCCTGATGGTAACGATCATGCTTCCATTTTTCTTCATGGCAATGTATGAAAAAGACGGGCTTCCATTTGAAAAAGTGGTGGCAAATATCATTCGACAGAAGTTTATCTGTCCGGCGGTAAGACCATATAAGACAGAAAATTTTTATCAGGAGATTTCCACCCTTGTAAAAAAGGAGGGTGTGCCGGATGGCAAAAAAGACAAAGCAGGAGGCTCAGCAGGAGCGTCTGTCCCTGGCGGAAAAAAGAAACCGTCAGGAAAGAAGAAACAAAAAAAGCAGAAAAGAAAGAGAACAGGAAAAGCGTAGGAAGAAGCAGGAACGGGATCGTAGGAAACAGAAAAACATTCCTACAACTGCACAGCAGAGTATTCCGTATATTCGGATGCTGCAGGATGGTATCTGCCAGGTGACAAAGACCTTTTTCTCTAAGACAATTCAGTTTTATGACATCAACTATCAGCTTGCTTTAAATGAGGATAAGACCACGATATTTGAAAATTACTGTGATTTCTTAAATTACTTTGATTCTTCCATCAGTGTGCAGCTGTCCTTTATCAATCAGCAGGTGGATGTGGCAGAATTTGAGAAAAGTATTGATATTCCGGATCAGAACGATGACTTCAATGCCATTCGTGAAGAATACCGTACCATGTTGAAGAATCAGCTTTCCAAGGGAAATAATGGTCTGGTGAAGACAAAGTATATCACTTTTGGAATTGAAGCAGAGAGTCTGAAGGTAGCAAGACCGAGGCTTGAAAGAATCGAAACAGATATCTTAAATAACTTTAAGGTTTTGGGTGCACAGGCACATTCACTGAATGGTCTGGAAAGGCTGGAGATTATGTATCATGTGTTCAACCAGGATCGGATTGAACCATTTAAGTTCCAGTATAAGATGCTTCCGGAAACAGGATTAAAGACCAAAGATTTTATTGCACCGACTTCCTTTAACTTTTCCAAGAATCAGACATTTATGATGGGAAGAACGATGGGAAGTGTGAGTTATCTGCAGATTCTTGCACCGGAGCTGACAGACCGAATGCTTGCAGACTTCCTGGATGTAGATGACAGCATCAATGTCAACATTCATATCCAGTCCATTGATCAGAGTTCAGCAATCAAAATGATCAAGAGCAAGATTTCAGATTTGGATAAGATGAAGATCGAAGAGCAGAAACGAGCGGTACGTTCCGGTTATGATATGGACGTGCTTCCGTCGGACCTTGTGACTTATGGAGAAGAGGCGAAGAATCTGCTGGAAGATCTGCAGTCCAGAAATGAGCGAATGTTCCTTGTGACAGTTCTGGTAATGAATACTGCAAAGAAGCGTCAGAAGCTGGATAGCAATATTTTCCAGGTGCAGGGGATCGCACAGAAATATAACTGTTCTTTAAAACAGCTGGATTATCAGCAGGAAGCAGCACTCATGTCCTGTATTCCACTTGGAGTCAATCGGATTGAAATCCAGAGAGGGCTTACCACATCTTCAACAGCGATCTTCGTGCCATTTACGACACAGGAGTTGTTTCAGGAAGGGGAAGCTCTTTATTATGGATTGAATGCATTATCCAACAACATGATCATGGTTGATCGGAAACGTCTGAAGAACCCGAATGGACTGATTCTTGGTACACCAGGTTCCGGTAAGTCCTTCTCAGCAAAGAGAGAGATTACAAACTGCTTTTTGATTACGGAGGACGATATCATTGTCTGTGATCCAGAAGCCGAATATTCGGCACTGGTGCAGGCACTGCATGGGCAGGTGGTACGGGTTTCTCCGGTATCTGACCAGTATATCAATCCAATGGATCTGAACTTGAATTATTCCGAGGAAGACAATCCGCTGTCATTAAAAGCAGATTTTATTCTGTCTTTGTGTGAACTGATCGTTGGTGGAAAGAACGGACTGGAACCGGTAGAAAAAACGATTATTGACCGTTGTGTGCGGTTAGTATATCAGGAATACCTTGCCGATCCAATACCGGAGAAGATGCCAATCCTGGAGGACTTATACAACCTTCTGAGAAAACAGGAAGAGCCGGAAGCACAGCGGCTGGCTACTTCATTAGAGATCTATGTTACAGGCTCTTTGAATGTATTTAACCATCAGACAAACGTGGATATCAATAACCGCATTGTCTGCTTTGACATCAAAGAATTGGGAAAACAGCTGAAAAAGATTGGGATGCTCGTAATCCAGGATCAGGTCTGGAACAGGGTAACGATGAACCGTTCTGCCCATAAGTCCACCAGATACTATGTGGATGAGTTCCATCTTCTTTTGAAGGAAGAGCAGACTGCAGCCTACAGCGTGGAGATTTGGAAGCGATTCCGTAAATGGGGTGGTATCCCAACGGGCATCACCCAGAATATTAAGGATTTATTGTCTTCCAGGGAAATAGAGAATATATTTGAAAATTCAGATTTTATTTATATGCTGAACCAGGCTTCCGGAGACAGGCAGATTCTTGCAAAACAGCTGAATATCTCACCAACCCAGCTGTCCTATGTAACCAACAGTAATGAGGGGGAAGGACTTCTGTTCTATGGAAATGTCATTATCCCGTTCGTAGACAGATTCCCGAAAAATTCCCTCTATAAAATCATGACAACCCGCTTAGAGGAAACTTCCGAAGCAGGTTAAATCAAAGGAGAAGACAATGTTACGAGCAATTTCATATGTATTAACTTTTAGTGGCGGTGCTGTATTTGGCATCGCTTTTCTCTGCTTATTACAGGCAGGGAAAGGGTATCCGAAGAAGGAGGAGTAAGTAGTGGCAGAACAGAGAATGAAAGTCAGGGACAAGAAAGTCCAAAAGATGACCAAGGATGGTCTGGTGGAAGAAAACCTGACAGATAAATCTTCTGTTCGTGTCAGTAACCGTGCCAGTGATGTGCAGATGGGAAGAAAACAGGGGGAAAAAGAAGAAAACCTTGTGGATAAGTCTCCCCGCCAGTCTGAACGGAGTGGGAAAAATATCCGTCCCTTTGTGCAAAAATCCAGAGATGCGCCGGAACTGATACGGACAGAGAAGCAAAGTGAGGATTTTGGACAGAGTAGTAAACAGCAAAATAGAAAAAGAATCCGTGCTGAAGTCGGAAAAGAATCCAGACTTGCAGAAAAATCCGAAGCCGGACAGTCAGGCAGACTGAAAGAAAAACGTGCGGATCTATCAGAAAACAGGGGAGACAGCCGGAGAAATCAGACCGGTGGCAGCAAAAAGCCAAAACAAAAACAACGTTTGAAGTTTGCTTATGAGGAAACTGGTGCTTCTGTGAAAAATGACAAAGATATGGAGAAATTGAACCAGATGGATACGGATGGAGTCAATTTCCGCCATCAGAAACAGAAAGAAAAAGCCAAAAAGTTTTCTTATGAAGAAGCAAGAAAGAAAAAGGAAGCTAAGCAGCATTCCAAGAAAGCACAGGTCTATCAGGCAAATGAAGGAGAATCTCCTGGAAAGAAAAAATCCCGTTTGAAGTTTGGTGAAGGGGAATCTGTGAAAACAGAAAAAGCTTCTGTTGTCAAGAAAGCAGGAAGTGCAACTTCCGTAGCATTGCACCGTGAGATCAGCAAAAAAGAAGACGATAATGCGGCGGTAGAAGGTGCCCATAAGTTAGAAGAAAGCGGCGAAGGTGTTTACCGGCTGGAACAGAGAAGTGCCAGACGCAGGAAACAGAGGGCATCCAGAAAAAGAAGCAGACTTGAAAGACAGGAAGAGAAACAGACACAGGCGGCAACCCGTCAGGAGCAGAAGAAACTGAAAAAACAGATTCAGAAGCAACAGATCAAACGGGATTATGCCAAAGCGAAGCGAAGTGAACAGACAGTAGGAACAGCTACAAAAGGTACGATTGATTATATCAAGAAGATTGGCGGCAAAGTCACCAACTTCTTTAAAGAAAACCGGAAGGTGTATATCAGTGTAGCAGTTCTGATCGGATTGATGTTTCTGATCATAACGAATGTCACGTCATGCTCTGCAGTGTTTTTACAAAATGTGATCACTTATACCGGAACCAGTTATCTGTCATCGGATCAGGCAATCCGGGAAGCGGAACTGTATTACACACAGCTGGAAGCTAATCTGCAGGAGCGGATCAACAACATGGAATCTGAAGAACCGGGACATGAGGAATACCGATATAACATCGGACCTATTGAGCATGATCCGTTTATCCTGATCAGTTATTTGTCAGCAAAGTATGAAGAATTTACCTTTGAACAGGTCAAGCCGGAGTTGGATGCATTGTTTGCAGAGCAATACCATCTGACTACGGAAGCAGTGAATGAAACCGTGACGGAGACAGCAACGGTGAGGGTGGGAGAATCTTTGGGACAAGTTGTTACCAGTGGGTATTGTAACTGTCCAATCTGTTGTGGCATCTGGAGCGGCGGACCGACTGCCAGTGGAGCATATCCAACTGCCAATCATACCTTAGCAGTAGATGCTTCCAATCCGTTTGTTCCAATGGGAACAAAAGTGGTAATGAATGGTGTCGAATATACTGTAGAAGATACCGGAGCTTTCGCAAGATACGGTGTACAATTTGATGTCTATTATGACAGTCATGCGGCAGCATCTGCACATGGCCATAAGACCTGGGAATGCTATCTGGCAGATGATAATGGAAGCCAGGAAGTGGAAGTGACCAGGACAAGAGATGTAGATGTGCTGAATGTCACCTTAAACAGCGGAAATCTGATGTCGATCTGTCAGGACAGGCTGGGATTTTTCCAGAAAGAACTGTTCAGTGCCTATAACGATACGAAAGGTAATTTACAGATGTTTGCGACACCGGTTGATTTTAACTGGTATTCCAGTGTGACAAGTTATTATGGATATCGGATTCATCCAATTTCAGGAGCAAATCAGCTTCATAATGGTATGGATATCGGAGCGCCGGAGGGAACAAAAGTAATGGCAGGGCTGACCGGAACGGTTACAACTTCTGCTTATAACGACAGCTATGGCAATTATGTTGTGATCAAGGACAGTAAAGGCTATGAACTGCGGTATGCACATTTAAGCAGCCGGAGTGTATCAGAAGGTGCATCCGTCACGAAAGGTGATGAGATTGGTCTTGTAGGAAATACTGGAAATTCTACAGGAAGCCATCTTCATATTGAACTTCTGAAAAATGGAGAGCGCTTAAACCCGATCTTTTATCTGGAAACTGGAGAAGGGGCAGGCTTTGGCGGCAATGAATACACCAGTGAAGCGGCACAGCGTTTGTTGAACGAAGCAGCGAGATATCTAGGAACACCGTATGTGTGGGGTGGATATTCTCCAAGTGGATTTGACTGTTCTGGATTTGTAAGTTACTGCCTGACAAACTCTGGTGTAAGGAATACAGGAAGATTGACTGCACAGGGACTGTATGACATCTGCACGCCGGTATCTCAGTCAGAAGCACAGCCGGGAGATCTGATCTTTTTTACAGGCACTTATGATGCAGGAGTTCCGGTAACGCATATTGGAATCTATGTAGGCAATGGTCAGATGATCCATTGCGGTCATCCGGTGCAGTACACGTCCATCAATTCACCATATTGGCAGAGCCATTTTTATGGATTTGGACGTTGGTAAAGAAACAGGGCGGTGTAACAGCCGCCCGGAAAGGAGAAGCGATGAAAAGTCTTGAAAAAGCAACGGCTGACTATGAGAAAGCCAAGGAAAAAATGGAAGCATCCAAAGCCAGATATGAAACAGATTTAAAGCGTTTCAAGGCTGCGGAGATTGCAAAAACAGAAGCGGAAAATCTGGAAATTGTAAAAATTATCCGTGCAATGGATATGAGTATTCCGGAATTGGAAGCTTTTAAAAAGAGAATGAAAAATGGACTGCCCGGCAGGGTAGAAATACAGAAGGAGGAAACAAGGTCTGATGATGAATTTAGAGAAGATGAAACAGAAGAGATCTAAAAATAGCGTGAAAAAAGGATTGCTTGCAGCAACGACATTTCTTTGCCTGACAACACCTTTGCTCCAGACACAGACTGCTTATGCAGCTGAGAATACCACACCTGCAATCACGATTGAGAAACCGGATGGTTGGAAGCAGGGAGAAACAACCATTGCTGTTACGGTAGATGCCAGCCATATGCCGGAAGGTTTCTCAATAGCAAAGATTGAAGCAAAAGCAGGAAAAGATGGAAGCTGGCAGGATGTAACCGGAAGCGGAAGTATCACGATCACTGGAAATCAGACAGTGTATGTGCGTGTGACAGATGGTGAGGGGAAGGTCTATGAGCAGAATCGCTCTATTAAGTGTTATGACACGGAAAAGCCGACACTCTCTGCGTCCCTGACAGATGGTGTGCTGACGATTCAGGGGAATGATACAGTATCCGGGATTACTGCGGTAACTGTCAATGGCACCACTTATACAGACTTGAAGGATGGAATGCTGAGAGTGCAACTGACACAGAAAGATTTTACTACAAAACAGATTGAGATTACGGTAACAGACGGAGCTGGAAATACTTCTGAAAAGTATGTGTTGCAGAATCCTTATTATGAATGGGCAAAGAAGCAGGCAGAAAAACAGAAATCTTCCAGTGACAGCAATGGTGCAATGGCAACTACGACCAGTGCAGATGCAACGGGGACTGAAAAAACAACGACTTCTCCGCTTCCACAGGATGCACAGGCTTCTGAGCCGACAGATGCAAAAGGAACCGTGGATGATCGGACAGTGACAGGTATTGAGGAACAGCTTAATAAAGAAGGCGAGACGGCAGAATCCGTTACAAAAACAGCTACGGAAGGCACAAAAGAGTTTTATACCATTTCAACGAAGAGTGGTAAGATTTTCTATCTGATCATCGACAATTCAAAATCTCAGGATAATGTGTATTTCCTTACCGAAGTCAGTGAGAAAGATCTGATGAACTTCACACTTTCTGATTCAGTGACACTTCCGGAAGTGGATACGGTTTATGCAGAACCAGAGAAAAAAGCAGAGGAAGAAAAGCCGGAAACGACAGAGTCATCCGAGAAAGATAAGGTAGAGGATGATATTCAGATGCCTGAAGATAAAAGTCCATTTGGAACGTATCTTTTGATTGCACTGGTTGCAGTCGGAGCTGCGGCAGGAGGATATTACTTCAAAGTCTATAAACCAAAGCATGAATATGATGACGAGGATGAGATGGAAGAGGATGAAGATGAATCCGAAGATTCAGAGTCAGAAAAACGGGAAGTAGACGATGCAGATGAGCAGGAAGAAAGTACAGAACCGGAAATCCTGAGAGATGAAGATTTTGACGATAATGTGCTGGAAGATGAAGAAGAGGAGTAGGAGTAAATGAAATTAGTGATTGCAGAAAAGCCATCGGTTGCGATGGCACTGGCTTCCGTGCTTGGAGCCAGAACAAGAAAAGATGGCTACGTGGAGGGAAACGGTTATATCGTTTCCTGGTGCGTAGGACATCTGGTTGGATTATGCGATGCATCGGAATACGATGAAAAATATAAAAAATGGAGATATGAAGATCTGCCGATTGTGCCGGAATGCTGGAGACACAAGGTTTTGGATGGAACAAAGAAGCAGTACGGAATCTTGAAAAAACTGATGAGAGATTCCAATGTAGATGAAGTGATCTGTGCTACTGATGCAGGACGTGAAGGAGAGTTAATCTTTCGTCTGGTGTATGAGCAGGCAGGATGCAAAAAGCCGATGAAGCGGCTCTGGATCTCTTCCATGGAGGAACAGGCAATTAAAGATGGATTTGCGTCATTAAAAGACGGTTCGTGTTATGACAGTCTCTATCAGTCAGCACTTTGCAGGGCAAAGGCAGACTGGCTGGTGGGAATCAATGCGAGCCGTCTTTTTTCCGTTCTGTATAACCAGAATCTGAAAGTCGGAAGAGTGCAGACACCAACACTTGCCATGATCGTGGATCGAAATCAGAAGATCAAGGAATTTACCAAAGAAAAATATTATATGGCTCATATCAAGTTTGACGATATGGATGCAGTCACAGAGCATTTTCAGAAAAAAGAGGATGCAGATAAAGTGGCTGCGGACTGCCTGGAGCGGATGTGCGAAGTGGAAAAGGATGATGTGAAAGAGAAAACAGTCCGCCCTCCGAAGCTTTATGATCTGACCACCCTGCAGAGGGAAGCTAACAGAATGTTTGGCTATACCGCACAGCAGACATTGGATGCCGTGCAGGAGATGTATGAGCAGAAGCTTGTCACTTATCCGAGAACAGACAGCCAGTATCTGACAGATGAGATGGGAGAAAGCACAGAAACTCTGATTCAGATGTTACTTGGGAAAATGCCTTATGCTGAAGGCCTGGAATATCAGCCGGACGTGAGTAAGGTATTAAATTCAAAGAAAGTATCTGATCACCATGCGATTATCCCAACCATGGAAGTAGTCAAAGCAGATATTGGTGAACTGAAAGAGCGAAACCGCAAGATTTTGTATCTGATCAGTGCCAGGGTGCTGACAGCAACTGCAGATCCTTATATTTATGAGAGTCATAAATGCCAGATTACCTGTAATTATCATACGTTTTATCTCACGGCAAAGAAAACAAAGCAGGAAGGATTCAAGGCAATCGAAAATAAATGGAAACAGTTCTTTGGCGTAAAGATTGAGAAAGAAGAGCCAGAGCTGGATATCTGGGCAGGCAAGCATTACGGCCCTTGTGATTCTTTTGTATCGGAGCATTTTACACAGCCACCGAAACAGTATACAGAAGATACCCTGCTTTCTGCAATGGAACGTGCAGGAAATGAAGAACTGACCGAAGATACGGAAAAGAAAGGACTTGGTACTCCGGCAACAAGGGCAGCCATCATTGAAAAACTGATTCAGTCTGGTTTTGTGAAAAGGGAAAAGAAAAATCTGGTGCCGACAGATGATGGCAATGTACTGATTACGGTTCTGCCGGATGAGATTAAATCCCCGAAGATGACAGCAGAGTGGGAAATGGCATTGAATCACATTGCCCAGAATACAGAGACAGCAGATGAATTCCTAAATGGGATTACAGAGCTGATGCAGGAACTGGTTGCCAGATATCAGGGTATTTCAGAAGAAAAGAAAGGGCAGTTTCAGGGAAAGGCAAAAGGAGAAGTCATTGGCAAATGTCCCCGCTGTGGAGCTGATGTCAGGGAAGGAAAAGTAAACTTTTACTGTTCTGACCGGAACTGTGCTTTTACCTTGTGGAAGAATGATAAATTCCTTGCAAGCCAGGGGAAAAAGATGGATAAGGCGGCAGCGAAGAAGTTCCTGTCTAAAGGAAAAATCCATTATAAGGATCTGGTATCAAGAAAAACAGGGAGACAGTATGAAGCAACTGTGGAAATGGTTGATCCCGGCGAGGGGAATGTGCAGTTCAATCTGATTTTTCACAACGATAAGTAGTGTATTGCAGGCAGTCCAAGGACTGTCTGTTTTAATACAATTATTATGAAAGAGAGGACCTTAGCATGAAGAAAAAAGGTAATTTTAGAAAAGTAGTATCTGGCTTGCTGGCAGGCATGACAATGCTTAGTACCGTGTTATCTCCGATGACTGCATATGCAGCGGAGATCCAGCCGGAGGAAAAACCGCCACTTTATGAGGAAGTGAAAGACCTTCTGGATGAAGATGAGGTGGTGACTGCCAAAGATTATGAAATCGAAACAGGCAGTGTATTTGATGTGAAATCAGATTACACAGGACTGGAAATCAAGGATGATAACAAGGTCAAAGTCACATTCGAGGAAGCAAAGAACGACAAGGATGAGGATTTTACGACAAATCATGCGGACACTTACAAAGCGGTCTATTATGTGGAACCGGTAAATCAGGAGCATCCGAAGTATCAGATCAGCCGAAAGCTGATTGTGCGTGAGAAAGAAACAGAAACGCAGACAGAAACTGCAGGGAGTGAAGCGGTAACCGAATCCGAAACAGCTGGCAGTGAACAGCAGACAGAAGAAGCGGAGGATTCCGAAGCAGACTCGGAGATTACCGATATTGATGCTGATGAATTTGATGATTTAGTCGAGCAGGCACAGAATCAGGACACCTATGATGAAGAATCAGGGTTAGAGCTTCACGATGTTTTGGAACAGGCAGGAGACGAAGGTGTGGATCTTGATTCTATGGAAGAGGGAGAGATTGCAACATTTGAAGCAGTTTCGGCTTATTCAGCAAGAACTACACAGCAGGTAACGATTGAAAAAGGACCTCTGTATAGATATGCAGATTATAATCTTGGAACCTATCTGACAGAGCCGTACTATATCAGCTACGGAAGCGTCAGAGCAACTGCGTATTGTGTACAGCCAGCAAAACCAGGACCAGGATCTGGAAATTATACAATCACAAAGATCGGGGACAATCAGGCGTTAGCAAAAGTGTGTTATTACGGTACAGATGCCGCAGGGAGCGAAAGTTTTTTTGCGAATAAACACACGGATTTCTCAGAAGGAAAAAGATTCATTATTATTCACATGGCTGCATCGTATGCCAATGGAAGCAGTGATGCATTCTATGGAACAAATGCTACAGGCGAGGCTTTGGCAAAAGAACTCTATAATTATTGTGTGAATAAGCCGGAAATACCAGATGTAGCGATGTCATTTTCAAAACCGAATGTAAAAGCTTATGTAGATGGAAATGTTCAGAGAACGGAGAACATTCAGTTCAACGCATCTTCCCAGCAGAAAATTACAATGGACTTACCAAAGGGTGTAAAGCTCCATAATGTATCTACTGGAAATGTAAGTGCGGCAGGTGCAAGCGTAACAATTGGAGGAGGAACTACGTTTTATCTTTCAGCACCTCTGACACAGACAAAAGATGTAAGTGCTACTTTTTCTGCAAAAATGAAGGGTAGTATTACAAAAGATTATTCAGCATATAAACTGACTACGAATGCAAGTGTTCAGGACCTGGCATTTGTGTTTGGAGAAGGTGTCGCTGATGAAAAATATGTAAGCTTAAAGGTGTCCTGGATTGAACAGGCTACGATCGAAATCGTAAAGAAAGACGATACAGATGATGTCAATCTTGCAGGTGCAGTATTCGGTGTATACAGCGATGAGGCTTGTACAAAGCTGATCACTCAGATGCCGGCAACAGATAAGAATGGAAAATCTTCTGTTACGATCATCAAGACACAGGATACCGTTTATCTGAAAGAGATCACAGCACCACAGGGATATGTAGTAAATGCAACGGCAACAAATGTAAAACTGGTAGCAAGTAAGACTTCCTCTGTGACTGTAGAAAATAAAGAACAGCTTGCAGAGCTTACCATTTACAAAGAAGGACAGGTGCTTTCTGGAGCAGATGTCAGTGAAAATGGAACGGTATTTCAGTATGAAAACCGCAGACAGAAAAATGCAGTGTATAACGTGTATGCCGGGGCAGATATCGTAACTGCTTATGGCACAAAAGTGTACAGCAAAGGAGACCTGGTAAAAGAAAATCTGACAACAGGTGAGAATGGTTCTGTTACACTGAAGAACCTGCATCTTGGAAGCTATGTGGTGAAAGAAGCAAAAGCACCGGACAATTTCTATAACGGCAGCGAAGAAAAGCCAGTGACTCTGACCTATGCCGGACAGAATAAAGAAGTTGTATTTGCAGATGTGACTTTTAACAACGAGAGACAGAAAGCAGATGTTTCCGTAGTAAAACAGGATAAAGATACCAAGAAACCACTGAATGGCGGTATTTTTGCTCTATATGCATCCGATGATATTAGAAATGCAGACGGAACCGTTGTTGTGAAAAAAGGAACATTGATTGAGAAAGCAACTACTGGAGCAGATGGAACTGCAAAATTCACAGCAGATCTTCCGATTCGATATTCCTATTCTGTAAAAGAAGATCAGGCGCCGGAAGGCTATGTAAGAAATACAGAAGATGTGTATACGTTCAAGTTTTCTTATACCAATGATAAAGAAGCAACCGTATCATTTGCCCATACCTTCAGCAATGACCGTGTGACAGCAAAGATCAATTTATTCAAAGTTGATAAAGAGACAGGAAAAGCAGTACCACAGGGAGATGCCACACTGAAAGGTGCAGTTTATGGTCTGTATGCCCGTGAAGATATCGTGCATCCGGACGGAGCAACTGGAACTATTTATAAAGCAGGAGAACAGGTAGCTTCTCTTACAACCGATGACAAAGGACAGGCTTCTGTAAATGGCTTATATCTTGGCAAATATTATATCAAAGAGATCACACCGCCGACCGGATACCTGGCAGATACAGAAGAGCATGATCTTACGTGCAGTTATGAAGGAGATATGACAGCAGAAGTGAAAAGAGAGTGCACTTCCAGTGAGCAGGTCATCAAACAGCCATTTCAGATCATCAAAGCAGCCAACAATGGAAAGACCGATGCAGATCTGTTATCCGGAGCCGGATTTACAGTTTATCTGAAATCTTCCCTTACAAAGAAAGCAGATGGAAGCTATGATTTTGATTCTGCCAAACCAGTAGTGAGTGGAGAAAATGGAGCAACTGAGATTTTCACAGATGAAAAAGGGTATGCCTGCAGTATTCCATTACCATTTGGAAGCTATATCGTGCGTGAAACTACAACACCGCACAATTACAAGCCAGTCGATGATTTTGAAGTGAATATCACAGAACATCATCCAAACGAGCCACAGATCTGGCGAGTGCTTCTGGATGAAGAGTTTAAGGCAAAACTGAAAATCGTGAAAAAAGACGATGAAACAAAGAAATCTGTATTGATTGCCGGAACAGAATTTAAGGTATATGACCTGGACAACAAGAAGTATGTGGAGCAGGTAACAACTTACCCAGTGACAACTACTCACAAGTCCTATTTTACGGACAGCCAGGGATATCTGATTATGCCGAAGAATCTGAAGATCGGACATTACCGGATTGAGGAAGTCAACGCACCGGAAGGGTACACAATCAATAAGAACTATGTAGAGATTGCGGTGGATGCAAATACAGCATACCAGATGGATTCTGAGAGCGGAGATGCCATTATTACGGTAGACTACGAGAACCATCCGGTAAAAGGAAAGCTGACGATCTATAAAAAAGGTGAGATGCTGACCGGATTTAAAAAGGATTTTGTTTATGAAGAAAGATACCTGAAGGGTGCATCATTTCATGTCTATGCAGCTGAAAATATCTATACACCGGATTATCAGAAAGATGAAAACGGAAACAGACAGCTGATCTATGCAAAAGATGCACTGGTAACAACGGTAACGACCGGGGAAGACGGAAAAGCAGTTGCTGATAATCTGCCGCTTGGTTCTTACTATGTAGTAGAAAAGACTGCACCGGAAGGATTTGTCCTGAACCATGACAGATCGGATGTCGCATTTGTCTATGCAGATCAGGATACACCTGTAATCGAACAGGAAGTGACTGTTGGCGATGACCGCCAGAAAGTTGTAATCCAGGTAGAAAAACAGGATGCAGAAAATGGTGCAACCGTAGCAGGAGCTGTCTTTGGTATCTATAACAAAGCGGATATTAAGGCAGATGGAAAAGTGATCGTGAAAGCAGACACACTCTTACAGGAAATGACTTCTGATAACGATGGTCTTGCAACATGTACGCTGGATCTGCCACTTGGACAGTATTATGTGAAAGAGTTAAAAGCACCGGCGGGATTTGTATCCTCTGATGAAGTTCTGAATCTGGATGCTTCTTACCAGGGACAGGATGTGAAGACAGTAAAACTGAAAACAGTGAAAAAGAACCAGCCGACAACAGTAGAAATTACAAAATCTGATGTAACAACAGGTGTGGAACTGGATGGAGCAAAACTCACTGTTCTTGATAAAGAAGGAAATGTTGTGGATCAGTGGACTTCTGTAAAAGATCAGCCACATGTGATCAAACGACTGACAGTTGGAGAGGAATACACTCTTCGTGAGGAAATGGCACCGTATGGATATCTGAAAGCAACGGATGTGAAGTTCACGCTGGAAGATAGAGCCGAGATTCAGAAAGTAGAGATGAAAGATGAAGTTCCAACAGGACTTCTGATCATCAACAAAAATGGAGAATTTCTGGATAAGATAACACTTCTGGATCATGTAAAAGGTACCGTGGAGCATCTCTTTGAGTATGTAACCGGAAGCCTTTCAGATGTGACGTTCGATGTATTTGCTGCGGAAGATATCAAAGCGGCAGATGGTGTCAGTGAAGATTATTTCAAAGCAGATGAAAAAGTGGGAACCATTACCACAGATTCCAATGGTATTGCACAGATGGGAGATCTCCCGGCTGGAAAATACTATGTGAAGGAAGTGAAAACAGCCCATGGTTATGTGCTGGACAAAGAGCCGAGATATGTTGACCTTTCCTACCGTGATCAGGACACACCAGTCATCACTTATGATGAGAAATGGCAGAATGCCCGTCAGAAAGTAAAGGTTACGGTTCTGAAGAAAGAAAAAGATACAGACCGTGTTCTTGCAGGTGGTGTCTTCGGTCTTTATACCAGTGAAGATATCAAAAATGCAAAGGGCGAGGTACTTCTTGAGAAAGACAGTCTGATCGAGCAGCGGGTAACGGATGAAAAAGGACAGATTATTTTTACGGCAGATCTTCCGGTAGACGGAAAATACTATGTGAAAGAAATCTTTGCGCCGGACGGATTTGTTACAACAGAAGAAGTACAGGAATTTACCTTTGAATATGCCGGAGAAGACCAGGCAGAAGTAAGCTACGACTTTACTTTTGAAAATCAGCCAACCACAGTGGAGCTGTCCAAAACAGACCTGACAACAGGTAAAGAACTTCCAGGTGCACACCTGAAAGTAACGGATTCAGATGGCAATACAGTAGATGAATGGACTTCTACGGAAGAATCCCATGTGATCAAAGAACTGGTTGTTGGTAAGAAATACACCATGACAGAGACAAAACCGGCAGATGGATATGTCACTGCAGAAAGTATTACTTTCACAGTAGAGAATACAGCAGAGGTTCAGAAGCATGAGATGAAAGATGATGTGACAAAAGTAGAGATCAGTAAGACGGATATCACAGGAGAAACTGAGATTCCAGGTGCGAAACTGACGATTCTCGATAAGGATGATCAGGTAGTAGAGAGCTGGACTTCCACAGAGGAAGCACACTATATCGAAAAACTTCCAATCGGTAAATATACCTTACGTGAAGAGCAGGCACCGAAAGGATATATTCTGACATCGGATGTTAGTTTTGAAGTAAAGGATACTGGAGAGATCCAGAAAGTAGCTATGAAAGATGACACTGCCAAGGGAAAAGTGATTCTCAATAAGACAGATAAATCATCAGGAGAACCGCTGAAAGGGGTAGAATTTGAACTTCGTGACAGCAAAGGAAAAGTTCTGGAAACCTTAAAGACAGATGCTGCCGGTCATGCAGAAAGTAAGCTGTATGAGATTGCCACATTTAAGAACGGCAAATATGATACCGCTATCAAGTATTATCTGGTGGAAACAAAGACACTGGACGGATACACACTGGATCAGACCAAGCATGAAGTGACATTTGCCTATGCAGATGACAGTACACCGGTTGTAGAAGTTACCTTTAATCTGACAAATGAGAAACCGGAAGTTCCAGAAACACCGAAAACACCGGATACACCACAGTCCCATGAAGAGACAAAGGTATCAAATGCACCGAAAACAGGTGACAGCACGAATATTTGGCTGCCGATTCTTCTTCTGGTAATCTCCACAGGAGGTATGGCAGGACTTTATATCAGAAAAAAGAAAAACAGAAAATAGTAAAGTAATTAATTTGTAGTAAAGGGGGGCCCTGAATCAGGGCTCCCTTTTCAATACAACTAATAAAAGAAAGGAACAGAAAACTATGATGAAAACAATGGGAAAAAGACAGGAAGCAAAAAAGAACCAGGAGAAAACTTTAAAGAGAATGATGGCTTATCAGAAGAAAGCCGAGCAGATGGTCAGTAGAAAAAGAATGAACCATCACATGATCAGAAAGGGGTAAAAGCGTATGATGAACAGAAAAGAATTTTATGAATATGTCAAAGACAATGTAAAGGAGTATCTGCCAAAGTCTTATAAGGACGCAGAAATTAAACTGCAGGAAGTAGAAAAAAACAACGGTTTGAAGCTGACAGGTATTACGATTCCAAACGGAGATCAGAGAATCGTACCGACAGTCTATCTGGATTCCCTCTACCAGGAATATATCCATGGAAAAGATGTAGACTCTTGTGTTGGCGATGTGGCTGATATGCGTATTGAGGCACAGGGAAAAGCAGAATTTTTTGATATGGGAGTTCCAGATATTCTGGATTATGAAAAGATGAAGGACAAATTACAGATGAGAATTTGTGATAAGGAATGGAATACCGATCTTCTTGCAGATAAAGTAGTCACAGAACACGGAGATTTTGCAGCTTATTATGCAGTAAATCTGGAGGAAAATGGAGAAGGGATCAGCAGTATTCCGGTAACTGTTTCTCTGATGAACGAGTGGGGAGTATCTGCCGAACAGATTCAAGCGGATGCGATGGTGGCAGACCGAAAACGTGGTGTCACACTTATGGATATGAATGAGATTATCAAATCTATGATTTTTGGTGAAGAACCAGAAAACCTGCTGAATGAAAAAATGGATATGGAAGCCATGGAAAACCCAATGTTCTGTCTGACAAACAAAGCTAAGATGAATGGAGCTTCCCTGTTACTGCAGGAAGATATTCGTAAACAGATTGGGGAATGCCTGGGAAGTGATTACTTTGTCATCCCATCTTCCATTCATGAAGTGCTGATTCTTCCTGATAACGGCATTTTTCAGGTTCCGGAATTAAATGCGATGGTACAGGAAGTCAATGAGACAAAGGTGGAGAGACAGGAGCAGCTTTCCGATAAAGTTCAGTTTTGTGATGGGAAAACGGCAGTTATGGAAAATGCTGAGCGTAGGGAAGCTCGTTTGGAGAAAGAAAAAGCAGCCGAAAAAGCGGAAGTAAAAGGTGGAATCCATGGAAGACTGGAGAAAGCTAAGGCAGAAATCAAGGCAAAAGAGGGAGACAAAGTGCCAAAGAATAAGTCAAAAGAGCTTGCCACAGCATTATAAAGAGTAACAACGATGATTTTAAGGGGACTGTGCTAAGCAGTCCCTGATTTTATGAAAAGGAGTAGCGCATGGCAAATAAATTATATGCAATGGAACAGCTGACGGAAGAGGTGGCAAAAGATGTAGCTGCCAGTCCGCAGGAATGGATGCGGTTCCTAAACACTGCATCCAGACTGTACAAATACACTTTTCCAGAACAGCTTTTAATTTATGCACAGCGACCGGAAGCAACTGCCGTAGCATCCATGGAAATCTGGAATCAGAAGATGTACCGCTGGATCAAAAAGGGATCCAAAGGGATTGCCTTGATTGACAATACTTCCGGACCGAAAACGAAACTTCGGTATGTATTTGATGTGCAGGACACTTATAAAGTGCGGAATCTTGGAAAGGATCCTCAGTTATGGAATCTTCCGGTGGAAGGAGAACAGCTGGTGGCAGATTATCTGCAGGAGCAGTTATCACTGGAAGATACAGAAGGAGGACTTGCTGAAAGTCTGTATCAGGCAGCGAAGGAGAGTATGCAAGAATGGCTTCCAGATGCATTGGAAGAACTGAGACTGGACGTAACAGGGACATTTCTGGAAGAACTGGACGAACAGAATCAGGAAGTCGAATTTCGGGAACTGATGACCAATAGTGTCTGGTATGTATTACTAAACCGGTGTGGACTGGATGCACAGGAATATCTGGATGCAGAGGATTTTCGGCATATTACGGACTTTAATCAGCTGATAGTATTAGGACATCTGGGAAGTGCAGTCAATGAGATCAGCAGACCAGTCCTGATGCAGATTGGACGATATGTGCTGAATAATCTGGAAAATGACCTGAAAACGGTTGCAAAAGAAAAAGAAGTAGTCTATAATGAATTTAACACGTTAATTCGTGAAAGCGGTACAAATAAAACAGAAGATAGAGAAGAAAATAAGGAGGAAACAGACTATGAGAGAGATCACTTACAGCCAGAACGGAGAGTATCAGATTCCAGATATCAGCCTGGAAGAGACGAGAGGAACCATCGGGAAGTATGGAATGATGAGGAAAGAGTATCTGAGAAATCACAAGGTAGCAAGGTTCAACATTCTGACTCTGCAGAACCGTCTGGACAGTCATCTGATGGAGATCGACAGTCAGGCAAGACAGAGAGTAGACAACCTGATGAACGAACTTCTGGAGAAAGATCCGGCACCGGACAAGATGGCAGACACAATGGCGTGGACCAGACACATGAACCAGATCAAAGCACAGGCAGAGGAACTGGTGATTCAGGAGATTATTTACAGTTAAGCCTGTTCCCAACAGAAGAGGAACAGTTAGGGGAAATAAGGAAAGCGGCAGCTGCATTAGAACAGCCAGCCGCTTTTCTTATTTCTGATGAAGTGGTAGACGATATTCTCCGAACAGGAAGCGGACAGAAAAATACGCTGTTTCACATTACTGCAAGATTGATTGAGGGTCTGGACAATGAAGAAATGCAAAGCTTCCTGAAAGATGAATATAGAACTGGAGGAAAAGGATTTACCATAGATGGTCAGAAAATCAGTATCTGGTACGACAACGATGGTATCCGTATCCGGAGAGGTGATTCTGCAAGAAGAAACTTTGACCGTATCGTTACGTGGGAAGAAGCCGCTGACAGAATCCGAGATATGTATGAGGAGGGAAATTACGTTGATAATCTTATCTCCAATAATGCTATCGAGCAGGAACAGAAAGAAATGACAGATCTTCTGGCACTCCATTTCCGTGATACGAGCAGAAACAGAGAAGAACTGTTGTCTTATTCTGACTGGCAGGATGTAGTAGGGGCGGCTTGGACAGATTCGGAAGAAGCAGCTGCGACAGCCTATCGTTTTGAATGGCTTCAGGAAGATATGGAAAAGAATCCAGAAGATTATCATCGCTGGGAAATACAGCATAATCCTGAATATTTCCAACGTTATAAAGATCTCCAGAGGGAGCGTTCCTGGGTGGATCAACAGTTTAAAGTAGAGCGACCGGCTCTATCCTTTATCACACAGGATGAAATTGATGCAGTGTTAAGAAGAGGCGGTATTACTGCCGGAGGACGTAACCGAATCTATGAGTATTTCATGGAGCACCATGATATGAAAGATGCAGCTGAGTTCCTGAAAAATGAATATGGAACAGGTGGTTCTTCACCCGGAATACCAGGAGCAGATGCTTCTGACGCATCCCACGATGCAAAAGGATTAAAGCTTGGAAAAGGGAAGATTGGCAATCCAGAGGTAGAAGTTTTATTAAAGTGGAATAAGGTTGCAGAACGTGTTCGCCAGTTAATCCGCACAGATGATTATTTGTCACCGGAAGAAATGGAAAAGTACGAAGAGCGACAGGAAGCACAAAGACTGGCAGACCTGGAAGAAGCACAGCAGATATTAGGAGAACAGCTGGAACAGGATACTTTTACAGCGGAAGATATAACGGATCTGCGACTAGTTGATTCAGAATATATGTCCGGTACCAGAACAAAAATCTATGATTTTGCTTGCAAAGTTAAGGGAGAAGAGAATCGACTTCAATACACATTAGAATATCATGATGATGGAGAAGGTTTCACGATTCATACGGAAAAAGATGATATTTGGGAGCGGATGTCAACACAAGAATTGGAACGTCTGGATGTAAAACTTGGACAAGAAGTACTTTATTATCATTATCACAACAAAACAGTAAATGCGGATACCTTAGATAAATTACGGGAAATCAAGGAAGAAATCATGGAGGAAGAGTCTTCCTATTTTACTGCTATTTCTAAACGTGTGTGGACAGATTATGATAAAAAAGAAAAAGAACTGTCGGGAGAAGTTGAGGTATCGGAAGAAAAAGAATCATTGGAAGAGATTAACGGAATAGCAGAACTGATTCCAGCAACGAACTTCCATATCACAGATGATGAACTTGGACAGGGAACACCGAAGGAGAAATTCCGAGCCAATATTATGGCTATTCAGCTGTTAAAAAAATGTGAGGATGAGAACCGCAATGCGACACCAGAGGAACAGGAAATCTTATCCAGGTACGTCGGCTGGGGAGGTCTTGCAGATGCATTTGATGAGACAAAATCTGCATGGGAGACAGAATATCTGGAATTAAAGACCGTCCTTACACCGGAAGAATATGCTGCAGCCAGAGCTTCCACATTAAATGCTCATTATACACAGCCGATTGTGATTGAAAGTATGTATCAGGTGTTGGAGAATCTGGGATTTACAAAGGGAAATATCCTGGAGCCATCTATGGGAGTCGGGAACTTCTTTGGAAAGCTTCCGGAGAATCTAAACCAGTCCAAACTCTATGGAGTGGAACTGGACAGCATCAGTGGTAGAATTGCTAAACTTCTCTATCCAGATGCCAATATCCAGATCAAAGGCTTTGAGAAGACGGATTATCCCAATGATTTCTTTGACGTGGCAATCGGAAATGTGCCATTCGGTGCATATAAGGTCAATGACCGTCAGTATGACCGCTACAATTTTATGATTCATGATTACTTTCTTGCCAAGACTATAGATCAGTTACGTCCAGGTGGTGTAGCTGCGTTGATCACAACAAAGGGAACTATGGATAAGGCATCACCGGAAGTCCGGAAATATTTGGCAGAGCGTGCAGACTTGCTGGGGGCAATCCGACTGCCGAACACAGCTTTTAAGGCAAATGCAGGAACAGAAGTCAGTGCTGATATTTTGTTTTTCCAGAAGCGTGAGAGTTTCACAAAAGAGATGCCAGACTGGGTGAATTTGGAGAGTGATGCAAAAGGGATTACCATTAACAAGTATTTTGTTCAGCATCCGGGAATGATTCTTGGTGAGATGAAAGAAGTGTCCGGTCCGTATGGTATGGAAACAACCTGTGCTCCAATGGAAGGAGCTGTTCTGGAATTACAGTTACAAGAAGCTGTAAAACACATCAAGGGAAGCATGGTAGCGGCAGTAGATATAGAGGCAGAACTGGATGAGATGCCAGAGAGTATTCCGGCAGATCCGAATGTCCGAAATTACAGCTATACGGTGGTAGATGATCAGGTATATTACCGTGTTAATTCTTTGATGAATCAGGTGAAAATGCCTGCAGCCACTGCAGAACGTGTAAAAGGCATGGTTGCAATCCGTGATACCGTTCGTGAACTGATCGCCATGCAGATGGAAGAATTTGTCACAGACGAAGAAATCCAGAAACAGCAGAAAAAACTGAATCAGGTGTATGATACCTACACAGCAAAGTATGGAGTTATTGGAAGTAATGCTAACAAACGTGCATTTTCTGATGACTCTTCTTATTGTCTGCTGTGTTCCCTGGAAGACTTGAATGAAGATGGAACATTGAAGCGGAAAGCGGACATGTTCACCAAACGAACCATTAAAAAGGCGGTCGCTGTGACAAGTGTGGAGACAGCCACAGAAGCACTTGCTCTGTCCCTAAATGAAAAGGCTCAAGTAGATCTCCCATATATGGCACAGTTGACCGGAAAGACCGAAGAGAAAATCACAGAAGAGCTGGTTGGAGTTATCTTCAAAAATCCACTGACAGACCAGTGGGAAAGCGGAGATGAATATCTGTCTGGAAACGTCAGAGACAAATTAAATACAGCGAGAACTTTTGCAGAGAATCATCCAGAATTCACACCGAATGTGCGTGCATTGGAGGCAGTTCAGCCAAGAGATCTGGAAGCGTCGGAGATTGAAGTGCGTATTGGAGCCACCTGGATTGAACCTTCGGATTATCAGGATTTTATGGTGGAACTGCTTCATACACCGAGGTATCTTGCACCTGTCTCTTAT